>Ga0209118_1000122_pt1 | contig 54980 bp, 46 predicted proteins | sample BlaSpr_A8_Ref_M1_FD_187988 | JGI IMG/M metagenome (GOLD analysis project Ga0209118, IMG submission 187988) | Forest soil microbial communities from Thunder Bay, Ontario, Canada - Black Spruce, Ontario site 2_A8_Ref_M1 (SPAdes) (version 2) | ecosystem: Environmental > Terrestrial > Soil > Boreal... | reverse complement strand
CCACTCCGCGATTTCGGGGCCCTTCAGTTGGACGGCCGGCGGCGCGTTGCCGGAGACGACATCGGCGCGAAGCTTAGCAAGCGTGTTTGCGGTATGACCCGAAATCGGCGTCTGCTGCCACGTACCGCCGGCTGCAGTGTACATCTCGCCCAGCTTGGCAATGGCCGCCGCGTCCGAGCCGTCGGCCCACTGGTGCAGCAAGTTAGTCTTCGGTTCCGCCGCCGCCTCGATGGACCCGAGCAGCAGAGCGGAGAACAGCGCCGTCGTGGCGACCGCAACATAGCGAGTTTTCATGGGCTCCTCTTTTGCTTTGTGTTTTGCCGACCATCGGTCGGCTCCGGCTCTGCTGCTGGCTATCCGGTCGAGCGTCGGCGATTCACCGCCATTCGCTCGGACAACCGACCCGTGTCAAGCGCGACTTCCTTACCTGAGTGGGACTCCTCCGCTGGTCGAAGCCAGAAGCAAACGCGATCCGGCGGACCGGTCCGATCGCGCGCCTCCGCGTTGCGGCCGTGTGCCGGCCTTTGGATGCGCAGTGTGCATACCTGCGCGTTTCATGTCAATCCGCTTCCGCAGCCTCTTCCGTGGCCTATGCGCGCGCCGGCTCCCGAGGTGCGCGAGGGGCGGGGCGACGAAACAGGGCGGTGCAGCTGGAATCCCGCGGAAGGTGAAGACCCGATCAGCGATCGCTGCGTGGATGCGGCGCTGAGATGATTTGATGTCCCACTAGGGTCGCTATGTATCCACTTGCAGGAATGTGGAGGCATAGAGATGGGTGCCAACGGTCGATCGACGGATGAACGGAAACAATCGATCTTGCTTGAGGTAATCACTCGGCCCGATCATTCCACTCCCTTTCGGCGCTTGCCGCGGATTTCCTGAACGATACTGTCCGCGCCGTAGATCTTGTCCATCGCTTCCACAACCGCGCCGCTGTGCATGCCCACGGCGCGGTTGACGCGTTCGTCGAACCAGGACGCGCCGCCGAGTGAATGGATATTGCCATCGAAGGCAAGGCCGACGATTTCGCCGGTGCGGTTGATGATCGGGCGGCCGGAATTCCCGCCGACGATATCGTTAGTGGTCACGAAGTTGAAGCGCTGTTGCAAGTTGAGCTTGTCCTTCGCGGCCAGCCACGACGGCGGCATGGCAAACGGTTAGGGACCGCCGTGATAAAGCTCGACCCCGTCGCAGCGTCGTCGCGCCATGCTCGCCCACGCACGCCGAGGAGAGGGTGGCTGGGACGGCGTTCCGGGCGTTTTTAAAGGCTTTACCTTGCAGTCTGCCCTACGGCTGTCTCAGCAGTGCCGCTTTGAGCTTGCGCAGCTCAAACGATCGAACGGCCTCACACCATTCCCTTCACGTCGATGCGATTGTCGACAGACTTCACACCCGCGATAGCACTTGCGACCTGCTCTGCACGCTCGCGGCTTTGACGGGTATCCGCGGAACCCGTGAGTATCACCACCCCCCCGAGGGTTTCCACGTTGATCTGCAGCATTTTCAACTGCGGCTCGCTCAGAATTGCGGACTTCACTTTGGCGGTAACGGTCGCGTCATTGATTGCTTCGCTTGCTTGGGCGAGCTCCTTCTTCAATTCGACCGACGCAGCCGCCGCGACTTGATCTATCTCGTCTGCGGCTCGATCGATCGCTTTGTCGATCTGCCTGCCGGCAGTCTCAACTGGGGCCCTCTCGTTGCATCCCACAACAGGCAGCGCCAACGCAACGGCGCTCGTCACCGCTATTACCGGTCGATATAAATATAAAAGTGCGTGCATGAAAAACTCCGCTATCTTCAACGTTGCGCATCGGCGCGGCCCCTACGCATTCATCGAACGCGCGCGCGACAAGCTTGCATTGTTTACACCAGGCCGTTTCAAATTTACCCAGCTTGGCGAAGCCCCAAAAGAGATTTCTCCGCGCTGTTCTAGCTGCTCGCTTGATCACGACGCCGCCGCCCGCAGGGCTCTCCTGTCAGAGAGGCAATCATCATGCCAGCCGGCATATGGCGGAAATGCAAAGTCATCGGCTGAGCGAGTCAGCGCATAGACTGCCCTCGTCCAGATGGATTACGACGGGAGGTGGATTGCCCCATCGCAAATCTTGTCTATTATTAGACCGTGGCCTATGGCTCGGGAAATCTCCGCCAAAGGCCAACGTGATGCCACTCCACGATGAGGAGCCGCCAGATGCTGTGCAGCCATCGCTTGCCCTACGAGCAGCGTTGTCCTTTTTGCTTCGAAGCTGCCATGGAAGTGGAAAGACTGCGCCTGGACTACACGACCCGGCCGGCACTTTTGCGGAATGGCCCGACCGCGAGCGGACGGTCGATGCGCTCTCGCAATTGCCGTTCGGGCAACGAGCGACGCCGAATGGGGCGTGGGAGTGTAGCTGCGAGCGGCTGTTCCGACCGCCGTCGTGCCGGCGGCCTTGACAAAAAAGGCAACGCGCCCTTTAGCGGACTAGCTTAAATTGTTGAGCAGTCCAAGCGGAAGACGCTTTGGCGATCAAGCACCGGGGGACGTGGCATCGCTCATGGTCCTGTTTCTGCCTTGGGTCTTGGCGGCGTAGAGCATGCGGTCCGCTGCGAGGATGAGTCCATGGACGCTATCGTTGGTCGCACTGAACCCGGCAATGCCGATCGACACGCTGACGCATACGCCCGTCTGCGCGGCTGTCTCCTGCGCAATCGTGGTCCGCACTTTCTCCCCGACAGTGAATGCCTGATGTGCGTCGGTTTCGGGTAGGACCAGGAGCAGTTCCTCGCCCCCGTAGCGAACTGGAATATCCATCTTTCTGGAATTGCTGATCAGCACTTTGGCCGCCGTCCTGAGTACCTCATCGCCCTTTTGATGGCCGTGACTGTCATTGATTAGCTTGAAGTGGTCGAGATCCAACATTGCCAGCTGCAATTGGCGCTGGTAGCGCTTGCAACGGGCAAACTCCGTTTCGATCTTTTCCTCGAAAAACCGTCGGTTATATAAACCGGTCAGCGGATCCTTGTAAGCGAAGTCGAGTAGCTTATCTTTCTTGCGATCGTAGAGCTCCTTCAAATCATAGAAACGGCGCACCACGCCCGGATCATCGATTTCGCCGACGAAGCGGGAGAGCCGGCGCTCTAGCATGATGGTTTCGCTCGGCAGCAGCGTGTATTCGGAGTTCTCCTGCTCGACACCATTGATCACGACAAATTCGAGATCGAAACAGCCGATCTTGATCTTGTCTCCATCGAGCAATACTTGCTCTTCGATACGCCTGCCGTTTACCAGTGTGCCGTTGGTGCTGCCGTTGTCGACAACCCAGAACTGGCCCTCCCGCCACACGATGTCCGCATGGTGGCGCGACACCAATCCGTGCGGTAACAGGATATCGGCATCGCTCCGGCCGACGGTGTAGCGCTGACCTTCAAGCAAGAGGAGCTTTTGGTCGCGGTAGTAAAGAAAACAGCTGTCGTAATCCACTTGCTTCCCGGGTTGAGGGCCCGACGCTCCGCAAGGATCAGTCGGCGGCGGCACCATGCCAGAGCTAGGTTCTTTATTCTAAGCGCTTGCTGCGTAAACCAAAAGTAGGCAAGGAGGATTTGCGCTCCGCGTACTCGTTTGCCTTATCCAAAGCGTTTCGCTCTGGTTGCAGCCCACGGTCATTGACTGAGGTGTGACGTGCACATCTCGGCAAGTTTTGTCGGTCGGCAGAGACAGGCCTGCATTATCGCAACACAAGGCAGGTGGCTGAAACTAAACATTGGCATGCACTATCTTGGCGATAAACCGTCGTTAGCACACGACAAATTGCAATTTCCAGAATCCTTGCTTCGCATTGTTTCTACGAAAGAATCGCCGCTTGGCACAACATATGCGGCATCCTGGTTCAAAACTCGCCTTTGACAACGCGTCCCAAGGGAGGTTCCAAATGGCCGCAAAATTGGCATCGCAAGATGCGGGTATCGGTCGCCCTGGCTTTCCCGGTAAGACAGTTTTGTTGCTTGGCCTTTTGCTCCCGTGCGCTGTCGCAATGGCGCAAAGCGACGGCATCCAAGCCGGTCCGCCGCGTGCCGGCGGTAACCTTCCCGGACTGACAGCTGAGGAACTAGCGCAGTTCGTTGCGAGTACCGCGGCCTTCGTCGAAGCGGATTCCGTGAAGGGCGCTTTCGTGAGCCCGGTCTTCGGGGTCGAAAAAAGTGCGGGTCTGGGTCCGCGCTTTAACATGGTCGGTTGTGCCGGATGCCACGCGCAGCCCGCCGCGGGCGGGACGAGTCCATTCAGAAACCCGCAAATCGACGCCGCCACCGATGCCGGCGCTAGAAATGTCATTCCGCCGTTCATCACTTTGACTGGGCCGGTACGCGAAGTGCGGTTCAAGTCGGCCGTGGATGCGGACGGCAACACGTTGTCACCCATCCAGCGCGACGGAGGCGTGCATGCGTTGTTTACCATCACCGGCCGCTCCGATGCTCCCGGCTGCAGTATTCCTCAGGCGCCGTTTGCGCGAGTGGCAGCGCAGAACAACCTGTCATTTCGGATTCCCACGCCGCTCTTTGGCTTAGGTCTGGTCGAGGCTATCTCTGACGGCACGATCCTGCAGAGCTTTGCCTCCACCGCCTTTATGAGAGGTCGCTTCGCCATCAACGGGCACCCGAACAGAAGCGGCAACGATGGAAACATCACGAAGTTCGGGTGGAAAGCTCAAAACGTCTCGTTGACGGTATTTGCGGGCGAGGCATACAACGTCGAACAGGGCGTGACCAACGAACTATTCATCAACGAACGCGACAACGAGCCTGTTGCGCTGCCGGCCGCGTGCTACTTCAACGCGGTTCCCGAAGATCGTACGCAATCGGGTACCTCGTTTGAGACGGTAGCCAACGACCTGGTGAAGTTTGCAACCTTCATGCGCCTGTTAGCTCCTCCAGCCCCGACATGCGACTCGTTCGCCAATCCTTCGAACTGTCCGACGACCGTGCAAAACGGGCGCAACACCTTCACCCAGATCGGTTGCGCCTTGTGCCACACCGCGCAACTTGCAGTAAGCCCGTCGTACATCGGTGCGATCACCAATCAGCGATTTGCGCGCCTGTTCTCGGATTTGTTGGTGCATCGCATGGGAACCAGGCTGGCGGACGGTATCAGTCAGGGCGCTGCGGGGGACGACGAGTTCCGTACTGCTCCATTGTGGGGAGTCGGACAGCGCATCTTCTTCCTGCATGACGGACGCACTACCAGCCTCACCCGCGCGATTCAGGAACATGCGAGCGACGGCTCGGAAGCGAATGGAGTCATCGAGCGCTACAATGATCTTTCCAGCGGGCAGCAGCAGGACCTGATCAATTTTCTGCGCTCCCTATGATCGGGTAAGCTGCAAGCTCCCTATGATCGGGTAAGCTGCAAGATAGCCCCGTAAAGGGGAGCGGCGAGGCACCTTTTTTTGCCGAGCCGTTCCCTGCAGTAAACGAATCAGCTCAAGAATCCATGGCGCGCAGCCTGGCCCGGCCAAGCAATTTGCATTACGGGCCATTGTCGGTCGATTTCGGTTACCCATCAGGGATGCTCGAGTTTCCGCTGGAAATTCCTCCTTGGCATGGTAGGTAAGCCAGGAAGTCACGCTTGAGCTCCAGGGTCGACCTTCCGAAGGGACTATCCGCCTTCCTTGGGCCAAGGACACGCTCTGCTCTCTCTCACAACGCGGACCGAATACGTTGCGCAAGCACACGCGCCGAGAACGCCAGGGCAATCGGCTCGGCCGGGCGGCTTGAGCGACGGGCTCTCGACGGCGATCAATCGCGCCCGGCAGTGACCTCCCCCGGTTGGCCTGCCAGTGGCTGGGGATCAGGCAGACCAGTTGTGGGACGGCTCGTTGACTCAGCGTTGGTGTCGATGCCCGAGCGGTTCCAGCCGCCGCCCAAAGCCTTGATCAGCAGCACGGTGGCAGCTAGCCGCCGGTTGAGAATGTCGACGCTGGAGCGCTCGGTGGCGAGCGCCGTCGTCTGAACTTGGATGACGTTCAGGTAACTCACGATGCCGGCCTTATATTGATTGATGGTAAGCACGACCGATTCCCGTGCCGATTGCAGTGCCTCATCCTGAACTTGCGCTTCCTGTTCGAGTATCCGCAGCGCAGCCAGATTGTCTTCCACTTCCTGGAATCCAGTGAGCACGGTCTGGCGATAGGCGGCCACGCTGGCATCATAAGCCGCGACCGCCTGGTCCGATTGCGCGCTGCGCAGCCCACCATCGAACAAGGTTTGCGCCAGCGCCGGCCCGATCGACCAGAAGCGACTCGGTGCCGTAATCAAGTCGGCGAAGCGCGAACTCTGGTAGCCCAGGGAACCGGAAAGAGTGAGCGCAGGAAAGTACGCTGCCTTCGCCACGCCGATCTGCGCATTTGCCGCCGCAACCCGGCGCTCTGCCGCTGCCACATCGGGTCGGCGTTCCAGAAGCTGCGACGGGACGCCAACCGGGACCACCGGCGCAACCGCCGCCAATGGCGCAGGAACGAGGGAAAAGCTCGAAGCGGGCTTGCCGATCAACAGGGCGATGGCGTGCTCCAGTTGCGCACGCTGCACGCCGACATCGACAGCTTGCGCCTGCGTGTTCTGCAATTGGGTTTGCGCCTGCACCACGTCCACCTTCGCGGCCACACCGCTATCGTAGCGGTTCTTGGTGAGCTGGAGCGACTTCGCAAAGTCAGCGACGCTGTCCTCGAGCAACTGCTTCTGTGCATCCGATATACGCAACTGGAAATAGTCCTGCGCCAGTTCTGCCTGCGCAGAAAGCCGCGCCGCCTCGAGGTCGGCAGCGCTCGCTTCAGCGTTGGCTTGATTGGCCTCCACGGTACGCCGCACCCGCCCCCACACATCGATTTCCCAGGCAGCACTGACCGACAAGGCGTAGTTGCTGGCCGATTGCGAGGACTGCTGGGAGTTCGCGCTGGAGGTTCTGCTCGACCCGGACCCGGTGCGAGTCGCCGAGGCATCGGCTCCGACGCTCGGGAAATAACTCGCTCTGGCCGACTGAACAAGAGCGCGGGCCTGCCGGTATTTTGCCTCAGCCTGAGCCAGATTCTGGTTGGAGATGGCGACTTGCTCTTCCAGATTGTTAAGCAGCGCATCGTTATAGATTTCCCACCATGGGCCGCGCAGTTCCCGGTCGCGTGGGTCAGCCTGCTTCCAGCCTTCCATCTCCTTGAACGCGTGGGGTGCTTCGATGCCTGGACGGACATAATTGGGACCGACCGTACAGGCGACCAGCGACATTAGCCATGCCAGCAGGGTCATCCGTAAATAGATTCTCTTCATTGAGTCTCCGTTGGCACCGATTCCATTCGTTATCACGCGAGGTGCGCCCGACATGTCAAATCGCGCCGTCGGGGACGGCATCCGCAGCGGGCCGCTTAGCTCGCCTTGCCCACACTCGCTTAAGCCATAAGCGAAAAGTATCCAGATAGAGATACACCACCGGCGTCGTATAGAGCGTGAGCATCTGACTCACAATCAAACCGCCGACGATCGCAATACCCAGCGGACGGCGCAGTTCGGCGCCCACTCCGAAGCCGACCGCCAGCGGCACCGCGCCCAATAGCGCTGCCATGGTAGTCATCATGATCGGCCGAAAGCGCAACAGGCAGGCTTGGTGGATCGCGTCTCGCGACGTCATCCCATGCTTGCGTTCCGCATCGAGCGCGAAGTCGATCATCAGGATCGCGTTCTTCTTCACGATACCGATGAGAAGAATCACTCCGATCAGGGCGATGATGCTGAACTCGGTGCGGCAGGCAAGGAGCGCAAGCAGCGCTCCGACACCTGCGGAGGGTAGCGTGGAAATGATCGTAATGGGATGGACAAAGCTTTCGTACAAGATGCCCAGCACGATATACACCGCAAGCAGCGCTGTCAGGATCAGCCAAGGTTGGCTATCCAATGATGCCTGGAACACCCGCGCGGTACCTTGGAAGCTACCCTGGACGGTCGAAGGTACACCGATGCGCACCATTTCACTGTTGACCACCCGTGTGGCATCGGACAATGAAAGGCCCGCAGGCAGATTAAAGGAGATGGTCGAGGCCACGAATTGACCCTGGTGGTTTACGCCCAGCGCGGTGCTGGTGGGTTCGTAGTGCGCGAACGAGGCAAGCGGCACCTGTGAGCCATCCGCCGAGCTGACGTAAAAATTCTTCAGCGTATCGGGACTTTGCCAGTACTGAGGCGCCGCCTCCATCACCACGCGATACTGATTAAGCGGGTTATAGATCGTGGAAACTTGACGCTGTCCGAACGCATCGTTGAGCGTCGCATCAATCATTCGCGGCGTTACGCCGAGACTAGCGGCGGCGTCGCGGTCGATCACCAGCGAGGTTTGCAGCCCCTTATCCTGCTGATCCGTATTTACATCGACTAGTTCGGGCAACTGGCTCAGCGCCTGGCGGATGCGCGGCTCCCAGGCACGCAGTTCATTGAGATCGTCGGCCTGCAGAGTGTATTGATATTGCGCATTGCTTTGCCGTCCGCCCACGCGAATGTCCTGCACCGACTGCAGGAACAGACTGGCACCCGGTTCCTTGGCGAGCTTTCCCCGTAATCGGGCAATCACTATATCGGCAGAGACTTTGCGCTCTCCCAGCGACTTCAAGGCAATGAACATTTGACCGGTGTTGCGCTGGCTGCCACCGGTGAACGCCGCCACGTTCTCCACAGCCGGGTCTTGGCGCACGATGTCGACGAAATCGGCGAGCTTGGTGCGCATCGCCTGAAACGAGATACTCTGGTCCGCTTGAATGGAACCGATCAACCGCCCGGTGTCCTGCTGCGGAAAGAAACCCTTGGGTACGATCACGTACAGGTAGAAGTTGAGGCCCACGGTCGCAAACAGAATCAGCACCATGAAGTGTGAGTGGTGCAAGGCCCAGGCGAGCGAGCGCTCGTATCGCTGCAACAAGCCGGCGAACAATGTCTCGCTCGCCCGATAGAGCCGACCGTGGCTGCGCTCCACGTCCCTGCGCAGAAGACGCGCGCACATCATCGGCGTTGTGGTGAGCGAGATCAGCAACGACACCAGAATGGCAACGGACAGGGTCACCGCAAACTCGCGGAACAGCCGACCGACGATACCCCCCATCAGCAGAATCGGAATAAATACCGCAATCAGCGATACACTCATCGACAACACCGTGAAGCCCACCTCCCGCGCGCCGTCGAGCGCAGCCTGCATGGGCGGCACACCTTTCTCGATGTGCCGGGAGACGTTTTCCAGCACTACGATGGCATCGTCGACCACGAAACCGGTAGCGATGGTGAGCGCCATCAGAGACAGGTTATCCAGGCTGTAACCCAATAGATACATCGCGCCGAAAGTGCCGATCAGTGAAACCGGCACAGCCACGATGGGGATCAGCGTGGCACGCCAGTTACGCAAAAACAGGAACACCACCATGATCACCAGCGCGACGGAAATCACCAGCGTGCGCTCAACCTCACGCAACGAAGCGCGGATAGTGGTTGTGCGATCGAGCATCACGCTCAGGTCCATGGCGCTCGGGACAGACGCGCTGAGCCGAGGCAGGATGGCGTTCACCCGATCCACCGTCTCGATGATGTTGGCGCCGGGTTGTCGGTTGAGTACGACCAGCACCGAGGGTTTGCCGTTGGCTGAACCCGCGTTGCGCAAGTCCTGCACCGAATCCGCCACATCCCCCACGTCGGAAAGCCGCACCGGCGCATCGTCGCGGAAAGCAATAATGAGTGGCTGGTACTCGGCAGCCGTCATGGCTTGGTCGTTGGCGTAGATCTGCCAGTGCCGGTCGCCGTCTTCGACCGCTCCCTTGGGTCGATTGGCGTTGGTCGCAGCGATGGCGGTCCGCACGTCCTCAAGCCCGATCCGGTATTTGTTGAGTGCCTGCGGATTCAGCTCCACGCGCACCGCAGGCAGCGAAGACCCGCCGACGCTCACCTGGCCGATACCCTGCACCTGCGCCAGCTTCTGCGCCAGGATGGTGGCGGCTGCATCATACATTTGGCCCCGGGTCATCGTGTCCGATGTAAGGGCCAGAATCATGATGGGTGCGTCCGCCGGGTTGACTTTGCGGTAAGTCGGATTACTCGGCAGGCCCGTGGGCAGCAGGCTGCGCGCAGCGTTGATGGCGGCTTGCACGTCCCGCGCTGCGCCATCGATGTCGCGATTGAGATCGAACTGCATGACCACGCGGCTCGAGCCAAGCGAACTGGAGGAGGTTATTTCGGTGATGCCGGCGATGCGGCCCAGAGAGCGCTCCAACGGGGTGGCCACCGTCGCCGCCATGGTTTCGGGGCTCGCCCCGGGCAATGAGGCGGACACCGAAATGGTGGGGAAGTCGACTTGCGGCAGCGGTGCCACCGGCAGCAGGGTGAACGCCACAGCGCCGGCTGCCGCCAGGCCCACGGTGAGCAGGGTGGTGGCAACCGGACGCTCGATGAAAGGAGTGGAGAGGCTCACGCGCGCTCCCCGTGATCAACGCCGGCGGCCTCGCGTGCGTTGTACATGTAAGCATCGTCCAAGACCTGCGCACAGCCAACGCTACGATTTCTCGCGGCTCCACCGCAGTTTGCGTTCATCTGTTTTCCAGTCCAGCCGCGGGTGCTCGCCGTGCCTCGAAGCGCCGCGCCAACCGATCGAAAGCGAGATAGATGACGGGCGTGGTAAACAAGGTCAACATCTGGCTCACCAGCAGCCCGCCCACCATCGTGATGCCCAGGGGATGGCGCAGTTCCGAACCCACCCCGGTGCCCAGCATCAAAGGCAACGCCCCCAGCAAGGCCGCCATGGTCGTCATCAAAATTGGGCGAAGACGCAGCAGACAAGCCTGGAAGATCGCCTCGCGCGGCGGCTTGCCTTCGCGCCGCTCGGCATCGAGCGCAAAGTCGATCATCATGATGGCGTTCTTCTTGACGATGCCGATCAGCAAAATGATGCCGATGATCGAAACGATGCCGAGATCGGTCCCCGAAAGCATGAGCGCCAGCAACGCTCCCACACCCGCCGATGGCAGCGTCGACAGAATGGTGATGGGGTGAATGTAGCTCTCGTACAGTACGCCGAGCACGATGTACATGGTCGCGATGGCAGCCAGGATCAGCAGCAGCGTGTTAGTGAGCGACGCTTGAAAAGCCTGCGCGGCGCCTTGAAAACTCGTTTCGATGCCGGTCGGCATGCCGACCTCGGCCGCGCGGACCGCGTCCACCGCGTGGCCCAACGAGGCGCCGCTCGCCAGGTTGAATGAAATCGTCGCAGCCGGAAACTGGCCGAGATGGTTGATGACCAGGGGTGCGGCTCGTTCGCTGATTCGCGCGATTGTAGAGAGCTGCACCTGCTGCGCCGGCTGGCCAGGCAACGAGGAAGCGACATAGACGTCATTGAGTGCCAACGGACCCTTTTTGAATTCCGGTCTGACTTCGAGGACGACCCGATACTGGTTGGACTGCGTAAATATGGTGGAGATCAGGCGCTGTCCAAAAGCGTTGTACAGCGCGTTGTCGATAGCTGCGGGATTGATGCCGAGCCGGCTCGCGGCGCTTCGGTCGATGTCAACGTAGGCTTGCAAACCCTCGTCCTGCAGATCGGCTGCCACATCGGCTAGCTCCGGTATCTGACGCAAGCGCTCGACCAGACGCGGCACCCAGACACTCAGTTCATCCGCGTTCGCATCCTCGACGCTGAACTGGTATTGGGTGCGGCTGAGACGGTCCTCGATGGTCAGATCCTGCACCGGCTGCATATAGAGCGAGATGCCTTCGACCTGAGCGAGGTTAGACTGCAAACGGCGGATCACTTCCACGGCGCTGACGCCGCGCTCCTTGAGGGGCTTCAGATTGATCAGCATGCGCCCGCTGTTTAGCGTGGCATTCAGGCCATCGACACCGATGAAGGAGGATAGACTCGCGACCGCTGGATCCTGCAGAACCACTGCGGCCGCGGCCTGCTGACGCTCCGCCATCGCAGCAAAGGAAATGGACTGAGGCGCGTCCGAAATTCCCTGGATCACTCCGGTATCCTGCACCGGAAAGAATCCCTTGGGCACAAGGATGTAGAGCAGCACGGTGAGCAGCAAGGTAGCAATAGCCACCCATAGCGTTGCGCCCTGGCGGTCCAGCACCCAATTTAATGCGACGCCGTAACGGGCTATCACGTTGTCGAAAAACGCGCCGCCCTTCTTGTAGAACCAACCCTGCTCGGCCTCGGGGATGTGATGCAACAGTTTGGCGCACATCATCGGGGTAAGGGTAAGAGAAACCACAGCCGAAATCAGGATTGCCACGGCCAGGGTAATCGCGAATTCGCGGAATAACCGGCCCACCACATCGCCCATAAAGAGCAAGGGGATCAATACTGCGATCAACGAGAACGTCAGTGAAATGATGGTGAAGCCGATCTGCTCGGCGCCCTTCAGCGCGGCCTTCAGCGGCGCCTCGCCCTCCTCTATATAGCGGGCGATGTTTTCAATCATCACGATGGCGTCGTCCACCACGAAACCGGTCGCAATGGTGAGGGCCATCAGCGTCAGGTTGTTGATGCTGAACCCGGCCAGGTACATCACCCCAAAAGTGCCGACCAGCGAGAGCGGTACGGCGATGCTCGGGATGATGGTGGCCGAAACGGTGCGCAAGAACAGGAAAATCACCATGACCACGAGCGCCACGGAAAGCAATAATTCGAACTGCACATCCTTCACCGAGGCACGTATGGTGGTCGTCCGGTCGGTCAGAAGCGCTACATCGACGGACCCCGGCAAGGAAGCCTGAAGTTGCGGCAGCAATTGCTTGACGCGATCCACGACCTCGATCACATTGGCCCCTGGCTGACGCTGGATGTTTACGATGACTGCGGGCGTGCGGTTGGCCCAGGCGGCAAGGCGCACGTTTTCGGCATCGTCCAGGACATCAGCGACATCGGCTAGACGAATCGGTGCGCCGTTCTTGTAAGCGATGATGAGCTGCCGATAGGCGTCGGCCGACTTCAGCTGGTCATTTGCATCGATCGTCGACGCGCGTGTCGGGCCATCGAAGCTGCCCTTCGCCTGGTTGACGTTGGCGCTGCCGATCACGGTGCGCAAATCATCGAGATTCATCCCGTACGCAGCGAGCGCCTTGGGATTGGCCTGGATGCGCACAGCCGGCCGCTGCCCACCACTGATACTCACCAGCCCGACTCCGGGCAACTGAGAGATCTTCTGCGCCAAGCGGGTATCGATCAGATCCTGGACCTGGGGTAAGGGCAGTGTCTTCGAGGTCACCGCGAGGGCGAGGATCGGCGCGTCGGCGGGATTGACCTTGCTGTAAATCGGCGGGTTAGGGAGGTCGGTCGGCAACAAATTCGCCGCCGCGTTGATGGCCGCCTGCACTTCCTGCTCGGCGATATCGAGGCTGAGCTCGAGGCTAAACTGCAGGGTAATGACCGAAGCGCCACCAGAACTGGTCGAAGACATCTGGTTCAGCCCGGGCATCTGGCCAAACTGGCGCTCCAAGGGCGCAGTGATCGATGAGGTCATCACATCGGGGCTGGCGCCCGGATAGAGAGTGACGACCTGGATGGTCGGATAATCCACTTCGGGCAAGGCAGAAAGCGGCAGGATGCGATATGCGACGATGCCGGCCAACAGAATTGCCACCATCAGCAGTGAAGTCGCCACCGGCCGCAGGATGAAGGGGCGAGACGGGTTCATTGCCCGCTTTTACTGACACCTTGATTGCTGCGCTGCCCGCCTTTCGCCGCCGGGGCCGAGGGTTGCGCAGCGCCGGCCGGTGCACTCTCGCCTTTGCGCGCGCCGTTTCCACGCGCCGCCGCGGCGCCCGTTCCACCCGGTACGGAACTCGCCGCCGTGGTGCGCGCCGTCACCTGCACCTTTGCGCCCTCGCGCAGCTTGTCAGTACCGTCGACCACGACTTGTTCTCCCGGTGCAAGGCCGCTGTCGACGGCGACGCTCTCACCTTGACTCGGGCCGAGCTTGATCGCACGTATCGTGACGGTGTTGTCCGCTTTGACAACGTAGACGAAGGTGCCCTGCGTGCCCCTTTGCACGGCCGCGGTTGGAATGACTGTGGCACCCAGCTTTACGTCGATCTGCATGCGCACGTTCACAAACTGATTGGGAAACAGGCTGGTGTCGTCGTTGGCGAATTGTGCTTTCAGCTTCACCGTACCGGTGCTCGCATCGATCTGGTTGTCCACGGTCAACAGGGTACCGGTCGCGAGCTTAGCGCTCTCATCGCGGTTGAACGCGTCGACCGCCGGCTTGTCGTCGGCACGCAGCTTCTTCATTATCGCCGGCAGACTGTCCTCTGGAAGGGCGAACACCACAGTGACTGGCTGCAGTTGCGCAATGACCACCAGTCCGTTGGTATCGCTGGCATGCACGATGTTGCCCGGATCAACCTGACGCAAGCCAAGCCGCCCGCCTATCGGCGCAGTGACGCGCGCATAAGTAAGTTGCAACCGCGCGTTATCGATCTGTCCCTGATCAACCTTCACCGTGCCCTCATACTGGCGCACCAGTGCTTCCTGGGTATCGAGTTGCTGTTTGGCGATGGAGTCCTGGGCGAGCAGCGTACGATAACGTGCAACATCCAGCTGGGCATTCTTGAGCAACGCCTGGTCGCGCGCCATTTGACCTTGCGCCTGGGTAAGTTGCACTTCGAAGGGGCGCGGATCAATCTCCGCCAGCAAGTCGCCGGCCTTAACAAACTGGCCCTCGCGAAACGTTACCTTCATCAGCTGTCCATCGACCCGGCTGTGTACGGTCACCATGTTCTGCGCCGTTACGGTGCCGAGTCCGCTCACGAAAACGCTGATGTCTCCCGTTTTTGCGGACACAGCCCCGATCGGCAGGACGCCGCTCGGCCGGTTCGCGCCCCCCTTGCTGCTCTGTTGATCGGGTGCGGGGGCACGGTTCAACAGATAGATAGCGGCACCAATCAGGCACACAAGCAGCAGCCAAAGCCCTGGACGGCGCCACCACGAGGCAGCAGGACGGAGGGCAGGCAGCGCTAGTTTATTTTCTGTTACTTGGGTGGATGTATCATTCATGACTTGATCGGCTAACGTTAGTTGGCACTGACTTTGAGCGCGATAGCCAGCAGTCTTCGAAAAACCACCATGCAAAAGCAGGACAGAACGGTCTAACCCAACTCTACGCGCAATTGCAGCAAAGCGATGTAACGGGCAAATTGCGCCTGTCCGGGGATTTGCAACAAGCTGTTACAAGGCGCAAAACGTGTTCTCCGGCGCATATCCAGATGTGGGGATGGTTAGCCCTCTGGTCACAATCCCCGGCCCCGGAGCAAAGCTCCTGAACCGCCACCAATCCACCCGTTCCTAATACCCTAAACCAAATATGCCAGCATTTCCTGCCTTTATGAGCGAAACGCGCGGCACTACAGCGCGCGGGGAAGCAGGACCGTAGCGCACAGCCCGCCTTCGCGGCGGTTACTCAGCAACAGTTCTCCGCCAAGTGAACGGGCGCCATTGCGCGCAATGGCGAGGCCCAGACCGGTCCCGCCGCTGACGCGATTGCGCGAGCTTTCTACGCGATAATAAGGCTCGAATACCTTTTCCATCTCAGCTTCTGGAATACCCGGACCGTCATCGCAGACCGAAACGCGCAGTTCACGCTCGCTGTCTTCTACGAAGATGTTTGCCCGTTTGCCGTATTTCACTGCATTCTCCAATACATTACTAATACACCGCTTGAGCGCCTGCGGATAGGCCATGAGCGGGCGCGTCACACTGCCCTGGATCTCTACTCGTTGCCCCAGTTCCAGCGCATCGGCTTGCAGGCTTTCCAGCAATGCCATGATGTCAACGGGGTGCAAGGATTCAGTGCTTTCGAGACCCCGCATAAAGTCCAATGTCGCGGTGACCATCGCCTCCATCTCTTGCAAGTCGGCGGCAAACTTGGCCTGTGTTTCAGGGTCGCGCAGCAGCGCCGCGCGTAGACGCAGCCGGGTGATGGGAGTGCGCAGATCATGGGACACGGCCGCCAGAATACGCGTTCGTTCACGAATGTACTGAACTAGGCGCGCCTGCATCGTGTTAAAGGCGTGGGCTGCGCGCCGTACTTCCACCGAACCACGCTCCTCAAGCGGTGGACGGTGAATATTTCTGCCGAGTTCCTCGGCAGCCTCAGCTAGTGTGTGCAGCGGATAAGTAACCAATCGCACCGCGAGCATAGATAATAAGATGACCACGACCAGACGCACCAGCATGGTGAGCCAAAACCGCCGCGAGGAAGGGAAGCCTGATGGTTCATTGACGCGCAATGTAAAGCTTGCCCAATTTCCGTCCTGCAGCCTGACTTGAACGAGAAATTTGCGCATGCCCGAATGGTCCGTCTCTGCGCTATCGTCTTCGCTCACCGCAACCCGTAGCTCGCGCGTTGAACCCAAATAGCGGCGCAATTCAGCCGCAACGACTGCCGCCTGGTTATCCGGATCGGCGGCCGCGTCCTTGACATCGACAGGCGGAGCGCTGAGCGTCAAACCAAAGCCCGGCCTCTGCGTCGCCTCGGCCACGATCGGCCGCTCCCCGACAGGCAAGCGCTCCAATATTTTCACGATATCGACAATGTGCGTTCCGGAATGCCGCGACACGGCCCGCAAGCTCAGCTGGTCGCGCTCTTGGAAGAATATGGCTGTCGCGAGCAGCTGCGCCGCGATCAGGCCGGCAACCAGGATCAGCACCATCCGGCCGAACAAAGTCGTGGGCAGCAAGCGCATCATTCGGCGCCTTCCGTGTCGTAGTTCACGGTCGCCGCAAGTACATACCCCTCACTGCGTACCGTCTTGATGATGACCGGCTCCCGTGCGTCATCACCCAGGCGCTGGCGCAGCCGACTCACTTGCACATCGATGCTGCGATCGAACGCATCGCCTTGACGTCCATGCAACAAATCCATCAGTCGGTCACGGTTCAGGACGCGATTCGGATAGTCGAGGAGAACGCGCAGCAACCGATATTCGGCGCCGCTCAATGAAACGATCAAGCCGGTGGCGGAAACCAGTTGCCGCTGCGAGGTATCGAGCTGCCAGCCGGCAAAGCTGATGAAACGCACGTGCGCTGCGGGTGCCTGTCTCGGGACGCCTTGTGTGCGGCGCAGGATCACCTTCATGCGAGCCAGCAATTCACGAGGATTGAATGGTTTCGGAAGGTAGTCATCCGCACCCATTTCGAGCCCTACGATGCGGTCCGTCTCCTCGCCGCGCGCCGTCAGCATGATGACTGGGGTATCCGTTCGAGCGCGCACATTGCGACATAGGGTCAGACCATCGTCGCCCGGCAGCATCAAATCAAGAACGATGATATCCGACGGCTCTTCGCGCAGCGCATCCCACATGCTGCCGCCATCGGCCACTGCACGAACCCGATAGCCGTGCTCGGTCAGGTAGCGGCGCAGCAGGTCGCGAATCTCTTCATCGTCATCAACTATCAGAACTCTTTCCGGGTCGGCGGTCATATGCTGTTTATATCGCAAACGCTGAGCTTAGGGGCACGGGGGATTGTAACGCGGCGTAAACGCGGCGATGTTTTTACAAACCGATACAAACGGAGGGTACCCGTACAAACAGCCGTTACGTTGGCGTGTTCAACTGGCTACCAGCAAACCCACCTTTGGGGTGCCACATATAGGAGACACGTCATGCAGTCAAAGCGCATTTTCACTAAACCCCTGGTTATTGCCGGCTTGGTAGTGGGGTCGGCTTTCATGAGTTTATCGGCGACCGGTTACGCTCAAAGCGCGCAGAATGGTGCTGAAGCGCAGCACAGACACGGTCAATCCGCCGCGATGCAAGAACAGCGCTTGGAGAAGCTGAAGAGCGATCTACAACTACAGCCCAATCAGCAGGGGGCATGGGAAACCTATACCACGGCGCTGAAATCGCTACGCGACAGCAGAAAGGCGCAGTGGCAACAAGCCAAGGCACAACCCGCGGCGACTTTACCTGACCGATTGGATCAACGTGTGACCTTTGCCAAGCAGCGGGAAGCCGACCTGGAAACCATGGTCAGCGCAACCAAGCAGTTCTATTCCACGCTAACGCCAGCACAACGCACCATCATGGATCAGCGCGCCACACATGGCAGAGGAGCCCATTGACCGGCATTACCCCTTGCTGACCAGTGCCGTCACATTGAGGGCGCTGGACAGTCTGCGCGAGGCCGGATTCCGGCCTCGCGCTTCACCCGGGGCGACCCAAGCTCGTTACGGAAGCGCCCCGCCTATTTTCGAGTAAGCAGCACGGCAGATTTTCCGGTGCAGCTGTGTCAACACAGTCGCTTGGTCGTGCGTTTTCGCGCTTGATGCACCCTGACGAAACCCGACTCACGTATCAGAACACTTTGTGATTTTCTTTCTTGCAGCTATTGCCCGGCGCGATTAGAGAGGGAGCGAAGGAGAGCGCCAACCAGTGATCGTCTGCAGCCACCACATACCCTACGATATCAAGTGCCCCGATTGCATCCGTGAGGCACTCGAACGAGAGCACGAACGGAGCAGACGCAAGTGCCAAAACTGCGCCAAGGTCCTCGCGGGAAACGAAGTCCTTTGCCGAGGTTGCGATACCCAGGAGCAACGTCCGTCGAGCGGGCCGGACCTGCATTTTAGGTTTCGAACCACGATAAGCGCTTGATATATCTAGGTTCGCCCAAGTCGAACGTCGCTTGGAATACACTTCGTGGTGGGGGTCTTCCGAACCCGGGATGTCAATCATGCGCAGTCCTCTGCCGTTGCCATGCTTTCACCGGTGCAATGATGGGCGCTTGTGGTGCCGGTGCAGGCAGATCGAGCAGTAGTGCGTCTCAGCCGATGCTACGACCTGAGGTGCCAACAGCCACCAGTGACGCCGGGAGACCTACCGTAACAGCCGCGGTGACAGTCGGCAGCCTCGCCGCGCGGTACGGCTCCGCGGCGAGCGCCGATCTTGGGGTAGCCGCAAGTCTCCATGGGGGGGACCCCTTTTCCTGCGGACAATGCCTGGAATACTGCTGCTGCGTAAGGCGAAACCTATGGGCGCAATATATCGCTACTTCCTGATACTGGTTGCCTGCGTAGCCATTCTGTTCGGGATACAGATCCCCGCATTCGTCGATCAGTATGAACAGCGGTTGGACGCACATTTCATTGAAGTAAAGGACAATCTCCGCGGTTTTCAAGAAATCGCCGACAAATTCTACGGCGGCTCAATGGAAGCGCTCATCGCAAAACACGAGGCGAGCGAAGATCGGACCTTCAACGAAGAAGCCCGGCCCATCCGAAACATTTACGGGAGATATTTAAGATTTAAAGAGCAGAAAGTCGCTCTTGCAACCAATTTGCCGCAAAAAATTGCTTTTCTTGCGACCGACGGCGACAAAGAATTGCTCAATGAAACGTATACCAGCTATTCGTTTACCGTTCCTTTGAACCAATCAGCGGTATTTGCAGGCTTCTTGTCGGTGGCTGCGGTGATCCTGCTCATCGAGCTGTTCAGGCTAACTGTATTGTGGTTGCTTCGCCCCGCTATGCGCAAGGCATGGCACAGAAGAATCTGAGGGCTCTAACGACAACCTTTCCTCAACACCTGCTCGGCCTCTGTGGCAGGCAATGGTCGTCCGAAATGGTTTCCCTGTGCCGCGTCACAATTCAGCATCCGAAGAAATTCCAACTGTTCGCGTGACTCCACGCCTTCGGCAATCACTCGCAAGCGCAAACTATGACCCATGCTGATGATGGCGCGGGTAATGGCGGCGTCGTCAGGGTCGGGGGTGAGGTCGGCAATAAACGTGCGATCGATTTTTAAGGTGTCCACCGGAAAACGCTTCAGACACCTCAGTACCTGAACTTCGAGCTAACCGAGAGCGTGCTCATGCATGGCGCCAACACTACCGTCTCGCTGCTCCTCGCCCTTCGAGAAATGGGAGTGCGGCTTTCCATCGACGATTTCGGAACTGACTATTCGAGTCTCAGCTCGCTTGCAACGCGGTGTCTGCGTGCTTACGCTCGGTGACGTCCATGAGCGCGCCGACGACTTCGATTTTCGAGCTGTCGGCGATGCGAAACAGCCGCAACCTGTCGTGCACCCAAATATAGTGCCCCGCTTGATGACGCAACCGATACATACGATCGAGAGAACCAGTCAAAATGGCTTCGGGATTGTTATCGATCCGGACACTAGGCAAATCCTCCGGATGAACAAGCTCGTACCAGCGATATGGCTCATTGGTCAACCACTGCTTAGGGTAACCAAGCAGGAACTCTACGTTCTCACTCAGGTAACTCGTGCTGAGCCGGCCCTCCTGGGCGGAATCACAAATCATGCTCATCCCCATGCTGGTAATGATCGCTGATGGCTTCCCGGTTCACCGCGGTCTCGCGCTTGAACAAGCGCGAGTGGATGAACTTCAGCGAGGCGGAGAAGCGCACTCGATCTTTGATGCGAGTACGCAGTTGCAGCAGCCCCGCGAGATCGCCCTCGACCTCGATTTCCCCGTTGACGAAGGCATCGGCAGAAGCAAACTCATCAAACCCGTATCTGAGCGAACGATCATTCTTGAAATGAACCGTAAACTGCGGCGCTCCGGGCCCGAAACGCTCCACCTCACCCGAAGCAAAGACAATCTCGCACGATATGCCGGTTCCTTCGACGACTTGGCGCAGGAAGCTTGCCTTGCCTGGCGCGACGAATTGACTGAGCACTGGTGTTCCCCCCGTAGTTTGTTATTGGGTAGCGCGAATTCGCTCGGCTATCCATTTTTGCGTTCCTTGCCCCTGCGTACAGTCGAGGTAACGGCGCAACGACAATGAGACGACGCAGTGCGACGGGCATTGTAAGCACGACTCATCAAGCATCCTCCGGGAGGGATCAGTCGCTTTTTTTTTAGGTATTCTCGCATTCCTTTGCGACGTCGCCAAACTGCGGGGAAGACGAGGACGGTATTGTTTGCCACTTCACGTACTAAGCCCGGTAGCAATACCAAATCGCGGCCGATCGGGTTCTACTCAACCCTTCCCCGTCGAGGCGTTAAGACGTGTCACCGACCGGGCGCGACTATCGCCTATCGCGCGGAATATCGATGGGGATGCCCCAAATGCCGAGTCCTCGCGCCCGCGCGATTTTTTCCATGGCGGCATATTCGCTGGGCGCATCCGGCAGAGCAACCGCCCATCCCTTTTGCAGCATCCACGCACTCAAGTCCTCGCCACGTGCGGTGCAACTAGCGAAGATGCTGTCGTCGGAGGCCCTAGCGCGTTCAGTACAATGAACGAACTCGACGCCGATTTTAAAGTCGAGTGCCAACGACGCCCGAGTCCCGCAAGGCGCGGGCCGGACAAATGTATAGCAAGTGTGGTCGGTGGGCGGTACGTATATGCCAAAAAGATGCACGACGTTACCGGCAACTTCCAGAGAACCGTCGTCCTGTACGGAGGCGTAACTGGAAATTTCCGCGTCCGCTCCCGTCGATAGCAAAAATAAGGCGGCGATCAAGAGGTGGCGAAGGCCGTACCCGTAAACGCGTATCATAAATACCCCCGCTCTATTGCTTTCTGAAAGTGACGACCAGTACATCCCGATAAGCGGTGCGACCGGGATCGAGTTGAACCACGGGCGTCACGCCGTGAAGACAGCGCTCATCATTGACGATAGCGGCATCGAACGGCTGAGCCAGGGTAAAGCTGGCCAGCGCTCGCTCTCTGAGGTCATAGATCGTGGTAGTGCCGCTCGCGACGTTAGTGCGCTGGACCAGCATCACCAGCACGAAAGTTACGCCATCGCGGTGATTGCCTTCGGGCGTCGGCCTGCCCTGCTCTGCAGTATTGGCTTCGATGCGAAATTGATGCAGCTCGATGTGCCATGCCGTGTCCGACAGAAGCTGGCCGAACACGTCACAGCAAAGACTGAGAATGCTCGACATGGTTGGGCCAAGCACGATATTTTGCGGAATCGGCTCGTAGTAGCGCGCAATCCCGCCGTTGAGAACGTTGTAATTGCGGCTCTGATAATGCTGCTGGTGCGGTTCGAGACTAGCGTGTCGGCTGGAAGCCAAGGCGCTCAGTGTTGCATGGCGGCGCCGCCGGTATATCCCGCCATCGGCCATGTAGGCGTCGCGCGGCATATCGTTCCAACTGGATTGAAATTGCGACCAATCGTCCAGGGCATCCCCGGCCTGCGCTTCCAGGCAAGCGCGCAAGCGCTCTGCCGGCACGAAGCAGAAATCGTCCGCCGCCACTTGACGGCTGAGCGCCTCGGTGCTTGCCTCAGGCACCGCCGAGTTGGTGACCGTAAGCTCTATCCGCCTATCCATGGCAAATTGTAGCGCGCATCAGCGCCCAAGTTGGGCTTGCCGCGGAGTCGGGTGACATTCAAGTGCTTTCGCAGCCAATCACCTTGAACTCCACCCTCCGGTCGAGCGCATCGCTCGCGTTGTCCGTACCTGTACCGACGATGTTTTCCCGCGATCCTCTACCCCCGGCGATTGTGCGATTTGAGAGATGCGGCACTTCGCTCTCCAAACGCTGCTTGACGTATTCGGCGCGCAGCACTGAAAGACGCTCGTTCAATGGCTCGGGTCCGGTGCGGCTGGTATGCCCGACAATCTCCAAGCACGCATTGCTTTGCGCAGAATGTCGCGCAATCTGCTGCAGCCAAACGGAGTAAGGCCCGCTCGCTTGGGAATCGGCCCAGAACGCCGTCGAGCCCGGTTTAAACAAGAACTTCACCGCGAGGCGCTTGTTACTCAGGCCGTAGTCGACAATCCGCCCGAACGCTTGCGCTGCCTCTTCCTTGCGCCCCAGTTTCCAGCTCGCCAGGTAGATGCCGTTGAACACCCGCAGTTGTTCTCCCGCCGGCAGGCGCAGCGCACTCTTATACAAATCCAGCGATTCCTTATAGCGGCTGCCATTGTAAAAATTGATCGCGTCGCTGATCAGCGTGGCGGCCATAACGCCGTCCAAGTAGACCGGGTCGATCGGGTCACCCACCTTTGTTCCCTGGCAGGTCTTCACATATCCGTCCACGAGCGGATCCTTCGCCCACGTGGGGCTGTCGCGAAAGTACGCCGTGGGGGAGATGTCGACGCCCTGCGTCTGGGCCCGCGCCGTGCCCTTGGATACGATCTTGCCCGACTTGAGGTCGGCCAGCGCGAGGCAGATCCGGAACGCTTCGCGCACTGCGCCCGTTTTGTTCTGCAGGTCGATGGCGGTAAAGGTGCCGACCAGGACAATCGGCGCGTTGGCCACACTTGAAGCGGAGAACGGCAGCACTTCAAATTGTGGATATTTGCTTCTCACCAGATCGATGATGCGCGATTCGAGGGACCGGGTGGCATTCGACTGCTCCCCGGATATGCCATCCACCAATGGATCTATAACCACTGCCTGCCTTGACGGAGCTCCTGCGGGAGGAATTTGCGATTTGGAAAACAGTTCGTTTGCTGCCTTCAGGATGGCGTCATCGACGGGCAGAACGGGGACAGGCGGTGCTGCCGCCACGCTCGGAGCAGGCGTCGGCTTCGGTGCCGGAGCCGGGGCCGGGGCCGGGGACTCGGCCGACGTCGCGGCCGGTGGCGGCGTGGAAGCTGGGCTGGCAGTGGGTGGAGCGGACGGCGGGAATACGCATCCCGATAACGACGCCGCCACCACGATTGCCGGCAGGGTGGCTATTGCGATGGCGCGGACCCAAGTCATTGCCATAACTAACACTCCTTCAAGTAAACCCGCTCACCGGCCGTCAGGGGTTCCCCCAGGGACTGCTTCTGCAGGATATCTCCACAGCGGACGGACTTCCGTTGTTTCTTGGTAATTACGTCGGCAGGATAAATAGTTTCTCCTTCCAATAGTTTTTCCTTTGTAACGACTGTAGTAGCACCACGATCCGCGGAAACTCCGGCCGCGCCGCGGGGCGACTGCTGCTCCTGCTTTCAGGCGTTTCGTTATTCTTCTTATTCCCCAACGAAACATCAAGCGCGCGTACGCCAGCCAGGACGGCAAGCACCGCGATCGAAGTTGCAAGCAGCCAGATCGCGCTCATGTGCTTTCTCAGGGTGATTTTCTCATTCTCACCTTGCACCTGTCGTCTCCTGTGGGGGGCCGCACGAGCTCCTCGCGCACGCCAGGGTCGGTTTGCCCATCTGTGCTGGCCGCGGTGTTTTTGCGCTTGCCTCGGGCCGGGTCAACAACGTGGCCACATCACCAAGCAGTCGCTGCACGCCTGGTGCCTCGAGCGAACCATCCCAATCCACCAGGTCGATCGTCTGGAGTTTGCGGAACCCTATTGGCGGGACGACGCGTTCGATAAGAACTGGCATGAGCTGCTTGCGCATGCGCCCTTCTTCTGCCTCTTCGTTTACCCAAAAACTATCCACCGAACTACGCGACCACAGCACGACCATGCAGCGCATGTCCTGCAAAGCCGATTGGATCACCTCCCGCCAGGTCTCACCACCGGCGATTTTACGGTCCCACCACACCGACCAGCCTTGCCCTTCCAAGAGCCGTGCAATGCGACCGGCTGTTTCCCGATCCGCTTCCCCATAGCTTAAGAAGATGTCGGCCATGATTGCCCGGGTGAGGTAGGAATGGTTGATTCAAGCATGGTACACACAGTCGATTGTGTCGAGGCAAAACTGGCTTATCTCGGCGATCTGCAGGCAGTTCCAGCGGCCTGCCGAGGGAGCGGACCGCCAAGCGCTGGATCGGTTCGCCCGTCCGGAGACGATCGCTGCCTTATCGAGGCTACGCCTGCTTGCCAGCAATGTCGTGCTGCCCCCTACAGCCACTCGATGAGAGAGATACCCAAGCCAATCGTGTTTTGTCGATGGTTATAGTCGATCAGACTCTCGCCATACCCTGAGAATAGTTCTACATAGCCTTTGAGCCCGGCAATCAAAGGATAATTCCAGGTGAGCTTGACCGAGCCGCGATTATCACGGGCGCGAAAGTTATCGCGCAGCTGGATAGCCCACTGCTGCTCGCCGCGGCGGTAGAGGGCGATTATTTCTCCCCGCCCGATATAGTCGGCGATGTCGGGATTGTCGTCGCTGGTAGCGTTCTCCGGAATACGCCACCACGGGCGCAGCATCAGGACAAAATTGCCACGCTCCAATCCGATTTGCGCGTAAACGCGATTCCAACTCCGTGAACGCGGATCGGCCTGTCCGTTGGACTGGTGTAGGACTCCGAGACTGAAAAGCCGACCGCGCAATCCGGCCAGACTGTAGTCGGTAGGCACGACCAGCATGAGTTCCGGCTCGTAATTGGTCTCGCGGAACGCTGCAGACAATTTCTTGTTGTACACCTGCCAGAGCGACTGCTGAGTGTAGCCAAACCAGAAGTCGGCACGATCGAACAGCAATCGCTCAGCAATTTTCGCCTTGAAACTCAATTGGAACTGCGCTTCGGTGTTTCTGTAGTCAGCCGACACCGGGGTCGTCGCACCGTGGGACGGAGAAGAGGGGCGGTCGTTGCTGCTATCCGTGTAGTGAAGAGGAAGCAAGTAGGTAGGTAAGTAGGCACGCATCGCGAATATGCCATGCTTGTCGGCGTCGTCAAGCTCCCAGCGTTCAGAAAGCGCTGATTTGGTCGACACGCTGCTCTCGGACGGCGAGGGCGCCGGGCTTGTCCGGAGCGCCGGCTCGGCGGCGGACGGTGCCTGGCGCCCGGCCGCGCGGTCGTAGCAGGCCAGCCGCGCGGCATCTTCGTTGATCGCGGAGCAGGAACTCAACTCCGTCGCGGTTGCGGAAACGGACGAACTCAGGGATGCCGCGCCGAGAAGAATATTGATCGCAAGCGAAGCCGGCAAGGAGCAGTGCTGAACAATTGCTTGACCCATGATTATCTCGTATGCGTTCGTACGCTCAACCGGAGGAACGCTGTGGCAGTCCCGGAATCGCTTACTCGTTGGCCAAATTTTCCGCAAACTCTATCGCGAAGCCTTGTCGACAAGATAGACGCCGCTGCCCGCCAAGGCAACGGCAATGACAAAAGCCGGCCGGAGCGGCTCACCAAGCACGACAACACCGCGGCACCCCCTGGACCGGAGTCACTCGCCCGGCACAGACCCATGAAGGTCGATGCGGTCAAGCAAGGTGCCAGGTAAGTGAAAACCACCACACGTGACGCCCTGGTATGAGCGTGACCGGCAAAGATGAACAAGAGCTCGCCCGCGAATGACATGCCACCAACATCCCGGCCCGCAAAGGATCTCATCCGCTTTGAATAAAGCGATGCCGCGCACGCTCCCCGAGAGCAGAATGAGCGGCGCTGCCACCGCCGAGCGTATGCTTCTTTGCATCATCAGCGAGACTCTAGGCGCGGCCAGCGGTGCCGCTACCTGACCCATGCCCCACAGAAAACAGAGCACGACCATAGTGGCAAAGCAAAACAGTGGGTCGGTCGATTGGCGGACTCAGACCGCCCGGGCACGCGCCGCAGAAAAAAAGCCCTCCGTGAGGAGGGCTTAACCTTTATCCAAAGGGGGAGGAGGATAAAGGGGAGGAGACGGGAAACCTTAGCTGCAGTGCGGCGCGCGCATTCTCCTTCCTGACTTGTCGTGTTCGGCCCGCAAATCGGCGGATCAGTCCATGACGCACAGGGGCGCAAGCGCTTTTGTGCAGCTTTCCGAGACTAGAGTTTGCACCCTACCCGTTACACACGCGTTTCACTCACAGGATGTTCAATTACATCTGTAATGGACTTGACCGTTGATCGTTAGCTCAACCCCATCTCGAGCACACTAGCGACGTGCAGTGCTTGGCGTCCTAAACCATCGTCAATTTGGTGCCGGCAACTCATGCCATCCGCGACCAGCAGCGTGCGCTCGTCGCTGGAGTCACGCGGAACGACGACACCTATGGGCATGATCTGCTAGATCGATGCGTCGGTCGCGTAACGGCCGCGCGCCGCTGCATCGACGTGCACATCGCCGCGAGTCCAGCCGGCGCGCCAAGCTTGACTCCGCCGGCACCGCGCGCGTCTTGGGCGAGAAATAAACCGGTTGGATCATCGGCACGCCTGGTAGACGGCTACGAGGAAATCGTCGACAATTGCTGTTTGTCAGATTCGGCAACGATATACTTCGCGGGTTCAACAGATAAGCGGCGGCATATTCCCTTCGAGTGAGGCGTCGCGCCGTGCCAACTCCTGCGGCCTCCCCCGCATTCCTTGATGCTGCCCAATGTGCATACAAAGATGCAACAGGCCGGGCGGGCGTCAATGTGACCGCCCAAATTTCGACAGGCCATCTCGAGTGGCCGGGCGGCGTAAGCTGGAATCATCGGCTGCCTTGTAGCTCCATGAAGCTACTTACTGGCGACTACGCGATGTCCTGCTGGTTGTCTGCCTGATTGGAATCAAATGAGAACCAAACGCTGCCTTACGTTGGACGATGTTAAGACAATTGCCTCCAGCTGCGAGGTTGAGGCACTGCGTCAGGGTTGGGCGGTCACCATTGCCGTGGTCGACGACGGCGGCCACCTGATGTGGCTGCAGCGCCTGGATGGCGCACCGTTGACCAGTCCGCAAATCGCTGCCGGGAAAGCGCGCACTGCCGCTATCGGGCGCAAGCCGAGCAAGGTGTATGAGGATATGGTCAACAACGGGCGCGTCGCGGCGCTATCGATGCCGGGTGCTTTGACTCACCTGGAAGGCGGCGAACCGATCAGCGTCGAAGGTGAAGTGGTCGGCGCGGTTGGCGTGTCCGGCGTGAAATCTGCCGAGGACGCGCAAGTTGCGCGGGCAGGGATCAAATTTTTTCTGGACCGACTTGCTTAACCGGCGCAGGCAATGCCGCACAATCAGCCTTCCGGCCGCACCGGCACGAACAGCGTGTTGCCGTCTCGCTGAACAAGCAGTGCGACACTGCGGCCTTTCGGCGTCCTCGCCACGATATCGCGGAAACTATCGATATCTTCCACGCGCTGATTATTGACCGCTAACACAACGTCGCCGGGATGAAGTCCGGCGCGGGCAGCGGGGCCACGCACATCGTCGATCACCAGCCCCTCGCTCGATTCACTGAGCGCAAGGCCCAGCCGGTCAGCGGCCTTGGAAGGTCGATCTGAGCGCGATGCGGTCCTCTCCCCCGGCAACTCCACCACGGTCAGGCTGAGCTCTTGCGACTGACCCTTGCGCCAGACAGTCATTTTTGCCACTGTGCCCGGCTTGGTGAGCCCGACAATCCGCGGCAGTTCATTGGAACTGACCACTTTTTTACCGTCGAATTCCCGGATAACATCTCCGGCTTTGACCCCTGCCTTGTCCGCGGGGCTACCGGCTTCCACGGAAGCGACCAACGCACCGTTGGCGTCGGGCAGACCGAACGAGCCGGCGAGCTCCGCATTGAGGGACTGAATCTGCACGCCGATACGACCGCGCGCCACCTTGCCTGTGGTCTTCAGTTGGTTCGCTACGTCTATGGCCACATCGATAGGAATGGCAAACGACAGGCCCATAAACCCACCCGTGCGGCTGTAAATTTGCGAATTGATACCGATGACCTCACCCTTCATGTTGAACAGCGGGCCGCCTGAGTTTCCCGGATTGATCGCCGCGTCCGTCTGGATAAAAGGCACGTAGTTCTCGTCCGGGAGCGCGCGGTTCACTGCACTCACGATGCCTGCGGTCACGCTATTTTCGAAGCCGAAAGGCGAGCCGATCGCCAGAACCCACTCCCCCGCCTGAACTTGGCTCGCGTTGCCGATTGGCACCGTGGGCAGGTCTTTGGCTTCGATCTTCAGCAACGCGACGTCGGTACGCTTGTCGGTACCAACCACGTTCGCCTTGAATTCGCGCTTGTCGGTAAGCCGGACCGTCACCGTATCCGCATCGGCGACCACGTGACGATTGGTAAGAATGTAACCGTCGGCGCTGATGATAAAACCGGAACCCAGCCCGCTCTGCACCTCCGGCTCCCCACCACGATCACCCCCGCGATCTCCGCCACGCGGCTGTGGAATGAAGCGACGAAAGAAATCGAAGAATGGATCGTCTTCCGGGATATTGGGCAATTGGGAGCGACGCGCGACTGCCTGGGTCACACTCACGTTCACCACTGCCAAGCCTTGCTTGGCCACTAGCTTGGTGAAATCCGGCAACTGGATTGTCGGAAGCGGTGTGGCAGGCGCGGCGGGCGTAACCTGCAATGGTGCCGAGGCGGCTGCGGGCGGGTCAGTCTTGCCCAGTTTGCCGAATTTCTCCCGGTCAAGCTTGTCACAGCCCGCCGCAAAAAGGAGCAACAAAGCGAAGATGGCTGGCACTGCCTTATTTTCGAATGACATCATGTAGTTATCCAGAACGCTCTATTTGAGCCTATTGAAGAATGTACTGCCGAACATGCTACCGCATCAGCGCAATGAATGCTGGTTGCTCAACAATGGATATGCCAGCCACCGGACATCGGCTTAACGAGGTCCGGGATAAGGCGAGCTTAAACGCCGGCCCTACGTTAGTCATGCGAGGTCAAACACTGGCTGCCAATTTCAGAATTAACTGATTAACCCGCTTAACGAAAGCCGAGGGGTCTTCCAGCTGCCCACCCTCGGTCAGCACGGACTGATCGAATAGCAGGTGGGCAAGTTGATCGAACTGTTCGCTATCGGCTTCGGCATTTAGCCGCTGCACCAACGGATGGGTCGGATTCAGTTCGAGAATGGGTTTGGTGTTGGGCGCCTTCTGGCCAGCCGCCTTGAGCAGCCGCTCCAGATTGAAGGATAAGTCCTGCGCATCTGCCACCAGGCAGGCCGGCGAATCGGTGAGACGGTGGGTAATGCGCACCCCCTTGACGCGCTCGCCAAGCGCATGCTTGACCTTGTCAATCAACCCTTTGAATTCTTCGGCGGTATGCTCGTTGGCCTTTTTTTCCGCTTCATCTTCCAGTTTGCCCAGATCGAGATCACCCTTGGCGACCGATTGCAGTGGCTTTCCTTCATATTCCGTCAGGTTGGCGAGCATCCACTCGTCCACCCGATCGGAAAGGAGCAGGACTTCGATGCCTTTCTTGCGAAAGATTTCGAGGTGCGGGCTGTTCTTCGCCGCGCTGAAGCTTTCCGCGGTGACGTAGTAGATCTTCTCCTGCCCTTCTTTCATGCGACCCACGTAGTCTCCGAGCGACACGCCTTGCTCTTCGACGTCAGCGGTGGTCGAGGCAAAGCGCAGCAGTTTGGCGATCTTTTCCTTGTTGGCGAAGTCTTCTGCCGTGCCTTCCTTCAGCACAACACCGAATTGCTTCCAGAAAGTGGCGTACTTGTCCTTCTCACCGGGCTCTGTGCTGCCGGCCAAGTCCTCCAATAGGCCCAGCACTTTTTTAACGCATCCAGCGCGAATAGCTTCGACATCCTTGCTCTGCTGCAGCATCTCGCGTGACACGTTGAGCGGCAGGTCGCTCGAATCGACGACGCCGCGCACGAAACGCAGATAATTGGGTAGCAAATTGCCGGCATCCTCCATGATGAAGACCCGTCTCACATACAGCTTCAGTCCATGGCGACGCTCCCGGTCCCAGAGATCGAAAGGGGCGCGCGACGGAATGTACAGCAGTTGGGTGTACTCCTGCCGGCCCTCGACTCGGCTATGAACCCAGGCCAGGGGCGCATCGAAGTCATGGCCAACGTGCTTGTAGAACTCTTCATATTGTTCTTTGCTTATCTCGCTCTTGGGGCGCGTCCAAAGGGCACTCGCCTGGTTGATGGTTTCATCTTCGTCCTTTACCACGTGCTCGCTCTTGTCCTTATCCCATTCTTCCTTCTTCATCACAATGGGAATTTGGATGTGGTCCGAATACTTACGGATAATCGACTTGATCTGCCACGATGAGAGAAGCTCGTCCTCGCCTTCGCGCAGATGTAAGGTCACGTCGGTGCCGCGCTGCGCCTTCTCGACCTGCTCGATGCTGTATTCACCGGCTCCCTCGGATTCCCAGCGCACCGCCTGGTCGGCTGACAAGCCGGCCCGTCGCGTCACCAAGCTCACCCGGTCCGCGACGATGAATGCGGAATAGAAACCAACGCCGAACTGCCCGATCAAGTGGGCATCCTTCGCCTGGTCACCACTCAGCGATTGAAAGAATTCCCTGGTACCGGACTTGGCAATGGTGCCGATGTTGGCGATCACCTCATCGCGCGACATGCCCACCCCATTGTCCGAGACGGTGATCGTGCGTCGCGCCTTGTCATAACTCACGCGAATTTTCAGGTCGGGGTCGCCATCCAGCAGCTCAGGATTGGCAATCGCCTCGAAGCGCAACTTGTCACCCGCGTCCGACGCGTTCGAAATCAGTTCGCGCAGAAAGATCTCCTTGTTGCTGTACAAGGAGTGGATCATCAGATTAAGCAGCTGTTTAACTTCCGCCTGGAAGCTCAGGTTTTCCTTGGCCTGCGCCATATTTCTCCCTCGATTTGCGTTATGCACCAAACTTCGCTTAAATGAGGCCGCCCGGCTAAAAAATCAAGGGGTTTGATGCGTGCGTGCCCGTCCCGTCTCCGGTTTTCCCGCTCAACTTGCTGCGAGCTGTGGGGATAGCGAGGCCCTGATACGTCCTAGCCTTCGGGCCCGGGCAGGCCTGTTGTTCTTGATGCCCATCCTTCCCGCCATTGCCCTGCTCCTATTCCGGGCCTGCGGTGAAGGACGCTCCGGTCTCCACCCGCTTGCGCTCCTGCTGCCTGCTGCGACCGTGTTGCTGCTCGACTGGCTCGGCGGCAACGTTCTGTTTCCCCGTGCCGGCTCCCGTCCGGACAAGAGCCGGGAGCACTCCGGGGCATGCCCCGCTACGCAAGAGCGCGAAGCTGGCCGACTCTCTGCCGCGCTGAGTAGACCGGAACAAGGATACGGCTATCCGTTCGATCGCGATCCCATGCGAGTCTACGGTTGCGAGCCCCGGCATTTCCTGGGCCGTGACGAATTCATGGCCATGACCATAAAGGCGCTGCGCCGGCCCGAAGATGTCCCGCCGCTCCTCGACCGTATCGCTAAACTTCCCCCGTGCACCGCCGCTTTCTCCGCATCTCGGCATCGGCGTAAGGACGGCACGTTGGTGGAAGTAGCTGATCTTATCAGCCATGCCTTGCGTTTCCGCGGCCGCAACGCGCGCATTGTGTTGGTCAATGACATCACTGAGCGCCGGCATGGGGAGGCAGCCCTGCCCGAGCGCGAACGCCAGCACCGGCAGTTGTTCGAACACAACCCCATGCCGATCCCTTGCCTACGAGGCGGTTCTTTGCGGGCATTGGCCGCCAATGGAATCGCGATGACTACTCGCCTCACCATGTATTTGGCGCGCCTCACTGCCGTTGTGACCCTGAGCCTAGGCTTTGCTGCGTCAGCGTGCGCCGCACAACCATTGCCATTGCAGTCGATACGTCTTCCGAACGGCTTTGAGATCAATTTATTTGCCGACAACATTCCCAATGCCCGGTCTCTGGCATTGGGTGGGGACAACACCGTGTTCATAGGCACCCGCACCGATAAGGTCTATGCGGTTAAATACCGCGACGGCAAGGCCACTCAGGTATTTACCATTGCCTCCGGCCTTAACATGCCGAACGGTGTGGCGTTTCGCGATGGGTCTCTTTACGTGGCGGAAATCAACCGTGTCGTGCGCTTCGATAACATCGAAGCACAGCTCGCCAAACCCCCGCAATCCGTGGTGGTCAGCGACAAATTCCCGAGCGAGCGACAGCACGGATGGAAATTCATCGCTTTCGGACCCGACGGCTGGTTGTATGTGCCCGTAGGCGCGCCGTGCAACATCTGCGAGCCCGACGCGAGCCATGCCAACATAATGCGTATGAAGCCGGATGGTTCAAATCTTGAGGTGTTCGCGCGCGGCGTGCGTAATTCCGTCGGATTCGATTGGGACCCTGCCGGCAAGGGGTTATGGTTCACCGACAACGGACGCGACGCTATGGGCGATGAAATACCGTCGGACGAATTAAATCACGCACCCAGGCCTGGTATGCATTTCGGGTATCCTTATTGCCACCAGGGTGACCTCGCGGATCCGGAATATGGAGCCAAGCATGGTTGCGGTGAGTTTACGCCGCCCGCCGCGAAGCTGGGTCCCCATGTGGCCGCGCTGGGCATCCGTTTCTATACCGGCGACATGTTCCCGGCAGAGTATCGGAATAACATTATCGTAGCGGAACATGGCTCGTGGAATCGTTCGCGCAAAATCGGCTATCGCCTGGTGCGCGTCATAATCAAAGACGATAAAGTCGAGCGGCAGGAGATTTTTGCCGAAGGTTGGCTGCAAGGTGAACAAAATTGGGGGCGCCCCGTGGACGTGCTGGTTATGCCGGACGGGGCGATTCTCGTGTCTGACGATCAGGCGGGCGTGATCTATAGAATTACCTATCGCAGCAAAACGTCGTAGAATTTGCGCTGTTCGATAGCTGCCAGTTAAATTCGTATAGACTGGATGTCGGGAGGCAGTCTCGGCTACCATCGGTCAGTCGAGGTAAGTAAGGCGCCGATGTTTGAAAGTACCGACCACCTTGCGAGAGAGATCGTGATGAGCTTGAAGTTTCGAACCGATGAACTATCGCCCTCAGAGGTATCGCTGATTGCCTGGCAATTCGGTTTTCAGGATGACGATGACCCGTTCTTCAGCTCGCTTTGGCATGTAATAGATCGAGCCTGGACCAGCGACCACCGCACCGCCAGTGATACTCGCAAACAGACCGAACACCTCAAGCGGCTAGCCGCTCCGGGTGCCTTCCCCGACGAGGTGGCCGTTTTCCTCAGGTTCAAGTCGGGAGACGGCGAGCGCTACTGGCTGTCGCTCCTGCGCAAAGCGGATTTGGCGGACCGGCGCCAGCACGATCTCGCGCCGCCCGTGGATCGACGCCGGCGCTCGGCGGCTACGGCTTAACCCGGTCGATTCGACGAATTGGGACGCCGCGGACCTCCGAGGTCAACGGTGTGCGTGGCCGGCCGGCTGACTGCTCGGTTCGTTTGGCACAAGGACTTGGACGAACACCTCGTCGTGTTTGATCATCCCCAGCTCTGAGCGGGCCCGCTCTTCGATGGCCTCGTAGCCCTGCTTTAGATCGCGCACCTCCGCATCCATTGCGCTATTGCGCGCCTGCAGTTTCGTGTTCGCTTCCGTCTGTGCGGTCAACTGCCGATCGATATCCCACACGCGCAGCCAACTACCTTTGCCCAGCCATAGCGGGTACTGGATGGCGACCAGGAGGGTGACAAGGAGGATCGGCAGGAAGCGCATGGCGTTTCAGTCCAACAAACCCGGAAGGATCGAGGATGCCTCATCCTGCGGGATAAGGCGCTTAGGTCTTCGTCGGTCCACGATCGGTCAGAGCTCTGCCTCTCATCAGCGCAACTGGTAGAACGCCGCACGTCCCGGATAGGTCGCCGTTTCGCGCAATTCTTCCTCTATCCGCAGCAGCTGGTTGTATTTCGCCGTCCGGTCCGAACGCGATAGTGAGCCGGTTTTGATTTGCAGCGCATTGGTTGCAACCGCTATGTCGGCGATCGTATTGTCTTCCGTCTCGCCGGAACGATGCGATATCACCGCCGTGTAGCCGGCGCGTTTGGCCATCTCGATCGCGGCAAACGTTTCGGTGAGTGAGCCAATCTGATTGATCTTGATGAGGATGGAGTTGGCGATGCGTTGCTTGATGCCCTCTGCGAAAATCTTGGTATTGGTAACAAAAATATCGTCACCCACCAATTGTATCTTGCCACCCAAGCGGTCGGTTAGAATCTTCCAGCCATCCCAATCCTGCTCCGCCATGCCATCTTCGATGCTGACAATGGGATATTTGTCGACCCACGTCGCCAGGTAGTCGGCAAACTCCTTGGATGTAAGGTTCAGGTCCTCTGCCTCCAACTCATAGCGTCCATTCTTGAAAAATTCCGAGGCAGCGCAATCCAGACCGATCGCGACATCGCCACCGGGCGTGTAGCCTGCTTTCTCGATCGCCTGCATGATTAACTGCAGCGCCGCTTCGTTGGACTGCAGGTTGGGAGCAAAACCTCCTTCATCCCCCACCGTTGTTGGCATTCCCTGCTTGTCGATCAACTTCTTCAGGGTATGGAAGATTTCGGAGCCGCAGCGCAACGCATCGCGAAAGCTCTCCACCCCCACGGGGATGATCATGAATTCCTGCATGTCCAGGCTGTTATTGGCGTGGGCACCGCCATTGACGACATTCATCATCGGCACCGGCATCTGCATCGAACCCGATCCTCCCAGGTAGCGATAGAGCGGCAGGCCGACGTCCTCCGCCGCCGCCCTTGCTGTGGCGACAGAAACAGCGAGAACAGCATTGGCGCCGAGGCGAGCCTTATTCTCGGTGCCGTCCAGTTCGATGAGCGTCTTGTCGATAAAGCTTTGTTCCGTGGCATCCAACCCAATGATGGCCTCGCAGATTTCCGTGTTGACGTTTTCGACCGCCTTCAGCACGCCCTTACCGAAGTAGCGTCGGCTGTCGCCATCGCGCAATTCGATCGCTTCGCGGGAACCGGTAGACGCGCCCGAAGGCACCGCGGCACGGCCGATCACGCCGGACTCCAGCAGCACGTCGGCTTCGACTGTAGGGTTGCCGCGGGAATCGAGAATCTCTCTGGCGATGACATCAACGATGGCGCTCATGAATATTCCTTTGCTTAATTGTTTGCTGATAAAAGTGCCGAGCGGGGCCTAAAGGACGTAGTCGCAGAAAGCGAGATCGCATATCGCCTCCCACTGCCGCAACACTAACAAATGCTGCGCGTCCTCGAAATAAGCACGCACACCGTGTTCGTTATCGAATAGCGCACGCAGACCATAGTCCCAAGCCTGCGAGTCTTGGGTTTGATTAGGGCCATGTTCCCAGCCACGAATCGACGCAATCTGTTCGGGCAGCGCATGCGTCCCAGCGATCACCGCTGTCAACCGCGGGTCGGTTTTGCTCACTGCGGGCTTTAGCTTGAACAGCACGAGATGCGCGATCATGCAAGCCGAGTAGCCTCCGCAAAACCATGCTGCTTTACCAGTCGATCCAGCTCCTTAAGGGTGGCCAGCAACTCTTTCATATGCGCCAACGGCCAGGCATTCGGACCATCGGACAGGGCGACTTCCGGATTCGGATGGGTCTCCATGAATACGCCGGCCACGCCGCTGGCGATTGCAGCCCGAGCCAGCACCGGCACGAATTCGCGCTGCCCGCCACTTTTGGTTCCCTGCCCGCCTGGCAACTGCACCGAATGGGTCGCATCGAACACGACCGGACAGCCGGTCTCGCGCATGATAGCGAGCGAGCGCATGTCGGAGACGAGATTGTTATAGCCGAAGCAAACCCCGCGCTCGCAGACCATGATGTTGTCGACGCCGCTCGCCTCGTGCGCCTTATCCACGACGTTTTTCATGTCCTGAGGAGCGAGAAACTGTCCCTTCTTGATGTTCACCGGCTTCCTGGTCGCCGCGACCGCGTGGATGAAATCGGTCTGCCGACACAGGAAAGCGGGAGTCTGCAGCACGTCGACCACAGCGGCTACCTCGTCGATCTCTTCGATCTGATGTACGTCTGTCAGCACCGGCACGCCGATCTGCTTGCGCACATCGCTCAACACCTCGAGACCTTTGTCCATCCCGAGGCCGCGGAACGATTTCGATGAACTGCGGTTCGCCTTGTCGTACGAAGACTTGTAGATGAACGGAATGCCCAGCGCGCTGGTTATTTCCTTGAGTTGAGCCGCAGTCTCCAGGGTCATTTCACGCGACTCGACGACGCATGTCCCAGCGATCAAAAAGAACGGTTTGTCGAGCCCGACCTGGTAACCGCAAAGATTCATCGTGTGCAGCGACTCAGACGGCGGAGCCGGCCACGATTTGCGGACGTACCGTCGCCGCGTGTGCGCACTGTTTGCTTTCGATAGCGGCGCGAATGAACGATGTAAAGAGCGGATGACCTTTGCGCGGCGTAGAGGTGAATTCCGGGTGGAACTGGCAACCGACAAACCAGGGATGATCTTTCAACTCGATCATCTCGCACAAGTCTTCGAAGGTCGTGGAACCGGACACGGTAAGGCCCGCGGCCTCGAGTTGTGGCAGCAATTCGTTGTTCACTTCGTAGCGATGACGATGCCGCTCGACAATCTTGTCGCTCCCGTAGATTTTGTGGGCGAGCGAACCGGGCTTGAGGTGACATTCCTGACCGCCGAGGCGCATCGTACCGCCCAAATCGGAGTCCCGATCGCGCGTCTCGACCTTGCCATCGCGGTTTTTCCACTCGGTGATAAGCGCCACCACCGGATACAGCGTATCGCGCTCGAATTCCGTGCTGTTAGCGCCGGTCAAGCCGGCCTTGTGCCGCGCAAACTCGATAATGGCAAGTTGCATACCGAGGCAGATGCCCAGATAGGGGACGCGGTTTTCGCGGGCGTAGCGAATCGCACGAATCTTGCCTTCTACGCCGCGCTTACCGAAGCCTCCGGGAACCAGAATCGCGTCCATCCCCTCCAGTAGCGCAGTGCCGTCGCGTTCGATCTCCTCGGAATCCAGGTAATGGATATTGATCTTGCTGCGCGCATGGATGCCAGCGTGGATCAACGCCTCGGACAGGGATTTGTATGATTCGGTAAGATCGACGTACTTGCCGACCAAGGCAATGTGTACTTCGTGTTCGGGATGCTGGAGCGCGTACACCAAGTTGTTCCACATACTCAAATCTGCGGCAGGGCACAGGATATCCAGCTTGTGGCAGACGATTTCATCGAGCATCTGCTCGTGCAGCATGCCGGGAATCTTGTAGATACTGTCGACGTCCATGGCCGAGATGACCGCTTCGACCGGCACGTTGGTGAACAGGGCGATCTTACGTTTCTCCTCGGGAGGAATAGGACGGTCGGCGCGGCAAAGCAGGACGTCCGGTTGAATACCGATTTCGCGCAGTTCCTTTACCGAATGCTGAGTCGGCTTTGTCTTGATCTCGCCGGCCGACGGTAGATAGGGCAACAAGGTAAGGTGGATATAGCAGGTGTTGCGTCGACCTTCCTCGATACCCATCTGCCGTATCGCTTCCAAAAACGGCAGCGATTCGATGTCGCCCACCGTACCGCCCACCTCTACGATGGCTACTTGGTAATCCTTGGTGGCAGCTTTGATCCAAATCTTGATTTCGTCGGTGATATGCGGAATAACCTGCACCGTTCCGCCGAGATAGTCGCCGCGCCGCTCCCGTTTGATGACGCTTTCGTAGATCTGGCCGGTCGTAAAGTTATTGGCCTTCTTCATCTTCGCCGAAACGAAGCGCTCGTAGTGCCCGAGATCCAAGTCGGTTTCCGCACCATCCTCGGTCACGAAGACTTCGCCGTGCTGAAACGGACTCATGGTCCCTGGATCCACGTTGATGTACGGATCCAGTTTCAGCATCGTGACCTTGATACGGCGGGATTCGAGGATGGCTGCGAGGGAGGCGGCGGCGATGCCCTTACCCAAGGAAGAGACCACACCGCCGGTCACAAAAATGTACTTGGTCATAATTGCACCACTAAGTTTTGCGAATAATAGCGCAAATGACCTGGTCGAACAAACCGCGGAACGAAGCGGCGGGCACTTTCTCACCGGTTCGCAAAGGGTTGCGCACGGATTTTGCATGAAAATGTGAGACCGCCTTTGGCCAGCCCGGTCCGGGCCAAAGCTCCAGCGATATCCCGCAGCTGACGAACGGGATTTCCTGCCTTCCCAATCTCAACGGACGAAACGTCGCGTCGAAAGGATACCGCATGTCGGTTTGTGAAATCGCATACCTCGATGTAAAATTAAAAGAACAAATAAACTACAAATTGTGTGAGGCCATTCCATGAACCAGGCGCAACCATCCTTTTCTGCCACTCCCCATTACCCGGTGGCCAACGGCAGGCTAGTGGCTTGGGTTGCCCAAGTAGCCGCGCTCACCAAGCCGGATCGGATCTACTGGTGCGACGGCTCGGAGGCGGAATACGAACGGCTGTGCACCGAGATGGTTACCTCGGGTACCCTCATCAAGCTAAATCAAGCCAAGCGCAAGAACAGCTACCTCGCCCTGTCGGATCCCAGCGACGTCGCGCGCGTTGAGGATCGCACGTTCATTTGCAGCAAGGAAAAGGGCGACGCCGGCCCCACGAACAACTGGATGGCACCTAAAGAAATGCGCAGCAGGCTGGATAGCCTGTTTGACGGGTGCATGCGCGGCCGGACCCTGTACGTGGTGCCGTTCAGCATGGGACCTCTGGGCTCGCATATTGCGCACGTCGGGGTGGAAATTAGCGACTCGCCCTACGTTGCGGTCAGCATGCGCATCATGACCCGCATGGGCCGCAAGGTAGTCGAGACGATGGGCCGGGATGGCGACTTTGTTCCCTGCGTTCACTCGGTGGGAATGCCTCTCGCGGCCATGCAGAAGGACGTGGCGTGGCCGTGCAACAGGGAGCACAAATACATCGTGCATTTCCCGGAAACGCGCGAGATATGGTCGTACGGTTCCGGCTACGGCGGCAACGCACTGCTCGGCAAGAAGTGCTTCGCGCTGCGTATTGCCTCAACCATGGGACGCAGCGAGGGCTGGCTCGCCGAGCATATGCTGATCCTCGGAGTGGAGAATCCGCGGGGTGAAAAAACCTATGTTTGCGCGGCCTTTCCCAGCGCCTGCGGCAAAACCAACTTCGCCATGCTGATCCCGCCAAAGGCACTCGCCGGTTGGAAGGTCACGACGATCGGCGACGACATTGCCTGGATCAAACCGCATGCCGACGGCAAGTTCTACGCTATCAATCCCGAGGCCGGCTATTTCGGCGTGGCTCCCGGGACCTCAGAAAAATCCAATCCCAACGCGATGGCCATGCTCAGGGAGAATTGCATCTTCACCAACGTCGCGATGACGCCGGACGGCGACGTATGGTGGGAAGGAATGACGGAGACTCCACCTGCTGAACTGATCGATTGGCAAGGTCGAAACTGGACGCCGGACATCGCCAGGGAGACGGGGCACAAAGCAGCGCATCCCAACGCACGCTTTACGGTTGCCGCTACGCAATGCCCGTCGCTCGATCCGCAATGGGACGATCCGAACGGCGTGCCCATCTCGGCCTTTATCTTCGGTGGAAGGCGCTCTACTTCCGTGCCTCTGCTGTTCGAGTCGAAGCACTGGGACTCGGGTGTCTACCTTGCCGCGACCATGGGTTCGGAAACCACGGCGGCCGCCACCGGGAAGATCGGCGAAGTGCGCCGCGATCCATTCGCCATGCTGCCTTTCTGCGGCTACAACATGGCCGACTACTTCAATCACTGGCTTGCCATGGGCAGGCAGGTCGAACAGCCACCGCTTATCTTCGGCGTGAACTGGTTCCGCCAGAGCGAGCAGGGGAAATTCATGTGGCCTGGCTTTGGCGAGAACATGCGCGTGCTGAAGTGGATCGTTGAGCGAGTGCAGGGCACGGCGCGCGCGGTCGAGAGTCCGCTCGGATTCATGCCGCGCTACGAAGATATCGATTGGACTGGACTCAGCATAGGCCGTGAGCAATTCGAAAAGCTCATGGCGATCGATCCGGACCTGTGGCAACAAGAACTCGACTCGCATGGTGAGTTGTTCGACAAACTCAAGGAGCGGTTGCCGCAAGTCCTTAGCGCGCGTCGCAGAGCGCTCCAATCCGACCTGGTTAGGCGGGCGGCTTAGTACTCGGCTCATCGCAAGAAAAAGGCGCCTTCCAGGCTCACCGTTGCGCAAAGGTGTTGAAGAACACGCCGCGTTAATGCCAACACCTCACCCGGCAGCGCTTCGCAGGTCTTGTTGCTCATTCGGAAACCTTCCGCGGAAAAAAAGTCCGCAATTCCCGGGTGCTGGGCGGCCTTCAACCATTGCAACTCGAGGCGGATGGAAACGCGGGGGGCAAGCGTATCGCCTCAAATTCGTCGGAGGGCGCGTTCAGCGAAGCGCCCCGCTTCAGCGACTCTCATAGCGCGGCGCCGTCGCCAAATTTGCATTGGATGCATTTATCAAGAACCGGAGTATATTTGGAGCTGTCGGGGCAGCGGCTATGCAGCCGTGGCCGCCTCGAAGAGCGTCAGTCGCCTCACACTCGGTTAACAGCGTCCCAGTACCGCTCACTTAGATTTCGCTACGTGAACCTTTATCCTCCAGCATAGAAGGAGTCCGCGATGCTCATTCGTGCCATTTCTGCCGCTCCACTAGCCGAATTCGCCTCAGACATCCGTGCCGGCCTTACCCACCGGCCGCAGAAGGAGTTGCCTTCCAAATATCTCTACGACGAGATCGGCTCGGCGCTTTTTGAGGTTATCACCGCTCTGCCGGAATACGGTGTCACGCGCGCCGACGAGCGGCTGATACGCCGGCACGCCCCGGACATCGTGGCGCGCTTGCCACAGCCCATCGCTGTGGCGGAGCTAGGTAGCGGCAGCGGCAAAAAAACCCGCCAGATACTGGAGTTGCTCTGTCGCAGCCAACCGACCGCCTACTATCCGATTGAAATCTCCCGAACCGCTCTGGCGCTGTGTCAGCGCGAGTTGGGCGATATCGACGCAGTGAGCATCGTCGGCTGCGAGCGCGAATACCTGGATGGCTTGGCAGAGGTAGGCAGCCGGCGCAAAGAGGGAGAGCATCTTCTCGTGCTTTTCCTGGGGAGCACCATCGGCAATTTTCGCCGTCTCGCTGCCACCCGCTTCCTGCATGACGTGCGCCGCATGCTGTGCCCCGGCGACTCCTTACTATTAGGAGTCGACCTGGAAAAACCCGTCCCGCAATTACTCGAGGCTTACGATGACGCGATCGGTGTCACTGCGGCGTTCAATCTGAATATTCTCGCCCGCATCAACCGGGAGCTGAACGCCGATTTCGTGCTGCGGCAATTTAAGCACGTGGCGCGTTTCAGTCCCGAAGCGCGCAGCATCGAAATGCACCTACGCTCTAGTCGCAAGCAGCAGGTAAGCATTCCCGGCGCCGGCTTGTCGATCTCGCTCCTGGAAGGCGAAACCATCTGGACAGAGAGCAGCCACAAGTACCTCCCGGCAGAAATCCTACGCATGGCTGCCGACGCCGGCTTCCGTTGTGACGCGCAATGGATCGACGAAGAATGGCCATTCGCGGAGAATTTGCTGATCGCGGAGTAGCGTAACACCAGTGGATGGCTGCTGCATTGCCAGAGATGAAGGGGTGGCCAATCACACCTTCACAAGCATCGCCTTCCAACTAATATTCCTGACCTCTTTGCCGGAGCCGGGAGTTGCGGACGGGAAGTATCGATCTTCCGCTTTTACAACGCGACGTACGCGTCGCCGTGGCCCGTCAGATCAGAGTAACGGCTTGTTTTTCAACAAGTTACCCCCCGACCACCGGCCGCGCCTTGCCGCTTTATAGAGTGTGGCCCGACCGGGACGCGGTTACAGCGACTTGTCGAGGGTGATCGGCACGTCGCGAACACGCCGCCTGGTGAGATACCCGTCTTGCCGCGTCTGAGGTTTGGAAGCGGATGGTCAGCTACGGGCGGGGCACGGCCGTAACATGCTTTCCTTACACCGACGCTACCCGCTGCCGCGCTTGCCGCGCCGCATTGGCATGCTGCGTCGCGTAAGATTGATGCGCCGCCGCTTCGGCCTCGCCGACGCGGATCGGCAGACCAAGGTCGGAGAGCACTGAGCCGAGCGCCGATAGGCATAGCATGACGTTTTCCGGCTTGCACGAATAGCCCATCAGGCCGAAACGCCATACCTTGCCGGCGAGTGGTCCCAGGCCGGCACCGATTTCCAGATTGAATTCGGTGAGCAGAATCTTCCGCACCTCGGCTTCGTTCACGCCTTGCGGCACGTAAACCGCGCTCATCTGCGGCAACCGCGCCTGTTCCTTGACCAGGAATTGCAAGCCCATCGCCTCCAAACCCGCCTTGAGCGCGAGGTAATGGCGTTGATGGCGCGCCCATGCGTGTTCGATGCCCTCCTCCATCAGCAGCAACAGCGCCTCGTGCAAGGCAAACAAACCGTTGATCGGTGCAGTGTGGTGATAAGTACGCGTGGTGCTGCCCCAGTAGTTGAGGATCAGTCCCAAGTCCATGAACCAGCTGTGCACCTTCTCCTTGCGATTTTTGACAAGGGCAACGACTCTCTCGGAGTACGACACCGGCGATAAGCCGGGCGTGCAGGAGAGGCACTTCTGACTCGCTGAATAGACCGCGTCGATGCCCCATTCATCAACTTTGAGAGGCGAGCCGGCGAGGGAAGTAACCGCGTCGACGATAACCAGGCAATCGTGGCGGTGCGCGATCTCGGTCAATAGCTTGGCGTCCGACATGCAGCCGGTCGATGTCTCGGCTTGTACAAAGGCGACGATTCGCGCATCCGGATTGGCTTTCAGCGCGTCCTCGACCTTGTTCGGATCCACCGGTTCGCCCCAGGCGTCCTCGACCACAATCGCGATACCGCCGGCGCGCTGCACGTTTTCGATCATGCGGCCGCCGAACACCCCGTTACGGCCGACGATGACGGGGGTACCGGGCTCCACCATGTTGACAAAGCAACTCTCCATGCCCACCGATCCGGGTCCGGAGACAGGAAAGGTGAGTGGATTCTCGGTCTGATAGGCATAGCGCAACAGGATCTTCAGTTCTTCCATCATCTCGACGAAAACCGGGTCGAGGTAGCCGATTGCGGGCAGGCTCATTGCGGCCAGCACCCGCGGATTGATCTCCGACGGGCCAGGCCCCATCAGCGTGCGCTGGGGCGGGTGGAAAGAACTGATTTTTTTGCGCGACAAGTGCCTGGCGTTCATTTCTGCTCCGGAGTGGATTATGAATTTATTGAGAGTGCATTTTACTATAACAACGAATCCACGAGCCCACTATCGAGCCTCAAGTTCCTCGGCGATAGTCTTGGCCAGCAATTTGGTAAGCCAATACACCGTGTCGATATGCGGCGTCGGCGTTTGCGTCAGCCGACCCAGCTCGACCACGGAACCGACCAGCGCATCGATTTCCGGCTCTCGGCGCGCTTCCACGTCCTGCAGCATGGAGGTTTTGTGCCTGCCTACTTTCTCCGCGCCGGCAATGCGCTTTTCCAGGGGCACGCGAAAGGTAATTCCGAGCTTGCCGGCAATGGCCTGCGCTTCGGTCATCATGGCGGTGGCGAGTTCGCGAGTCAGCGGATAGCCGCAGATATCGCTCAGCGTGGAACGAGTGAGCGCACTGATGGGATTGAAAGTGAGATTGCCCCACAGTTTCAACCAGATCTCGGCGCGAATGTTCGCCAGCACCGGCGCCTTGAATCCCGCCTTGCTAAACGATGCGCAGATACGACTGACTCGTTCGCCGGTGGAACCATCCAATTCGCCCAACGGGAAACGGTCGCCCTCGATGTGTTGCACCACGCCCGGCGCGACAAGCTCGGAGGCCGGATAGACGACACAACCGATCACCCGCTCAGGAGGAATTTTTTCCATGATGAGTCCCGTCGGATCCACGCTGTGCACGGCTTTTCCTTCCAAGGCACCGCCGTGCTTGTGGAAATACCAATACGGGATTCCGTTCTGCATCGTGACCACCGCCGTCTCGGGCGCGAACAACTTCGGCACGTCATTCGCGACGGCCTCCACCTGGTGGGCCTTCATCGCAAGGATCACCACGTCGTGCGGGCCCGCTTCGGCGTAATTGTTGGTCGCCCTGACGTTGGCCGCGATATGCTGCGTCCCGTCTTTCATGATGAGCTTCATACCGCTTTTGCGGATCACTTCGAGGTTCGCACCGCGCACGATGAAGGTAACGTCCTCGCCGGCGAGTGCAAGCTTCACTCCGACATAACCGCCAATGGCGCCCGCGCCTATGATTGCAATCTTCATCAGGATCCTTGCTGGAAATTATTAGGCAATGGCCGCGGTTGAAGCGTTTCCCGCGGCCATTTGCCGTGCCGCTGCTGCTACCGGACTTCACGCGACTGACACCGACGACGCGTCTCACGGCATGGAACTGCTGCCATGGCAATGCAACGATCGAGATCCTAGAACAGCCCGACGATCTTTCCATCGTCGCCCACGTCAATCGCGTTGGCGGAAGGCACTTTGGGCAAGCCAGGCATGGTCATGATGTCGCCGCATACCATCACCACGAATTCGGCACCCGCTGCCAGGCGCACCTCGCGGACATTGATCGTGTGCCCTGATGGCGCGCCACGTTGCGTCGGGTCGGTAGAGAAGGAGTATTGCGTTTTGGCGACGCACACGGGGTAGTGACCGTAGCCGTCGTCTTGCAGCTTTTTAATCTGCGCGCGCACTTTGCCGTCGGCGGTCACGTTGCCGGCACCATAGATCTTGGTCGCGATGGTCTGGATCTTCTCCCACAGCGTCGCGTTCTCTTCGTAGACGAACTTGAAGTTGGTCGGCGTCGAGTCCACGATCTTCACCACCGCGCGCGCGACATCCTCGGCGCCTTTGCCCCCCTCTGCCCAGTGCCGTGCGAGCAGCACCGGCGCTTCGTGATGTGCCATCTTATTCTTCAGCAGCGCGACCTCCGCGTCGGTATCGAAAGTGAAGTGATTTATCGAAACCACGCACGGCAGGCCGTAATGGTTGCGTACGTTGTTGACGTGGCGCTCCAGATTGGCGATGCCCTTCTCCAGGGCAACCAGGTTTTCCTTGTTCAGTTCCTTGAGATCGACTCCCCCGTGGAACTTGAGCGCGCGGACGGTCGCGACGATCACCACCGCATCGGGACGCAGTCCCGATTTGCGGCATTTGATGTCGATAAACTTTTCCGCGCCCAGATCCGCGCCGAAGCCCGCCTCGGTGACGACGTATTCCCCGAGCTTGAGAGCCGTTTGCGTAGCAATTACCGAATTGCAGCCGTGCGCGATATTGGCAAACGGTCCGCCATGAATGAACGCCGGATTGTTCTCCAGGGTCTGCACCAGGTTGGGTTTGATCGCATCCTTGAGCAATGCCGCCATTGCGCCATGCGCTTTGAGCTCGCGCGCCAGAATCGGCTTCTGCTCGCGCGTATAGCCGACGACAATCTTAGCGATGCGCTCCTTCAGGTCCTTCAGGCTCGTGGAGAGACAGAAGATCGCCATGATCTCGGAGGCAACGACGATGTCGAAGCCGTCCTGACGCGGATATCCGTTGGCCGGACCGCCCAGGGAAACCACGATGTCCCGTAGCGCGCGGTCGTTCATATCGACCACGCGCTTCCAGGTGATGCGTCGTAGGTCGAAGCCAAGTTCGTTGCCGTGATGAATGTGGTTGTCGATCAACGCCGCCAACAGATTGTTCGCGAGCGCGATGGCGCTGAAGTCGCCGGTGAAGTGCAGATTGATATCTTCCATCGGCACGACTTGGGCATAGCCGCCGCCCGCGGCACCGCCCTTCATGCCGAACACCGGGCCCAGCGAGGGCTCGCGCAGGCAAATCACCGTCTTCTTACCGATTCGGTTGAGCGCATCGCCCAGTCCCACCGTGGTCGTTGTTTTACCTTCGCCGGCAGGCGTTGGGCTGATCGCGGTCACGAGAACAAGCTTGCCGTTGGGCTTGCCTTTCAGCGTGTCGATATAGTCGAGCGAAACCTTCGCCTTATAGTGGCCGTAGGGCTCCAGATGTTCTTCGGCAATGCCGAGTTTGGCCGCGACTTCATAGATGCGAGCCATCTTGGCCTTTTGGGCGATTTCGATATCCGTGGGCATGCTGACCTCTCACTATTGAGTTGCATCAATGGAACACGGGGCTTCGCCGCGAATGGACGCTTTTGCAAACAGTTTTCGCGCATCCCGCCAGATATGTCAAAAGCGGCAAGTGGCAGCCGCGTTTGATCGACCTCGCCGATTGTTAAAGCCGAAATTGCGGTCTAGAGCACGGTCTTCAGCAGCTTCCCCATCTCGGCCGGGTTGCGCGTTGAAATTGCGGTCTAGAGCACGGTCTTCAGCAGCTTCCCCATCTCGGCCGGGTTGCGCGTGACTTTGATGCCGCACGCCTCCATTACCGCGAGCTTCTCCTGCGCCGTCCCCTTGCCTCCGGAGATGATCGCCCCGGCGTGCCCCATGCGCTTGCCCGCCGGCGCGCTCACCCCGGCAATAAAGCCCACCACTGGCTTGACCATATGCTCCTTCACCCAGCGAGCGCAGGTCTCTTCCGCGTCCCCGCCGATCTCCCCCACCATGATGACCGCGTCGGTGTCCGGGTCTTCGTTGAACAGTTGCATGATGTCGATGTGCTTCAATCCACTGATAGGATCCCCGCCGATGCCCACACAGCTCGATTGGCCGAGGCCCTGCTCCATCAGTTGCCCCACTGCTTCGTAGGTGAGAGTACCGGAGCGCGAGACCACGCCGATGCGTCCTTTCTTGTGGATGTGCCCGGGCATGATGCCGATCTTCAGCTCGTCCGGGGTGATCAGGCCCGGGCAGTTGGGGCCGATCAGCCGGGTCTTCTTGCCTTGCATCTGGTAACGGGTGCGCAGCATGTCGCGCACCGGGATGCCTTCGGTGATACAGATGACGAGTTCCAGGCCCGCCTCGACCGCTTCGTCGATCGCCGCCGCAGCAAAGGGCGGGGGTACGTAGATGACCGAGACGGTGGCACCGGTCGCTTGCCTCGCTTCCCGCACACTCGCGTAGATGGGGATCCCTTCGAAGTCTTCTCCGGCCTTCTTCGGGTTGACTCCGGCTACGAAGCAGCTGCGGCCCTCGCCGTAGTCGCGGCACAGGCGGGTGTGGAATTGGCCGGTCTTGCCGGTGATGCCCTGGGTGATGACTTTGGTCGTGCGGTCGATGAGGATGCTCATGGGGTGCCTCTCGCAGTAGCTTTGCCGCTCGCGGGCGAGCCGCCTTGGGCAGCGGCGACAACTCTCTCGGCCGCCTCGGCCATGTTGGCAGCCGAAATGATCGGCAGCCCCGACTCGGCAAGGATTTGTTTGCCTAAGGCGACGTTGGTGCCTTCGAGACGCACGACCAGGGGAACGTTCAGGCTCACTACCCTGGCCGCGGCGACGATGCCGAGGGCAATCACGTCGCATTTCATGATGCCGCCGAAGATGTTGACGAGGATCGCTCGCAGATTGGGGTTCATCAGCATCAGCTTGAACGCTTCGGTCACCTTCTCGGTGGTGGCGCCTCCACCTACGTCGAGGAAGTTGGCGGGGCTGCCGCCATAGAGTTTGATGATGTCCATGGTCGCCATGGCGAGCCCCGCGCCGTTGACCAGGCAGCCGATGTCGCCGTCGAGGGAGATGTAGGAGAGGTCGAACTTGGAGGCTGCGATCTCCGCCGGGTCTTCTTCGTCGAGATCGCGTAGCGCCACGATGTCGGGGTGGCGATAGAGCGCGTTGGGGTCAAAGTTGAGTTTGGCGTCGAGCGCCACGATCGCGCCCTGGCCGGTGAGGATAAGGGGGTTGATCTCGGCGAGGGCGCAGTCGGTTTCATCAAACGCTTGGTAGAGGGCCTGCATCAGGCGGCTCGCTTCGGCGACGGAGGCTTCCGGCAGGCCGATCTGCCGGGCCAGGGCGGCCCCTTGGGCTTCTTCCAGCCCCCTGATCGGGTCGATCGCGACTTTGTGGATCTTCTCGGGCGTGCGCGCGGCGACTTCTTCGATGTCCACGCCGCCTTCGGCGCTCGCCATCAGGACGACGCGTTCGCTCGCCCGGTCAACGACCATGCCCAAGTAGAGTTCCTTTTGGATATCCGCGCCCTCCTCGATGAGCAGGCGCTTCACGATCCTGCCTTCCGGGCCGGTCTGGTGGGTGATAAGGCGCATGCCGAGGATCGCGCCGGCGTGGCGGCGCACTTCTTCGAGCGATTTGGCGACTTTGACCCCGCCGCCCTTGCCGCGCCCGCCGGCGTGGATCTGGGCTTTGACGACCCACACTTTGCCGCCCAATGTCTCGGCCGCCTTGACCGCCTCTTCAACGCTGAAACACGCCACCCCGCGCGGGGTCGCGACCCCGTATCGACGCAGTAGCTCCTTACCCTGGTATTCGTGGATGTTCATTGGGAGTCCTCGAGGAAAACCGCCGATTACCGGCGATCGAATCTTTTCGGCGGGAGTTTTCGATCGCCACGAAAAGCTAATTGCCGAGCAGCGTGCCCACACCTACGGTGTCGCGCGCGAAATCCACTGCGGACATTTTCTTGCCATCTTCCGGCTTCAATTTGAATACCTCGATTTGGCCGCCTTGCGCCGTGATGCGTATGCTCTTTGCGTCCACCGCCGAGATTTCGCCGACCTTCCCTTTCACCGCGCCGAATGTGCGGACCAAGTGCTTGCGCGAATCGAACAGCTGAATTCTTTTGCCGTTCAACGTGGTCCATGCACCCGGTGCCGGATTGCAACCGCGGATCAGGTTGTAGATGAAGTCCACATGGTTATGCCAGTTGATCTTGGCCTCCTCCGCGCGGCACCAGCCCTCGTAGCTCGCCAGGGATTCATCCTGCTCGACTTCTCCATGCTTGCCCGCAACCACCAGATCGGCCGCCTCCAACAGCGCTTGCACACCAAGCGGGAAGAGGCGCTCGAAATACAAGCTGCCAAGCGTGTCGTCCGGGCCGATGGCGGTTTCTTTCTGCAGCACTAGGGCACCTTCGTCCAGTCCGTCATTGGGACGGAAGATCGTCAGGCCGGTTTTGCTATCACCGCGGATAATCGGCCAGTTGATCGAGCTCGGGCCGCGGTACTTCGGCAACAGCGAAGGATGATACTGAATGGTGCCGTAGGTGGGCAGGTTGACGAAATCCTGCGGCGCGAACTGCAACACGTAGGCCATGATGCCGATGTCCACCTTCAAGTCGCGCATCGCAGCCTGGGCCTGCGCGCCCTTTAGCGACGGCAACTGATGGACCTTGAGCCCGCGTTCCTGAGCAGCGGCGCGCAGCGGGTCGGGCTTGGTGCCCTCCTTTTCCGGTGCGCAGAAAACCCCTGCGACGTCATCGCCTCGAGCAATGAATGCCTCCAATACGGTCTTGCCAAAATCCTGCTGTCCAATAATTGCGATCTTCATGGCGACCTCTTTGCGGACCCTCTTGGGACCGAAGTAGTTACGCTGCTTTTGGCGGATTGCTGAAGGCGCCCGCGTCATTGAGTGCACCCACTTCCGCTTCGCCGTATCCCAGCACCTCCCGCAAAATCTCTTTGGTATGCTCACCGAGCAGCGGTGAGCGTGTGATTTCGGCCGGCGAATCGGAGAGCTTTATCGGCATGCCGACGTTGTACCAGTTGCCGCGCTCCGGATGATCGAGCTCAACGATCATTTCCCGCAGCTTCACATGTTCGTCGTTGACGAGATCCTCGGTGCTCAGGATCGGACCGCAGGGAACATCCAATTCGTTCAACACCTTCATCAGCTCCCACTTCGGATAGGCCGCAGCGAACTCGTTGAGCATGCGCCACATCTCTTGCTGATTCTTGCGCCGCTCCTGAATCGTGGCGAAGCGCGGATCTTTGACCAAGGTTTCCCCGCCAATGCGTTTCGCGAGCGCGGGCCACACGACTTCCTGGACCACCACGTAGATGTAATCGTCAGGTCCGCCGGGCTTGCACTGTATGGCGTTGCCCAGTTGACCGCCGCCGGAATCGTTGCCGGAGCGCGGCGTCGCTTTCAGCCCCTCGGTAGGCAGCGAGTATTCGGCGAGCGGCTGGCGCCACAAGCGTTGATGATCGCGGAACTTCACCCGGCACAAGTTCATCACGCTGTCCATCATCGCGACTTCCACGTACTGCCCTTGCCCGGTGCGATGGCGTTGATTGAGCGCCGCCAGGATGCCGATCACGAAATGCAAGCCGGTGCCGGAGTCGCCGATCTGCGCACCGGTAACCAGCGGAGGACCGTCCATGAAGCCGGTCGTGCTCATCGATCCGCCCATGGCTTGCGCGACATTCTCATAGGCCTTGAAGTCGGCGTACGGCCCGCTCGATCCGAAGCCTTTGATGGACGCCATGACGATGCGCGGATTGATCTGATGCACTTTTTCCCAAGGGAAGCCGAGCCGGTCCAAGACACCCGGGCCGAAATTTTCCATCACCACGTCGCACTTCTTCAGTAACGCAATAAACACTTCCTTGCCCACCGAATTCTTCATGTTCACGGTGATCGAGCGCTTGTTGCAATTGAGCATCGTGAAATACAAGCTGTCGGCGCCCGGGACGTCGCGCAATTGCGTGCGCGTCACATCGCCGGAAGGCGGTTCGAGCTTGATCACATCGGCCCCCAGCCAGGCCATGAGCTGCGATGCTGTGGGGCCCGCTTGCACATGGGTCATATCGAGAATGCGAATGCCCGACAGCGCTTTGTCCATTTCTACTTCTCCCGGTGAAAATGCGGACCTGTGACTGCGGCTCGCCTGCGCGGCATTGTTGGAATGATAAACGAAGCGGGAGGTAATTACCGTCAGCTTGACGCCGCGGGCGTCTTCACAGCACCTCATCCGCCCGCCCGATACGGTCAACCGCGTGGTCGCTGAAACTCCTCAGCCGGCACAGCCAACCGGCTATGAAAGTTGCCCTATTTCTCATTTATACATTGTCTGATTCATCGTGCCGCTCGAATAGACTTCGCGATCGATGACGACATCGACGAGCGCCGGCTTACCGGAGTCGCGCGCTTTTTCCAGCGCGGGGCGGATGTCGTCGGGCTTCGTGACGCGTATGCCGAACCCTCCCATCGCTTCGGCAAACTGATCGAAGCGCACGTCGTCCAACACGTTGCCGATATCGCCGCGTTCCTGTCCGTATTTCCGCGCCTGTCCATAGCGAATCTGGTTCCACGATGAATTGTTGCCGATCACCCCGACGAAGGGCAGTTTGTTGCGAACCATTGTTTCGAAGTCGAAGCCGGTGAGGCCGAAGGAGCCGTCGCCGAACAGTACGACCACGTCGCGTTGTGGCTGAGTCAGCTTCGAAGCCATCGCAAACCCGGTTCCCACACCCAGAGTGCCCAACGGGCCAGGGTCCATCCAGCCGCCCGGTTTGTGCGGCTTTACGATGGAACCGGAGAAGGTCACGATATCGCCGCCGTCGCCGATATAGACGGTCTCGTCCAGCAGAAACTCGTTGATCTCATGGCACAGCCGCACTGGATGAATCGGTACGGCGCCGGCCCTGATGATGGCGTCGTTCTTGCCTTTGGTCCCCTCCTCTTCCTCGCGCAGCAACTTGATGAACGGGTCATGTTTGCGCGCCACGTCGCCCTTCGACGCATCGCACATCGCGTTCAGAATCGCACGCAAGTTGCCGACCAGGCCGATATCGAAGTCGCGGTTGTAGCCGACGTTGCGATAGTCCATATCGAGAATGATGATGGTCGCTTTCGGATTGAGCCGCCGTCCGTAGCCCATGCGGAAATCGAGCGGCGTGCCGGCGAGAAAGATGACGTCGGCGCCGTCGAACGCCGTCTTGCGCGAAGGCATGAAGTTGTACGGGTGATTGCGCGGCAGCGAGCCACGCGCTGCACCGTTGACGTAAATCGGGATGTTGAATTGACGTGCGAAACGATCCATGGCGTCGTGAGCGCGACACGCCCGGGCCTGAGTGCCAAACAGGGCGACGGGACGCTCGGCCTTGGCGATCGCCTCAGCAGCCTTGGCAATCTCGTTGGGATCGCCGATGAACTCGCCTTTGACACGATAGTTCTTGGGGATGCGCACCTTGGCGACATCCACTTTTCCATCGAGTATGTCGTGCGGAAACTCCAGGTAGCCCGGTCCGGGAGCGCCATTGAACATCTCCCGGATGGCATGCGACATCATCTCTGCGCAGCGCTCGGTGGTCATCACCGAGGAAGCAAACTTGCTGATCGGCGTCATCATCGGCACGTGGGCGAGATCCTGCAACGCTCCCATCTTGTATTGTTTGAGCGGGCCCCCGCCGCCCAACAATAGCATCGGGCTTTCGGCGCGGAACGCATTCGCCACTCCGGTGACGGCGTCTGTCGTTCCCGGGCCGGCGGTAACCACTGCACAGCCGATACCACCAGTGATGCGCGCTACCGCATCGGCCGCATGGGCCGCGACCTGCTCGTGGCGCACGTCAACGATCTTGATGCCCTCGTCGAGACAGCCGTTATAGATGTCGATGATGTGCCCGCCGGAGATGGTGAAGATATGCTTCACGCCTTCCTGCTTCAACATCTTGCCGACGATTTGCCCACCGCTGATCAGTTGCGGGCTGGTTTCTGACCCAGATTGGCCTGTACGTGCTTCGGTGACGGTAGCCATTGTGTCCTCCCATTGTGGGCTGATGAAAAGTTGAGCTCTGGCAGCAACGACAAAAACGTGTGGCGCCGACCGGTAAGTCGAGGTGCACGGCGAATGCCCCCTCCCTGAAGAGTGTCAAATGCTCGACGGCACCTTAACAAACCCAGGTTAATTCGCTACTATAGTAGAGAAGGGACGGCGTAGTCCTTGACCCATGTCAATTTTCGCCACAGCGGCCGTTCAGGGCTTCCCGGAGGAGCGTGAACCATGTGCCTTGTCGCAAGCCACGCCCAAAAAAACATCATCCGCGCCCGACTCAAGCAAAATATCATCCTGCAACATGTGACCGCGACCGAGATGGCCGAACTCGAGCCGCATCTGGTCGCCGTCGATTTCCAAAAGGGCGAATACCTGCTGCATCAGGGCGACCTCGAAATGGAGCAGTATTTCATTCTCGACGGCATATTGAAGCGAGTGGTGGTAGGACCGCAGGCAAAGGAAATGATCCTCCGTTTTGCGGATGCAGGCGATATGGAAACGAGCTATGCCGCCTGGCGACTAAAGACGCCTGCGCCGTATAGCATCATCGCGGTTACCAAGGCGCGGGTCGCAAAGTTGCCGCTGCCGCATTGGGCTCAGTTCATCAGCACGCACTTGGAGCTCAAGGAAGCATTCGAGCACGAAGTGATGCGCAGCATGAGCGAGATAATGGCGCATACCATTACCCTCCACCTGCTCGACGCGCCGGGCCGTGTGCATCGCTTCTTGAGGAAACATCCGGAATTTTCCGATCGCGTGCCGAAGAAGGAACTCGCGTCGCATCTTAATCTATGCGCGGAAACGTTAAGCCGATTGCAGCATCAGGGCAAGATCGAGCTTAGATAATACCATCCCACCTGAAGAACCAATATCAGCGCCATTACCGACAGTACTCTGTTCAGCAGTTTGCGATACGCCTGCGGCTGAACACCGCGCTGAATGCGCATGCCTAAAAATAGCGCCACAACGGCAACAAGGGTCAGCGGTGCGCTCGCGATGAGGGTGCTACCGCCAATACTTCCTGAAATGCCCAGCGTCAAAGCCTGCGTCACTTTGCCTACCAGGAAACAAAGGTTTAGGGTCTGAGTCATGGCAATGGGTTCCAAACCCAGTGCCATGAAATAGATGATCAAAGGCGGTACGGTCACATTGACCGTACCGGCCAAAAATCCCGCCACCGAGCCGAACAGGAGTGCCGAGCCGCGTTTATAGCGCTTGAGCCACGACCAATCCAGTTCCCGGAAACTCGCCTGTCGTAAATACACCAGCAACATTATCGCGAGCAGCAATTTGAGCGGCTCAGGATGGAAAACGATGAGGGCGCGGGTACCGATTATCGTCCCAATCAGTACGTAAAGGGCGACCGGCCAATATTTGCCGATGCTCTGGCGCCAATTGCCACCCCTCAGCACGCTGACCAAATTGACGACGATATTGGGAAATAGCGTGACCAGGATGGCGGTTTTTATATCCGTCATCATCGCGACGATGGGAGTGGAGATGATGGGGAAACCGAAGCCCATGGTGCCGTGCGCCAGAGCCGCAAGTACGATGACCGCCACGACGACAAGCACCATGGGGAAATGCAGCAAAGAGTCCGGTCCGAGCATAGCGCCCAGTACTGTTAATGCAACGGCATTGCAAGTGCCATGAAGGACCGTCGAAATCGGTCGGATCGATGTCGCTGCTTATCCGCAGCTAGCCATCGGCGCAAGGGGTCTCGTTGTGACCCGTCGGCGGCGGGTGACGACGCTCAAAGCCGCGGGGCGGCGTCACCCTTGGAACGACACGAAGTCGCTCAGCCGGCTGGCATC
>Ga0209118_1000121_pt1 | contig 55438 bp, 47 predicted proteins | sample BlaSpr_A8_Ref_M1_FD_187988 | JGI IMG/M metagenome (GOLD analysis project Ga0209118, IMG submission 187988) | Forest soil microbial communities from Thunder Bay, Ontario, Canada - Black Spruce, Ontario site 2_A8_Ref_M1 (SPAdes) (version 2) | ecosystem: Environmental > Terrestrial > Soil > Boreal... | reverse complement strand
CTTTACACCGGAGGCTCCGATGGCTTCGTTTCCTCCACCACCGCTCCGATTGCTACCGGCCGGAGCGACCAGCTGCCTGGTGGGATTCGCACCCACTGGAAAGCGCCGCCTTTGCACGGCGCACGGCTCCCCGAAGGCTAGCTCCCTCGCCGCACGGGCGCCGACGAGTGGCCGCCGAGGATCTTCCAGCCGTCCGGGCGCTCGACGAGGGTCATGGTCATGGCGCCGCCGAAGCTGAAGCCTCCGCTCTTTGGATCCACGAGCCGGGTCTGGAAGAGGGTCGTCACCATGGCGACTCCCGGCGCCAGCGGCGTGATCTCGGCGTCCTGGAAGGCGGTCTCGACGCGCGCGCTCGGCGGTAGCGTCGCGAAATACTTGCGGATCTGCTCGACCGAGCGGGATTCCACGATCCCGTTCGACACCCATCGGAAACGCGGGTCATCGGCGTAGAGCCGCATCAGCTCGTCCCACCGCCCGGCGGCGGCATGCTCGTGATAGGCGTCGAGCGTGGCCTGGACGCCCTTGCGGATGGCCGCGGCCTGGGCCTGCGGCAGTTCCTGCGCGCCCAGGCCGTTCGCTCCGCCGCCTCCGCCGACTCCGGCGATTCCGGCGCCTCCGGCGGCGAGGCCGAGCAGGACAGCAGACGCAACTCGCTTGATCGATGGCGACATTGCTACTCCTTTCAATCGGTCTAGCGGTCCACCGGTCTACCGGTCTATCTGTCCACCGGCCCGTCGCCCCCGCCCGGCCCTTCAGATCTCGTCCTGGGCCTGCGGATCGAATTGCATGGCGCCGGCGACGTTGCCTTCCGGATCGCGGAAGAAGATCAGGTGCCCGACGGTGGGGATGAGCGTCCGCGGGATGACGATCGTGCCGCCGTTGGCGATCACCGCTGCGGCGACGGCATCCACGTCCTTGACCGAGATGCTGCACTCGTAGCCGATCGTCCGCTGCCCCGGGACCAGCTCGCGGCGCTTCTGCAAAGCGCCCCGGATGCCGGGCTCGTCCTCGGTGCCGGTCATCGCCTGCAAGAAGCCCGGCGGTCCCCAGGGCTCGAAACGCCAGCCGAAGACCCGCTCGTAGAAGCGCCGCGCTCGGTTCAGGTCGTCGGCGTTGATCGCGAAATGCGCGATGTTGGCGGCTTGGCGCCTTGGCTGCTGCGGCATCTCTGGCGTCTCCTTTTCCTTTGCTCAGGCTCTCGTCTGAACGCAAGATACCTCTCGCCCGCGCTTACGCGTTAACCATATACTGCCACCAGATGTCGAGATCACGCCAAGCGGCGGGACCGCAGGTCCGGGCAATGTCGGTGGCCTGGGCAGCGGCGTACACCTGGCGCGACCGCAAGAGCGAGTGGGGACAGCTGCTCTTCGCGGCGCGCGGAATGCTGACCGTGCACACGGATGTGGGGCTCTGGGTCGTTCCCGCTCACCAGGCGGTCTGGGTCCCGGCGGGCGTGCGCCACGGTGTCGAGGTCGCCGGCGGCGTGGCGATGCGCGCTCTCTACCTGAGCGGCGCTCTCGGCAGCTCGCTGTACGCGCGGCTACCGGACAGCTGCCGGGTGGTCGAGATCTCTCCCCTGCTGCGCGAGGTCCTGCGCCGGGCGATGCGCCTGCGGACGCTCGATCGGCGCATCGTGGCGGAGCGGCATCTTCTCGAGGTCCTCCTCGACGAGCTCACCCTCCTGCCGCTGGTGCCTCTCGACCTCCCCATGCCTCGCGACGCGCGCGCCGCCCGTGCCGCCGCCCTGATCCGGGCCGAGCCCGCGGCCCGCGACACCCTGGCAGAGATCGCCCGCGCCGCTGCGGCGAGCGCGCGGACGCTCGAACGGCTGTTCCGCGACGAGACCGGTTTGCCGTTCGGCGTCTGGCGGCAGCGGGCCCGGCTCCTCCGGGCGCTGCAGCTGCTCGCCGAAGGCGACACGGTCAGCGCCACCGCGAACGCGGTCGGCTACGAGAGCACGAGCGCCTTCGTCTTCGCCTTCCGGCGCGCTCTCGGCACCACGCCCGGCCGCTACTTCAAGCGCGCCGCGCCCGAGGAGGACGAGACCGAGGACGCGCCTATTCGACCGTCCCGCGGCCACGGACCTGGCGCCCGCCGTTTGTAACCCTCTCCGTCCCGCGGCCACGGACCTGACGCCGGCCGCCGGTAACTCCTTCCGGCCCGCGGCCACGGTCCGGCGCCCGCCGCCTGTAACTCTTTCCCTCTCGCGCCGTAGTGTCAGTGACGCGAGCTTCCGGCCGCGAGGCGAGGAGGAGAGCAGCGATGGGATCGTTCTGGCGCAACATCCGCTACGGCGGGCGCATGCTGGCGAAGGCGCCGGGGCACACGGCGGCGGCGGCGATCGCCCTGAGCCTCGGCATCGGGCTGACCACCGCGGCGTTCAGCATCGTCTACGGCGCTCTCTGGCGCGGCCTGCCCTATCCGCAGGCCGAGCGCCTGGTGGACGTCAGCTCGCAGAACCTCTCGCGCGACCTCGTCTACCAGGGGGTCGACCTGCATGACTACCTCGACTGGTGCGTGCGCCAGCGCTCGTTCGAGGGGCTCGCCGGATATGACGGCGGCACCGTCACGGTGAGCGGCGGCGACCGGCCCGAACGGCTGCAAGGCGCCTCTTTCACCGCCAACGCGCTCGCTCTGCTGCGGGCGAAGCCGCTGCTCGGGCGGGGCTTCCAGCCCGGCGAGGACCGCCCCGGCGCGGCGCCGGTGGTGCTGCTGAGCTATCAACTGTGGCACGACCGCTTCAACGGCGATCGCGGCGTGGTCGGCAAAGGGGTGCGGGTCAACGGCCAGCTGACTACCGTCGTCGGCGTCATGCGCGCGGATTTCCGTTTTCCCGCCAACGAGCAGCTGTGGACGCCGCTGCGCCTGGACCCGGGCAAGACCGAGCGCGGCAAGGGCGAGGCGTTCGCGGTCTTCGGGCGCTTGCGGCCCGGGGTGACGACGGACCAGGCGGCCGCCGAGATGGCGGCGATCGCGAGCTCCCTGGCGGTCGAGTTCCCGCGCACCAATCGCGGCTATACCGCCACGGCGGAGCCGATCATGCACCGCTTCATGGACAGGTCGGCCCGCTACCTGCTCTACACCATGCTCGCCGCCGTGTGCTGCGTGCTGCTGATCGCGTGCATCAACGTCGCCAGCCTGATCCTGGCGCGCGCCTCCCAACGCACGCGCGAGATCGCCATCCGCACCGCGCTCGGCGCCGCGCGCCGCCAAGTGATCGGCCAGATCCTCACCGAGAGCCTGCTCCTGGCGCTGGTGGGAACCGGCGTCGGACTGTGCCTGGCGTGGGAAGGGATCGCCTTGTTCAATCGCGCCATCGTCCATCAGAACATGCCGACCTGGATCCACATCGCGCTCGACCTGCCGGCGCTGCTGTTCGCGCTCGGCGCGACCCTGGCGGCGGCGGTGATCTCGGGCCTGGTGCCGGCGATGCAGGTCTCGCGCACCCAGCTCAACGAGGTGCTCAAGGACGAGGGCCGCGGCTCCACCAGCCTGCGGCTCGGCTGGCTCAGCCGGGCGGTGGTGGTGGCCGAGTTGGCGCTCTCCTGCACCATGCTGGTGGCCACCGGGCTGATGCTCAAGAGCATCGTCCTCGCGCGCTCCGCGAACTTCGGCTTCGCCACCGCCCACCTGCTGACCTTCCGCGTGCCGCTGTTCGAGGCCAACTATCCACGGCCGGTGGACCGCGGCGCCTTCTACCAGCGCCTGCTCGAGCGCCTCCGTGAGAAGCCCGGGGTCGAGGCCGCGGGCGCCACGACCAGCCTGCCCAGCATCAACTCGGACAGCGCGGCCTTCGCCGTCGACGGGCAGGCCTATGCCACCGACGCCGACTACCCGCTGGCCCACAGCGACGTGGTCTCGGAAGGCTTGTTCGCCGCCCTCGGCGCCAGGCCGCTGGCCGGACGCGAGTTCGAGCGTCTCGACACCGCCTCGTCGCAACCCGTGGCGATCGTGAACCAGAGCCTGGCGCGCAAGATGTGGCCCGGACAGGAGCCGATCGGCAAGCGGCTCCGGCTGCCCAAGACCAAGGACGATCCCTGGCGGACGGTGGTCGGGGTGGTGCCGGACCTGCTGCTCTATGGCGTCAGCGACAAGCACCCCGAGGGCCTCTTTCTGCCAGTGACCCAGGCCGGAGCCGTGCGGCTGAGCTTCGTCGTCCGCACGCCCCGGGATCCGCTCTCGCTGGTGCCCATGGTCCGCGCCGAGGTCGCGGCGCTCGACAAGGACACCCCCATCTACTTCGCCAGGACCATGCGGCAGGCGATCGACCTCGACCGCTTCTGGAACAACCTGTTCAGCGCCGTGTTCGCCCTCTTCGGCGCCAGCGCCCTGGTGCTCGCCGCGGTCGGCATCTACGGCGTCATCGCCTTCTCGGTGCAGCGGCGCACCCAGGAGATCGGGCTGCGGATGGCCCTGGGCGCACAGCGCGGCGACGTGATGGGGATGCTCATGCGGCAGGGCGCCATCCAGCTGGGGCTCGGCCTGGCGCTCGGCCTGCCGGCCGCCTTCGGCGCGTCGCGCGGGCTGACCGACTTCGTCTACCCGGTCGAGCCGGGCGATCCCCTGGTCTTCGTGATGGTGGCGGCGGGCCTGTCGCTGGTCGCGCTGCTCGCCTGCCTGGTTCCCAGCCAGCGGGCCATGGATGTCGACCCGAATGTCGCCCTGCGCTGCGACGCCTGACCGCGCCTGACCGCGCCTGCCGGCGCCCGCTGCCGCGTCCGCCGCTCCGCCCCTCAGCGCCCGCCGCACCGGCCCGGCCGCCGCGCTGCCTCCGACCGCGCTCGCCGCTCCGCCGCCACACCGTTGTCACCGCCGCGCGGTCTCCATTGACTGCCGGAACATGCCGTGCAAAGCTCAGCCGCCCTACCGCGCGCACCGCGGGCGGCGCGCGGCCGGCGAGCAGGTCCGCCGCCGCTTCCGGCGCGCGGCTCCCGACGCGAGGACAGGATGCCGGCCGCCGAAGCGATCGTCGAGACGCGCGAGATCGAGAAGTACTACGTTCAGCCCGAGGGCAACCGCATCGAGGTGATCGCGCCGACCGACCTGGCGATCTACCCCGAGAAGATCCTCGCCTTGCTGGGACCCTCCGGATCGGGCAAATCGACGCTGTTGCGCATGATGACCGGCCTGGTGCCGCCGTCGTCGGGGGAGGTGGTCTGGCACCGCAGCCCGCAGGCCGACCAGCAGGCGAACGTCTCGATCGTGTTCCAGAACTTCGCGCTCTTCCCCTGGCTGACGGTGCTCGAGAACGTCGAGGCGCCGCTCGCGGCGCGCGGCATCGGCGACGTCGACCGCCGCAAGCGGGCGCTGAAGATCCTCGACACCGTCGGGCTCGACGGCTTCGAGACCGCGTATCCGAAAGAGCTCTCGGGGGGCATGAAACAGCGCGTCGGCTTCGCGCGGGCGCTGGTCGTCGAGCCCGACGTGCTGTTCATGGACGAGCCGTTCTCGTCCCTCGACGTGCTCACCGCCGAGAACCTGCGCGGCGAGCTGCTCGAGCTCTGGACCAGCCGCAAGATGCCGACCCGCGCCATCTTCCTGGTGACCCACAACATCGAGGAGGCGGTGCTGCTGGCCGACCGGGTGGTGGTCCTGGGGCGCAACCCCGGCCACATCCGCGCCGACTTCGAGGTCGATCTGCCGCGGCCGCGCGACCGCAAGTCGAAGCGCTTCCTCGATTTCGTCGATCACATCTACAAGGTGCTGACGCAGCCCGACGTCGAGCACGCTCCGCCGACCGGACCCGCCGCCAGGCAGCAGGCCGCGGCACGACAAACGGCGTACCAGATGCTGCCGCACGCGCGTCCCGGCGGCATCGCCGGCCTGCTCGAGATCCTCATCGATCGCGGCGGCAAGGAGGACCTCTACAATCTGGCCGACGAGCTGGCGATGGAGGTCGGCGACCTGCTGCCGATCATCGAGGGCTGCACGCTGCTCCACTTCATCCGCGTGCAGGAGGGCGACGTCGAGATCACTCCCGAAGGCAAGGTCTTCGCCGAGGCCGACATCCTGACCCGCAAGAGCCTCTTCCGCGAGGCCGCGCTGCAACACGTCACGCTGCTCAAGCAGATCTACAACGCGCTGCGCGCCAAGGCCGACCGCACGCTGCCCGACGATTTCTTCTCCGACATCCTGGACGAGCACTTCAGCGCCGACGAGGCCGCGGCCCAGCTGCAGACGGCCATCCACTGGGGCCGCTACGCCGAGGTGTTCGACTACGACGCCAAGAGCGGGCGGCTGCACCTGACCGAGGGTTAGTGCCTCGTGTCGCAAGTTCGCGCCATCATTCGGCGGCCCTCCGCGCCCCTGGCGGCGTTGCGCCTCCTCGACATAGTTTCGACTATGCCTGCGTCGGCGCGCCTGGCCAGGAACGCGGATGACTCGCCGACTGATGCCGCGCCTTGCGACACGAGGCGCTAGGCGAATTTGCGCTCGCGGGAGGCGCCGAGATGATCCAACCGACGCCCGGGCCTGCCGCGCCTTCGATCTTCGAGCAGCGCCGCCCGGGCGCCTCCTGGGCAGACCTGCTGATCATCGGGCTCGGCTTGGCGCTGTTCTACGGCGTGCTGACGCTGGCCCGCACCTGGCTGGGCCCGTTCACGGCAGCCGCGGCCATCTCGGAGCGCCCGTCGGCGCTGCCCGGCTACACCGCCTACTCGGTGCTGCGCATGGCCGTCGCCTACCTGCTGTCGCTCGCGGTCTCGCTGGTCTACGGCTACGTCGCCGCCTATTACCCGAAAGCCGAGCGGCTGATGATCCCGGTGCTCGACATCATGCAGTCGATCCCGGTGCTGTCCTTCCTGCCCGGCGTGATGCTGGCGATGATCGCTCTGTTCCCGCACTCGCAGCTCGGGGTCGAGCTCGGCGCCATCCTGCTGATCTTCACCGGCCAGGTGTGGAACATGGCTTTCAGCTTCTACTCCTCGCTCAAGTCCATCCCCACCGAGCTGCGCGAGGCGGCGCGCATCTACCGCTTCAACGCCTGGCAGCGCCTCATCCGCCTCGAGCTGCCGTTCTCGGCGCTGGGACTGGTGTGGAACTCCATGGTATCGGTCGCCACCGGCTGGTTCTTCCTCATGGTCTGCGAGATGTTCGTGCTCGGCAAGCGCGACTTCCGCCTGCCCGGGCTCGGCTCGTTCCTGCAGACGGCGGCGAGCGCCGGCGACACCACCGCCATCCTCTGGGGCCTGCTGGCGATGGTGAGCGTCATCGTGCTGCTCGATCAGCTGGTCTGGCGGCCGGTGATCTGCTGGGCCGACAAGTTCAAGTTCGAGCAGGTCGAAGGCGGGGCCGCGGCGCCGCACTCCGCGGTCTTCGACCTGGTGCAGCGCTCCCCCACTCTCGCCTGGCTGCGGCAGAAGGCGCTGATGCCGCTCGGCGAGCGGCTGAACACGGCGTTCGTGCGCCGCGCCCGGCAGGAGCGGCCGCGGCGGACCTCGCGCTGGGCCGGTTGGCTGGGCTGGGTGCTGGCAGCCGCGGTGCTGGCCGCCGCGGCCTACGCGTTGGTGCACGTCGCCATGCAGTTCGCTTCGCTCGACGGCGGCGAGGCGCGGGCCATCCTGCGCGGCGCCGGCGCCACCCTGCTGCGGGTGATCTGCGCGCTGGCCATCGGCGCCGCCTGGGCCATCCCGGCCGGCGTCGCGATCGGCTCGAGCCCGCGCCTGGCGCGCATCGCGCAGCCGATCGTGCAGATCGCCGCCTCGGTGCCGGCAACCGCCTTGTTCCCGGTGGTGCTGCTGTTCCTGATCGGCAGCGGCGGCGGGCTGGGCGTGGCGCCGATCGTGCTCATGCTGCTCGGCACCCAGTGGTACATCCTGTTCAACGTCATCGCCGGGGCGATGGGCATCCCCAGCGACCTCAAGGAGGCGGCCGGCGTCTTCCGCTTCGGCCGCACCGAACGCTGGCGGCTGCTGATCCTGCCCGGCATCTTCCCCTTCCTGATCACCGGCATGGTGACCGCCGCCGGCGGCGCCTGGAACGCCAGCATCGTCGCCGAGTACTTCCACTTCAAGGGGCGCACCCTGCAGACGACCGGCCTGGGCTCGCTGATCAGCGCCGCTGCCGACTCCGGCAACTTCGACCAGCTGCTGAGCGCCACGGTGGTCCTGGCGGTCATCGTGGTGGTGACCAACCGCCTCGTCTGGCGCCCCCTCTACCGCCTGGCAGAGACGCGCTACCGGCTGGAGACGTAGAACGCTGACGCCCCGCCCGCTGCGAGGCAGATCATTGCCGTCGAAGGAATCTCGTGCTACCGTTTCAGGCATGAAAGTAGATTCTGAGACGCCGATCGCGTTGCAGGTGACCGAAGAGCGGTTCTATAGCGGGGAGTACGAGCGCAGCCCTTACGAATACCTGGGAGGGGAGCTCGTGGTCTGCGAGCCGGTCTCTGACCTGCACGACGACCTCTCCGGCTTCCTCTATTCGGTGCTTCGGAACACCTTCGAGGAGCGGGGCGACGGTGTGGTGAAGGGCCCGCAATATCCGATGCGCCTCGACCCGAAGTGGTCGCCTGAGCCTGATGTGATGGTGGTGCGCGATGAGCACCGGCATAGGATCGGTCCCCAGCGTCTGGAGGGGCCGGCCGACCTGGTGATCGAGGTCGCTTCCCCGGGCGACGTCCGGCGCGCCCTGCGGCGCAAGCTGCCGCGCTACCTCGCTGCCCGGGTCCCGGAGATATGGGTCGTCGATCCCTACGCGCAGTCGGTGCGAGTGGAGATCCTGGACGCCTTGGAAGCCGCCGCGACCCCGGAGACCTCGGAAACCCTTGGGAGCTCGAATGCCTCACCGTATCGCAGCCAGGTCGTGAGGGCGGGCCGCCTGGACTCGGTGACGTTCCCGGGACTCTGGATCGACGTCTCCTGGCTGTGGCAGCGGCCGCTGCCGTCCACCCGCTCCTGCGAGCGCCAGATCCTCGCCTGAGCGCGCCTGCGAGAGCCGAGCGTCGCTCTCCAGCAGGCTCCTCCTGCCGCCGCGCCGCAGGGCCCTTGCGCCGCCCTCGCCGGCTTCAACCGCGCAGGCGGGTGTCGAGCTCTTCGGGATGGCTGGCGCGAACGCGCGCTTCCTCGAGGTCGATCTTGCCCTCGCGGACGAGCTGCGCGAGGGACTCCTCGAAGGACGTCATGCCCTGGCGCTTGCCGAGGGTGATCTCGTTGTAGAGCTTCTCGAGCTTGTCGCTGCGGATGTGGTGGCGCACCGCGAACGTGGCGAGCATCAGCTCGATCGCCGGGATGCGGCCGCGGCCGTCGGCGCGCGGCACCAGCTGCTGCGCGACGATGGCATGCAGGGACAGGGCGAGCTGCTGGCGGATCTGCGCCTGCTGACTGGGCGGGAAGACGTCGACGATGCGGTGCACCGACTGCACGGCGTCATTCGAGTGCAGGGTGGCGAGGACGAGGTGACCGGTCTCGGCGGCGCTGATCGCCGTCGCCATGGTCTCGAGGTCGCGCATCTCGCCGACCAGGATCACGTCCGGGTCCTGGCGCAACGCCGCCCGCAACGCCTCGCTGAACGAGCGGGCGTCGCGCCCGATCTCGACGTGCTCGATCAGCGAGCGGTTCGACCGGTGCTCATACTCGACCGGATCCTCGATGGTGATGATATGGACGGTGCGGCTACGGTTGATCTCGCCGATCAGCGCGGCCAGGGTCGAGGACTTGCCGGAGCCGGTGGGACCGCAGATCAGCACCAGGCCGCGGCTGGGCTTCACCAGCTCCGCGAAGCTCGGCGGCAGGTTGAGGCCGGCGAGGGTCGGCACCTCGCGCGGCAGGGTGCGCACCGAGGCTGCCAGCTGGCCGCGCTGGCGGTGGAGGTTGACCCGGAAGCGCCCGGAAGCCGCCGCCCCGGCCTCGAGCCGGTCGCCGGCCGCGCTCGCCGCCAGCGCCGCCTGCGCCACCGCCGCCGCGGCCGCTCCCGCCAGGCGCAGCGAGAAGTCGGCGGCGCCGCGCTCCGCGATCTCCCGCCGCACCCTGCTGGTCAGTTGCGACTGGAAAAGCCGCGCGACGTCGTCGGCGTCGAGCGACGCGGCGTCGCCGCGCTTCAGGCGGCCGTCGATCCGGAACACCGGCGGCAGGCCGGCGAGCAGCAGGAGGTCGCTGGCGCCGCGCCGAAGGGCCTCCGCCAGCAGCCGGCCGAGCGCGTCCCCGGCTTCCAGGCTGGCGCGCGGCGGCGGCTCGGGAAGCTGGTCGAGCCAGGACGCCGCCTCGGCCCGCTCCTCTCCCGGCGGTTGCTCTCCCGGACCTCCCGGAGATCCCGAATCTCCCGGACCTCCCGGAGCTCGCGGCGTGAGCGGCAGGTTGGCGCGTGGCGGTGGCCCCGTCGCCGGCAACGGGATCGCCGGCGAGAAACCGGCGGCCGGGCCAGCCCCGGCAGCGGCATCGGCGGCGAAACCGCCCCCCTCGCCCCCCTCGCCCCCCCCGCCGATATCGCCGAGATCGCCGCCGGCATCTTCGGCATCGCCGTCGACGTCACCGGGTCCCTCGAGCTCGGCGCGGCGGTTCAGCTCGTGCACCAGGCGATCCAGCTCCGGGTCTCGTAGATGCTCGCTCATGATGATCGTGTTCCTCGGACGGCTCATACGCGCGCCCCCGGCCGGCCGTCTAGTCCGCGGGTCTAGTCCGCGGGTCTAGTCCGCGGGTCTAGTCCGCGGGCCGCGGCGGCGGCGTCGAGGAGCCGGCGACCGGCGCTGGGCTCGCCGGCCTGACGGCGCCCGCGGCCTGACCAGCCCGCTCGCCGGCGGCGCGCTTGGCCCGGTAGCTCGCCAGCCCGGCCGCGGCCTGTCGCCGGATGGCGTTCTTCACCACGGGCGTCCAGCCCAGCAGGCGGCCTTTCGGGCCGAGGGCCTGCGCCGCCCACGCCCAGAGGTTGAAGCTGTCATGGTGTTCAAGGATCGTGCCGCCGTCGAACACGAAACGGGCGTCGATGCGGTTGTGAACGGCGCGGCCGGTGGCGCTGAAGGTGTACCAGGCTTCCCAATGGGCGTGGCCGGCGCGGTCGTTCGCCGCCACCGTCCCCAGCTCCACCTGCAAGTCCTGGGCGCGCTCGCACAGCATCTCCCACATGGCGCGGACGGCCGCCGCGTCGAGCTCGAGGAACACCGGGTCCGAGAACCGCACCCGCGGGTGATAGCAGGCGGCCATGCCGGCGGCGTCGCGCTCCTGGAAGGCGGTGTAGAAGCGAGTGATGAGCTGGGCGTTGGGGTGCATCGTAGCGACCTCCATTGGGCGAGCGTCCGGCTGACGCTGATTCTACGCGGTGGCGGGGACCGGGGTTTCCGCGCCAGGAACCCACGAGTGTTGTAACATCGCTCCGCCTTCGAGGACGATCCGCTCCTCCGAAGTGCTGTCGCCGGCGTGTCGCCGGCGTATCCCGCTCTCACCATGGAGGCTTCGATGACGGACTTTTCGCATCCGGGGCACGTGCGCTCGGCCCTGTTTGTTGATTTCGACAACATTTATCTCGGTTTGCAGAACGAGGATCCGCGGGCCGCCGAGCAATTCGCCACCCATCCGGGGCGATGGCTGCGGTGGCTGCAACAGGAGCTCCCCGACGACTCGCGCACCGGGCGCAAGATCCTGTCGCGCCGCTGCTACCTCAACCCGTCGCAGTTCAGCCGCTTCCGCCCCTACTTCATCCGCTCGGCCTTCGAGGTCGTGGACTGCCCGCCGCTGACCCGCGGGGGCAAGACTAGCGCCGACATCCAGATGGTGATGGACATCATGGACGCCCTCGGGCACGTCACCCGCTTCGAGGAGTTCATCATCCTGTCCGGAGACGCCGACTTCACCCCGGTCCTGCTGCGCCTGTCCCGCCACGACCGCCGCAGCGTGGTGCTCGCCGCCGGCCCCGCCTCCGCCGCTTATAAGGCTGCTTGCGACCTGCTCATCGACCAGGACACCTTCCTCGAGGAGGCCATCGGCATCGGCGAGGGGAGCCCGGTGCGTCCGAGCGCCGACAGCGAGTTGCTGCAGCGCATCGCCGCCAAGGTCCACGAGCGCGCCAGCAGCAACGGCGAGCTGGTGGCCACCGATCTGCCGAGCATCTTCCGCGAGTTCGCCGAGTTCACTCCCGACAGCAACTGGCTCGGCTTCTATAGCTTGCGCGGCATGACCAGCGCCGTGGTGCACGCCCGGCGCGACCTCGAGATGGTCGACGGCGACCCCTGGCGGGTGCGGGCCTGCGCCGCGATGCCGGAGGGCGCGGAGAGCGCCGAGGGACTGCGACACCCGGAGAGCTCGGGTACCTCGGAAACCCCGGAAACCCCGGAGAGCACCGCCTTCGGTGCCGGCGCAGCCGTGAGAGCGTCGGCGGAAGGCGGAGCCGGCGGCGGCGCGGAGCCGGGCAGCGCGGCGGCAGCGGGGCGCTCGGAGGGCACGGGCGGCGGCGGCAACGGCGGCTTCGCACCGTTTGCCGGCAGCGGCAGCCCGGCCGCCGCCTCGCCGCAGCTGCTGCGGGCCATCGCCGACAAGGTCCATGCCCGCGCCGGCGCCGCCGGCGAGCTGCTGGCGACCGACCTGCCGGGCATCTACCGCGAGTTCCCGCAGTTCACCCCCAACAGCAACTGGCTCGGCTTCTACAGCCTGCGCGGCCTCTCCGATGCCGTGATCCGCTCGCGCGGCGACCTCGAGATGGTCGACGGCGACCCGTGGCGCGTGCGCTTGCGTCCGTCGCCGGCCGAGGCGGGCCCCGGCCCTGACGGCGAGGACGAGGCGGGGCAGCGCCGCGGTGCCGGCCGCGGCAACGGCCGCGACGAGAGCCGCGCCGCGGCAGGCGCGACGGCCGCACGGGCGGCGGGCACGGCCCTGGCCGCCGGGGAGGACGGCGCCGACGTGGACGCCTCGCCGGCGGCACCCCCGCCCAGTCCCGCCGAGCTCGAGCGGCAGCGGCAGGTCGACGCCATCGTCGAGTTCGTGCGCGGATTGGTGGCCAGCTCCGACTCGCCGGTGCCCATGGCGCGGGCGGCGCACGCCGTCCTCGACCGCTTCGGGGAGGGCCTGGCGGACTCCCGCTGGCACGGTGCGGGTACGTTTCGCGACCTGCTGGCGGGCCGCGGCGACCTGGGCTTTGCCGTCTCGGCGACACGTCCGGGGTACCTCTACGATCCCGACCTCCACCAGACGCCGCTCGAACCGCCCGAGGACCTCGAGATCGGCGATCCCGAGATGACCTCGCTGGCGCACCGCATCCACCGCATCACCGATACGCCCTACCTGGCGCCGGAAGACTACGCGCTGGTGTTCCGCGAGATCGCCGAGGAGGTCAACGAGGAAGGCTATTTCCTGACCCGCACCTCCAAGGCGGTGCGCGACCGTTGCATCGAGGAAGGCGCTCCGGTCGCCCGCACCAGCGTCAACTTCATCCTGCGCGGCATCACCTCCGCGGGATATCGTTTCGGCGCCACCGCCGGCACCGATCCTCTCGACCTGGCGAGCGCCTTCGTCAAGAACGTGCTCGGCCTGTGCGAGAGCGCCGGCATGCCGCTGTCGGACGACGAGCGCCAGCAGCTGACGGCATGGATCGTCGGCGGCCTGGAACCCGGTCCGGCCTGATGAGCGGAGGCGTATGATAAAAGCGTTGTCGATCGCGGTTCCCGGCAAAGGGTTGCACGAGATCACCGGCGAAGTGCATGCCGTGGTCAGCGGCAGCGGCGTGCGTGAGGGTCTCTGCACGCTGTTCCTGCAGCACACCTCGGCGAGCCTGGTGATCCAGGAGAACGCCGATCCCGCGGCTCGGCGCGACCTCGAGCGCTGGCTCAACCGGCTGGTCCCGGAGGGCGATCCGCTCTATACCCACACCGAGGAAGGACCGGACGACATGCCCGCTCACATCAAGGCGGCGCTCACCGCCACCTCGCTGTCGATTCCCCTGCTCGACGGCGCCCTCGGCCTGGGCCGCTGGCAGGGGATCTACCTCTGGGAGCACCGCCGCTACCCCAGCCATCGTCACCTCCTCATCCACCTCGCCGGCTAGTGTGGCCCATTGGTGATCAAAGCCGCCGCTCCGCTTGTTCTCCCCTGGCCTTGAAAGTGCACGCAGCGATCGACGGGGAGGCTGTGTCCTCCCGGCGCCGGAGAGTGCCTGAATGGCCAACGTGACCACCGAGATGCCGGAGAGGCTGGCGCCGGAGGTGCCCACCGGTCCCCGGCGGCGGCCGGTCCTGCCCTGGGATCTGCTGCGCAAGGCGGCGCCTTTCGTCACCGTCCTGCTCTTCGCCGGCGCGCTCTGGCTGCTCCACCGCGAGCTCGCCGGCTTCCGCTACCACGACGTGATGGTCTTCCTGCGCACGCTGCCGCGGAGCCGCGTGCTGCTCGCCGTGCTCTGGACCGCCCTGGGCTACGCGGCGATGACCGGCTACGATACGCTGGCTTTTCGCAACATCCGCGATCCGCTGCCCTACCGCAAGATCGCGCTGGCGTCGTTCGCAGGCTACGCCTTCAGCAACAGTCTCGGGTTCGCTCTCCTCACCGGCACGCCGATCCGCGCCCGCCTCTATTCGGGCTGGGGGCTGACCGCCACCCAGGTGACGCGGGTGGTGCTGTTCTGCTTCCTGACCTTCTGGCTGGGCTTCATCACGCTGGGCGGCATCGTCTTCCTGCTCGAGCCGCTGCCACTGCCGCAAGGTTTCTACTTCGGTCTCGCCACCTCCCGGCCGCTCGGGGTCCTGTTCCTGGGTCTCAGCCTGACGTACGTGGCGCTCGCCGTCCGGCGCCGCGAGCCGCTGGTGCTCCGCGGCATCGAGCTGCCGCTGCCGGGCTGGCGCCTGGCGCTCGGCCAGATCGTGCTCTCCTGCCTCGACTGGGGGCTGGCGGCCGCCGCGCTCTACGCGCTGCTGCCGGACCACCGCGGCCTCGACTTCCCGCGCCTGCTGGCGGTCTTCCTGCTGGCGCAGCTGGCCGGGGTCGCCAGCCAGATCCCCGGCGGCCTCGGCGTGCTCGAGGCCAGCATCCTCTACCTGCTCACCCGGCTGACGCCTGACATGCCGGTGCCGCACATCGTCGGCGCCCTGGTGGCGTTCCGCGGCATCTACTACTTTGCGCCGCTGCTGGTCGCCAGCCTGGCGCTGGCGGCCAACGAGGCCCACCTCCGCCATGAGCAGGTGCTGCGGGTGGCCCGCGGCATCGGCTCGCGGGTCTCGGTGGTGGTGCCGCAGGTGCTGTCGCTGACCACCTTCCTGGGCGGCGCCATCCTGCTGGTCTCGGGCGCCACGCCGTCGGTCAGCTCGCGCCTCGACTGGCTCTCCGCGCTGCTGCCGCTGCCGGTCATCGAGCTGTCGCACTTCGTCGGCAGCCTGGTCGGGGTGGGCCTGCTGCTGCTGGCGCTGGGCCTGCAGCGGCGGCTCGACGCCGCCTACCAGCTGACGGTGGCGCTGCTGGCGACCGGTGTCGTGGTGTCGCTGCTCAAGGGGCTCGACTACGAGGAGGCGATCGCCCTGTCGCTGATGCTCGCCGCCCTGCTCCCCTGCCGCCGGCACTTCTACCGCAAGGCGGCGCTCACCAACGAGCCGTTCACGCCGGCCTGGATCGCCGCCACCGCCATCGTGGTCGGGGGCTCCCTCTGGTTGGGCATCTTCTCCTACCAGAACCGGCAATACTCGCGCGAGCTGTGGTGGATGTTCACGCTGCGCGGCGACGCGCCGCGCTTCCTGCGCGCCTCGGTGGGGGTGGTGTCGGCGGCGCTCGGCTTGGCGCTGTGGCGGCTGCTGCGTCCGGCGGTGCACCGCCCGGAGTGGCCCACCGGGCGCGACCTCGACGCCGCCTGCGCCATCGCCGCCGCCTCGCCCCGCACCTATGCCCACCTGGCGCTGCTCGGCGACAAGCAGCTGCTGTTCAACGACAGCCGCACCGCCATGCTGATGTACGGCGTCGAGGGGCGCAGCTGGGTGTCGATGGGCGATCCCGTCGGGCCGGAGCCCGAGCGCGCCGAGCTGGCCTGGCGCTTCCGCGAGCTCTGCGATCAGCACCGCGGCTGGTGCTCGTTCTACCAGGTCAACGAGAAGCGGCTGCACCTCTACGTCGACCTGGGGCTCTCGCTGATCAAGCTCGGCGAGGAGGCGCGGGTGCCGCTGGCCGATTTCTCGCTGGCCGGCCCGGGACGCAAGAAGCTGCGCTGGGCGCAGCGCAAGACCGAGGAGCTCGGCGGCCGTTTCGAGATCGTCCCGGCGTCCCAGGTGGCGGCGCTGATGCCGGAGCTCGAGGCCCTCTCCCAGGCCTGGCTCAAGGAGAAGAACACGCGCGAGAAGGGATTCTCTCTCGGCTTCTTCGAGCCGCGCTACCTCGAGCGGCTGCCGCTGGCGCTGGTGCGCGGCGAGCAGGGCATCATCGCCTTCGCCAACCTCTGGCTGGGGGCCGAGCACGAGGAGATGTCGATCGACCTGATGCGGCATGCCGCGGAGGCCCCCTCGGTGGTCATGGACTACCTGTTCGTCGAGTTGATGCTCTGGGGGCGCGCCAACGGCTACCGCTGGTTCAACCTGGGGATGGCGCCGCTATCCGGCCTCGAAGGGCGGGCGATCGCGCCGCTGTGGAGCCGGTTGGGCACCCTGGTGTTCCGGCACGGCGAGCACTTCTACAACTTCCAGGGCCTCCACCAGTACAAGGAGAAGTTCGACCCGGTATGGGAGCCGCGCTACCTGGCCTGCCCCGGCGGCCTGGCGCTGCCGCGGGTGCTGGCCGACGTCGCGGCGCTCATCTCGCGCGGTTTCCGCGGCATGCTGGCCAAATAGACGCCTTCGGGGCATGCCCCCCCGGCCGGGCCCTGGCGGCGGATCTCCCCCGCCTCCGCGTGGGCGAGGGTGCTGGATGCGGGGTTCGAGGACTTCGAGGCCTCGCCCAAGCGGCGGCGCGGGAGACCCGCCGCCAGGGCCCTACCTCCGCCCCTCCGGCCACTGGACTCTTTGGCCGCGGTTTACCTAGATGGGCTCCTAAGCGGCGGGAGGAGGCGGCGGGGGCGCCTCGGGCGGTGGCGCCGGATTCACTGGGCGCTTGCGCGGCGGACGGCGCGATGGCGGCGGCGATGAAGGTCCCTCGGCGGGCGGCGACGGGGACGCCTCGGGGGCTGGCGCGGCAGCCACGGGACGCTCGCGCGGCTGCGGCGCTGGCTGCGACTGCGGCGGCTGCTGCTGCGCCGGCTGCGCCGGCTGCGACTGCGGAGGCGGCGGCGAGACGGCGTCGGCGGGAGGCGGCGGCGCTTCATCGGGCTCCGGCGCCACATCCACCTTGCGGGGGCGCGGCTTGCGCGGGGGCGGGGGCGGGACCCCCTCAGCTGGCACCGCGGCGGCCTCGTCGTCCGGCACCGCATCCTCGGGCTGCTCGGCTTGCGGCGGCGGGGCGGTCTTCCGCACGGCGGCGGCGGTACGCGGGATGGCAGCTGCGGCGACGGCGAGAGCGCTGGGTGCGGCGGGCGCGGCGGCGGTGAGCTCGCGGTGCAGCGAGCCCGCGAACGCCTCGATGGCGGCGATGTCTCTTGGCGTTGCGCGCTGGCGGCCACGTCCGGCGAAGATCAGCCGGTCGAGCAGAGCGTCGGCCCGCAATTCCTGCTCCCCGGCATCCTGGAAGGCCGCGAGGCCGTCGATCCAGGCATAGAGGCGTTGCAAGCGCTCACCCGTCAGTCGCCCGGCGACGCCGGTGTCGGAGCCACAGGAGCCGGCGCGCACTTCGCCGGTCAGGTACACCACGAGATCGTCGCAGATGCCGCCTGAGGCGACGCCGCGATGCCAGGCGAAGGCGAGCCCGAACGGGGACGGCGAGCCGGCGTCGTTGACCGCCGGGGCCGCCTCGGCTGCCTCGACCATGACCGCACGGGTCCACTCGCCGATCATCCGGCGCTCGGCGGCGCTCGCCTGGGCGGCCCCGCGTCCCCGGAAGACCAGCTCAGAGGCTCCCGCACCACCTCCGACGCTACCCCCGGCGCCGTCGCCCTGCCCGATCACCCGGAACGGCGCATAGTCGCGGACGAGCTGCATCAGATCGGCGGCGCGTTGGCGGCGCGCAAAGAGGTAGTGGGCGCGAGGACCATCTTGCGGGTTCTCGGGCCCGACCCACAACCCGCCGAGATCGATCGCCACCCGCTGTCGCGGCGCGGCGGCCGGCACCGGCCCCGGGACAGCGGGCGGCGGGGACGAGATGCCAGGCAGGGTGGCGGGACGCAGCCATTCGATCAGCGCCGTCGCCACGGCCGGGGGCCTGACCGGGATGGCCGTGGCGGCGCCAGGCGGCGCATCGGACTGCCCACCTGCCGCGCAGGCGGAGGCCGCCAGGGCGAGGAGGGCGGGCAAGAGCGGAGCGATCGGTAACGGGCGGCCGGCGGTGAACATAGGGGGGACTTCCGTACGCGGTCCGCAGGCCTGAGATCTCAGGCCGAGGAGCGAGTATGTTATGCGCTCTTCGGGCACCCCCTGTCAATCGCCGCCAGCGCCGCCAGCGCCGCCGGCGACACCGGCCGGCGGGTGGCATATCGTAGGGACCGCGCGCCCATCGAACGCGCGCCGGAGGCCCTCGTGACGACCAGCTTCGACGCGATCATCATCGGCACCGGACAGGCGGGCCCGTCGCTCGCCGCGCGCCTGGCCAAGGCGGGGATGAAGGTGGCCGTCGTCGAGCGCGGGCGCTTCGGCGGCACCTGCGTGAACACCGGCTGCACGCCCACCAAGACCCTGGTGGCCAGCGCCTATGCCGCCCAGCTGGCCCGCCGCGCCGCCGAATACGGAGTGACGCTCGGCGCCGGCGCCGGCGCCGGCGAGGTCAGCGTCGACATGAAGCGGGTAAAGGCACGCAAGGACGCCGTAGTGGCGGATTTCACCAAGGGCGTCGAGAAGGGGCTGCGGGCGCTGCCCAACTGCACGGTCGTCCAGGGTCATGCGCGCTTCACCGCGCCGCACGAGGTGAGCGCCGGCGGCGCGTCGCTCAGCGCCGAGCGCATCTTCGTCGACGTCGGCGCGCGGCCGGCGATTCCCGAGATGCCCGGCCTCGGCGAGGTCGCCTACCTCACCAGCTCGTCGATGATGGAGATCGATTTCCTGCCCCGCCATCTGGTGATCGTGGGGGGCAGCTACGTCGGCCTCGAGTTCGGCCAGATGTACCGGCGCTTCGGCAGCGAGGTCACCGTGGTCGAGAAGGCGCCGCGTCTCCTCCCGCGCGAGGACGACGACGTCTCGGCGGCAGTTGCGGACGTCCTCGAGCGCGAGGGCGTGCACTTGAGGCTGGGCGCCAAGTGCATCAGAGCCGCCGAAGTCGGCGGCGACATCGAGGTGAGCGTCGACTGCGCCGGCGGCGCGCCCGAGGTCCGCGGGTCCCACCTGCTGCTGGCGGTGGGCCGCCGACCCAATACCGACGACCTCGGGCTGCCGGACGCCGGCGTCGCGCAGGACGAGGACGGCTTCATCGTGGTCGACGACCAGCTGCGCACCAGCGTGCCGGGGATCTGGGCGCTCGGCGACTGCAACGGCAGGGGCGCGTTCACCCATACCGCCTACAACGATTTCGAGATCGTCGCGGCCAACTTGCTCGACGGCGAGGCCCGGCGGGCGAGCGATCGGATCCCGGCCTACGCCGTGTTCGTGGATCCGCCGCTGGGCAGGGTCGGGATGACCGCGGCCGAGGTGCGGCGCTCGGGGCGGCGGGCGCTGGTCGGCAAGCGGCCGATGACCAAGGTGAGCCGCGCCATCGAGAAGGGCGAGACGTTCGGCTTCATGAAGGTGCTGGTCGACGCCGATTCAAGGCAGATCCTTGGCGCCGCGATTCTCGGCACCGGCGGCGACGAGGCCGTCCACTGCATCCTCGAGGTGATGGCTGCCAAGGCCCCCTACACCGTGCTGCAGCGGGCGGTCCACATCCATCCGACGGTGGCCGAGCTGATCCCGACGGTGCTGGGCCAGCTGGAGCCGCTGCCGGCGTAGCGCCCGGCAGTGGAAGACGTTTCCGACCTGGCCGCGGGGCGAGCCCAGCGAGCCCGTCGAGTCAATCGCCGGCGGCAGCGCGCCTGCCCCTGACGTGCTAAACTTCGCAACATTACCGTCGACTAGCGTCCAGCCGGGCACCGCGGCGCGCTGCCGCCGGTGCCCGCTCGCGAAGATTGGAGCGCCGCACCAGGGACCCGTCCGGCCCGAGGAGAGACACGAGATCATGGCCCCGAGCTCTACCATCGCTGGAGACTTCCAAGCCAAGCTGACGAGCACCGCAAGCTCGCTCACCGTCAATCAATTCGTGCAGCTGCCCGGCACCCCGGGCAATGTCGGGGTGTGCCTCTCCGGGGGCGGCTCGCGCGCCTTGACCGCCGGCATGGGCCAGCTCCGCGCGCTGGCAACCCTGCAGCAGAACGGCGGCAGCCTGCTCAGTCAGACCAAGGCGATCTCCACGGTCTCCGGCGGCTCCTGGCTGGGCGTCACTTTCGAGTTCCTGGGTGCCGGCACCACGGACGCCGCGTTCCTCAACGATTACGTGGCCGATCCAGGGAGCCTGGTGCCGACCTCCACCCCGGGCCATGCGCCCGCCGAGACCCTCGACGTGCTGCCAACCGGCAACATCGGCAATTCGGTGAGCGACGACCTCTTCTCGGTCCCGGCGCTGGCGGTCGAAGCCTACCTGCTCTACAAATTCATCGGGACTCCGCCCAACTTCCTGTGGCAAGCGCTGATGGGCCTGCACATCCTCGAGCCCTATGGCCTCTACGCCCGTGGCAGCCACGCCCTGCCGGCGTCGCTCTTCTCATGGGATGCGGCGACCCTGGCGTCGCAGGTCACCGTTCCCAACCCGGCGCTGGCCGGCGAGACCGCGCACCTCGTCGCCTCCGGCGCGGGAAATGCGCGGCGCCCCTTCCTGATCTGCAATACCGCCATGTTCCTCAACCGGCCGGAGGTCACCTACCACTACCTCGCACCCGTCCAGTCGACGCCCTTCATGACCGGCATCGTCGGCGCACCACAGGGCACGGACGCCAATGGCCGCAGTCCCGGCGGCGGCGGCGTCACCTCCTTCGCCTTCAGCTCGAACCCAACCGCGGTCGCCGGCAGCGCGGTGACCGTCGCCCAGCAACGCCAGCTCGCGCTCGCCGACATCGTCGGCGCAAGCAGCGCGGCTTTCGCCGAGACGCTGGAGAACCTGTTCAGCTCGTGGCAGCAGGACCCCAGCCAGCTCTTCCAGGCGCTCGACCAGTACGCCAAGAGGATCCTCGCCCGGCACGCCCGCTTCTTCCCGGAGCTCGATATGGACCTGGCGCAGGCGTTCATCGACGCCAGTACCTTGGTCGCCAGCTTCGCGAAGCACGCCGAGGCCAAGGCCGACATGCTGGTGCTCCAGGACCTCATCCCGCAATACCAGTACTGGCCGGTAGCCGGCGCACAGGCCTGGCCGGCGACCAAGCCGACGCGCTTTGCCGATGGCGGCAGCCTGGAGAACCTCGGCGTCAACGCCATGCTCTCCTATTCCGATGTCGAAAGGCTGATCTCGTTCATCAACACCGACACGCCGCTCGCCGCCGCCGATTGCGGCGTCATCGACGAGCAGGGCAAAGAGGTGCCGGGCACGCGCGTCGTCGTCAGCAGCGACTTGCCGCCGTTGTTCGGCTACCAGCCCTATATGCCTGGGTCCGGCTACCTCCTCTACGGCGGCCCGTCCCAGGCCATCAGTTCCGAAGGCAGGTATAGCCGCGTCTTTCCCCCGGAGCGATTCGCGGAGCTGCTCGCCGGCCTCTGGGCGGCCAGCGGCGGCGGCACGAATGCCACCCCGGCGGTCTTCCAGCAGAACCTGCCAGTGCAGGAGAACGCCTGGTTCGGCGTCAGGGGAGGCAGAACGGTAACGCTGCTCTGGGTCTACAACAACCGCGTGCGGGCCTGGTATGACCTGCTCTCGCCGCAGGTCCAGGCAATTCTCGGATCGCCCAACGACCCGAGCTCCTTTGGCTCCTTCCCCAACTACAGCACGTTCCAAACCGACCTCAGTGCCACCGAGATCAACCTCCTCGCAAGTCTCGCGGCCTGGGTGGTGGCCGCCGAGCCGAACTCCCAGCCGTTCCTGGACTTCTACACCTAGAAGTGCTCGAGGGGGCTTGGCGGGCCGGCGCTGGCGCGCTAGGATGGGTAGGCATTTTTCCCATTTCCGCAACCGGCGCGTGAGGCCGGCAACGATAGGAGGTGCTCATGGTGCCAGTGCTGTCGCTTTGGCTGCCGATCGTGTTGTCGGCGGTGTTCGTCTTCGTGGCGAGCTGGATCATCCACGCGATGCTGCATTACCACCGCGGCGACCTGCGCCAGCTGCCGCGCGAGGATGAGGTCATGGATGCCCTGCGCCCGTTCAAGATCCCACCCGGCGACTACGGCATGCCCCACGGCGGCTCGATGGCGGCGATGAAGGACCCGGGGTTCATCGCCAAGATGAAGGCGGGGCCGGTGGCGTTCATGACCGTCCTGCCCACCGGCCCGCCCACCATGGGCGCCAGCCTGCTCCTCTGGTTCCTCTACACGCTCGTGGTCAGCGGGTTGGTGGCCTATGTCACCTGCCACGCGCTGCCGGCCGGCGCGGGCTGGCGGGGCGTGTTCAGGATCGCGGGCTGTGTCGCGTTCGCCGGCTACTCCCTGGCGTTGCTCCACGATTCCATCTGGTACAAGCGCCAGTGGGGCTGGACCCTGCGGTCGATGTTCGACGGCCTCATCTATGCGCTGTTGACGGCAGCGACCTTCGGCTGGCTCTGGCCGCGCTGAGCACGGCGCCCGCGCCCGGCGACCCCGGCCCCCGGCGACCCCGGCCCCCGGCGGACGACGCGCGGCGGCCGGGAGATGTCGGCCGCCGCGCGCGTCAGCCTTGCCCTCAGTGCCCTCAGTGCCCCGAGGGCGACTCCGCCGCGATGGCAATGGCGATGAGCGTCGAGCTGTCGTAGAGGGCGCGCGCGCGATCGCCGACCGCGATCGAGGCCAGGCTCGAGACGCTGCCGTCGAGGAAGATCAGGGTGGTCGAGCTGGTGCCGAGCGTCACCGCCGCGGCGCCCGGCGAGTGATCGGGGGCGATGCTCATCGACGAGCCTCCGACCGCCGTCACCTGGCCCTCGACCTCCCTGAGCTCGTGGTGCGGCGATTGCGCCTGGATGGCAACGGCGATCAGCGTCGTGCTGTCGTACAGCGCACGGGCCTTGTCGCCCACCGCGATCGCCGGCAGCGTCGACGGCGCCCCGTCGAGGATCACCACGGTCGACGCAGCCGTCGCGAGGGTTACCGGTGCACCCCCTTCCGGCGCGATGGTGAGCGAGGAGGCCGTCACCGCCGTGACCTGGCCTTCGATCTCCGCGAGCGCGTGGTGCGGGGACTCCGCCTCGATCGCCGCGGCGATCAGCGTCGTGCTGTCGTAGAGCGCGCGGGCCTTGTCGCCCACCGCGATGGCCGACAGCGTCGACGGCGCCCCGTCGAGGATCACCACGGTCGACGCCTTGGTCCCCAGCGTCACCGGCGAGCCCGTTGCCGGCGCGACGGTGAGCGAGGACGCCGTCACCGCCGTCACCTGGCCTTCGATCTCCGCGAACCCATGGTGCGGCGACTCCGCCTCGATCGCCGCGGCGACCAGCGTGGTGCTGTCGTACAGGGCCCGCGCCCCGTCGCCCACCGCGATCGCCGACAGCGTCGAGGACATGCCGTCGAGGACGACCTTGGTCGACGCATCCGTCCCCAGCGTCACCGGCGAGCCCTCCTCCGGCGCGATGGTGAGCGAGGATGCCGTGACCGCCGTCACCTTCCCTGCCACGGCGGCGAGCGTCGGCTGTGAGCGGACCTGGATGCGCAACGCCAGCTTGGTCGTCGAGTCGTAGAAAGCGCGGGCCGAGGCCCCGGCCGGGATATCCCCCAGCTTGGCGGGCTCTCCATTCAGCGACAGCCGGGTCTGCCCGATCTGACCCTGGTCAGCCTGAGACCAGAGACCAGTCTTGGTGCTAAACTACGTAAACATGGCCTCGCCCCGACTTGGCAGACCGGGCCGCCCGCACATGGCGGCCGCTCGCCGCCGGCGCCTGCGCGTTTCCGCCGCGCGCTTCCGTCTAAGCAGTCAGGGATGGCCGCAAGATTCGAGACCGGCGCCGTGACGATCGACTTCAGAGACACCGTAAAGGCGCAGATCACGCAGGCCGTGCTCACGGCGCTCCTGGAGCGCTGCGGCTACCGGGTCACGCGGCTCGGCATCGAGGAGCTGTTCGGCGAGGTCAAGTTCAAGGAGCTCGCCCAGTACCGGGAGCTGGCGCTGCCGGAACAGCTGCGGTATCTGCCCGACCTCCTGGTGGCCTCGCCCACGGAGGACCGGGCTCTCCTGGTCGAGGTCAAGTACCGGCGCAGCTTCGACGAGCAATCCGCCCGCAACCTCTTCGCGAAACTCGACCGCCAGCGCAAGCACTGGCCCGAGGCGTACGCGGTGCTGATGATCGCGGAGCCGTTCAGGATCGACGGCAAGTTCCACCAGGATTACATCCGCGTGCTCCCGCCCCAGGAGACGGCCGGCTTGATCGACGACTCCCTCTCGCCCAAACAGCGATGGCAGCGCATGCCCCGGCTGCAAGACACCTTCAAAGCCTTCTCAGACTCGGAAGGCAACCGCGCCCTCGCCGATTTCGTCACCCTGGCCCTGAAGAGCCTCGCCGGCTTGTGAGGGACCGGATCCGTGCCAGGCCGTGCGGAGCGCTAGCAGAAAAAGACTTGACAGAACACCAGCCGGGTGCTAAAAAATGCGAAGAATATTGCCTGACGTTGCCACGAGCACCACGGTGACTCGGGTGTGGACGTCAGGTCAGCATTGTGGCTGCCACGGCCGAAATGGCTGGGCAGCCATTTTTATTATCTTGTGGCTGCGCGCGCGCCTGCAAGCGTCAGAGGGACTCGTATGACAGACAGTGCGATCTTCATCGATGGTGGCTACCTCGACAAGACCATGAGAAACGAGCACGGCAGCGCGAGCATCGACTACGACAAGCTGGCGACCGAAATGGCGGGTGGATTGCGCCGCTATCGTGCGTACTACTACTTCTGCCACCGGTGGATGCCGCCCAACCCGACCACGGAAGACCGCCGACTTCAAGCAGATCAGGATCGGTTCTTCGAGCGAATCAGATGCTTGCCCCGGTTCGAGGTGCGGCTAGGACACCTCAGGCGGCGAGGTATCGACAGCACCACAGGAAGGCCCATCTTCCAGCAGAAGGGTGTGGACGTCCTGCTAGCAATCGACGTAGTGCGTATTGCCCTCAGAGGAGGGGTTTCTCAGCTGGCTCTTCTAGCGGGGGATGGAGACTACTCTCCCCTGGTTAAGGTGGCCAAGGATGCAGGGGTCATAACCCGCCTATACCACGCCCAAGGAACAACGGAATCGACAAAATACTCTCCCGACCTCTGGTCCGAGTGCGATGAGCGCGTCCCCATCGACCCAGCTTTCGTCGCCAGAGTCCGCAGGAGTCCCTAAGTAGCCCGGCTCCGAGGGAGCTGAGTAGCGAGGTTCCGACGACTGCCCGGGCCGCAAACACCTGATACCCGGCTACGGGCCGGCTCGCCTCGCCGGACGGCAGGCGATATCATGGCTTGTCGCGGGCGCGGCGGGTGGCTGCCGGCCAGGACCGTGCTTACCCGGAAACGGCTGGCTCGTGGCCTGGTCCCGCACCCGCGGTGACCGCATTCGAGAACCCATGTCCGAGACGGTGTTGCTGCGGCTGACGATCAATGGCGAGGAGCGCGCGGTCGTCGCTCCCGGCCACCATACGCTGCTCGAGGTGCTGCGCGAGGAGTGCGGGCTGACCGGCACCAAGCATGGCTGCGAGCTCGGGGAGTGCGGGACCTGCTCGGTGCTGGTGGACGGCCGGCCCGTGCTGTCGTGCCTGGCGCTGGCCGTGGAAGCCGAGGGGCGGGCGATCGAGACGGTCGAGGGGTTGCAGATCGGCAACCGGCTGCACCCGTTGCAGGCGGCGTTTGCCGACCTCGGCGCCGCCCAGTGCGGCTACTGCACGCCGGGCATCCTGATGGTTGCCAAGGCGTTGCTGGCGCACAACCCGCGCCCCGACCGCGGCGAGATCGAGGAGGCGCTGGCCGGCAACCTCTGCCGCTGCACCGGCTACCACAAGATCGTCGAGGCCGTGGAATGGGCAGCCGCGCGGCTGCGCGGCGAGGACTGGACACCGCCCGCCGAGACGCTCTACGGCGCGCCGCTGCCGCCGCCCGGCGCGGGCGCCGGCGGCGCGCATCTGCGCCTGGCGCCCACGCCGAGCGGTGGTGACCGCGGCGCCGCCTTTCCCGCCGGCTCCGCTCATCCCGCCGGCGGCGCCCACTCCACCGGCGCCGCCGACTCGGCCGGCAGCCCGATCCGGAGTTAGCAGCGACGATCGGCATGGCAGACCCCGTCAAGCAACCCGAGCGCCCCGGATCGGCCCCCGAGCCCGCCCCGGCGCGGGCGACGAACGTCATCGGCAAGCCGTTCCGCCGGGTGGACGGGCGCGCCAAGGTCACCGGCGCCACGCGCTACGCCGACGACCTCAGCTTCCCGCGCATGGCCTACCTGCGGCTGGTGCGCGCGACGGTGCCGCACGCGCGCATTCTCGGCATCGATCTGTCGGCGGCCGAGCGCGTGCCGGGCGTGCTGGGCTTCTTGACCGGGCGCGATTTTCCCGTTCCCTTCGGCATCCTGCCGGTCTCCCAGGACGAGCATGCGCTGTGCCCCGACAAGGTGCGCTTCGTCGGCGACCCGGTGGCGGCGGTGGCCGCGGTGTCCGAGGACGCCGCCTACGAGGCCGCCTACCAGGTGAAGGTCGAGTACGAGCAGCTGGCCACCATCGCCGGCATCGAGGAGGCGCTCGCGACCCCCGAGCCGCGGCTGCACGACTATGGCGAGGGCGGCAACGTGCACAAGAAGGTGGCGATGGACTTCGGCCCGGTGGCCGAGGGCTTCGCCACGGCCGACGAGGTCTTCGAGGACGTCTTCTTCTACGAGGGCAACACCCACCTGCCGATGGAGCAGCATGCCGCGGTGGCGGTGCCCGAGGACGACGACCGCGTCACGCTCTACTCCTCGACGCAGACGCCGCACTACGTGCACCGGGCGCTGGCGCGGGTGCTCGAGATGCCGCCGTCCCGCGTCCGCGTGATCGCCTGCTCTAACGGCGGCGCTTTCGGCGGCAAGAGCGACCCTTTCAATCACGAGATCGTGGCGGCGAAGATGGCGTTGCGGCTCGGCCGGCCGGTGAAGGTGACGCTCAGCCGCGAAGAGGTCTTCTACTGCCACCGCGGCCGCCATCCGGTGCTGATGCGGCTGCGCACCGGCGTGCGCCGCGATGGCACCATCACCGCGCAGCACCTGCAGACGGCGCTCGACGGCGGTGCCTACGGCAGCTACGGGGTGGCCTCCACCTACTACACCGGCGCCCTGCAGACGGTGACCTACAAGCTGCCGGCCTACCGCTTCGAAGGGGTGCGGGTGTTCACCAACAAGCCTCCCTGCGGGCCGAAACGCGGCCACGGCACGCCGCAGCCGCGCTTCGGCTTCGAGGTCCACCTCGACAAGATCGCGGCCCGCCTCGGCATCGACCCCGCCGAGCTGCGGCTGCGCATGCTCGCCGAGCCGGACTCGATCACCGCCAACTGGCTGCGCATCGGCTCGATGGGCCTCCGGGCCTGCATCGACGCGGTGGTGGCCGGCAGCGGTTTCCGCGAGCGCTACGGGCGGCTGCCGCGCGGCCGCGGCCTCGGGCTGGCCTGCGGCTCCTACCTGTGCGGCGCCGGGCTGCCGATCTACTGGAACCACATGCCGCAATCGGCGGTGCAGCTCAAGCTCGACCGGTCCGGCGCCGTCGCGGTGTTCTGCGGCGAGGCCGAGATCGGCCAGGGCTCCGACTCGGTGCTGGCCGCGGTGGTGGCCGAGGTGCTGGGGGTCGATCTCGCCGACATCCGGCTCTGCGTCGCCGACACCGACCTCACGCCGGTGGATCTCGGCAGCTACTCGTCGCGCGTCACCCTGATGGTGGGCAACGCCGCGCTCGAGGCGGCCGAGCGGGCCCGCGCGCTGATCGCCGGCGCGGTGGCCGAGCAGCTGTCGGTGCCGGCCGGACGGCTGGTGTTCGCCGGCGGCCGGGTGTTCGACGCCGGCGACCCCGGCGCGGGCCTGAGCTTCGCCGAGGCGGTGGTGTGCGCCGAAGCGCGCCACGGCGCCTTGGGGACGGTCGGCAGCTACACCCCGCCGCGCTCGCCCGGGCGCTACCGCGGCGCCGGCGTCGGCCCGTCGCCTGCCTACTCCTACTCCGCGGCGGTGATCGAGGTCGAAGCCGACGAGGAGACCGGCGTCTGGCGGCCGCTGCACGTCTGGATCGCGCACGACATCGGCCGCTCGATCAATCCGGTGCTGGTGCTCGGGCAGGTGGAAGGCAGCGTCTACATGGGCCTGGGCGAGGTGATGATGGAGGAGCAGGCGTTCCGGCGGTTGCCGCGCCACCTGTCGGGCGCGCTGGTGCACAAGCACCCGTCGCTGCTCGAGTACAAGAGCCCGACCTTCCTCGACATGCCGCCGGTCACCACCTACCTGATCGAGGACCCCGATCCGCGCGGGCCGTTCGGCGCCAAGGAAGTCGGCCAGGGACCGCTGCTGCCGGTGATGCCGGCGGCGGCCAACGCGCTCTACGACGCGCTCGGAGTGCGCATCGACCAGGTGCCGATCCATCCCCACATGGTGCTGAAGGCGCTCGAGGCCCAAGCCAAGGGCAAGGAAGCCCGCTTCGGTCCGGCGGGCTTCCCGGAGGTCGATTTCGGCGAGCGGTTGATCGTTCCGACCGAGGCGCAGGGGGGCGACGGCACCGCCATCAACGAGTTCCGCGAGCGCCTGCGCTCCGGCATGCGCTCGGCCTCGGGGACGATGACCACGCGCGAGGAGGCGCTGCGCCAGCAGCGGCGGGCGGCCCTGACCACCGGCATCGAGGAGACCCCCTAGGCCATGCTGCGATTGCCGCCGTTCCGGCTGCTGCGGCCACGGACGCTCGCCGAGGCCGCGCGGCTGCTGGCCGAAGAAGGCGCTGCCCATCAGAGGCCGCCAGGGGAGGCGGGGCCGGCGGGGCAGGCGCCCGAGATCCGCCTGGTCGCGGGAGGCACCGACCTCTGGCCGAACATGAAGCGCCGGCACCAGCGGGCCGAGACGGTGGTGAGCCTGATGGGCATCCCCGAGCTGGCGGGCATCCGCGATGGCGGCGCCGTACGCATCGGCGCCACCACCCTGCTCGACGACGTGGCGCGCCATCCCCTGATCGCCGGGCGTTATCCGGCGCTCGCCACGGCGGTGGCGTCGATCTCCTCGCCGCCGCTGCGCAACATGGGGACGCTGGGCGGCAACCTCTGCGTCGACACGCGCTGCACCTACTACAACCAGACTGAAGAGTGGCGGCGCGCGATCGACTACTGCATGAAGGCGGAAGGCAGCATCTGCTGGGTCGCGACCAGCTCGCCGCGCTGCTGGGCGCACTCGGCCTCCGATTCGGCGCCGATGCTGTGCGCATTGGAGGCCAGCGTGCGGCTGGTGTCGGCGCGAGACGAGCGGGTGGTGCCGGTGGCCGATCTCTACCGCGACGACGGCATCGACTACCTGGCGCGCCGTCCCGACGAGATCCTCGCCGAGATCGAGCTGCCGCCGGCGGCCGCCAGGGACAGCTGCCGCTCGGCGTTCTGGAAGCTGCGGCGGCGCGGTTCGATCGACTTCGCGGTGCTGTCGGTGGCCGCCGCGGTGTGGACCGACGCGGCCGGGAGCGTGACCCGCGCCCGCCTCTTTCTGGGGGCGGTGGGCAGCGCGCCGGTGGCGGCAACCGCCGCCGCGGAGCTGCTGGTCGGGCAGCCGCTGCGCGCGCTCGCCGAGGACCAGGAGCTGCTCGCCGCCGCCGGCCGCCTGGTGCGCAAGGCGGCGACGCCGATGGACAACACCGACTTCCAGGCGCAGTGGCGCGGCGTCATGGCCGCCCGCTACACCGAGGCAGCCCTGCGCGAGCTGGCCGGCGGCGACCGCCAGCGCCTTGCGCCCCGGCATCCGTCGCCGGCGCCCTGAGGCGCCGCGAGACCCCGATGAGCGCAGGACACGCCCGAAGACTACGACCGCCTGCGCGCCGGCGGCGGGCCATCGCCAGCCGGTTGATTCGCCGTCCTTCTGGAGCGGGGTGGAAGGCGAGCGATGCGCGCCCCACCTCGCCGAGCGCCAACTTCCCGAGGGCGGCAGCGCACGGACCAGCCGCCGCCATCTCCTCATCGGCGGCCGTCGGCGGCTGCTCGGCGTCAGCAACGTCGAGTCATTGTCCTAGGACGGCGTGGATCAGGCGCTGGCGCCAGAAGATGGTGAAGGAGTCGATTGCCGTGGCATCGCCTGCACGGACCTGCTGCGCGTAGAGGGCCTCGGCGCGCTCGAAACGCTGGCGGGCCACCTCGGCGCGCGCCTCCCATCCCAGGCTGAGCACGGCCAGGCCCAGGCTGTCCGCGAACCCGCGTGCGGCCAGCTCGCGCGTCTGCCGGAACCAGCGCGCCGCCGCCGCGGGAGCGGGGGGCTGCTGGCGCAAGGCGACCCTGCCGAGCATGAAGGCAGCCCAGGTCGAGCGGTAATGGCGCGCGGCCTCGGGCAGGGCGAGCAGTCGCTGCCAGTGATCGCGGGCCGCCGCGAGGTCGCCGCGCCGGTAGGCGAGCGCGCCCTCGAGGTACGCCGCGAACTCGACAGGAAGCCCTTCCGGAACGGCAAGCTCGCCGCCCGCCGCGCGCCGCGGCGCGGCCGGCACGACGGCGCCCGGAGGACCGGGTTCGGCGACGATGCCCGCCGAGCGCTCGGCGCCAGCGGCCTCGTCCTGGCTGAGCAACGCTTCGCGCAGCCTGCGGTATTGGTCGAGCAGCGACCGGCGGCGCTCCTCGGGCTGACCGAGAGGGATCAACGCCGCGGCGAGGTCACGCTGGTCGGCGTCGGCGGTCCGGCGGTAGGGGTCCCGCGCGGCGGCCGCGGCGGCCGCTGGTGCCTCGGCTCCCGGGGCCGGCGCCGCTCCCGCGGCTGCCTCGGCTCCCGGGGCTGCCGCGCCTCCCGCGGCCGCCCGCGAGAGCTCGCCGCGGCTGGCAGCGCCGCCGGGAACCAATCCAGGGACCGGGGCCGCGGCGCGGGCGCCGGCAGCGCCGCCAGCGGTGGCCGCACGGCCGCGAAAGAGCAGGAGATCGATCCTCTCCCAGAAATCGACGCGCGGCGGGTCGAGAAAAGCCGCGACCGTGTTCGGCCGCCGGGGACGCGCGGGGCCGGCGACCTTCCAGAAGGCGATCCCGAGGGTGACGCAGAGGGCGGCGCCGGCGGCGAGGCCGGCGATCATCAGGCGCCGCAGGAGCTTCGACACGGGCCTCATCTCATCTAACTCTACGCCGGCCGCCGCGGATGCTTGCTCCCCAGCCGATCGCGGCGTCGTGCGGCCAGCCGCGCGCCGACAGCGCGCCGGACCCGCGGTGACGCCGGCGGCGAGAATCTAACTACTGTAAATGCGTTACTTAGCGGGATGTCCTGGTTGGCGCTCGGCAGTCGCATGGGATAGAGTCGGCAGGGGAGGAAGACGATGAACATCAAGCTGAAGTGGATAGGCGCGAGTCTCTTGACGATGATCCTGCTCTCCGTGTCGGCTGCCCTGGCGCTCGACAACGACAATGCCAAGGTTTCCGGCACGGCGAAGAAAGCAACGAGCGGCAAGGCCGCGGCAACCAAGGCGCCCGACCATGTGGCGCTCACGCCCGCCGACATGAAATGGGGGGACGGGCCGCCCTCGCTAGCGGCGGGAGCCAAGCTGGCGGTGCTGGAAGGGGACCCGGGCAAGGCCCAGGCCTTCACCATCCGCCTGCGCGTGCCCGATGGCTACAAGGTGGCGCCCCACTGGCACCCGACCACCGAGCACGTCACGGTGATCTCGGGCACCTTCCACATCGCCATGGGCGACAAGTTCGACGACACCAAGGGCACGGCGCTCGGTGCCGGATCGTTCGGGTACATGGGCGCCAAGATGCATCATTACGCGTGGTTCACCGGCGAGAGCGAGATCCAGATCCACGGCATCGGCCCCTTCGCGCTGAACTACGTGAATCCCGCGGACGATCCGCGGCACGCCAAGAAGTAGGCGAGCGGCCGGCTCCGGCAAGCGACCGACTGCGACTATCGACCCGCCGCCACGGTATACACGTCGGGCTCCTTGGCCGGCGGGTCGATGGTCGAGGTGGCGAAGGTCGCGACCCAAAGCGGGAAGAAGCTATGACCGGCGGCGGCCAGGCCCTGGTAGTCGCCGAGGAAGAACAGGCCGTCGGCGATGGCGGCGGCGCGGTTGTCCCAGGAGCTGAAGCTCTGGCGGCGGCCACGGCTGAACGGACGGCCGCGCGGACCGCCCACGACGAGGTACTCGTCGACCAGGTTGCCGTTGCCCCCGGGGTTGTTGCGGAGGGAGTAATAGGACACGGCCACCTGCCCCAGGTCGTTGACCGCCACGGCGGGGGTGAAGTTGAAGGTATTGGCGGGGCCGTCGGAGATCCGGCGCGGGGAGCTCCAGCCGCTCTTACCGTCGGCCGAGACCGAGAGCAGGATCTGGTCGGCGCCGGGAGTGAAGCGCTCGTCCTGCCAGACCACGAACAGGTTGCCGCTCGCCGGATCGATGGCCGCGGCCGGGAGGCCGTCACCGGTGCGGGAGCTCGGCACCGGCGCGACGGAGACGTCGGCGACCCTGACGGGCGGGCTCCAGGTATCGCCGCCGTCGGTCGAGTAGGAGCTCTCGATCGTTCCGGCGGCGAGGCTGGTGCCTCCATAGTGCAGCCAGATGGCGTGCACGATCCCACCGGATCCCACCAGGGGAATGATGCCGATGTTGCCTGCCTGGTCGAAGATGACGGCCGGGGAGCTGAAGCTGGCCCCTTGGTCCGAGGAGTGCGCCATGACCAGGGCCTGCGTCCGGGTGGCGTTGAACGAGATGTCCCACCCGACGTAGACGCGGCCGAAGTAGGGGCTCCGCGAGTCGTTGTCGACCGCGATCGCGTCCTTGTCGTCGATCGCGTCGGCCGACTGGGCGTGCACCTGCACCGGGTCGGCCCAGGTCCCGCCGCCGTCCTTGGAGGCCGAGACGTAGATGCCCCCCTGGCTGTCGGCGTCGTCGAAGGCCAGGCCGCTGCAGTAGACGGCGTGCCCGGTGCCGAAGGCGGCCCAGGGGTCGGAGGCGCGATCGAGGCTGCCGCCGGAGGCCGTGGTCAGGTTGGGCAGCAGCCCTTCCCGCCAATGCCGCCCGCCGTCGGTCGTCAGGGCGAAGGTGAGGGCGCGGGCGCCGCCGATCGAGGGAAAGCGGTCCTCCTGGTAGACGGCCAGCAGGCGGTTCGGATCCTCGGGATCCATCGCCAGCCAGGGTTCCGCTTCGGTGCCCGGCTCGCCGGCGCTGCCGCTGTCCGGGGGCAGGATGTCGTAGCTCACCCGCGTGTCTGGCCGGCCCGGGGGGACCCCTCCCCCTCCCGGCCGCGGCTGCTCGAGCGGCAGCGACAGCAGCTTCTCGAGCTCCGGCGTCCGCGTTCCGGGCAGGATGCCGCCCGAGTAGCGCAGCCCGTGGCGCATTCCCTCCGCGATCCAGCGGCTGCGCGAGTAGCTCTGCTGGGAGCGGAGAGGCACGAAGAGCAACAGGGAGCAGGCGGCGGCGAGGGTCACGACGAGAGGGGGGCGATGTGACAGTTTCATGGCTTACATTCCTCCTGCGGCAATCGCGTTGCTGATTTTAGCATACGTCTCCCTGTTCAGGCCCAGCCGGCGCTACGAGAGGCCAGGGCGGCCACGCTACCATTGGCCGTCCCCATGATTGCGCCGCCCGCCGCCGCGCCCCCCAGCCGTCGCGCGCAGCTTGAGCGAGCGCGAGGCGGCGCAGCTCGCCGATGTCCCTTCCCCTCACCGGTCGAGTGGCACCCCGGCGCCGACAACCGCGCCTACCGCCGCCACGTGCAGACCGTCCTGCGCCGGATGAGCAGGGCGGGATGGCTCGCGGAGCTGATCTGGCGTCATCCGCGGCTGATCTGATCGATCGGCAGCAGTCGTAATGTAACAGGAGGGTGGCGAACGTCGCCTGACATCAAGGGATGGATCGCCCCCCGCGAAGAATCCACCGCGGGCCGGGTGGACTACCAGTCAACCGTAGCTCAAGGAGGCAAATATGCGAGCTCGTGTACTTGCGACGATCGGCGCCGTCTTCTTCACCCTCTACGGTTCGGACGCGGCGTGGTCCGTCACTCGCACGACGACCGCCCTCTGCACCTTATCCGGCTCCACCACCAACGCGGACCTGCTGAGCCGCGGCATCTATCTCACCGGTTATCCAGGCAACAACCTCGACCTGGTCGAGCTCGCCTACGTGGCCAGCAACGGTCATAGCGGCACCTACATCATCTCGCTCACCGCGCGCCGCGGCGCCTATAACGGGCCGATCATCGGCTCTACCCAGACCGCCACGGTCGCCATCGGGGACATCGCCGGCGGCGTCTACTCCTTCCCGTTCTTCGACTTCGGCGGGGCGCCGGTAACCACCGGCGACACCATCACATTCACTCACAGCTTCGAGCAGATCAGCGGCACGCCCGGCGGCGATCTCTACTTCAACGTTGGCGGCGGGAGCTGCCCAGGGGTATTCGAGACCGCCGACACCACTCATTTTCCCTTGGATCAACCCCCCATTCGCAACAGCGTCGCCATCCTGACCGACGAGGTAAACCTGACCTCGTCCTGCATCCCGAGCGACAACGTCATGTGCGTCGACAACGACCCCGGCGACCAGCGCTTCGAGGTCACGGTGAGCTTCCACACCAGCCAGGGCGGCGGCATCTCCGGCACCGGGCAGGAGATCCCGCTGGCGCCGCTCGGCGTCATCCATGGCGGCCTGTTCTGGTTCTTCGGCGCCGACAACCCCGAGATCCTGTTCAAGATGGTCAACGGCTGCGCTCTCAACAGCAAATTCTGGGTGTTCATCTCGGCAGGCACCAACGTCGGCTTCACCGTCCACGTCACGGACACCACGAACGGCAATACCAAGAGCTACACCAACCCGGACCTCACGGCGGCCTTCCCGGTGCAGGACACCAGCGCTCTGCCCTGCCCGTAGACGCTGCTTCCGGCTCTCAGTGCCACCCGGCCCGGAACTCGGCGCCGGGTGGCACGACCCCGCCGCCGGCCTGTCCCTCCCACCCGCCTTAGCCGCTCCCAGGTACCACGCGCCCGGTGCCCCTCGGCCGGTCGTAGCCCTCGGAATGAGCAGCTACCCTGGTGGCCGCTCCCCACGGGCGGGCGGCGACCTGTAGAATAGGTGCAGCTGTGAGACTTCAGGGCCCAGGCTCTGGGGCGGGATTCGTGTGAGGAGTTGCATGCGCCTATTTGCATTTCAGGGGCTGCGCTATGGTGCGCCGGCCGGCGATCCCGGCCAGCTGGCCGCTCCCCCTTACGACCAGATCGACGATGCGGCCAGGGACCGCTACCAGGCGGCATCGCCGCACCAGTTCGTGCACCTGACGCGGCCGGTGGCCGATGGCAGCGACCCGTACCGCCACGCCGCCGAGCTGCATCGCCGCTGGCTGGGCGACCGCATCATCGCCCGCGACGAGCAGCCGTCTCTCTACCCGTACGTCGTCGAGCTCTCCGGCGGCGGCACCGGTGGACGGCGCCTGGGAGTGATGGCGCTGGTCGGCTACGCGCCGGCATCGGAGATCCGCCCCCACGAGCAGACCCTCGACAAACCGCTCGCCGATCGCCTGGCGGTCCTGGAGGCGACCCGGGTCGATCTCGAGCCCGCCCTGCTGCTGGCCGAGGACGGCGGCGAGCTCGACCGCCTGCTCGCCGCGGACCTGGCCAACCTCTCGCCGCCGCTGGTCGACTACCGCGACGACGCCGGCAACCACCACCTGCTGTTCCGCATCGCCGACCCAGCCCGCATCGCCGTCTACCAGGAGGCGCTCGCGGCGCTGCCGGCTGCCATCGCCGACGGCCACCATCGCTACAAGGTGGGGCAGCGCTTCGCCGCGGACCATCGTGGTGCCGCGGGCACCGCCGCCGGCGCCAAGCTGGCGGTGGTGACCAGCATGAGCTCGCAGGCGCTGACCATCGATCCCATTCACCGCGCCTTGCGCCAGCCGATCGACCCGGCGCTGTTTGCCGACCTCAAGACCGCGGCCGCTCCCTTCCGCGGCGCCAGCGGCGCCGAGCTCGCGGCGGCGGTGGCCGCGGCGCCGCAGCCGGCGCTCGGGGTGTGGGTGGCAGGGCGTGCTCCCGAGATCTGGCGCCTATGCCCTCCGGGTCCTTCGGAGGCGGTGGGAAAAGCGGCGCCGCTGGTCGTCAAGATCTTCCAGGATGCCGTGTTGCCGGCGCTTGGCCTCGCCCCGGAGGCGGCCACCGACGGCACGCTGGTCTACCGCTCCGATGCCGACACGCTGTACGCCCAACTCGAGCGCGGCGAGCTCGGCACCGGCTTCTGGCTGCCGCCGATGCGCCCCGCCGACTTCGCCGCGGCCATTTCCCAGGGGGAGCTGCTGCCGCCGAAATCGACCCGCTTCCTGCCGAAGGCGATGTCCGGCCTGGTCTGGAACGACCACGAGTCGCGAGTCATTTGAGGTGATGCCCAGCTTTCGAGAGCGATCCGAAGAGGAGTCGTAGATGCCCACGCGCCACACCACCCATGGCACGCCGGTCGTGCAGTTCGATCCCCAGCTCGAGGTGCCGCCTTACACCATCTTCCGGCGCCTCAAGGAGGGGGACCCGCCGCTGCTGATCGACGTGCGCCCGACCGGCGGCCGGCTGGCCTTGATGGGAGCGCGCGCGCTGCCGGGCAAGGACTGGACCCCCCCGCCGGAGATGGACGTGGTCCTGATCGACGACGACGGCGCGTGCGCCGTGGAGATCGCCCGCCGGCTGCAGAAGGCAGGCTTCCCCCGCGTGCGAGCCCTGTTCGGCGGCCTGCAGCTCTACGAGTTCTCTCTCGATCCGCAGGTCGTGGGGCCCGAGACCTACCTCATCAAGCGCCAGTCCTGATCGTCCCGGGCGGCATCCCGCCTCGCCCGAGCGGCGCTCCAGGCCTCCGGGGCAAGCAGCTACCCGGCCCCTGTCCTGCCCAATCTCAGAAGCTGACCACCCGTCCCGCGGTCGCGGTCATGCGCGACAGGGTCTGCCAGCCGAGCACCGCGTCGACCGCCTCCTGGACCCGGGCCATGTCGAGCCCCAGGATGCGGCTCGAGGCGCTGCACGCGTAGAGCCGGATCGCCCCCGCCTCCCGCCCCGGCGCCAGCAGGCCGGAGAGCGGTGGCATCCCGAGCGTTTCCAGGCGCTGGGCGGACACCGGCGGCGACGGATCGAGCGCGTCCCAGCGTCCGGCGGCCCAGGCGTCCAGGGCGGCGAAGAAGAGAGCGATCTCCACCTCCTCGCCCGCCGCTGCCGCGCTCGCCGCCAGCGACGACACCTGGAAGCGCATCTCCCAGCCGCCGCCGTGGGCGAGGATCATCAGGTCCGACATGCAGCTCCGGGGAAGAAGGCCTACGACGGCGCGGGCGTGATCGGCGCTCCCGGCTCGCCCACCGTCCAGGTGTCGCCGGCCGCCAGGAGGTCTTCGAGCTTGCCGCGTCCCTTACTTTCCAGGCGATGGATCTGCTCGGCGACGCCGATCTCGTAACACGGCCGGTCCACCGCGCGCAGCACACCCAGGGCGGTCGGGAAGTCGGGAGGCAGCAGCTGTGAGGCGAGGAAGGCGAGCGCCGGGCTGGCGACCTTCTCGTCCCACACCAGGCAGTCTTCCACGCGGTTGGGCGAGTCGGCGCCGATCTGGAAGACCTCGAAACCGGCGCCGTGCAGCCTGACGCCGCGGTCACGACGTTTGCCGAACACCACCGGCTTGCCATGCTCGAGCTGCACGGTGTGCTCGTCGCGCGTCTCCTTCTCGGTCATGTAGCCGAAAGCCTTGTCGTTGAAAATGTTGCAGTTCTGATAGATCTCGACGAAGGCGGTGCCGCGGTGCTGCGCGGCGCGGCGCAGCGTCTCCTTGAGGTGCTGCTGGAAGATGTCGACGCTCCGCGCGACGAAGGTGGCGCCGGCTCCCAGGGCGAGCGCCAGCGGATTGAACGGCATGTCGATCGAGCCGAAGGGCGTCGACTTGGTGCGCTTACCCGGCTCGCTGGTCGGCGAGTACTGGCCCTTGGTGAGGCCGTAGATGCGGTTGTTGAACATCAGGATCTTCACCCCGACGTTGCGGCGCAGGATGTGGATCAGGTGGTTGCCGCCGATCGACATCGAGTCGCCGTCGCCGGTGGCGATCCACACCTCGAGCTCCGGCCGCGCCATCTTGAGGCCGGTCGCCACCGCCGGCGCGCGGCCGTGGATGGAGTGGAAGCCGAAGGTGTTCATGTAGTACGGGAAGCGGCTCGAGCAGCCGATCCCCGACACCACCACGAACTTCTCACGCGGGATCCCCAGCTCGGGGAACACCTGCTGCACCGCCGACAGGATGGCGTAGTCGCCGCAACCGGGGCACCAGCGCACCTCCTGGTCGGTCTGGAAGTCCTTCTTCGTCAGCGGCGGCAATTTTCCATCTGAACCGCTTCGGACCCCCCCGAGGGCGCCCGAGGCGTCGGTGCCAGCGGAGGCAGCGGTCTCAGGAGGCATGGACGGTACCGGTGAAGGGGGCGTCATGGGTGGTCGGCGCGGCCGGCGCGGTCGCGGCCTTTGTCATCTTGGCCTCCTTCGTCTGATCGATCTTGGCCACCTGGCCGGCCTGGCCGAGCAGCTGCACGATCCTGTCGAAGATCTCGTTGCGGGTGAACGGCCGGCCCTGCACCTTGCTCAGGGTGATCACGTCCTTGAGGAAGCGCGCGCGCAGCAGCAGCGCCAGCTGGCCGAGGTTCATCTCCGGCACCAGCACCTGCTCGAAGCGCGCCAGCACTTCGCCGACGTTTGCCGGCATGGGATTGAGGTAGCGCAGGTGCGCCCGGCTGACCTCGAGGCCTTCCCGGCGGGCGGCGTTGACCGCGCCGGTGATGGCGCCGGCCGTCGAGCCCCAGCCGAGCACCAGCAGGCGGCCGGCCGGCTCTCCGTCCACCGCCAGCTCGGGGATGTCGCGGGCGATGCGGGCCACCTTCTCGGCGCGCAGCCGCACCATGTGCTCGTGGTTGACGGGGTCGTAGGAGACGTTGCCGGTGACGTCCTCTTTCTCGAGGCCGCCGATGCGGTGCTCGAGGCCGGGAGTGCCGGGGACTGCCCACGGGCGAGCCAGGGTCTCGGGATCGCGGAGGTAGGGCGTGAAGCCTTCGGGATCGGTGCGGAACTCGACTCGGAGATCAGGCAGACTGGCGACGTCGGGCAGCTTCCAGGGCTCCGAGCCGGTGGCGATGTAGCCATCCGACAGCACCACCACCGGCACCATGTGCCGGATCGCCAGGCGCGCCGCCTCGAGCGCGACGTCGAAACAGTCCTTGGGCGAGGCGGCGGCGAGCACCGGCAGCGACGATTCGCTGTTGCGGCCGAACATCACCTGCAGCAGGTCGGCCTGCTCGGTCTTCGTAGGCAGGCCGGTCGACGGGCCGCCGCGCTGGATGTCGCAGACGATGAGCGGCAGCTCGACCATCACCGCCAGGTTCATCGCCTCGGCCTTGAGCGCGATGCCGGGGCCGCTCGAGGCGGTCACTCCCAGGGCGCCGCCGAACGCGGCGCCGATCGCGGCGCAGACCGCGGCGATCTCGTCTTCTGCCTGAAAGGTAGTGACGCCGAAGGCCTTGTGCCGCGCCAGCTCGTGCAGCACGTCGGAGGCGGGGGTGATCGGGTAGGCGCCCAGGAACAGCGGCAGGCCGCTGCACCGGCTGGCCGCGATCAGGCCCAGGGCGAGAGCGGTGTTGCCCTGGACGTTGCGGTAGAGGCCCGGCGGCATCGGCGCCGGCTGCACCTCGTAGCGGTGATGGAACAGCTCGGTGATGTCGCAGAAGTTCCAGCCGGCGCGCAGCGCCTTGACGTTGGCGGAGGCTACTTCGGGCTTCTTGGCGAAGCTGCGCTCGAGCCAGGCGATGGTCGCATCCAGCGGACGGCTGAACAGCCAATAGACCATGCCGAGGGCAAAGAAGTTCTTGCAGCGGTCCATGCCCTTGGCGTCCAGGCCGGTGCCCTCGAGGGCGCGGCGGGTCATGGTGCCGAGGTCGGCCTTGAACACCCGGTAACGCTCGAGAGCGCCGCCATTCAGCCCGTCGAGCGGGTTGGCCGTGTAGCCGGCGCGGGCGAAGTTGCGGTCGTTGAACTCGTCGGTATTGACGATCAGGACGCCGTTCGGCTTGAGGTCGGGCAGGTTCTTCTTGAGCGCCGCCGGGTTCATCGCCACCAGCACGTCGGGCGCGTCGCCCGGCGTGTGGATGTCGTAGTCGGCGATGCGCACCTGGAACGCCGAGACCCCCGCCATGGTGCCCGCCGGGGCCCGGATCTCGGCCGGGAAGTCGGGCAGCGTCGACAGATCGTTGCCGACCAGCGCCGAGGTGGTGGTGAACTGGCTGCCGGTCAGCTGCATCCCGTCGCCCGAGTCGCCCGCGAAACGGATCACGACGTCGTCCAGGCGCTCGACCGCGATGGACGCCGGTGGACGGCGAGCAACGGGCGGGTCGCCCGGGGCCCCCGGATCGCCGGAATGACCGGAATGACTGGAGCCAGCGCCTGGAGCGAGGCTGCCGGACCCTACTGGAGTGATCGTTGCCATGTTACGAAACGCGTGTGCTGATGCCATCTTAGCGCAACTGCCAGCCAGGGAAGCGTATTCCCGGCGGAAGCGGCGCCATCAGGACGGCGGAGCGGAGGGCGACGCCGGCGAGCCTGCCGCGGTGGGAGGCGCGGGCGGCGCGGTGGCCGCCGAAGTGGCCGAGACGGCCGAGAGCTCCTCGGCCGTCTGTTCCTGCCGCGCCCGGCGTGCAGCGTCGACCAGCGAGAAGGCCTCGCGGCGCATCTTCGCCCGCACCGCTTCCTCCTCGGGATAGCGCGGCCGGTATCCGAGGAGCTCCTCGTCGAAGGTGAACGGCTTCATCAGGTCCGCCTTGCCGACAATCGTCTGATCGCGGTTGAAGTAGGCCATGTCGTAGTTGTTGCTCATGATGATGGCCTCTTCCGGGCAGGCGTCGACGCAGTAGCCGCAGAAGACGCAGCGCAGCATGTCGATCTCGTAGACCACCGGGTACTTCTCGATGTTCACGTCGGGGTGCTCGGCGGCCTCGATGTGGATGCACTCCGCCGGGCAGGCCTGGGCGCAGAGGAAGCAGGCGACGCAGCGCACCGAACCGTCGGGACGGGTGGTGAGGATGTGATGGCCGCGGAAGCGGTGGCTGTAGTTGCGCCGCTCCTCCGGATACTCGATGGTCAGCATCCGCCCGGGATGGAACAGGTTGCGCAGGAAGTGCCGGAGAGTGACCAGCAAGCCGCCGACCAGCGGCAGGTAGAGACGCTCGGCCACGCTCTGCCGGTAGGGCCGCGTGGTGGTCGGGTAGGGATCCGGCTCGGCCGCGGGTGGCACCGGTGAGGTGTTCATCGCTCGAGCTCCCCGGCGACGACGTTGAGGCCGCCGAGCGAGATCACGGCGTCGGACACCGAGCCGCCCCGGATCAGCTTGGAGAAGGTGGACATGATCGGAAAGCAGGGGGGCCGGACCTTGATCCGGTACGGCTTGGCGGTGCCATCGCTCAGGATGTAGAAGCCGAGCTCGCCATTGGCGCCCTCGGTCGGCAGGTAGAGCTCCCCTTCCGGCACCTGGATGCCGTCCATGATCAGCTTGAAGTGATAGATCATCGCCTCCATCTCGTTGTAGGCCTTCTCCTTGGGCGGCAGGGCGACGTGCGGGTCGTCGACGATGAAGGGGCCCTCGGGCATGCCGCGGTCGAGCAGCTGGCGGATGATCTTGAGCGATTGCCTGATCTCCAGGTTACGGATGCGGTAGCGGTCGTAGATGTCGCCGCCGTAGAGCACCGGCACGTCCCAGTCGACCGTGTCGTAGAGATCGTAGGGCTGTGCGCGGCGCACGTCGAAAGGCACGCCGCTGGCGCGCAGGCAGGGTCCGGTCCAGCCCCAGTTGACCGCCTCGGCGCCGGAGATGGCCGCGACGCCGACCGCGCGGTCGAGCCAGATGCGGTTGTGATCGCACAGCTTCTCGACGTCAGAGACGAACGGCGGGATGATCTCGAGCAGCCGCCGGCAGCGCGCCATGAAGTCGGGCGGCAGCTCTTGCGACAGGCCGCCGATGCGGCAATACGACACCGTCAGGCGGGCGCCGCAACAGGCCTCGAGCAGCCCGTAGATCTCCTCGCGCGGCTGGAACATGTACCAGAAGTTGGTGAGGCCCCCGGCGTCGACCAGCGTGGTGCCGTTGCACACGCAATGATCCATGATGCGCGAGAACTCGGACAGGATGGTGCGCGCCCACACCGCGCACGGCGGCGCCTCGATGCTCAACAGCTTCTCGACCGTGCGGCAGTAAGCCACGTTGTTGATGAAGGAGGAGCAGTAGTTGAGCCGGTCGGTGTAGGGGATCACCTGCTGCCAGGTGTGGGTCTCGCACATCTTCTCGAAGCAGCGGTGCAGGTAGCCGATCTCGACGTCGGAGGCGATGATCGTCTCGCCGTCGAGCACCGCCATCAGCCGGAAGGTGCCGTGCATGGCCGGGTGCGAGGGGCCGATGTTGATCGTCATGCGCTCGAAGAGATCGTCGTCGCCGCTCTCCGGGATCTCGTGACCCTGTCCAGGACCACCGGCCTGGCCGGCCTGGAAACCACCGGGCAGATCGAAGTGCGGCTTGTAGATCTTGTCCTCGGTCAGGATCCAGCGCCGCGCCGCGTCGTAGTCCTTGCGCAGCGGGTGCCCCTGGAAAGCTTCGTGGCAGAGGATGCGCGAGAGGTTCGGATGGCCGGTGAAGCGCAGGCCGAACATGTCGAAGACCTCGCGCTCGGCCCAGTTGGCGGCGTTCCACACCGGCACCAGCGAGGGCAGCACCGGATCGCTCTCCGCCACCGGCACCTTGAGCCGCAGGCGGGCGTTGCGCGGCACCGAATAGAGATGGTAGACCGCCTCGAAGCGCTCCTGCCGATCCGGGAAATCGACGCCCGCCAGGTCCATCAGCAGGTCGAACCGCGTCTCGCGGTTGTCGCGCAGCTCGCGCGCCAGCTCCGCCAGCACGTCGCGCTCGACGATCCAGGTCGGCTGGTCGAAACCGGCGTCCGCGGGGACCGGGGTGATGCTGCCGGCCGGGAACTTCGACCGGACGCCCTGGTAGAGATTGGCGAGATCGGCGAGATCGGCGAGGCCGGCGCCGGCACCCCCCGCCCCAGAGGAAGCGCCGCCAGGCGAGGCGGCCGGACCGGCGGTGGTCGGAGACATCGGAGACATCGGAGACATCGGAGATGATTGCATCGCGCTCGGGTTCGTCGTCGGCGCCATGGGGGAGCTAGATCTTGGGAGCGCCGAGGTCCGCGAGCTCGCTGGACCGCTCCTTGGCACGGGGGTCGGCGGCCTTGCCCAGGCGCTGGCGGTCGCGGATCACCTTCTCCCTGAGCTGCAGGATGCCGTACATCAGTCCCTCGGGCGTCGGCGGACAACCCGGCACGTAGACGTCGACGGGGATCACCTCGTCGATGCCCTGCATGACGTGATAGGCGCGGTAGAAACCGCCCGAGCAGGCGCAGGCGCCCATCGAGATGACCCACTTCGGATCGGCCATCTGGTCATAGATCCTCTTGAGCACCGGCGCCATCTTGTCGTTGATGGTGCCGGCCACCAGCAGCACGTCGCTCTGGCGCGGCGAGAAGCGCACGACTTCGGAGCCGAACCGCGCCAGGTCGTAGTGGCTGGATACGGTGGACATGAACTCGATCGCGCAACAGGCGGTGCCGAAGGGAAACGGCCAGAAGGAGAAGCGCTGCGACCAGTCCTCGAGCTTCTCGAAGGTGGTGGTCAGCCAGCTCTCGCCGGTCGTTGCAGTCACGGTTTTCATGGTTCTCGGGACCTCCATCTCCCCGGCTGCCAGTGTAGCACTTGTGACTGCTAGGTACAAGCTACGTAAGTCTTTGCAGCACTGATAGTTATGGAGTAGTCCCTGAGGCTGCCGCGGAGGCCGGACGGGCTGCGGGAGGCGGCGAGCCGGCGTCTGCCTCGGTCGGCAGCTGGACGTCGCTCTGCGCCGCGCCGAGGTCGCGTCGCAGCGCTTCGAGCTCGCGGAGATGCTCGGCCTGGTCCGCGACCAGCTGGCGGAAAACCGCCGCGGTCCGCTGCTCTCCCGGATCGGTGATCTCGCGGATGATCTTGGGGTAGAGGACGTCGTTCTCGAAGCGCTCCTCGGCAATGGCGGTGCCGAGATCGGAGTCGAGCCCGCGCACCTGCTCGGCCGCCACCAGCAGGCGAACCGCCAGGCGGTCCTTGGCGGCCGCCAGCCGCCGCCAGCGCGCCGCCAGGCGCGGCATGCCGTCCTCCTCGGCGCGGGCGGCGAAAGCGCGATAGCGCGCGGCGCTCACCGCCTCCGCGGTGAAGCCGGTCTTCAAGTGCTCCTGGAAACGCGGGATCCTCGACACGTGCCCCCTCCTTGGATTCAGGCTAAGATGCGCTGAGCCGGCGGCGGGCCTACCGGCGCGCCAGCGCCGACATTCTATGCGATCTGCCGGAGAGCCTCCGGGAGGCCCACCGGGGGCGCGCGTGGAAACTTTGGCCGCCGGCGGGCGTAGTGCCAATCGGGGCATAGCCCTTCCGTGCCCATGCCCTCTCAGCCTGAGACGGACACGTCAGGCCGCCAACCGCCGCCCGTGAAACTCTCGACCCCCCGCCGCTTCGCCGCCGTCCTGGTGGCATTCGCCCTGGTGGCACTGGGCGTAATCCTGGTCAAGGTGCTCTGGCGGCTGCACCTGCCCTACGTCAACACGGTGCTGGGCTTGGGGCTGGGCTGCCTCTGCCTGGTCCTGGCGATGCTGGCCGCCTGGCGGGTGATGTCGGCCTTTCTCTACAAGGTCGGCCGCCGCCTCAGCTTCTCGTACTTCCTGATCGGCGTGCTGCCCATCCCGATGGTGATGCTGCTGCTGGTGGTGGTGGCCTATCTGCTGGCCTGCTTGTTCGTCGGCCACATCTACCGCGACGCGCTGCACTCCCTCGACACGGAGGTCGCGGCGGTGACGCGCGAGCACGCCGCGCTCTTCCTGCGGAGCGGGCAGGTGCCGGACGCGCCGCCGCCCGGAGCATTGCCTGGGATGGCTTTCGCCTACTACCGGGACGGCAAGCGGACAGCCGGCGACCCGCGCGCCCCGGCGGACTGGCCGGCCTGGGCAGCAGAGCCGGCGCCGGCGCCAGCGAGCGAGGCCGCAGAGCAGGCATCCGGCCCGCAGTCCCTGCCACGCTTCTACTCGGGCGGTCTCGGCTGCCCCACCTTGGCTGCGGCTGTCGCGGCCGTCGCTGCCGCCCCCGGCGCCCCCCGGCGCGGCGTGCTCGGCGTCTATACCGGCGACCTCGACCTCGAGCTCAGCCGGCGCAGCTATCTGTGGGTCGAGACCAACCGCCCCGGCGACCCGGTCGACGTCATGCGAATCAAGCTGTTCAACCACGAGCTGCCGCTGCTGACCCTGGGCCGCAGCCGCAACGTGGGAGAGGCGCAGCGGTTCTTCAAGCAGCGGTCGCGGGGCCACTGGTACTGGGACCGCCAGCTGCTGCAGTGGGAACAGGGCAGCGGGCCGCTGCTCGACCTGGCCAGCGGCCGCCGGCTCACCAGCAGCTTGCAGGTCACCTTGAATGGCACCCCGCGGGTCTTGCGGCAGCACCTGTTCGCGGCCAACGGCGAGATCGACGCCGCCGCCTGGGCGGTGCTGGTCGCCCTCGCCGTGCTGCTCCTGAACGTCTACGTGGCGGCGACGCTGATGGCGATCTTCATGATCGTCGGGCTGTCGCGGGCGGTCAACCGGCTCAGCCGGGCGACCGACGCCGTGCGGCGCGGCGACTTCAGCGTGCGCATCCCGGCCGGGCGGCGGGATCAGATCGGCGATCTGCAGCGCACCTTCAACGAGATGGCGGCCAACCTCGAGATGCTGGTCGCGGCGTCGGCGCAGAAGGAGCTGCTCGAGAAAGAGCTGTCCCTGGCGCGTGACCTGCAGAACAGCCTGATCCCGAGCAATCTGCCGACCGGCGAGGGCGTCGAGTTCGCCACCCTGTTCGAGCCGTCGGCGGCGATCGGCGGCGACTACTTCGACGTCCTGCGACTCTCGGAGCGCGAGATCGCGGTGATCATCGCCGACGTCTCCGGGCATGGGCTGTCGACCGGTCTGCGCATGGCGATGCTCAAGGCCGCGCTGCTCATCCTGATCGAGGAGACCCGCAAGCCAGAAGAGATCCTGCGCCGCCTCGACACGGTGGTGCGCTCGAATGCCGAGGGCCGCTGCTTCGTCACCGCCACGCTCGCCATGTTCGACCTGCGGGACGGGCGCCTCACCTTGACCAACGCCGGCCACCCGCCAACCTACCTGGTGCGCGGCGGCAGGGTCCAGGAGATCCTCCTCCCCAGCTCCCCGCTCGGCGGCCTCGGGCAGAGCTACGCCCGCCGCGAGCTGACCCTGGACCGCGGCGACGTCGTGGTCTGGCTCTCCGACGGGGTCTTCGAGGAGACCAACGCGGCCGGCGAGCCGTTCGGCTACGACCGGATCGAGACGGCGCTGGCGGCAGTCGCGAGGCCGCCGGGGCCGGCGGGTGCGGCAGGCGGCGCGGCGGCAGCGGGCGCCAGGCGCCGTGCCCTGGCAGCCGGCGCGAGCGGTACCGCAGGCGGCGCCAACGCGGCCGGCGGCAACCCGGCCGAGCCGAGTGCCGCGGCGGTGCGCGACCGCCTGCTCGCCGCGGTGGCCGCCCACGTCGGCACCCAGCCGCCGACCGACGACCGCACGGTAGTCGTCATGCGCTGGGGCGGCCCGCTGGCAGTCCCCGTGGAAGCCGCGGCGGAGGAGGAGGCGGTCCCGGCTTGAAGTCGGGCCGAGCCGGCTCGCCGGTCGCTGACGCCAGGTTAGAATTCGGAAGGATCTTATGACCGAGCTAGTCGAGAGGCATCGTGCCGCGCTTTGGGACCTCTGCCGGCGCTACGGCGTCAAGCGCCTTTATCTCTTCGGGTCGGGAGCGACGGATCGCCTCCAGACTTCCAGCGATCTCGACTTCCTCGTCGAGATGGCGGACCGGCAACCCAGTGCAGCCTATGCCCGCAGATATCTCGATTTCGCGGAGGCGCTCGAGCACCTCTTCGCCCGCCGCATCGACCTCGTGACAGAGCAAGCGGTCCGCAATCCCTATCTTCGCCGAGAAATTCAGGCCACTCGTGAGCTCGTCTATGGAGAATCGCGCGAAGAAGCTGCTGTTTGACGTCCTGACCTCCGGTCACAGCATCCGCGAATGGTGCAGCGGTCGCGGCTTCGCCGAATACGAACAAGACCGTCAACTTCGCCGTGCCGTCGAGCGGGAGTTCGAGATCATCGGCGAGGCGCTCGGCCGCCTGTTACAAACCGACCCGGTCCTCGCTGCAAGGATTGACGAGCTCTATCGCATCGTCAGCTTCCGCAATCGGATCATTCACGGCTACGACACCATCGACGACGCCGCGGTGTGGGGCGTGGCTGAAGGTGATCTCCCCCGCCTGGTTGCAGAGGTAGAGAGACTACTCCAGGAGGCCGGCGAGCCGCAGTAAGACACGGCAGGATCCTCGGGCGATCGGCGGCTGGCGGCGGCGATGAGAGCGCGCTTTGTCAGCGAACGGTCAGGAACGTCCCCCTCGCTCGCCCGGCGCGCTAGTCTTCCTGGAATGCCTGCCCGACCGCGCCGGGAATGGCGCCCGGTTCTCATCGTCGTTCTGCTGTCGCTGAGCGTGGCCGCGGCGGTCTTGCTGGCGCTGCAGGTCCAATTCGCGGTCGCGGGGCACCGCGAGGCGACCGTCGGGATGCTGCGCGACGACGCGTCGCTCGCCGCCGAAGAGTTCAATCGGCGCGCGGGCGCCCAGGTGGGCTACGAGGGGATCGCGCAGGACATGACGAGCCTCGCAGGCGAAACCCCGTCCGGCGGGACGCGGATCGCCGGCGCGCGTCTCGAGGTCGAGGGCTCTGCCATCCGGCTCGGCGGCGAGGAGCTCCGGGGAACCCGGAGGGAGTGGATGGCGCGGCATCTCTCCGCGGCGGTCACCCAAGGCAAGACCAGCCAGCGAAGCTTCACGGTCCTGCACACGTTCCTCGACGGCCGTCCACGGTCTTTCGCCTTCTTGACCAGGCCGATCGCGGAGATCGCGAACCGCAATGCCTCCATCGCCGGCTTCGAGCTCCGGCTCGAGACCCTGCCGTCCTTCTTCGCGAGCTCCTTGGCCGGGGGGCCTCTGCTTCCTGCTGCTCTCGCCAAGGGCAAGGAGAACGTCGGCAACGTCTTCCTCGCCGTCGCCGTTCGCGATCCGCGGCAAGCGGTCGCCTTCCGCTCACGGGCGCCGTTTCCGGGCGGCGTCACGGTTCGCGTGCCGTTCGGGGAGACCTACGGAGGAGTCCTCGCCGGCTATTCCACCGATTTGACACTCGATACGCGGGCGGCGCCGCTTCTCGTCAGCGGCGGATTGCCGGCGTCTCGCCTGCCGTTCCTGCTCTTCCTGCTCGTCCTTTCAGCCGGGTTCACTGCGGCGGCGATTCTGCAGCTCCGGCGCGAGCGGACGTTCCTACGGCTCCGGGAGGAGTTCATCGCGAGCATCTCGCACGAGCTGCGGACGCCCCTGACGCAGATCCGGATGTTCGCCGAGACGCTGCTCTTTGCCCGGACTCGCTCGGAGGCGGAGGAGCGGCGGGCGCTCGCGATCATCGATCGCGAGGCGCGGCGGCTGTCGCATCTGGTCGAAAACGTCCTCGTCTTCTCGCGTGCGTCGCGGGGAGTGCTCTCGCTCTCCCCCGAAGAGCGCCTCTTGGCGCCGCTGCTGCGCGAAGTCTTCGAGAGCTTTCATTCCGTCGTCGCGGCGCGGAAAGTGCGACTCCGGCTCGACCTCGACGAGAACGCCGCGGGCCGAATCGACGTGGACGCCGTGCGGCATGTGCTGCTCAACCTGCTCGACAACGCGGTGAAGTACGGACCGGTCGGGCAGGAGGTCACGATCGGGCTCCGTCGCTGCCGCGACGTCGTCCGGATCACCGTGGACGACCAGGGCCCGGGAATCGCGCCCGCGGACCGGGACCGTGTGTTCGAGCGCTTCGAGAGGCTGACGCGCGATCGCGAGTCCACGGTGGCCGGCGCAGGGATCGGACTGGCCGTGGTGCGCGACCTCGTCGTCGGAATGGGGGGGCGCTGCTCCATCGAGGATCGAGAGCCGGCGGCTTCCGGAGCGCGTTTCGTCGTCGAGCTGCCGGCGGCATCCGAGAGCACGCCATGACGCGGATCCTCGTCATTGAAGACAACGAAGACCTCGCCTTCGGCCTGAAGAACAATTTCGAGGTCGAGGGCTACGAGGTGGAGGTCGCGCTCGACGGCCCGGCGGGACTCCGCCGAGCCCGCGAAGGAGAGTTCGACCTTGCGGTTCTCGATCTCATGCTTCCCGGGATGAGCGGCTTCACCGTGCTGGCGCGGCTGCGCGAGGAGAGGCAGGCACTCCCGGTCCTGGTGCTCACGGCGCGGGGCGAGGAGGCGGACAAGGTCCGCGGCCTTCGCCTTGGCGCCGACGACTACGTGACGAAACCTTTTGGGCTCCTGGAGCTTCTGGCCCGGGTCGAGGCCATGCTCCGCAGGACGCGCCCGGCTGCATCCGCGGCGGAGGTCCAGCGGTTCGGGGACATCGAGGTGCGAGCCGCTTCGCGCGAGGTCTTCCGCAGCGGTTCGCTGGTGGCGCTGACGCCGAAAGAGCTCGACCTGCTGCTCTTTCTGTGCCGGCGGCGGGGTCGCGTGGTCTCGCGGCTGGAGCTGCTCCGCAGCGTCTGGGGCTACGCCGAGGCCGCGGTGTCGCGAACGGTGGACACCCACATCGCCGAGCTGCGGCGCAAGCTTGAGCCGGACCCCGCGGCGCCGCGCTATATCCTCACGGTGCGCAAGGCCGGCTACCGCTTCGAGATGTGAGCGTTCCGCAGGCGCGCATTTCCTGACACGAAGCTGACATCCCAATCGCGAATTATCCGCTAGTGTGGGGCACGACGGCGCAATAGGATCCGCGCCTCTAAGCCTGGCTCTGGCTGACGCTCACAAGGGGTGCGCAATGAAGAATTTCCTTGCTGGCTCCCTCTGTGCAATCGCACTGGTAACGATCACTCTCGCCATTTCCATCGGTCTTGGCTTCATGGACGTTGCCGCCGATGAGGAGCCATCCGCCTGGGAATCCGGCTTGATGACCTCGGCCGTGCACGCCTCCGTCCGCAAGCGAGCTCCGACGATGCACAATCCGCTCCCCAACTCCGACGCCACGCTCATCGCCGGCGGCAGGCTCTACGTGGACGATTGCGTGGGCTGCCACGGCGCTCCTGGACAGCCGCCAAGCGAATTTGGCGCGACGCTCTATCCGCGAGCCCCCCAGTTTCCGCGGATTGGATCGCAGTATTCGGACGCCCAGATCGTCTGGATCGCGAGGCACGGCATCCGCATGAGCGGAATGTACCCGCACTTCACGTACTCGGAATCCCAGTTATGGAGCCTGGCCGCCTTCATCGCCAGGATCAGGAACCTGCCGCCCGCGGTCGTCAAGGCCATTCAGTCGCCGGCTTCGAAATAACCTGCGCCTGCAAGGGAGAGCCTGGATGAAGAACTTCGTGCTCGGTTTTCTCGCGACGATGGTCCTGCCTGCAATTGGAATGTTCGGATATCTGCGGCTGGGTGCCGCCGAAGTGCGCGCCGACGTAGAGGCTCCCGCCTGGCTGAGCAACCTGATGTCGATCGCCGTACACGCCTCCGTCAGACGCAGCGCATCCGAAGTGCGCAACCCGTTGGGGCATACGAACGCCGAATTGATCGCGGGCGGCAGGCTCTTTCTGGACGGTTGCGCCGGATGCCATCGCTCGCCCGGCCTGCCCCATCGCGTGCACACCTATTTCCTGCCGCCACCCGAGTTCGCGTACGTTGGCACCCAATACTCGGAGCCCGAACTGTTCTGGATCGTCAAGCACGGCATACGTAGGACGGGCATGGCCGCCTCCGAGCGATGCGGCACCAGTCAAGGCTGCTATTCCGACCAACAGATCTGGCTGCTCGCCGCGTTCGTCAACCACATGACGAACCTGCCTGCCTCGGTCCTGGAGGCCATCCAGCCCAAGAGACACTGAGCTCCGGCAGCGTCCATCGCCAAGGTTGACTCGCCGACCGGGGTATCTGACCGCCGGCCGCCAACCCTGAGCTCACCAGAAGGACAGGTGCGCGCTCTTCAGCGGGTTTTCGCCGCGGTCTCGAAGAGCGCTGAGGCCCTCTTTCTCGAGCGCTGCCGACCAACGCCGGGCTGACTCGAAGCCGCGTGACAGGTACTCTGCCTTGTTCGCCGCCCGGCGATCGACGGCGGGAACGTCGAGATCCGTCAGCAGGGCGCTGCTCGCAAACTCCAAGCTGCCCGCATAGATCGCCGAGATCAGGTAGAGACCGGCCGCTTCGACGGTGACCACGCGCTCGCGCTGTTCCTGGGTGAGACCCCGCTGGAACGGGGCCACGGTCGACATCGATCCTCGTGGGTTCCCGAGCGACCCGGCATAGTCCTGCGTCTTGCCCTGCAACGCGAGCAGCAAGCCAACCATCCGCTCTCCCCGCTGCAGAATGCTCACGGCCGCCGCGTCGCTCACTCCATAGTCCTTGGATTCGAGCTGCGCCACCAACTGTGCGTCGCTCGAGCCCGCCATCGTCACCGCGCCGGCGTTCGCCGCACCAAGGCAGCAGGAGAGCGCCAGCCACCAGGCGCCAGAGAGCCCTCTGAGCCGCCGCCGTGAGCTGCCGCCGGCTCGCGCCATCGTGTCACCAGCGCGGCCTTCACCCGGGCCGCTGAGTCCGTGCGGGTGGTCGTGGCTCAAGGTCACCTCCCGATGTTCGTGCCGGTGTTCCAGCCGCCCTTGGCAGGCGGCGGGAAAGGCCTTCGTCCGGGCGCCGCCGGCGTCACATTGTAAGGCTACTGCCAAACGACATGACTTCAGCTTTCCCCTCCATCCCACCGGGCTCAGCTCGGGGGCACCGCGATGGCCACCGGAAAGTCCCGCACGGCGTCTGGCTTGCGGGCGACCGGCGTCTGCAGGCCGCCGGTCAGCTCCTTCACCCGGCGGCCCAGGTAACCCTCGATGGTGGTAATTCGCAGGACGGGGTCGCTCGTAGGGCCGGCCTTGCCGGCGAAAGCTTCGAGCAGCGCGCTGGTGAAGGCGCCGTGGCCCCAGTCCGGCGATTCCTGCGCCAGCTGACTGCCGTTCGCAGAGCCGAAGACGACCACGCCGCTGTCGGCACTGCTGAGCTCGTTGACCACGCCGGTGAAGTCGGCCACCTCGCGCGATCGGGTCTTGCCCAGGAGGTTCCCCGAGTGGCAGGTGTCGAGGAAGAGCAGGACCTTGCCGGGGTGGCTGGAGACTCAGACCACACAGCAGGACGTAGCAGTCCTCTTCTTTGCCGGCCATGGCATCAACGACCCGCGCACCGGCGAGTACCTCTTCCTCCCTTACGAGGCCGACCTCAGCGCCCGGCTCAGGACCCTGCTGCCCGATCGCGACGTGCGCAGCGTCCTGGCTGGCGCTCCGCTGTTCCGCCAGTCCGTGATGGCGAGTCCCGGGGCCTCGAGTCTTGGGGAGCTGGAGCGATCCTCTGCCGCATGGAGCTTCAGCGCACGCTCTTGGACTTGGAACGTGGCCGGCTCGGCACCGCGCGGCTGGAAGCTGAATCGCACGGTCACTGCCGTTGAGTCGAGACGCAACCCTTCACCCATGGCCCGAAACTCGGCAATCTTTGGGCCAGTGAACACTGCGAGCGCACCGCTGGCACTCAGGACGCCCCACGCTGGATCCAAGGAGCCGAAGGCCAGGCGCCCTCCTGGGAGCTGCTGGAGGCAGTTGATGGTGTCCCGGCCTCCGGTTGCGAGCTCGCTGCGCTCTCCTCTGCCCGCGTCGGACCAGCTTAAAATCAAATGATCGCCATTTCTGCTGAGATGCCCGGCGGCGTACAACGCTCGACCGTCTGCTGACCATGCGACCGCGCTCAAACCGCTACTGTGAAGGTCGCCGGTGTCAGGGGAATAAAGGTGTGTGAGATCGACCGCCGACAGCACCTCGACCCTGGGCGAGTCGTTATAGCCGACCGCGATTTTTCCAACTGACGAGAAGCGGACCCCGAATGGCTCCTTACCACCCTGGAGTTTGACCTTGGCGATCAGCATGAGCTCCGGGTCGTACAGGCGCAAGAAGCCGTCGAAGCAGGTAGCGACCAGCCGGCCGGCGCGGTCGAAATCGACGCCGTAGCTGTCCCCCGCGTACTCGGTATCGCGGCCCAGCTCCTTGCCGTCGGAGGCGCGGAAGAGTCGGACCGCCTGACCGTCGATGGCCAGATCGCGCAGCCGGATCTGGCGGATCTTCCCCGGCGCCACGGCGCTCCCCGGGCCGGCGGGGGCCGGCGCGGCGGGCGGGTTCGCCGAGGGAGCGGACGAGAAGACCACCTGCACTCTCTCGGCACCGGCCTTCTCGTCGAGGCGGATGCTGCCTTTGCTGGGCACCAGCACCGTCTCCTCGGCGCCGATCGGAGCCGGCTCGCTGTCCGGCGGCCAGAGGTGCTCGGTCTTGCCGCGCGCGGCGTGCCGGCGGCCGCCTTGCCGGTCATCGCAGCGCCTGGTGGCGGATGTCAAATCCGAGGGTGGCCATGCCGTGCTCGTCGAGCTCGCCGGTGAAATAGGAGCCGAGATCGGCCTGCGCCGCCGCTCGCTCCGCGGTAGAGCAGGCAGAGGTAGCCGGCGCGGCTTGCCTTGACGCTGATCCGGAAATGGTCGCCGCTCTGGAACACATGGTCGAGCGGCACCGCCGTGGCCTGCGGCCCGGAGACCTTCTCGAGGCCCACGCGCAGCAGCAAGGTGCCGGGGGGCGCGGTGGGGATCAGCTGGCCCAGGGGCCGGCCTGCCGGGCCGCCCTGGGCACCGGCCGCGCCGGCCAGCAGCAGGCCGATCCAGGCGGCGACCACCGCAGCCCGCAGCCCCGAGCTGGGCAGCCCTGCCGCCGCGTCGCGGGGCCGCGGCGCCGCCACTCGAGCCTCGGCGGCGCGACCGCGCGACACTGATCGGATGCAGTTCGCTCCCATGGACTCGACACTCCCTTCGGAACCCCGGCGGGGCCGGCGGGCCAACTCCTCTGTTCAGGAAACAAAAATATTCTACCACGCTGATTGCGGCACCGGCAAGGCGGTGTTGCGAGCTCGCCGGAGAGGAAGCCGTGGGCCGTCAAGGCCGAGATCTCGACCAGACAGGGTCGAAGGTGCGGGTTTCAGCAGGCGCGGGCCGGCAGGAGGCGACGCCACGGAGCCGGGCAGCCGCCCGGCGGAACCTAGCGGCCTGCCGCGCGGCCGGCGGCGGCGACCTGGACCGCGGCGGGCCGCTCGTCGGCCCACTCGGGGGCCATGGCGAGACCGAGGCTGGCGAAGATGCGCTTGACGTAGCCGCGCGTCTCGCGGTACGGCGGCACGCCGCCGTAGTTCTTCACCGCATTCTCGCCGGCGTTGTAGGCCGCGAGCACCTTGGCGAGGTCGTTGGGGAACTGGTCGACGAGCCAGGAGAGATAGCGGCTGCCGGCTTCGAGGTTCTGCTCCGGATCGAACAGGTGCCGGTGGCGGATACCGAAGCGCTCGGCGGTGGCCGGCATCAGCTGCATCAGGCCGCGGGCGCCGACCCGCGACACCGCGTGCGGATTGCCGGCCGACTCGGCCCGGATCACCGCCGCGACCACCAACGGATTGAGGGCGTGGCGGCGCGCCGTCTGGTAGATCATCGCGCCCCAGCGCCCATCCGGCACCGCCTGCGAGGGGTCGAAACGCAACGGCAGGAGCGGCACGTTCGTCGCGGCGCTGGAACCTGCCGCCGGCGGCGGTGTGGTCTCCGGAGCCACCTCGTCGTCGATCACCCGCTCGACGCGGGTCAGCGCCAGGGTCAGGCGGCCGCCGGAGAGCAGGGTGAGGCGGGCATGGTCGGTATCCAGGAGCTCATAGGCCTTGATCTTCAGCACGCCGCCGTCGGACAGGATCACCAGGTCGGCGTGAGCGGCATGAGCGGCGGCGCCGGCAAACCGAGGAGTGCTGCGGCATGGGCGACGACCGCCTCGGGAGAGGAGGGATCGTCGTCGCAGACATTGTAGATGGCGCCCGGCCGCGGCTGGCGGATCGAGGCCTCCAGCACAGCCGCGAGGTCGTCGACATGAATGCGGCTGAAGACCTGGCCCGGCTTGTCGATGCGCTGGCCGCGACCCTCGCGCAGAGCACCGAAGGCCGAGCGCCCGGGTCCATAGATTCCGGCCAGGCGAAAGACATGCACCGGCAGCTCC
>Ga0209118_1000120_pt1 | contig 55568 bp, 51 predicted proteins | sample BlaSpr_A8_Ref_M1_FD_187988 | JGI IMG/M metagenome (GOLD analysis project Ga0209118, IMG submission 187988) | Forest soil microbial communities from Thunder Bay, Ontario, Canada - Black Spruce, Ontario site 2_A8_Ref_M1 (SPAdes) (version 2) | ecosystem: Environmental > Terrestrial > Soil > Boreal... | reverse complement strand
AGTTTTCCAGATTCGGCCCCGGTTGCGGGTTTCCCACCTGTTGCCGAAGATCGTTCTGTTGCCGAACTTGGTATTTTTCAGCAAACTGTTTAGCCGCTGGGGTTCACCAAACAGCATTTTCCGCAGTCTGCTAAAAGTGTTTTTCCGCCATCCTCTGCCACAACGGCCAATCATGCTCCCAATTATCACCCCACACATCCAGCCAATGGGGTATGCCCTTTTCATTCAGCATCGCCGACAGCTTCACATTCTGATCCAGACACATATCCCAGTCCGCCGATCCCAGCACGATCTTCATCTGCCGGCAGTGGCTCAGAAACCAGTCGTCGGTCATGTTCGGCAGATAATCCGGCGGGCAATTGAAATAACAATCGTCGTCATAATACCCGTCCAAAAACTTGTGAATGTCATACGCTCCGCTCATGCTCACACAATGGGTCACTACATCAGGATGCTTCAACGAAAAGTTGACCGCATGATAGGCACCGAAGCTGCATCCAGTCACGGCCAATTTCGGCGTCTGATTCTTCCAGCGAATGAAGGGAAGGAATTCATGCAGAATGTACCGCTCATACTGCAAGTGCCGCAGTACGCGCTGTCGCGGATGGATACTCTTGTTGTACCAGCTCTCGGTATCCACTGCATCGGGACAGAATACCTGTAGCCCTCCGCTCTCAATCTTCGGCGCCAGCACGCCGATCATGCCGCGATCTTCATATTCAAAGAACTTCCCCATCGATGTCGGGAACACCAGCAGCGGCGAGCCGCCGTGCCCGAAGACCAGCGCTTCCATGTCGCGATGAAGTTCCTGGCTATACGCTTTGTGATATTCGCGGTTCATTTGTCAGCAGACCCAACGCCGAAGTATCTTACCTGATTCCGCCGCTTCGAACCACGGCCGCGCTTCAGAGGTAGTGCATCAGTTTGAATTAGGGAACGGGACTGAAGATCATGCGCAACAGGAAAGAGAAGAAGCCGTAGTGGGCGATGTAATACACGCTCCCAAGGACTGCGAAGACCATAAGAATGAACTTTACCCAGGTTGGGAGTTTATCTATGGCCCTTGAAATCGATCCCATGATAGCCATACTTTCAGAAAACAAACCGCTCGACTACTTCTTTTTGTAGGGACCGCGCTTGCCGGGTTTCGGCATGTAGCTGTCGGCCATCTGGATGATTTGCTCAAGACTCCAAACGTGATCGCTCAAACCAGCAGCCATGCTGGGAGTGATTCGTAGCGTCTTGTGGATTCTGGCGAAGTTGTAGTGTACGGCATGAATCGCAACCATTGCGGCGTGATTCTGATTCAAACTGAGGCACTACCGCTTCAGAGTCACCCAAGACAGACCGCGCGAATACGCCAAAGGCGCTCAACGGCTTATTGGAAATTCGCTTTCGGCGAAGTTGACCCGCTGTCGATAAAATGGCGAGAGTTCTGGGACTTTGCGGTTAATGGTATCCTTACTGCGTTATGGGGATTCCGAACCTGCTGCGCAAAATCTTCCTGTTGGACCTGCTTCAGGGTCTGAAAGTCACGTTTCGCTACCAGGATCCCAGGGAAATCTATACTGAACAGTATCCTTTGGAGCGGCCGCAGGTGGCCGAGCGTTATCGCGGGGCGCCGCGGCTGAACGTGAATCCCGACACGAATGAGACCATGTGCATTGCCTGCGATTTGTGCGCGCTTGCGTGTCCGGAGAATTTGATTGTAGTCACGAGCGCACGCAACGAGCAGACCCGCCGCAAGGAACTCACCAACTTTACCTACGACCTGAGCCGCTGCATGTTTTGTGGACTCTGTGAGGACGCCTGTCCCGTGGATGCGCTGGAACTGACCCAGGACTTCGAGCTCGCGAGCTACACGCGCGAGGGCGCTATCTGGAATCGCGAGATGCTGGAGAAAGGGCCGCAGCCAACGCAGTATCGGAGGTAAACTTTCAGCTGTCAGCTGTCAGCTCTCGGCTTTCAGCCCTCAAGGCATCGCTCAGCTTAGCCCTCATCGTTTAGTCAGATCCGCGGCAGCGCTTCTATTTTTTCTCTGAAAGCTGATAGCTGACGGCTGAAAGCTCGGTCCTCGGCTGCTGCTGCGTCATGCAGTGCATGGCTCCGAATCCCCAGATCAGATCTCCGGAGTAGATTCCGATGACATCGCGGTCGGGGAAGAGGTCGGCGAGGATATCTAGAGCGATACGATCACTGGGATCGTTGAATACTGGGACCAGCACGACGCCATTGGCGATATAGAAGTTGGCGTAGCTGGCGGGCAGGCGGCGTCCTTCGAAAACCACCGGCCCGGGCATGGGAAGTTCGATGATTGCGAGGGGCTTCCCGTCTTGATCGGTGGCGGCGCGCAGGCGGCGGATGTTCTCGCGCAGCGGTTCGTAGTTGGGATCATCGGGATTGGACTCGACGGCGGTCACGACCGTGTCGGGAGCGACGAAGCGGGTGATGTCGTCTACGTGGCCGTGGGTGTCGTCGCCAGTAATGCCAGAGCCCAGCCAAATCACGCTCTTGATTCCAAGATAGTCGGCGAAGACTTTTTCGTAGTCGGCGCGGGTCATGGCCGGATTTCGTTGCTGGACCTTGCTGAGCAGACACTCCTCTGTGGTGAGCAAAGTGCCTTGACCGTTGACGTCGATGGAGCCGCCTTCGAGCACCACTCGGTGCTTGCCGAAGACAGGGCGGACTTCGCGGGCGTTGGCGGCTTTCGCTATGAGGCTGCCGATTTTTTCGTCATGCTGGTAGTTCGTGTATTTGGCCCACGCGTTGAAGCGCCATTTGACAGCGAGAAGCTCAGAGGCGAATGCCCCGCTCTTTTCGGCATCGCCAGAGCAGTGCCCCTCGCGCTTTGAAACACGTGGGGACAGCCGCCCCCGGCTGTCCGGCCGAGCGAAGCTCGGAGTCGTTACAAACGTGCAACCGGAGTCGCGCGTCCACACGCGGTTCGTGGGCCAGCGGTGAAAGCGAACGTTTTCGCTGAGTGCGTTTCCTCGGTCGAGAATCTTCCGCGCGCGCCTTTCCGAAGCCGCATCGTTGACGATCAATTCGACGCGTTCGTGCCGAGCCAGGTGGCGGATGATTTCCGCATACACCCACGGGATGGGTTCAAACCTTCCCGGCCAGTCGTCGCGATAGTGAGGCCAAGCCAGCCAGGTGGCGTCGTGCGGCTCCCACTCGGCAGGCATGCGGAGGCCGCTGGCTGCGAGCTTTGCTCCGGGCGTTGAAGATCTAGCTGGCATGTACCTCAGCGGATAAACAGTTTGCTGAAAAACTAGAGACTCGTATCAGGGCTCGCCTTTAGGCGTGCCGTCAGCAAAGTCCTTTCAACGACGCCTTCAGGCGCTGACGTCGAGAATGGGAGTTTTTCAGCAAACTGTAAAGCCGGTTCTAAATAGATGCTTCTTGCAGCGCTAGCGCGGCCCCACCCAAAGGCGCTGCGGAGCGTTGCTCCGCACGGACGGGCGAGGCACCCGTCCCCACACGATCCGCGCCCCATCTAAGACCGATGCTTCGCTCGAAACGCATCGTCCTGTTGCCTGTCAATCGATCAGCCGGTTTGTGATCGGTGCGTAGCTATCGATTCTGCGGTCGCGCAGGAACGGCCAGTTCCGGCGGATGTCTTCCAACGCTTTCAGGTCGACTTCGCCCACGAGAATCTCTTCTTTGTCATGCGAGCCTTCGGCGATTACTCGGCCGAAGGGATCACATAAGAATGAGCCACCCCAGAATTCCAGTCCGACTCCCGGAGCAGACTTGCCGCGAATGTCGCCGGTTTCAAAACCGACGCGATTGACCACCGCAACATACACGCCGTTGGCGATGGCGTGCGCCCGCTGAATGGTGCGCCACGCATCGTGCTGGGCAGTGCCAAACTCGGCCTTCTCGGCGGGATGCCAACCAATCGCAGTGGGATAGAAAAGCACATGCGCGCCTTGCAAAGCGGTGAGGCGGGCGCCCTCGGGATACCACTGATCCCAGCAGACCAGCGTGCCCACCCTGCCTACGTTGGTGTCGAAAGCTCGAAAACCGAGATCGCCGGGCGTGAAATAATATTTTTCGTAGTAGAGCGGGTCGTCGGGGATGTGCATCTTGCGGTAGAGACCGCGCAGGGTGCCGTCGGCGTCGAACATAGCCGCTGTGTTGTGGTAGACCCCAGCAGCGCGCTTCTCGAACAGCGACGCGATGAGGACGATCCGGAGCTGCTTGGCCACTTCTGACAGTCTTGTCGAAGTCAGGCCTGGGATTGGCTCGGCTAAATCGAACAAGGATGCATCTTCGCGCTGACAGAAATACTGCGTCTGAAAAAGCTCGGGCAGGCAGACGATCTGCGCGCCTCGTCCAGCCGCCTCGCGGACGCGCTCGATGGCGCGTTGTAGATTCTTGTCAGGGTCGGACGTCATCGACATCTGCACCAGTCCGACGCGGAATTTCTCAGGCGGCAAAGCGAAGACTCCTTGTGGGACGGAATAGAATACCAGTTCCCGGTGGTCAGTTCTCGGTTCTCGGTTGCGATTAGACCGGTGGTAGCAGGAGCTTGCTGCGTTCTAGTAGAGTATTGCTTCGACATAAAAGCGGTTTGGAGGTAGGACATTGACGCATGGCAATCATGACGGCGCGGGCATTGACCGCAAGCTGCATAATCCGATTGAGGACCGGTTGATTCCGCTGGAATCGCTGGACCTCAGCCGCGTGCGGTCGGTTGACGACCTGGTGCGCGCGATGGGAAAAACTGCGTTCACCGGCCGCCAGGTGGGCGAGGCGGCAGACGTACTCGAAGCCATGGCTCGCGACCCGGACTGCTTCGTGGTGATGACCCTGGCCGGAGCCATGACGGTAGCCAAGCAGAGCTTGATCATCGCCGACCTGATCGACCGGGGAATCGTGAATGCGATTGTTTCCACTGGGGCGCTGATGGCGCACGGGCTGGTGGAAGCCACCGGGCGGGCTCATTTCCGCTACAACCCTGACGTTTCCGACACTGAGCTCTACGAACAGGGCTACAACCGGGTTTACGACACGCTCGAGCCGGAGCAGAACCTGGACGACGTGGAAGAAGTGATGTCCCAGATACTGGAAGGTTGGGATCACAGCGAGGTGGTGTGCTCCTACAAACTGAATCATGCCATTGGAGCGCATCTGGCCAGGCACGCCAAAGGGCAGCGGGGCATTCTGAAATCGGCCTATGAAAAAGGCGTGCCTGTGTTTGTTCCTGCATTTACAGATTCAGAGCTGGGCCTGGACGTGGCGCTGAACAACCGGTTGCGTGAGTCGACCGGAAGGCACAAGCTGAGATTTGACCCGTTCGAGGACCTGGAGCATTTCGCGGCCACGCTGTTGCGCCAGACCAGACTTGGAATCCTCACCATCGGTGGAGGCGTTCCCCGCAACTGGGCGCAGCAGTTTGGACCTTTCTGTGAGTTGAGGCATCGGCGGCTGGGAGAGAACGTTCCGCTGAAGCGCTACCACTATGGCGTGCGAATTTGTCCGGAGCCGGTGTACTGGGGTGGGCTCTCGGGGAGTCCTTATAGCGAGGCTATTTCGTGGGGGAAGTTTGTGCCTCCGGCCGAAGGGGGAAGATTTGGCGAGTTGTTCTTGGACGCTACGGTCGGATTGCCATTGGTTGTGGCGGCGGTGCTCGGGCGTCTGGGTAAGAAGAAGGCAGCAGGGAAGCAGAAAAAGAAGAAGGGCACGAGGAAATAGAACCGTGTGGGGCCGGGTCTTCGACCCGGCCGAGCCTCGCACTAATCAAAGATCAACACAGCCGAAGCAATGACCGTGCTCCACAGGCCGCGCTTATCCCCGACTGCGGACTGGGTAATGTTCGCGGTGCGGACGATCTTATTCGAAATCCGGTAAATCTCTTTCTTCTCGTCCCATGAGCGGTCGGGATCGAATTCCACGTTGAGCGTCGTGGCCAGCATCTCGGCCGCGAGTTCCTCGGCATACTCACCAGCAGCGTCGTCGGTCTCGCCAAAAGAATGGTGCTCACTAAGGTAGCCGTAAGTGTTGCGGTCGGATGGAATGGCGACGCCGATACTGGCGGCCAGCAGGCGATGCGGCTCCCGCGTGGAGTTTTCCGCAACCACGGCGAACACCACTTCGCCCGGACTAAGATATTTCAGTCCCTGGGAGCGCGGGACCAGTTTGCATTGTGGCGGAAAGATGGATGAAACACGTACCAGATTCTGCGCCGCGATGCCGGCGTCCCGCAGCGCCAGCTCAAAGGAAGTGAGCCGTTCCCGATGTTTGCCGACCCCCTTGGTGAAGAAAATCTTTCTGGGGACCATGTCCTTTCCCAATTCGTTGTTCCTCCGGTAGATGGAATGAGGGTCAAATCTACCATAGAGAATTGTAAAGAGAATATGAAAATTGGGTCAGGGGAGAAAAACTTTGGCGGAAACCCGGATTCGGGTTTCCGCCGGGTTGGAATCCAGAAAACTACTTGGCTGCCACGACGGAACTCACTTCAATGGTGTCGCCGTTGGCTTCACCCTTGACGGTGGCCTTCGCGGCAGCCAATTTGTCGAGCTGGTCGAGCGTAGCTTTGTCCTTGGCATCGAGCGTGTAGACCTTGTCGCCTACGACCAAGGCATACTTTGAGCCCTTCTGTACACAGGCCCGGAGGCAGGCAGCGTCGCCCTCCATCATATGTTTGGCCCCGCACATGGCGTCGCTCACCGTGCCGGTGAAGGTCTCGGCCTTGGCCGCGAATGAGGCTGGAATTAGAGCTGCGCCCAATAGAGCGCCGGTCAGGGAAACTGCGAACTTCCGCGTAAATCTCATGAAATCCTTTCTCCTCGTGAGTCAAATATATGCCGCTGCCAGTTAGATGTATCTATTTGAAAGGCGATAGCAATACGGTCAACGATTTTCCACCCGGAGGCTATTGCGGCTTGGGATCGAATCGCAAGGTCACGTCGACCGTCTTCTCTTCATGATTGAGCGATTCGCGGACACTCGCATTCCAGTCCCCCATCAGTGAGATTTCTTTGTCTGCCTGATCCAGAAATCGCTTGGCGTAGCTGGAGTCATAGGGGTCGCCGCCGCGTAGCGTCCAGTCGTCCTGCAGGCGCGCAGTGGTACGCGAGTCCAGGCCACGGATTTCCAGGTCGCCCATGGCGTAGACGTCGCCCTCCTGAATCTGCAGCAAGTACTTGACGGTGGAGTTCGCGTCGTCCATTTCCGGTTTCGGCTGAATGCTCGCTGCCATGTACCCGCGCGAGCCGTAAAGCTTCTTTATGGCCTCGATGTCGGTTTCGAGCTGAACGGCATTTGCTGGCTGATTGAGTAGTGCATGGATCAATGGTCGCAGAGTGTCGGTCGCGAAGGATTTGTTTCCCGCTAAATCGAGTGCAGTCAGTTTGTACTGGCGTCCGGGATTGACGGGGAAAGTCACGTCCACCATGGTTTCCTGCGGACTGTCCTGCACAACCTTGGCCTGAGCATTACCGAACGCCGCCTTCAGATATCCGCGCTCGAGGTAAACCGGCAGGAAATTCTTGTCCTCTTGAGTGCGGAGGATCGAACGCAAGAAATCAGCGCCTTGCAGCTTTCTGGCCGCGGCTTCGAGTAAGGGCAAGTCGGGTGCTCCGGCTCCGGCAAATGCGATGTTGCGAATGTGGATCTGCGGTCCCGTGACCGTGAAAACAAATGCTTCGATCGGGCCATCTTCGTGGGCGGCTCGAAGATAGTCGGCCCGGCCTTGCAGGTTGCGTGCGATCAGCAAGGCTTGCAAGGCATTGGAAACCTGGTCCGCGAGGTCGCCGACGATTGGGAGCTGCCCTTGAAATAGCGGAACCTGGGCATGTATCTGGTCAAGCAGTTCCTGATCGGAGAACCAGACCAGATTATCGAAGCGAGCCGGAACGAACCGTTCGGCGTCCTGGACCTGCAACTCAAGTTTTGTACCGTCGGCGGAGTACTGAAAGCTGTAGAGTACATCGCGGAACGCGCCGGTTTCGCCCAGGAGCCGGGCGGCTTTTTTGAAATCGTCTTCGCTGACGGTTTGCCCGAGTTGCAAGCCGCTCGCGGCGACGATTTCTTCCGATTTGTAGCGCTTCGTGCCAGTCGTCTTGATGGAAATAAGTTTGAAGGCCGATGGCGGGAGATCTTTGGGGGAAAGCTTGCGCGGAGTCTGGGCGAATGTGGAGGATAAAGAAAGACAAGCGAGTAGCAATGCCAACTGAAATCCTAAGATGCGCACGCGAAAGGATTCTATCCCAAACCATTGGCGTACGCTGATTCAATGCCCAGCCCTCCTATTCGACGAAACGCTTGCGATGGCGGTTTATGGTGCGGGCGTTGCGCAGTGTCCGGGGCTGGGGCAAGTCTGCTGCCGGCGCCATCAGATGCCAGGCTTCACGAAACGCTTCGAAGCAACCGCCTCCACTCCTGCAGCCGGAAGGATAGAAGCGCATGAAGCGGTGGGATCCGAGTTGGTTGACCGGAACTACATACCAAATACCAAGCGGAACGATATAGGCTGCGAAGAAGTCAATCTCGTCGGCCCGGTAAGGTTCGATCTTGTTATTTGGGCTGTTGTGGCAGGCGCTGACGAGATAGCCGGTATGGTCGGCCTCGGCACCGGAGGTTGACTTTACCTGTACCCGCCAGAATCGCTCGCCAGAGTCGAGGATGAAATCGTAGCGCTCCTTGTCTCCATACGGCTGGGCTACGCCAAAGCCCAGGCTCGCCGCCTTATATAAGAAGGCAAGTTCTGCCAGGTCACCCTTGGCTTTGCAGTTTAGCGGTCCGCGGACCAGGGGCGCGGTCTGCGCTGTCCGCTCGCGTGAATTGCCTGATTTCTTTTTCATTAGGATTCCAATAAAAAAGGCGCGAGCCGGATTTCCGGTCGCGCCTGCTTGTTTCGAGATTTAGTCTCTATTTCAAGAATAGCAAATTGAAGGGGGTAAACCCGCCATGATTTGGATATTTATATTTCCAGCCGAATCAGCAGCTTAGAAGAAAATAGACGGTTTAGGGGGCTTGACAAGATTTCGGCTGAAAGGCAGTTTTTGCGGTTTTGACCGGTCGCCCCTCCCTCGACTCTGTCATCCCGAGGGCCAGCCCCCGACTCCCCTCGAAGTTCAATATAGATGACATGAGGGTCAGACAGCGAATGACTCCGGGACGCCAAAATAGTAGACTTTCGGCATGCGGAGTTGACCCTTGCTGCGAGGAAAGGAATGGGAACCGTGGAAGATTCGGCCGTCGCTGAGAAACGGGTTGCAGGCAGCACCGCGGATGCAAGTGAGCTGGAGGTTTTGACATCTATCCTCGGGTTGCTTCAAAGAGCAGATCCCGAGGGTCGAGAAAGAATTCTCCATTCGGCGGCTACCTTTTTTCGTATCAACTTTCCAAGTTCTTCGGCAAGAGCGCCCTCGCAGTCTTACGCTGCGCCCCAGTCTCTGCCCACCTTTTCCGAGGACCGCGCTATCTCGCCCAAACAGTTCATGTTGGAAAAGCAGCCGAGGACCGATGTAGAGAAAGTAGCTTGCCTTGCTTACTACCTGACGCATTATCGAGAAACCCCGTTCTTCAAGACCCTAGATATCAGCAAGCTCAACACCGAAGCGGCGCAAACCAAATTCGCTAATCCAACAGTCGCGGTCGACAACGCTGGAAAGCAAAACTACTTGGTTCCTGCCAGCAAGGGAAACAAACAGTTGAGTGCGCTGGGTGAGCAGTTTGTTCAAGCATTACCAGACCGGGATAAGGCTCGCGCGATCATGGCTAATGCGAGACCCCGCAGGAAGTCGCGCAAAATCGAGCCCTCTAGCGACGAGGAATAATGGCCGGAAATACTGCCAATGATCCAGAGCGACATTCGTCCGTTCGAATCGCGATCTTTAACCACAAAGGCGGAGTTGGGAAGACAACCCTGACCGTTAACATCGCCGCTGCTCTTGCCGCGATAGGCAAGAGAATACTTCTGGTCGATTCCGATCCTCAGGGCAATCTCACATCATACCTTGTGGAGGAATCAGTTGTAGACGACCTGTTGGATAACGCCGATACCGATAAAGGGCAGACTCTTTGGTCGGCTGTAAAGCCTATCGTCGAGGCAACTGGCGAAATAAAGCAGATTCCGGCGCTCGAGAGGTTAACCAACATCTTCCTTCTGCCCGGAGATGTGCGCTTGTCGGAATTTGAACAAGAACTGAGTCCGATGTGGAATGAGTGTTTTCAGCGCAAGCAAAAAGGGTTCAGGGGAACGACTGCACTAAGCCGACTTGTAAACGAAGCTGCCGCACAGAATACAGTTGACTTCGTCTTCTACGATGCAGGACCTAATATTGGTCCGTTAAATCGAATCATTCTGCTCGATTGCGACTACTTCATTGTTCCGGCCGCCTGCGATTTGTTCTCGCTTCGTGCACTCAAGACCCTAGGGCACACTCTCGTGAACTGGATCAACGATTGGCGCACGATTCTAGAACTGGCCCCGGATGATATGTACCTGCTTCCCGGCATGCCTAGATTCCTCGGCTACATTCCACAACGGTACCGGGTATGGGGGGGACGACCAGCTCTCGATTACTTGAAATACCTGCCCAGAATTGAAAAGAGCATCGGCAGCGACGTGGTGGGTGTTTTGAAGAAAGCAGATCCAAATCTCGTGCCCGAATCCGCCACGGGAAACCAGCTCGGACAAGTAAAGGATTTTGGCAGATTAGCTGCCGCCGCACAGAGCGATGGCGTTCCAATCAAAGATGTCCGATCGGCCACACCAACCCCGGACGAGAGAGCCGAGGCGCAACTGGCCTTTGGAGAGATAGCACAGAAAATTCTCGACCGCGCAAAGAAGGCGTAGACCTTAGATGGCAGAGTTCGAACCGACTGCGGAACAGGAGCAGCTCATTGGCGATCTCGTTGCCCACTACGTGGCAAATCAGGGGCCGATTAAGAGGCTACTCGAGAGTCTTCATGTTCATGTTTCCGAGTCGGACGCACTGACCAAGTTCACTCACTCCGTCAAGAGAAGAATGAAAAGCCCGAAAAGCCTGAAGGACAAGCTGATCCGAAAATTGGAGAAAGACGTCAAAGCAGGCGTAGAGTTCCACATAAGCAAGGACAATCTCTTCACTGAGATCACTGACCTCGGCGGCTACCGAATACTCCATTTGCATACGCGACAAATGGACGACATCAATCAGGCTCTGGTTCAGGTGCTCGAAGAGGCGCAGTGTACGGTCATAGAGGGGCCAAAGGCGAACGTTTGGGATAAGGAAACCGAGACGTACTTTCAGGGTATCGGAATCAGTACTGACTTCAATCCAAGGCTATATTCCAGCGTGCACTACATCGTGAGCCCTCACAAGAGCAAGGCCAACGTCAGAGTAGAGATACAAATCCGATCATTGTCCGAGGAAATCTGGGGCGAAGTGGATCACAAATTTAATTACCCGCACCAGATTGAGAGCGTTGCCTGTGGAGAGCAAATCAAGGTTCTCGCTCGGGTAGCCTCAAGTTGTACCCGCCTCGTGGATTCGATCTTCGCGTCGGTCGCCGATTTTACTAATATGCAGCGCGGACACGGACCGCCGCCAGCAGCGGGCGTGGCGCGACCAGCAGCCGAGCCCCCGCCAGCTGTTCCAGCGCCGGAGGCCGACCAGGGCGAGCAAAGGAATGGGCAAGGAAAGCAAACCCCGTAGGTGACGGCAGAAGCCACGCCCTCCCACAAGTCTTCGCGGGACGGTGGCCCAGCCTTTCGCGCTCTTTGCGAAGGCTGGGGCAGTCCCTGTCGTTCAGGTGCAGCCCCCCACCCTTCCGCAAAGAACACGGAAAGAGTAGGGCACCCCGCCAGTCTGTGTGTTGGTAGAAATGCCTGCAAGTTCATCGTGCTGCGAGCAGAAGCAGGTCCCTCGACTCCACAGAATCGCTCGCTGCGCGAACGATTCTGTTCCGCTCGGGATGACAGAGCAAAAAGCGACGACAGGGCAAAAGCGATGACAGTGCAAAACGATGACAGAGCAAAACCGGGATCGAGCCTGTTCTGACTAACGTTTCCCTGAAGCCAGCGCGTCGATCCCTTTGATTTTTACCGCGATATCGATGAACGCCAGCGCGGCGCGGCTTAGGGCTTTGTCCTTGCGGAAGACCAGCGCGAGGTCGCGGCGAACCTTGGCGTCGGAGATGGGAATGGTGGCCAGCGCGTTGGCGCGCACATCCTCGAGCACATTGGAGCGGGCGATGAAGCCCACGCCAGCGTCCGCAGCTACGAAACGCTTGAGCAGTTCGCTGGAATCGAGTTCCATGGTGTACCGCGGCTTGAGCTTGCGTTCGTAGAAAAGATTCTCCAGGGCGTCGCGGGTGTGGCCGATCTTGGGCACCACCAGGGGGAACTTCGCAGCCTCGGCAATGGTGGCTGATTTTTTCTTGGCCAACGGATGCTGGGGCGGGGCGATGATCACCAGTTCGTCGCGATGAATGAGGACGACGGTCAGCCGGGTATCGGTTACGGGCAGGGAAACGACGCCGAAGTCCACGGAGTTATCGACGACGGATTCCAGAATTTTCGCATAGTCGGCACGTTTGATATTGACGCCAACATTCGGGTATTGCTTTTTGAACTCCGCGAAAACCTCAGGCAGGATGTGCAGGCATGTGCCTTCGTTGGCGCCGACTACGATCTCGCCTCGGGGCACGCGCTCGGTTTCGGCGATGGCGGTCAGCATGGCCTTGCGGGATCCCACCATTTGTTCGGCAAATTTCTGGAAGAGCTTGCCGGATGCCGTGACCGAGACCTTGCCGCCAGAGCGGTCTAACAACCTCGCGCCAACTTCCTCTTCGAGGGAGCGAATCTGGGATGAGATTGCAGGCTGGGTGCGGAATCGCCTCTCCGCGGCACGGGAGAAGGAGTTGAGCCGCGCGACTTCGAGAAAAGTTTCGAGCTGGTCAAAGTCCATAGCAGCAGTTTTAGGATCGCTCGGGGCGTGGGGGAGATTGTAGCAGGCTGATATACGGCGTCGGGTGGTAGAGAAGTAGCAAGCTACGTCTCTACAATGGGGGCACATTCTCAATGGCGGAAGTCACTGTTCGTATTCGGACACTTGCTTCCCACGAATGAACAGAACAACCTCGTTGATCAGTGCTATGTTTGCAGGTAAACATCTGGAGACACGCGACTTACATAACCGGCACAGTGGCCGAGCGCGTGCCATTCTATTAGGCAAATGGATATTGCTCGCCCATCGGTCGCAGGTCAACGTCGTCGCCGTCAGATCCTTTATGTAGCTATCGGAATTGTGCTTCTCGCTTTGGTGACGATGGGGTTGTCGCGGCTGAAGCCTGCGGCTCCCACGGTTGAGCGGTCCACGGTTTGGGTGGACACGGTCAAGCGCGGCTCCGTGCTGCGGCAGGTGCGCGGCTTGGGAACACTGGTTCCGATGGAAGGGTCCATCCAGTTTCTTCCAGCGGTCACCGAGGGGCGCGTAGATAAAATCCTCGAACTTCCTGGAGCTCAAGTAAAGGCCGACACCATACTACTGGAGATGAGCAATCCCCAGTTGACCCAAGAGGCACTGGATTCTGGGTGGAAGCTCAAGGCCTCCGAAGCCGATTACAAGAACCTGGAAGTGGCGCTTGCGAGCCAGGTGTTGGCGCAAAAGTCGCTGTCGGCTCAAGCCCAATCGGAATACAGCCAAGCCAAGATGCAGGCGGACATTGACTCTGAATTGGCCAAGCTGGGAGTCATCTCGCAACTCAGCATGAAGGTTTCCAATCAGAAAGCGGCGCAACTGTCTACCCAGAGCGACATCGAGAAACAGAGGCTGGTGAATAGCAGCGAAGTGCTCAAAGCGCAACTGCAGGCCAAACAGGCCGAGGTGGAAGAATTTCGTGCCCTGGCACAGTTGAAGCAGAGCCAACTCGACCGGCTGCGCGTGCGCGCCGGGATCGATGGAGTTCTGCAAGAGCAGACGCTGAAAATTGGACAGTTCGTGACGCCCGGCACCACGCTGGCGAAAGTAGTGCAGCCGCAGCGGCTCAAGGCGGAATTGAAGATTGCGGAAACCCAGGCCAAAGACATTCAGATCGGACAGCCCGCCTCGGTGGATACACATAATGGAGTAATTCCTGGTCACGTTGTGCGAATTGATCCGTCTGTAGTGAATGGGACAGTGACGGTGGATGTGACCCTGGACGCCAAGCTTCCGCAGGGGGCGCGGCCCGATCTCAGCGTGGATGGAACCATCGATCTGGAAAAGATGGACAACGTGTTGTACGTCGGACGTCCGGCCTTCGGGCAGGAACAGAGCACGGTGGGGATGTTCAGGCTGGAGGCGGACGGAAATAACGCGGTGCGCGCGCAGGTGAAACTGGGCCGCAGCTCGGTGAATACGGTTGAGATTTTGCAGGGGCTGAAGGAAGGCGACCAGGTCATTCTTTCCGATATGTCTCGCTGGGATTCGTATGATCGGGTTCGTCTGGAATAGGGCGAATCGCTAACAGAGAAAGGAACTTCGATGGCTGACGCGGGAACAATTATCAGCATGGAAAACATCACCAAGGTTTTTTTCACCGACGAGGTGGAGACCCATGCGCTGTCCGGGATTCACATGGAGATCCGGAAGGGAGAATATGTGGCGATCGCCGGGCCGTCCGGCTCGGGCAAGTCGACTCTGCTGGCGCTGATCGGATTACTCGATTCGCCGACTGACGGGAACTACGTGTTGAACAGCCACCCCGTCGCCAACCTCAACATCAGCGAGCGTTCACGCATCCGCAATCGCGAAATCGGCTTTATCTTCCAGAGTTTCAACCTGATCGGCGATTTGACGGTGTACGAGAACGTGGAACTGCCGCTTACTTATCGCGGCATGCCAGGGACCGAGCGCAAGGAGCGGGTACACAATGCTTTGGAGCGCGTGGGGATGAACCACCGGACCAAGCATTATCCCTCGCAACTTTCCGGTGGTCAGCAGCAGCGCGTGGCCGTGGCACGCGCGTTGGCTGGTTCGCCCGCCATCCTGCTGGCTGATGAACCCACCGGAAATCTGGATTCTCGCAATGCCGAAGCGGTGATGGACTTGTTGCGCGATTTGCATCGCGAAGGCGCGACCATCTGCATGGTGACGCACGATCCTCGCTTCTCGCGGCATGCCGAGCGCACCATCCATATGTTTGACGGACGAGTGGTCGAGGAGAGCGTCGAGGTGAATTGATGGAATCGCTACTGCAGGATGTGCGCTACGGCTTGCGGGTGTTGCGGAGATCACCGGGCCTCACCGCGGTCGCCATAATCACACTTGCCCTTGGCATCGGGGCGAACACGGCGATCTTCACACTGGTCCACGCGGTGATGCTGAAGTCCTTGCCGGTAGCCGATCCTGACCAACTCTACAGTCTGGGCGATTTCCAAACCTGCTGTGACACCACCGGCCCGCAGGACAATGTTTCACTCTATTCCTATCCGCTCTACAAACAACTCCGAGAGGACACACCGGAATTTTCGGAACTGGCGGCGTTTCAAACATGGCTGGATAGTTGGAGCGTCCGCCGGCGCGGCGCACCCGGGGTTCCCGAGCCCCGCTTTGGACAGTTCGTCTCGGGCAATTATTTTTCGACGTTTGGCGTGAGCGCCGTCGCTGGTCGGGTTTTAGCTCCGGCTGACGATCGGCCGGGGGCGCCGCCGGTAGCCGTGATGAGCTACCGGACGTGGCAACAACACTACGCACTCGATCCGAAAGTAATTGGCGATACGTTTTCCATGAATGGTCAACCGGTGACCGTGGTCGGAGTAACGCCGCCTGCTTTCTTCGGCGATACGCTGCGGGCCAATCCTCCGGATTTCTGGGCTCCGCTGGCAGTAGAGCCCCTTCTGGATGGAGCCAATTCGCTTTTGAACGCCCCTGGAGAGTATTGGCTCTTCACGACTGGGCGCCTGAAGCCGGGAGCACAGCTCGCACCATTGCAGGCACGCGTGACGGCGGAGATCCAGCAGTGGCTCAAGGATCACAGCGTTTTCAACGAGCAAGACCGCCAACAGACGGCCAAGCTGCGCGTGACGGTTTCCCCTGCTGGTGGCGGCGTTACGCGACTGCGCAACGGCTATGCGGATGGCTTGCGGCTGCTGATGATGGTTTCCGGTCTAGTCCTGCTGATTGCGTGCGCGAACATTGCGAACCTGCTGGTGGCACGGGGTATGAGCGGCCAGGGGCAAACGGCGGTGCGAGTCGCACTCGGTGCAAGCCAGGGGCGATTGATCCGACAGACGCTAACCGAGGGTGTTCTTCTCGCGCTGCTTGGTGGCCTTGCCGGTATTGCGGTGGCTTTCGCCAGCACGAGGGCGATTTTGCTGTTGGCCTTCAGAGGCGCAAGTTATGTTCCGATCAGCGCCCATCCTTCGTTGCCGGGGCTGGCGTTCACGTTCGCGCTTTCCCTGCTTACGGGAGTGGTTTTTAGCACGGTGCCTGCATGGATCGCCTCACACACCCATCCCGCGGAAGCGCTGCGCGGAGCCGGGCGCTCCACTCGAGGCAATTCTGCGTTGCCGCAAAAATCGCTCGTCGTCTTGCAGGCGGCGTTGTCCCTGGTGTTGTTGGCAGGGGCAGGGCTGCTGACCGTCAGCCTGCACAATCTGGAAAACCAGCAATTTGGTTTTGAGACACAGGGCCGGCTCATCGTGCGGATTAACCCCGCTCTGGCAGGATATACGCCGGAACGTTTGCCCGTGCTTTACCAGCAACTGCAGGAGCGTTTTTCGCGAATTCCCGGTGTGTTGAGCGCCAGCCTGGCGCTTCATACTCCATTCGATAACTGGAATTGGAATACTGCCATCAGGGTTGAGGGACGCGCTCCCGCCGCAGATCCGAACGATGACAACGCGAACTACGATTGGGTGGGTGCTCACTATTTTGAGACGATTGGAACTCATCTGCTGCGCGGTCGCGGGATCGACGAACACGATACGCCCGCATCGCATCACACAGCCGTCATCAATCAAGCTTTGGCGCGCAAGTTTTTCCCCAATGAAGATCCCATTGGCAAGCACCTGGGCTTCACAGATGGACACGGCGGAGATTACGAAATTGTGGGAATGGTTGAGGACACCAAGTACATAGATCCCAAAACTCCCGCCCTCCCCATGTTCTTCGTACCGTTGCTGCAACTGGTGAAATACGAGAAGGCAGACGATGCGCGATACCAGATTTGGGCGAACTATATCGACAGCATCCAGTTGCGGGTCGCAGGACGTCCCGAAAATCTGCAGGCGGCGGTGCGGCATACCTTGGCGGATGTTGATCCCAACCTGACGGTGATCAGAATGACGAACCTGGACGAGCAGGTGGGCATCCGGTTGAACACGCAACGTCTCGTTGCGCGGCTGACCACGTTGTATGGAGTGCTCGCGCTAATTCTGGCTTCGGTCGGACTCTATGGCGTGGCGGCGTACACGGTGGCGCGTCGTACGCGAGAAATTGGTCTCCGCATGGCCCTGGGCGCGAACCGGGCGAATGTTGTCACGATGGTCGTGCGCGGCGCCATGAGACCGGTTGTTCTGGGCCTCATGATTGGCGTTCCGGTGTTGCTGGCGGGAGGACGTGCCATTGCCAGCCAACTCTATGGAGTGAAGGGGTACGATCCCAGAGTTCTTCTGGCCGCCATTGCCGTGCTCGCCATCTCCGCGATCATTGCTGCGGTTGTGCCAGCCGGACGAGCGGCCAAGGTCGATCCCATGATTGCGTTGAGGCATGAGTGATGGGAACGCTGCTGGGGCGGGCTCGCTCTTGGCGACGGCGCTGGCGCGCGTTGTTTCAGCTTCGCTGGTCGAGGTCGGCCCTAGAGATCCCGCCATCCATGCTGCAGCCGCCGCTTTCACAATATTGATCACGCTGTGTGCGGGGGCAGATCCAGCGCGGCGGGCGGCGAAGGTCGACCCCATGGTGGCTTTGCGATACGAGTAGGACCTGGGAAAAAATGGAAAGCTTGATTCAGGATATTCGCTACGGCTTCCGAATGCTGGTGAAGAGTCCAGGATTCACCGCCATCGCTGTGATCACGCTGGCGCTTGGCATTGGGACGAATACGGCGATGTTTAGCGTGATCAATTCAGTGTTGTTGCGTTCGCTGCCGTTCCGCGATTCCAGCCGCTTAATGGTGGTGTGGAAGACCATGTCGAACGGGGCTCCCAACGCTTTCTCAACCCCGGCGTTCCTTGAGATCAGGCAACAAGGCGACCTCATAGCACACCTGGGCGCCTTCTCCAACGTCAGCTTTAACCTCGCGGGAAAGGATTTGCCGGAGCGCATCGCGGGCGGCAAAGTGAACTTCGATCTGTTTCCTGTGCTCGGCGTGCAGCCGATCCTGGGGCGGACCTTTGCAGCGGAAGAAGACCATCCCGGCGCCGGGCGGGTAGTGATCTTGAGCCACGCGCTGTGGGAGACCCGGTTTGGGTCGGCGCACCCGATCTTGGGCAGCGCGGTGGCGCTGGACGGCGCACCCTACACAGTGGTGGGCGTGATGCCAAGCGGCTTTCATGTGCTCTCCGACAAAGAACTGTTTTGGGTGCCGTTGCAGTTGGAGGCGGCAAACGCGCAAGCCTCGGCGCGCAATGTGCATTGGCTCTTTGCCTTCACCCGCCTAGCCTCGGGAACCAGTCAGACACAGGCGCAAACGGTGTTGGACGCAGTTGCATCGCGGTTGAAAGCGCAGAACCCGACGGGAGAAGGGGGCTTCGGGGCTACTCTGCTGCCGGTCGGTGATTTCGTGAACGGGAACGTAAAGCCGGCATTGTTGTTGCTGATGGGCTCGGTGGGTTTTGTGCTGCTGATCGCCTGCTCGAATGTGGCCAACCTTTTGCTGGCACGGGGGACGATGCGGCGGCGGGAGATTTCCATTCGGACGGCGCTGGGCGCAGCCCGGATGCGGCTGATTCGCCAGTTACTGACCGAGAGCGTACTGCTATCCCTGGTGGGCGGCGTGCTGGGATTGGGGCTGGCGTGGGTCGCAGTGAAGGCGCTGGTTGCGGTTCATCCCTCGAGTATCCCGTCAGTGAATGCGATCACGATTGATGCTACGGTTTTAGCCTACACGGCGTTGCTCTGTGGTGTCGTCGGAATTCTGTTCGGGGTGGCCCCCGCCTTGGAAGGCTCAAGGGTCAATGTGAGTGAAGCGCTGAAAGAAGGAGCGCGAGGCAGCAGTGGTGGGTTCGGCAAGCATCGCATGATACTTGTGGTGACGGAGACCGCGCTGGCGTCGATTCTGTTGATTGGGGCCGGATTATCGTTGAAGAGCTTGTGGCGCGCGGAAAGTGTGGACCCGGGATTCAATCCGGCAGGCGAGTTGACGTTCCGCATTGCGGCTCCATCGCAGTTCAAGGGCGAGCACATTCCGTTGTTCTATCAGCGAGTGTTGGAACGTGTACGAGTATTGCCAGGAGTGCAGTCGACGGTGCTGGCCCGGAATCTGCCCATGAGCGGCACTGATCCTTCCATGCCGATTGCGATCGAAGGCACACCCCCGCCGCCGTCGCAGATTCCAGTGGTTACGCGCTTTCGCGCTATCGGCCCGGGTTACTTCAGCGGATTGCAGACCTCGTTACTAGGCGGAAGGGAATTCACGGAACACGACACCGCTGCCGCCCCCAAGGTGGCAATCGTAAGCGAGAGCCTCGCGAAGCTCTATTGGCCTAGGGAAAATGCGCTGGGCAAGCGCCTGAAGCCTGAACTGACGGGAGGCGAGTGGTGCACCGTTGTCGGAGTGGCAGCGGACGTTCGCCACTGGGCGGCAGACGTCGATATTGAACCAACTGCGTATTATCCCTACACGCAGGTACCAGAGGCGTTTTTGCCGCTGTTTGAAGGCAGCATGACCATCGCGGTGCGCAGCCGCAATGCTGGCGGGCTCCTGAGCTCGATTCGCGCGGCCGTAGCCGACGTGGACAAAACTGTCCCGGTATACGACGTCAAAAGCATGGAGGAAATGGTTGCGGACTCCGGCTCACTGCGCCGTTTCGACATGTGGTTGATCGGGGCGTTTGCGGCACTGGCTTTGACCTTGGCGGGGCTTGGCATTTACGGCGTAATGGCCTACTCGGTTTCGCAACGGACGCGGGAGATTGGCATTCGCATCGCGCTCGGGGCGCAGGGCTGGAACGTGCTTCGCTTGATTATGGAACAGGGTGCAAAGCTGGCCCTGGCAGGAGTGGTGGTGGGGCTGGTGGGGGCCGTCGCATTGACGCGCGTGATGGCGAGCTTGCTGTTCGGAGTGAGTCCGACTGATTTAAGCACTTTTTCTGTTGTTCCCTTGATCGTGTTGGTTTTGATTCTGGTGGGGTGCTACATCCCGGCGCATCGGGCAACGAATCTCGATCCGTTGGTCGCGCTGCGGGAGGAATAGAGCGCAAAGAAGGCTTACCAGTAGAAAGACGACGAAGTTCGTGGGATGTAGAAGAAATGATTCAGCTACGCAATGTCGAACGCACCTACAAGACCGGCGCCGGGGTCACCTATGTTCTGCGCCGCATCAATCTTGACATTCGGGAGGGTGAGTTCATAACGATCATGGGGCCCTCGGGATCGGGGAAGTCCACGCTGCTTAGCATAGTCGGTATGCTGGATGACAGTTGGGCAGGCGAGTACTACCTCCTCGAACACGCCGTGCACAAGCTGGACCGGAAGAAGCGTGCGGACCTGAACCGGAAATATATCGGATTCGTTTTCCAGAGCTACCACCTGCTGGACAACCTCACGGTGTACGAAAACCTGGATGTTCCGCTTTCCTACCGAAACATCTCCCGCTCGCAGCGTGCCAGCATGGTGGCCGAGATTCTGGACCGCTTCCAAATCGTGGGCAAAAAGGATTTATATCCCAATCAGCTTTCAGGCGGACAGCAACAGTTGGTGGGAGTGGCGCGCGCGGTGGTGGGGAATCCCAAGCTGATTCTCGCCGACGAGCCCACAGGCAACCTGCATTCCAGCCAGGCAAAAGAAATCATGGAGTTGTTCAAGAAGCTGAATGACCAGGGAACCACCATCATTCAGGTCACGCATTCCGAGGCCAACGCCGAGTACAGTGACCGGACGATCCAGCTACTTGACGGGTGGATCGCGAAAGATCCCGCGAATCCGGAAGCAAACCCAGCCGTGGCCGTGCCGCAATCGAGGTAAGAAAATGGAAAGCTTAGTGCAAGACATTCGCTACGGTTTCCGAATGTTGCGGAAGAATCCCGGGTTCACTGCCATTGCTGTGCTGACCTTGGCCATCGGCATTGGGGCAAGCACCGCGATATTCAGCGTGGTGGATACCGTCCTTCTGCGGCCTCTGCCCTATCAGCAACCGGACCGACTTGTGATCGTCTCCGAAACTTTGCCCGGAATGTCGACGGAGGAAATTGGAGTTTCGGCGGCGGAATATCAGGACTATCGAGACCGCAATCGCTCCTTCTCGCAGGTCGCGGCGTACGAGAGCGCTGGCTTCAATCTTACGGGAGTGGGCCAGCCTTTGCGCGTGAACGCAGCAAGCTTGTCGGCCTCGGTGTTTCCTCTGCTCGGTGTGTCCCCAGAGTTGGGACGCGGCTTCACGCAGGACGAGGACCGTTACGGTTCCAGTAGCGTCGTCGTACTTTCGCATGCACTCTGGGATCGCCAGTATAGCGGCGATCCGAACATCCTCGGCAAGACTGTAAAGCTCGATGAGAAACCGTTTACGGTGATCGGGGTGATGCCAGCCTCGTTCCGTTTTCCTTTCGATGGAGCGCCGCTTTCCGAAATGGCCGATCTATGGGTGCCGATTGCGTTTGCTCCAGACCGCCTCAGCCCCGAGAACCGCACCAGAGAGTTTGGCGTAGGCTTCATCGGGCGACTGAAGCCGGGGGTTAGCAGGGAGCAGGCGCAAAAGGATGTCGACAGCATCGCGACGGCATTCATGCAACAGTATGGCTATTCCGGGACGTTGCGTGTCGTGCCCAGGGCCTATGCTTTCGCGACGCGCACGGTAGAAAAAGCAAGGCCGCTGGTGGTCCTGTTGATATTGGCGGTTGCATGCGTGCTGGTAATCGCCTGCGCGAATGTCGCCAACCTGCTGCTGGCCCGCGCCAGTCATCGCAGCCGCGAAATGGCAGTTCGAAGCGCCGTTGGCGCCAACACGGCACGCATCGTGCGGCAATGTCTGGTCGAGAGCGTATTGCTCTCCGTGTGCGGGGCAAGCGCAGGAATCATCGTGGCGGTCGTGTCCGTCGCAGGGCTCAGGCGGTTCGGACCGGCGGACGTCCCCCGTCTGCATGACGTAACGTTGCATCCCGTTGTCCTCTTGTTCACGCTGGTTCTCTCAGTCGTGACCGCCATTCTCTTCGGCTTCGTGCCTGCCTGGCGGCTCGCCCACGTTGCGCCTCAGGCATGCTTGAAGGAATCGACTCAGGCCGGTCCGGCACGAGGCACTCAGCGGCTACAGAATTCGGTGGCGACGATTGAGATCGCGGCAGCTCTGGTGCTGCTCATCGCTGGCGGATTGATGCTCAGAAGCTTTGTGCGCCTGCTGGACTCTCCATTTGGGTTCGATCCGAAAGGCGTACTTGTGATCCGGACCCTGTTCGACCGTGCTCGCTATCCCGATCCGGCAAAGCGACAGGCTGCACAGAAAGAGCTACTCGACCGTCTTTCGCACTTGCCGGGAGTGACCGCGGTAGCGGCGGCGAGTCATCTTCCGCTTAGTGACACCCGACAGATCGGTTTTCGTTTGGAGCATGCCGCGGCCGATGACTACCACTGGGCGCAGAATTCCCTGGTCAGTCCTGGCTACTTCCGTTCGATGGGAATCTCGCTGGCCGAAGGCAGGGATTTCACCGAGCAAGATCGGCCTGACACGCCGAGCGTTGCCATCATCAGCGAGAAGATGGCAAAAGAATATTTCCCTGGCCGGAGCCCGGTTGGACAACGATTCCAGTGGGGCGATCGGGCCTTCTTCACGATCACTGGCGTCGCTGCCGATGTTCATGTATCCGCGCTGGACGCCGATCCCCCACCAATGATTTACACCTCCATGTTCCAGGTAGAAAGCGGGGCCAGCGGGCGTAATGCATTTGTGTTGCGAAGTAAAGGCGAGGAGCAGGGCCTGTTCCAGGAAGTGCAGCAGCAGGTCTGGTCAGTCGACAAGGATCTGCCAATCTATAACACGACGACTCTGGCAAAACTGGTTTCGGAATCCGTGGCCCAGCGACGCTTTACGGTACTGCTGCTGGGCAGTTTTTCAGTCATCGCAATGCTTCTGGCAAGCATCGGCCTCTTCGGGGTGATCTCCTACCTGGTTGCCGAGCGGACGCGAGAATTCGGCGTGCGCATGGCGCTGGGCGCGGACCGGGCTAGTATCTATTGGCAAGTACTGAAACGCGCGGCGGCACTGGCGGTTGGAGGCTGCGGAATTGGCTTGTTGCTGTCCTTGTTCGCTTCGCGACTGCTTCAGGCAAGCCTGTATCAGGTCAGCCGTTTCGATTGGCCGACTCTTGTGTTTGTGCCGCTATTGCTGGTGAGCGTTGCGCTGTTTGCTGCCTATTGGCCGGCGCGTCGGGCGACCAGGGTCGATCCGATGGTCGCATTGCGATACGAATGAAGTTCTTGAATTCAGAACAGGAGAGTCATGAGAACGTCTTTTAGTAGACAGATGCGGACAACGTTGAAAGTAACGCTTTCAGTCTGGTTTTTCCTGGCAGCCCTTGAGACCACTGCACAAAATCTGGTCGACTATTCAAAACCGGCTTCGCATTTTCCTTACTTGGTTGGCCCTTATATCGCACATCAGGTGCCGCAGCCTAGCTTCGGGAACACTCCACGGGTTGAGACTTTGCTGAAGGATGGCAAGCTGAGGCTATCGTTGCCTGACGCGGTCACACTGGCGCTGGAGAACAATCTCGATCTTGCTATCGCCCGTTTCAACCTGTCGATTGCCGACACAGATATCATGCGTGCCAAATCTGGAGAGAGCGTGCGCGGTGTGGCGACCGGCCTGGTGCAGGGAACGCCTGGCGGCGGTGTCGGAGGCTTTGGCAGTGGCGCTCCCGGCGCCGGAGCCGGTGGAACGTCAGGCGGCGCGGGTGGCGCGGGAACGGGCGCTTCGGGACTGGTACAGTCCACCCTCGGCACCGGCACGGCAATCGATTCCTTCGATCCCATCATTACGGGGGGCATGAACGTTGACCACGCGACCTTCCCCGAGTCCAGCACGGTCCTTTACGGGGTACAGTCGCTGCAGCAGCACTCGGGTGTTGCCAATTTCAGTTACACCCAGGGTTTTGGCTCAGGCACGCTGCTGACGCTCGGATTCAACAATGACCGCATTACCAGCAATAGCGGGTTCGGCATTCTCTCTCCGGAAGTGGACAGCGGATTTCGGCTGACGCTGCGCCAGCACCTGCTAGCCGGTTTTGGCTTCGGGCCGAACTTGCGATTCGTCCGGATCGCGCGCAACAACCGGGAGATTTCGGATGTGGCATTTCGCGGTCAGGTGATCGCCACGGTTTCACAGATTCAAAACATTTACTGGGATCTCGTGAACGCGTACGAAGACGTAAAGGTCAAGGAACGCTCCCTGGAACTAGCGGAAAAAACGCTCTCCGATGACCGCGAACAGGTGCGGATCGGTGCCATCGCTCCCATGGAAGTGATGAAAGCGGAGAGCGAAGAATCAGCTCGCAGTCAGGATCTGTTGCTGTCGCAGAACGGATTACAGCTGCAGGAACTCCTGGTCAAGAACGCGATCACACGGGATCTGAGCGATCCGGTGCTGGCTACGGCTTCGGTCGTTCCGACCGACACGATGAGCATTCCGGAAAGAGAGCCGGTGACTCCGATTCAGGACTTGATTTCCGATGCCCAAGCGCATCGTCCCGAGTTAGCGGAAGCGCGGATGGATTTAAGTAATCGCGAGATCACCCGCAAAGCCGCAGCGAACGCGTTGAAGCCAGCTTTGGACCTGGTCGCTTGGTACGGAGCCTACGGGTTAGCCGGCGTGCAGACCCAGCCCCCGCAGTACCAGGGACCGCCGATCCCTCCGGTGGCTACCACCGGGTATTCCAACGCATTCTCCGATCTGTTCAAAAACAATTCGCCTGACTATGCGGTGGGGCTCAATCTCACCATCCCGCTGCGAAACCGCGGAGCCCAAGCCGACCAGATCCGCTCTCAATTGGAGTATCGGCAGGCACAACTGCACCTGCTGCAGCTACAGAATCAGATCGGGATCGAAGTGCGCAACGCCCAATTTGCCCTGCTGCAGAATCGCTCTCGGGTAGAAGCCGCTCGCAAGGCACGTGACTTGGCAAAGCAGACGTTCGATGTCGAGCAGAAGAAGAAAGCTCTGGGCGCTTCTACCAGCAACCTGGTGCTGCAGACGGACCGTGACCTGGCGCAGGCCGAATCGAATTTTGTGGCGGCGATGTCCACCTATGAAAAATCGATCGTGGAACTGGACCGCGCTACCGGTTTGACGCTGGCGCACACCGGCATCGAGATCGAAGATGCGGTACGAGGCCAGGCGCAGCAGTTGCCTCACTTCGCAGGGGTCGCTCCAAGGAAGGATGCTGCAGTTGAAGAGTCGCGGCCAGAAAACAATTGACCCTTGAGAAGCGCGACAGTCAGACCGATGAAAACTCGGTCTGCTATGCTCTGGTATTTGGACGAGATCGAGACGACATGACCACGACAGCGTTATCCTCTATGACTATGCCGACCAGTTCGACTTCCGGTGCACGGCTGCTGATTGCCGACGATCAGCGGGACGTACTGGAAGCCTTGCGTTTGCTGTTGAAGCCGGAAGGTTTTGCTATCGAAGCAGTGACCTCGCCATCGGGCGTGCTCGACGCACTCCAGTCGCGGGAGTTCGACGCGGTGCTGATCGATCTGAATTACACCCGCGATACGACGTCCGGCCAGGAAGGTCTCGACTTGCTTTCTCGAATTCAGGCAAATGACAGCACCTTGCCGGTGATTGTCATGACCGCGTGGGGAAGCGTGGATGTGGCGGTCGAGGCGATGCGGCGGGGGGCGCGCGACTTCATACAAAAACCCTGGGAGAATGCACGCTTGCTCTCGGTATTGCGTACTCAAGTTGAGCTGAGTGGCGCACTGCGGCGTGGCCAGCGGCTCGAAGCCGAAAATCGCTTGCTGCGGGCGGAAGGGCTCCCCAAGTTCATCGCCAACTCTGAGGCGATGCAGCCGGTGTTACGCCTGATCAGTAGCGTTGGTCCATCCGACGCCAACGTTCTGATCACGGGCGAACACGGTAGCGGGAAGGAAGTGGTAGCGCGGACTCTGCATGCGCTCTCCAACCGGGCCTCCCGGCCGCTGGTTGCGGTGAACACCGGCGGCTTGCCGGAGGGAATCTTTGAAAGTGAACTGTTTGGCCATGTGAAAGGGGCTTTCACGGACGCCAGAACCGACCGGATCGGCCGCTTCGAATTGGCCCATGGCGGCACGCTTTTTCTGGACGAGATCGCCAACATTCCACTTTCCCAACAAGCCAAGCTGCTGCGGGTGCTGGAAAGCGGCGAGATGGAGCGAGTCGGTTCTTCGCAAACCCGCCGTGTGGATGTGCGAATTGTTTCCGCGACCAATGCCAACCTGAACCAGGACGTAGACGCTGGGCGCTTTCGGCAAGACCTTCTTTTTCGCCTGAACACGGTCGAGGTTCATGTTCCTCCGCTGCGCGAGCGCCGCCAGGACATCTCGCAACTTGCCATGTATTTCCTGAACCGCTACGCTGAACGCTATCGCAAGCCGGCGAAGACACTGGATCCATCCGCCATGCAGGCAATGTTGGAGTATTCTTGGCCTGGAAACGTGCGCGAACTGGATCATGCGGTGGAACGTGCCGTACTTTTGTCGAGCGGCGACCTGGTACGAGTCAGCGACTTGAGCTTGCGGAACCCGCGCGAAAGCACACAACGGATGGAGGATCTCAGCCTGGAAGAGGTGGAGTCCCTGCTGATCCGCAAAGCTATCGACCGTTACGGCGGCAACATCAGCCAGGCGGCCGACGCGCTGGGTTTGAGCCGGAGCGCGCTCTACAGGCGGCTGCAGAAATATGGAATCGGAAGCAGCTAACCATGCCCGGGCGCCGGCGGCGGCCACAGGCGCGCCTCGGCCGCAGCCTCGAGTCCATCCTGCGCGAAAATCCAAGCGTCGCTTGAGCCACGAAAACCGGATTCTGCTGTTGACCATGGCATCCGGCGCGGTCGGAGTCGTGCTTGCACTCGTTCTGCTATGGACCGGCGATCACGACTTCAGCACGCGCTGGACCCTTACATTCCTTATGGTGATGGTCTGGCTGGGCTTCGCCTTTGCCTTGCGGTCAGCCGTGATCCGCCCGTTGCAGACTCTTTCCAATATGCAGTCCGCACTACGGGAGGGTGATTTTTCCTTCCGGGTGCGGGGCGCAAAAATGGGAGACGCTCTGGGCGAGTTGATGCTTGAAGTCAACGCGCTTTCGGAAATGCTGCGCGAGCAGCGCCTGGGCGCGATGGAAGCAAGCGCACTGCTCACCACGGTGATGACTGAAATCGAGGTTGCCGTATTTGCCTTTGATGGCGATCGCAGGCTGCGGCTGGTGAACCGCGCCGGCGAACGCGTGATGGCCCAGAATGCCGAGCGCCTGCTGGGAAAGAGCGCTGAGGAACTGGGCCTTTCGGAGTGCCTCGAAGGAGAATCTGCGCGCACCCTGGAAAAGAGCTTTCCCGGGCAATCGGGCCGCTGGGGCGTTCGCCGTTCGATATTTCGGCAGGGAGGCAAGCCGCATTATCTGGTAGTGATCGCTGACTTGAGCCGCGCTTTGAGGGAAGAAGAACGGCAAGCATGGCAGCGCCTGGTGCGGGTGCTCGGCCATGAACTGAACAATTCTCTCGCTCCGATTTGTTCGATCGCGGGCAGTTTGGAAGACATCATGAAGCGCGAAGTTCGCGCCGCCGATTGGGAGGACGACTTGCGTCGCGGGCTGCGCGTGATTGTCGATCGCTCGGACGCTCTGAGCCGTTTCATGCGCGACTACTCTCGCCTCACTCGGCTGCCCAAACCGCAGCTTCGCCGCACCGATGTAAATACACTGGTCAAGGCTGCGGCTGGATTGGAGAGGCGTATTGCCGTGGACATCGAGCCAGGACCGGAAGTCATACTGGAAGCCGATCCCGATCAACTCCAGCAGTTGCTGATCAACTTGATCCGCAACGCGGTCGACGCATCGCTCGAGAATGGCGGAAAGGTCAGAGTCGGCTGGTCCAGGAACGGAAGTTGGCTCCACCTTTTTGTGCGGGACGAAGGCCCCGGAATCGCCAACCCGTCGAATCTATTCGTGCCCTTCTTCACCACCAAACCCGGTGGATCCGGCATCGGCTTAGCTTTGAGCCGGCAGATCGCCGAAGCCCACGGTGGAAGTGTTTCGCTGAACAATCGCGCCGAAGGAAAAGGCTGCGAAGCGGTCGTCCAGTTGCCGCTGGAAAGCTGACTGCGCCACCGCAGACACTCGACCCACGATCTCGTGCGGTACAATGTCTCTCTTCCAAACTAGGCTTAAAAGTGGGCTGGGCGGGAGGCTCCGGGAACGACCTGCAATCGTGTCGGAGGCCCAGCAAACAGTATCGAGACTTTCCCGCACACGGACAAAAAACTCTTCCCGGAGGCTACATGAAACGGCTGCTGCTGTGGACAGTCATCTGTCTAGTATTGCCCGGAGCGCTACGAGCACAGGACGAATCTATCACCGACACGACGGACCGTACTTTCTTTCCTCACGATACGCTCTGGGGCTATGCGCAGTTCGACTTGGCTCCTCCACATAACGAGATCGATCCAAATTTGTGCGCGGGAAATGCGAGAAGCTACGGCGGCGCGAATGCTCCGTGCAGCGAATTTGCCCGTTACATGCTTTCGGGATATTTAGAAGTGCGTCCTTTTGGCAAGGGCCAATTCCGCAGGTTCATGCTGTTTGGGCAGCCCGCAATTTTGTTCGGCAAGAATGTGCCGCAGTCGCTCTACACCTGGTCCTTTGACGCGATCGGCGTCGAGCATTCCTGGGGCTTGGGAGTTTATCTGGGGAGAGGATTCGAGTTCCGCGTGACCCAGCACTTCCTGTTCGACCGCTTGGGCGCGCGCGACCGCAATCTCGGGCCAGCGGATTTAGGTAACAACGGCCCCTGGGGAAGATACAACATGATCGGAGTGAGAAAGTATTTCGGCACCCGAAGATGGTGAGAGTTCCACGGCTATTCTTATCGGGGATGTCTGGATTCGAGCGCATAGTTATGGACGTCCCCAAAGGCGGTGACGCCGATGTGGCCAATCGACATCCAGCGCTCGAGCTTGTGATGGCCAGTGCGATGGAGCAAGTAAGAGATGCCGACGGAGGTCATGGTTCCGGCCGCTTCCAAGCTGGCGAATCCAGCCGAATTGTTTACTACGTCGTCGGGGATGAGAATCTCTTGTCTCCCGCGGGCCTGGAAGTTGCGAGTCGAAGCGTAATCCATACCCCGGGTCACGGCAATTCCGGAAAACAGCGCCAGATTTGTGCGATCCCAGAAGGCGTGTGGCGGAGAGGCGGTCGTGGCCGGATGAATTGCCGGAGGGGATGGGAGCGCAGTCAACGTTGGTTTCGAGGAGTCGGGCACTTGAGACTTGGCTGGCGAAGAATCCTGGGTGAGAAACCGCTGGGCCGTGGCAGGTTGTGGAATAAGAATGTAGCTTGCCAATGTGACCATCGCGACTACGAACGATTTGCTGAAAGGCGAGATCGCGATTTCTAGACGCATCTCAGCATTGTAATGGCGAAGCCAAGGGGTGCCGAGTTGCAGAGCAAGTGCTCGACCCGTTTGTGATCTTGAGTGTCCATTTCTCGCACTTCCCTTGAAACCTTTATAATTGTTAGTTTCGCGAACGCTTTCTGGAGGATATGTGATGGCGGTCTCCTACAACGGCCTTCCGGTGCCCGCAAATGGCGCCCGGATCACCTACAGCAATGGGCGCTACCAGGTGCCCGATAATCCCATCATTCCCTTCATTGAGGGCGATGGCACCGGCCGGGATATTTGGAAAGCATCCGTGCGCGTGTTCGACGCCGCGGTGCAGAAAGCCTACCAGGGCAAGCGCCGCGTGGCATGGTACGAAGTGTTCGCGGGCGAGAAGGCAAAGGCTGAGTTCAACAACTGGCTGCCGGATGACACCGTGAACGCGATCCGCGAGTTTCGCGTCGCCATCAAGGGTCCCTTGACTACGCCCGTGGGCGGCGGCATGCGCTCGCTGAATGTGGCTCTGCGGCAGATTCTCGATCTCTATGCCTGTGTGCGCCCGGTGAAGTACTACAAGGGCACGCCGTCACCGGTGAAACATCCCGAACGCATGGACATTGTGATCTATCGCGAGAACACCGAAGACGTTTACGCCGGCATCGAGTGGGAACAGGGCACACCGGAAGCTGCCCGGCTCATCGAGTTTCTGAATAAAGAAATGCTCAAGGGAGGCAAGAAGCAGATCCGGCTGGATTCGGGCGTCGGAATCAAGCCGATGTCCGTGACCGGCACCAAGCGCCTGGTGCGCATGGCAATCCAGTTCGCGTTGGACAGCAGGCGCAAGATTGTCACCTTGATGCACAAAGGAAACATTCAAAAGTTCACCGAGGGTGCCTTCCGCAAATGGGGGTATGAGATCGCTACGCAAGAATTTCGCGACAAGGTTGTCACCGAGCGCGAGAGCTGGATCCTCGACAACAAAGATAAGAATCCGAACCTCACGATTGAGGAAAACGCCAACCTGACCGAGCCGGGGTTGGAGTTCGCTACTGAAGAATTCCGGCAATCCGTTTACCAGGAAGTGCGAGACGTGCTAACCGCGATCTACGCGACCCACGGCAAGGGGGCGTGGAAGAAGAAGCTGATGATCAATGACCGCATCGCGGATTCGATCTTCCAGCAGGTAGTGACGCGAGCGGATGAATATTCGGTGCTGGCCACACCCAACCTGAACGGCGACTATATCTCCGATGCGTGTGCCGCGCAGGTCGGCGGGTTGGGTATCGCGCCGGGTGCCAACATCGGCGATGGCTACGCGATTTTCGAAGCGACGCATGGCACAGCTCCCAAGTACGCCGATAAAGACGTTATCAATCCCGGCTCGGTAATTCTCTCGGGTGTGATGATGTTCCGCCTTATGGGCTGGAATGAGGCGGCTGACCTGATCGAGCATGGCATGGAGCGAACCATCGAGCAAAAGCAAGTCACTTACGACTTCGAGCGGCTGATGGAAGGCGCTACCAAGGTGACGACTAGCGAGTTTGCTGGCCACATCATCGAAAACATGGATGCGGCGGTGCTGAGCGCGACGCGTTAGTAGCGGAAACCTATAAGCACAAAGGACGTGAGGGTACAAAGGAAGAAAGAACTTTTCTCGACCCTGTGTTCCTCCGTGTCCTCTGTGGCTACTGAATTTATTGTTCCTATTTGGAAAGGGAAATCATGCGTAAGAAAGTTACGGTTGTAGGCTCTGGAAACGTGGGCGCCACGGCTGCCCACTGGATAGCCGCCAAGGAACTGGCGGACGTAGTTTTAATTGACATCATCGAAGGTGTTCCGCAAGGCAAAGGCCTGGACCTGCTGGAAGCCATGCCCATTGAGAAACGAGACTCGCATATCCTCGGCACGCAAGATTATGTCGACACTGCCAATTCCGATATCGTGGTGATCACCGCCGGCATCCCGCGCAAGCCGGGCATGAGCCGCGATGATCTGCTCAACACCAACCACAAGATCATGAAAGATGTAGTGGGCAAGGCCGTGCAGCATTCGCCAAACTGCATTCTGATAATCGTATCGAATCCCCTCGACGCCATGGCTCAGGCCGCGTACAAGATGAGCGGCTTTCCCCGCGAGCGTGTGATCGGCATGGCCGGCGTGCTCGATTCCGCCCGCTTCCGCGCGTTCATTTCGGAAGAATTGAAAGTCAGTGTGGAGAATGTGACCGCATTTGTCCTCGGAGGGCACGGCGATACCATGGTCCCGTTGCCGCGTTATTCCACCGTGGCCGGAATCCCGATTACCGAACTGATGGATGCGGCTACCGTGGCCCGTCTGGTGCAGCGCACCCGCGATGGCGGCGCCGAGATCGTGAAATATCTGAAGACCGGCAGCGCCTATTACGCCCCTTCAGCGGCGGTAGCGGAGATGGTCGAGGCTATCTTGAAAGACAAGAAGAAGATCCTGCCCTGTGCGGCATATTTAGAAGGCGAATACGGGATCAAGGGGCTTTACGTGGGCGTGCCAGTGAAGTTGGGCTCGAAGGGAATCGAGCAGATCATTCAAATCAAACTCACGCCGGAAGAAAAGGCGGCACTGGATAAGAGCGCCGAGGCGGTGAAGGAGTTGGTGGCTGTGATCGGGGTGTAATCACCTGGAGGGAAGCTTGAAAGAAGTGGCTATTTCGGAGTTCAAGGCCAAGTGCGTGGGCATTTTGGAGCAGGTGCGCAAGACCCGTAAACCGGTCCGCGTAACCCGGTTTGGGGAACCCGTGGCAGAAGTGGTGCCCCCTCTGCCAAGAAACGTTCTGCAAACTGGCTGGGGTGCATGGCGGGGACGGGTCGCGTCTTAGGGGACATCGTTGGTCCCGCAAGCAGCAACACCGACTGGGAACGGTGACCCCGCGGACCATGTTCTGGTAGCGTCGGCAAGAGTGTTCGGGCTGACCTTGGTTACAGCAGACCAACGCCTTATCCGTGAGTCTGGCATTTCCGTAATTGCCAACCAGTGAGCGGAAGCGGTTGGCCCTCGGCCGCTGTTTGCCGTATTATTGGGTGTTTGCATGAGGCGCGTGTGCGGAAGTTCGTCTTGGCTCTCATCATTGTCGTAGAGCTCGGTTGCACTTGGCTGGCATTCCGGAAAACCGCCCACCCACAACCAAACCTTAAGGTCCTACTTTCAGAGCGGTTCGAGTCTGAAAGCTGGCGCGCCGGTGTGCGTCGATGGTGTCAAGCTGGGTGTGGTTACGAGTGTGCGCGTGCGCCCCGAGTTGGGAGAGCGCCCCGTCGAAGTTCTAATGGCGATAAGCACGCCCTATGAGCTGCATATCCCTACTGATTCAACTGTGGCGATTTCTACGGAGGGAGTATTAGGCCCGCCTTTTGCGGATATAGATACCCGGTACGCTCAAGGCCCGCCGCTAGGAAACAATGGCGAGCTGAAGAGCTTCGAAATAAAAGGCGCGAACGGCGCAGGCCATTTTGTTGAAGCCTTGGGAGAAGCTCTCATCCAATCCACTCGCAAGGGCAGACCGCAAGAAGGACAGACCAACAGTTCCGAGAAGCCCACAGTTGGCGGCAGGTAGTTCACACTCTTTCGATCGTCACCGACTTCACCACCACATCTTTGTTCGGCTTGTCCTGGCGATTACGGGGGAGACCCACGATCTTCTCGGCGACGTTCTGGCCCTCCACCACTTCGCCGAAAATCGTGTGCTTGCCAGTGAGCCACGTCGTAGGAGCTAGCGTGATGAAGAACTGCGAACCGTTTGTGTTTGGACCGGCGTTCGCCATGGCCAGCTTGCCCGGCTTGTCGAATTTATGTGGCGAGCCTTTGGTTTCGTCCTCGAACTGGTAGCCGGGGCCACCCATGCCGGTGCCCGCCGGATCTCCGCCTTGGATCATGAAGTCGGGAATCACGCGGTGGAAGATCGTGCCGTCGTACAGCCGGTCTTTGCTTTTCTTGCGGGTGACGGGATGCGTCCACTCGCGTTCGCCCTCGGCGAGTTCAAGAAAATTTGCGACCGTCTTGGGCGCGTCCTTTTCAAACAAGCGGCAGACGATGCTGCCTTCCGATGTATCGAAGATCGCATAAGTGCCAGGTTGGCGGGTCATGACAGTTCCTTTCGTTTATGTCGTTAATGTCGAGAGGCGAGGGCAAGATGCCCTCGCGACAGCCGGCGAGCTGCCGCCGCTACAAAATGCTCGCGGTGCAGTTCGCGCTACTTCGCGCCGCTGACTGTAATGTGATTAATCTTTACTGGCTTATAGGGGCGGTCATTCGAGTCGCGTCCCATGCGTGCGATTTGCTTCACCAACGTCACGCTGGCTTCATCGCACTGACCGAAGATGGTGTAGCCGCCGTTCAAACTTGCATAGGCAACTTCGGTGATGAAAAACTGAGAGCCATTGGTATCGGGACCAGCATTCGCATAGGCCATGCGCCCCGGACGATCGAACTTGAGGTCGGGAGAGGTTTCATTCTTGAAAGCATAGCCGGGGTCGCCGGTTCCAGTGCCCATCGGGTCGCCACCCTGGATCATGAAGTTCGGGATCACGCGGTGGAAGATGGTGCCGTCGTAAAGCGGAACACCGTGCTTTTTCTGATGAGTGATGGGACTGGTCCAATCCTTGGTTCCGTTAGCCAAGCCAGCGAAGTTAGCCACGCCGATCGGAGCCTTGTCCGGGAAAAGCGTGCAGGTCAGTTTGCCTGCCGTGGTATCAATTACAGCAGTCGGCCCGCCCGAAGCCGCTGCCGGTTTGGCCTGGGACCACAACGTGAGCGAGGACAGAAAGATGACTGAAACGAGAATCAAGCATTTGCGCATGGGTGCCTCCTTGAGTGTAATAAGTCCGAATCTTGAATTGTACGACAGCAACGGCGGAATTTAGTTATCAGACGGAACCTTTAGCGCCTGCATCTCATGGCTGACGCGCTCCACTTCGTTGAACACCCGCAGCGTATTGCCGCCGAGAATCTTATGGATGTCATCGGCGCCGTAGCCGCGATCGAGCAACGCTTGCGTGATCTTCGGCAAGTCGGCGGCGGAATCAATTCCTTCCGGCGTTGCCCCGCTCACGCCGTCGAAATCCGAGCCCAAGCCGACGTGGTCCATGCCAGCGACCTTGGCGATGTGGTCAATATTGTCGATCAATGACTTCAGCGGCGGGCGTGGTATTCTTGCGCTCCACTCCCTTTCGATGCGGTCTTTGTCGAGGTAACTGACCGGTTGTGCGGCAGCCTTCTTCTTGGCGATGTATTGCTCTGCCGCGGCGTCCCGTTCCTTGGACTGGGCGCGGAATGCGTCCAGATACTTCTGATCGTCGAAGGCGGAGAAGAAGTTCACTTGCACGACGCCGCCATTCTTAGCCACTGCGCGCAGCATATCGTCGGTCATATTGCGGGGATGATTGCTGAGGGCGCGGGCCGATGAGTGCGACGCGATCACCGGGGCCTTGGTTGTGGCAATTGTGTCCCAAAACGTTTTGTCCGCGACGTGAGAAATGTCCACCATCATGCCGAGACGGTTCATTTCCAGCACGACTTGCCTGCCGAAATCGGTGAGTCCGTTGTGGTGTTGGATCTTAGGGTCGTTGATGTCGCCGGAGGAATCCGCCCATTCATTCGTGTTCGACCACGAAAGGGTCATGTAACGCACGCCGAGGCGATAGAAATCGCGCAGGAGGCGAATATCGTTCTCGATGGAGTGACCACCCTCGATGCCCATCAAGGCGGCAAACTTTTTCTGCTGGCGGGCGCGCTCGATGTCCTCGATGGAAAATGCCATAACCATTCGATCAGGATGGCGCGCCGCCTGTTCGTACACGGAATCGATCAGATCGAAGGTGTGCCGGGCGAAGTGGCCTTGATTGGTTTCGGGATCAACCCAGATGGAGAAAAACTCGGCGTCCAGGTTGCCGGCACGAGCTTTATCGAGGCTGATGTGGCCGATGTCCTTGGGATCGGTCGAACCAATATCAAAGTTCTCGTCCAGAAAACGCTGCGGCGTATCGGCATGCGTGTCAACCACGATGGCCGAGTCATGGATGGCGCGAGCTCGGGGGCTGATGCCGGAAGGGGCATTGCTCTGGGCAAAAGCTAGAGCGGAAGCCATCATCAGCAGCGCAACGAAAAGTAGGAGGTCCGCCGAAAGAAACCGCTTTAGTGTCTCCATGGATGGTAAGGGAACGATTGTAAACGATTGCTGGTGGAGAAGAAATGAAGAGTAAGATCCTCACGCCCGATCAAGAGGAGGAACTCCTTTCAGCTTTCGAGTCGCACAAAAATGTTGTAGGGATCCTTCGACCCGCATGACAATTTGATAGAAATGGGCGCAAGGTTGGAACTACTGTTGCGGGTCGCTATTGGCAGAGATGCTCTGTGGCTGTGCGTTTTCGTCGTCTTGTGCTTCATCTTGCTGCTCTCCGGCTAAGGTCTTCGACTCGCGCCAGTCCGCGTAACGGCCGGAGACCGCCACGTGGAATACCCATTGATGGCGTTCTTCTTCTGGTTCCACCAGTCCCTGATCCTTGAGTGGCATCATGTACTCCTCCACCCATTTCACCTGCTGCTTTGTCATACCACGGCGTTGAATGTCGACCGTAATCCCGGCCAGATGGGATGAGGCGGTTTCACCCTTTTCGGGTGCGGCGTTGCGATTATGCCGGCGAAGCTTTTTCTGTACCTGCACCGTCCGCACCGCCGAATTCACCTGAATCTGACTGTGGAACTGCTTGTAGTAAGCCTCGCTCAGATCCTCAAGAAAGTCGCGCGTCCAAGGACGACAGTAACGGCGATCGGGGTTCAGTCGAGGATCAAAGCGCAGGGTTTGGCTTGCAACAATCGGAACCAGTTCCTGGCTGGCGATCAGTTGCTCGAGCTCAGCATCATTCTGGATGCGCGGCAACTCGAGGCGGTCAATTTCCTCGTTCTGGCGCAACAACGAATCGCGGGAAGGACGGAATACCGGGTTCCAAAGGACACGACGGAAATGAGTCCGGCGTCTGCTGGCGCGATGTACGTGGTGGCTGGGCACGACCTGATGCAGCCCAAAAGCCTGTCCGCACACGGCGACGGCCAGAAATACCAACAGAAAAGCTCGCTCTGTTTTACCCTTCACGAAGTGGCCTCAAATCCTTAGATGCGATAGCGCGAACGCAAGGCGGTATTCTAAATCACGGGCCTTGCTTGTCATGCTAGCTTTCCGCCGCGAGGTTACCAAAGAGTATCCTGGCCAGATTACTGCTGGTTACTCTTTGCTCGCAGAGTTCGCCGACTACCCTGATTGTGTCTGCAGCTAAGATGCCGTTTCCGAGCGCCGGATTGTCTCTGTCTATGTGCCCAAGAAAGAAGCAATTACCGCCCTCGACGCCGGGGACAGACTGCGAACTCTATCACCAGTTGGCAGGGCCTCGGACAGAAAACGTCACCGATGAGCCATTTCGGCCCATTTAGCGTCACTTGTGGAAGAGGTCGCCAATGGCCTGTTTCATGACTTCGCCGCCGACCTCGGAAATAGATCGCGTCAGGGGAATGTCCTTGGGACAGACCTCGACACAGTTCTGCGCATAGCCGCATTCCTGGATGCCGCCATCGCCCATCAGAGCGGCCAGGCGCTCGCGTTTCAGCGCTGCGCCGGTGGGATGCGCATTGAACAGCCGCACCTGAGAGATCGTGGCCGCGCCCACGAAGCCGGTGTCCTCGTTGAACTGCGGGCAGGCCTCCATGCAACAACAGCAGGAGATGCAGCGCGAAAGCGGATAGGCGGCCTCCTGTTCTTCAGGAGTCACGCGCGGGCCAGATCCCAGATCGTAACTGCCATCAATGGGGACCCAAGCCTTCACCGCTCTCAGGTTTTCAAACAGAACGCTGCGGTCGACCGTCAGATCGCGAACCACCGGGAACTTAGTAAACGGTTCCAGCTGAATGGGCTGGTCGAGCTTGTCCACCAAGGCAGAGCACGCCATACGAGCTCGCCCGTTGATGAGCATGGCGCAGGAGCCGCAGACTTCCTCAAGACAATTGGAGTCATAGGTGATGGGAGTGGTCGGCTTGCCATCGCGAGTGACGGGATTCCGGGCAATTTCCATCAGCGAGGAAATCACATTCATGCCCGGGTGCCAGGCAAGTTCAAATTCTTCCCAATGAGGTTGCGTATTGGGATTGTCCTGGCGCTTGATCTTGATGATTACCGATTTGTCACTTGCCATATGCTAGGTCTCAATTGCCGTCGCTCTTGCCTGCTCTCGCTTGCCATTCATGACTGATGTCCGTTGAGCTAATTCAGTACTTTCTCGGGCGCGGGGGAATCAGCGAAACATCCACCGGCTCGAATTCAAACTTCGGCTCGTCTGCATCAGGTGCGAAGTATGCCTTCGTCGTCTTCATCCAGTTCTTATCGTCGCGCTCGGGGAAGTCTGGCTTGTAGTGTGCCCCGCGAGATTCGTCCCGCATCGCTGCACCCTGCGCGACTACGCGGGCGAGTTGTAGCATGTTGTAAAGCTGGCGGGTGAAGACCACGCTGGTGTTCGCCCACTGCGTGCGGTCGCTGAGGTTAACCTTGCGGAAACGTTCAAGCATCTCAACCAGTTTGGCATCAGTTTGCTGCAAATTCTTGTTGTAGCGGATGACGGTGCAGTCCTTGGTCATCAATTCGCCAAGTTCGCGCCACAAGCGGAACGGGTTCTCCGTGCCGCCCGACTTCATCAGCATCGAATTGTTTTCTTCCTGATGCTTGCGTTCCGCGTCGAAATGTCCATTGCTCGACGCGGCCTTCTGATCGCGTGCGTATTGCACAGCTGCGGGGCCGGCGATGAATCCGCCGAAGATGCACGAAACCAGCGAATTCGCACCCAAACGATTCGCACCGTGATACTGGTATTCACATTCGCCCGCGGCATAAATCCCGGGGATGTTGGTCGCCTGGTTGAAATCAACCCACAGGCCGCCCATGGTGTAGTGCATGCCCGGGAAGATCTTCATCGGAACTTCGCGCGGGTCGTCCCCCACAAACTTCTCATAAATTTCCAGAATGCCTTCCAGCTTGCGGTCGAGAATCTTGCGATCGATGTGGGTCAGATCGAGGTAGACCATCGGCTTCCCATCGATTCCTAGGTTGTGCTCATAGACAACCTTGAAAATCGCGCGGGTGGCGACATCGCGCGGCACCAGGTTTCCATACTTGGGATACCATTCCTCCAGGAAGTACCAGCGCTCGCTTTGCGGGATCGACAGCGCATCGCGCTTATCACCCGCCGTCTTCGGAACCCACACGCGTCCGCCTTCGCCGCGTGCCGACTCCGACATCAGGCGCAGTTTGTCTTCGCCCGGAATTGAAGTGGGATGAACCTGGATGAACTCTCCGTTGGCGTAGAAGCATCCTTGCTGATACAGCGCTGACTGCGCCGAGCCGGTACACACCACAGAGTTAGTGGATTTCCCGAAGATCGCCCCAATGCCGCCGGTCGCGACGATGATCGCGTCGGCGGGGAAAGTGCGCACTTCCATGGAACGCAGATCCATGGCACAGATGCCGCGGCAGACCTTGTTGGAATCGAGCACGGCCGAGAGAAATTCCCAGTGCTCATATTTCTTGACCTTGCCTTCGGACTCGTAGCGGCGCACCTGCTCGTCGAGCGCGTAGAGAAGTTGCTGTCCGGTGGTGGCTCCAGCGAATGCGGTGCGGTTGTAGAGCGTCCCGCCGAAGCGGCGAAAATCCAGCAAGCCTTCCGGTGTGCGATTGAAAGGGACGCCCATGCGGTCGAGCAGGTCAATGATGCCCGGAGCGGCGTCGCACATGGCCTTCACGGGGGGCTGGTTGGCCAGGAAGTCCCCGCCGTAAATGCTGTCGTCAAAATGCTTCCATGTGGAATCGCCCTCACCCTTTAGGTTCTTGGCTGCGTTGATGCCGCCCTGCGCGCATACCGAATGAGAGCGCTTCACGGGGACAATGGAGAATAGATCTACCTGTCCGCCCATCTCGGCGATCTTGATGACCGCAGAAAGACCCGCCAGGCCGCCGCCGATAACAATGATTTTCGGATTCGCTGCCATCTTCGAATGTACCGCTTTCCGTAAGCTTTATTTGGTCGCGCCCGATCCCGCTTCGACGATACTTGCGCCCGCAGGGTCGGTTGGCTGCTGTGCAAAGCGTTCCCTGAAGGTGTACAAGCTGGTCAGGCCCGCGGCACTTAGGATCACGAAAAATGCGAGGCACACGGCAAGGAATCTACGCCGCGCGTTTTCACCCGGAGTGAGTCCCCATTTGGCGGCAAACAACCAAATCCCGTAAGCGAAATGCCAGGACGCGCACACCAAGCCGACAACGTAAAAAGTCAGCAACGCAGGCGAGAACAGTTCCGCTTGAACTTTGCCGAAAGACGCGCCCGGATATTCGTGCAAGTCGATGCCGGTAAATCGCATCGTCCATGTGTGCCAGAGGATATAGGCGAACGCGATTGCGCCGGTCCAACGCTGCGCCGTATACATCCAGTTTCCAGTCCAGGGATAATCCCCGACGTTCACTTCCCCGCGATACCAGATGTAGAAACCGTAGAGCGCGTGAAACAGGATAGGCAGCCAGATGCCAAACAACTCAAGTATCGGAACCAACGGAAGACTCGCCAGAAAGCGGACCTGGCGAGCGTAGGCGGCCGGACCGCCGATTGCCGAGGAGTTGGAAATCAAGATGTGTTCGAACAGGAAAGCACCCACGGGGACGATCCCGCTGAGCGAATGCAGACGGCGCAGCAAAAACGAATATCCCTGGCCGGCCCGCAGCGGAGCCACGCCACCTTTCATCGGCATCGGAGCCGCAGGACTAGCGGTTGCTGGCACGGAATGCTCCTAATGAGTTCAAGTATGAGAACGGAACCTTTTATTATGTTGTTGCGGGAGAAGGTAAGTCAAGGAAGCGACGGAGCGTGCCATGAAGACGATCGGAATTATCGGGGGGCTCGGGCCGGAGTCAACGATTGAGTATTATCGTTGGATCATCGCATCGTACGTTGAGTCGAGACCAGATGGAAGCTCTCCCTCAATCATCATCAACAGCATCGACTTGAAGAAGCTCCTGGAGATGGTTGCGGCGAACGAACTTGCCAAACTGACCGAGTATCTGGTGAGTGAAATACAGAGACTGGCGCGGGCAGGGGCGGAGTGCGGGTTGGTCGCTGCCAACACGCCACACATTGTGTTTGACGAAGTCCGCCGCCAGTCACCCATTCGATTGATCAGCATTGTGGAGGCAACCTGCGAGGCAGCGAAGGCTCTGGGGTTGAAAAAGCTTGGTTTGTTCGGCGCACGCTTCACCATGCAAGGACGATTCTACGCAGATGTTTTTTCCAAGGAAGGGATCGCGCTTGCCGTCCCCGATGAGAATGACCAAGCTTTCATTCATCACATGTATTTTAATGAGTTGGTGAAGGGCACGGTTCTGCCGGAAACGCGTGAGCGATTGCTCACCATCGTGGATCGATTGAAAGAGCGCGAGGCGATCCAAGGGCTGATCTTGGGCGGCACGGAACTGTCTTTGATTTTGCGGGATCCGACGGTTCGGGACATCCCAGTGCTCGATACGACCAAGATTCACGCAAATGCAATCGTTGCGCAGGCATTGTCGCAATAGCGGGCGACGGCGTAGTTGAATTTCAAATTGCGGCACTACTCTTTATTGCCTGGTACCAAGCCAGGAACTGCCGGAACGCAGCGCCACGATGGCTGCACCGAGCCTTCTCTTCCGGAGTCAATTCGGCGAAGGCTTTCTGGATCTGCGGAAAGTAGAAGAGGGGATCGTAGCCGAAACCATTCGTCCCACGAGGGCGATTCAAGATAAAGCCTTCGACCTCTCCGCGAAACACCTCCAAGGTTCGTCCATCGCGCGCGGCCGCAATCACGCACACGAACCGGCCGTTGCGCTTGCCATCGGGAACATCTTTCAGTTCACGCAGGAGGCGCGTGTTGTTGGCTTCGTCGTCGGTGTTGTTGTCCATCAAGTGAGGCGCATCGGCGGCATAGCGCGCAGAGTGGACACCCGGAGCACCCTTGAGTGCGTTCACTTCCAAGCCAGAATCATCTGCCAGGACAATCTCACCCGGAACTTCGCGGCTGTAACTCTCCGCTTTTTTTCGCGCGTTTTCCTCGAAAGTAAGACCGTCTTCGACCACGACAGGCAGAGAGGAGAAGTTTGGAATAGAGGCGATCTCGATGCCAAGGGGCGCCGCAGCTCCAGCAAAATCGCGCAATTTGCCGGCGTTCGAGGTTGCGATGAGGATGTGATTCATTGGCCGGCGGTCCTGTTTACCGCCCTCTGCTCGCGGTTTGGCGTTTGCTCCTTACTATCAAATGATATATAGCAACAGAATATTTACCAATATATTTGGAATGGTATGAGGGATTTGGCAAGAATCGAGTTCTCTTGTGGGCTTGACAAAGATTTCAGGCGAGGTCAGCGTCGGAGCTTGCACGCCTCCGCCGAAGCGCGACCAAGCCTCCAAGGACTAGACCGGTGACGCCTGAGATGATTCCTCCGAGGGTTCTATCCCAGGTTCGCGAGAACGTGATTTGCACACGGTTCTCGCCCGCTTGAACCGGGATCAGCATCTGCCCGGTGACGTCTCGTGTGGCCGTTGCGACGACCTGGCCATTCACTTCGACGCGCCACGCAGGATAGTTGAATAACCGCAACACCAGTTGTCCGGGTTGGGCGACCTCGGCGGTAAACAACTTCGATTCCGCGTTCCATCGTTGAATCCGGATTCCCTGAACTTGATCTGGCGCTGCGCTAAAGTCGTCCAGAGCGACGCGGGGAGCATCCTGCTTGATTTCGTATGGATCGCCACCGACGGGCACATACTCATCGGTGCCCGCGTATCCTTTTCCGCTCCGCTGGCTTTCAAGCATCTGGCCGAAATCCGCCGCGGTTTCCCACCATGGAGGCTGAACACGATGCCAGGCAAAAGCAAGCACCGCGCACATGGTGAGGCAGATCAGAACGCGTACAATCCAATGCCGTGCAGCCATGGTTACAAGAAGGGCGAAGGCCATATTCAGGCACAACAGCCAACGCCAGGGAAGTTGCAGGAAACGCAACTCAGGCAGATGCTCCCATAGAAAAAACGTAAACGAACAATTGAGCAGTGCCGCAAGTATGGTCCACCCGAAGAGCATCCACCAAGGCCGGGGCTCGCGATGCCTCCATCGGCGGGAAAAGAATGCCGCAATCGCGAGCACAATCATTTCCGCCGATGCCACCAGCGAGATTAGCAAGTTGAAGCGATTGTGATCGATGTCATTGATATTCACGAAAAGGAAATTGTCCTGGGGACGCACACCCGGAGACAGCACTTCAGCGATGTTCACCCATTTCTGTTCATACGCTGCCGGTACCAGGAAAAACGCCGCGAGAGCCGCGCCTAGCAATACTGTAAGTACGCCGCACAGCAAAACTCGCAGCGAGCGCTTGAGAATGGCCAGGATCGCGATTAACAGCGTCAGGGAATAGTTGACCATCACGGCGGCGGGAATGTTCGTCAGCCAGGCGGAGCCCACGATGGCGGCCAAGGGAATGACTGCTTCTTGTCCCTCTTCTTCCGAGCGCAGCGCGTAGAGAAAAAGCACAGGCAACAACGCACCGGCGAGCAGTTCCGCGAACGCGCTCCGCCAATACACAATGACGAGGTAATAAGGATTGGCAGCATACAACGCTGCGGCAAAGATGGCATCGCGACGATCCAACCAGCGCCGCGCCAGAAGAAACATGGAACATCCGGAAAGCGTCAACGCCAACCACACATAAGTGCCGGCAACGGCCTTCCACGGCAACAGCGCTCCCAACGCGGCCCCCAGTGTCCATGAGGACGGGGGATAGAAAATGAATCGGGCCTCACCGTATCCGTACTGCGCCAGGCCAGCCCATCGCGGATAGAGGATCCCCTGCCTCCATTGGCCAAGAACTTCCATCCAGGAGTTCACGTGGAACTCGAAATCGTGTCCGGAGGGATTGCCGAGAAAGAAGAACGGAAGAATCACAAGGAACGCTGTTGCCATCACCATGAGTAGAGGCAAAGGAAAGATGGGTCCACCGGTAAAATTGACGGGGGCTTCTTGCCGCGTCGTGAATCTTCGCTCCGAAGAAGGCGAGTTCAGCAGGGAATTGCCTCGGAAGTGTGGATGTAGCTGCACAGAGATTGTTGCCTAAGCGGGGCAAATGAGCAATCCGGAGTGCTGCAGTCAACAACGACGTCGGATGCCGCGACAATCTGTGGAGATTGTGCGTCGGATTTCACGGGAAATTAACTTGGCTGCCACCTTCCCGAAACCAGCGCTCGCTAGACTTCGGTCATTCGAGGTGGAATAAACCCGGCGCTAAGGGGTTCGCGCGAGAGACGGCGTGCGGGCCTCTTAGTGTTTTGAGGGTCGCCCGGTGCTTAATCAGTTTGAGGGAATTAGGAAGCGGCCGCCAGGTCAGGCCGAGGTGACTTCTTCCGAACTGCGCTGCTGGCGGAGTTTCTGCAAAAAGTCGTCCTGGCTGAGTGACTCGTGGCTGCGCAGCAATTCCAGCAGCGGGTCGTCGAGTTCTTCCTTGGGTAGCGGGTCAGGTTGATTGTACTGATCGCCGGCAGTGAGCGCGCGCGGGGTGATCAGCAATGCGGGCTGCGTTCCCGGACGGCTGCTAAGGAATCCGATGAACCTTGCCACCTGGGCACGCTCGTCGGTAGTGCGCGCGGCGAACTCGATGCCCATGCCGAATCCGGGGTGCATCACGCGAACGATGCCTTCCGCTCGCACTTCGATGTCTTCAGCGTTCAGACACAAAGTAATGCCGGAGCGCTCAGGAAAAGGCGATTCGGTTTCGACGTAACATCCGCCCAGGCTGAGATCGGTCAAGGTGCACTGCGATACCGGTTCGGGATCGGGCGGCGGAATCTCCGGCGCGTTGGCCAATACCCAGGTTTTCAGCGTGGCGCGAAGGTTTTCGGGAAGATCGATGAAGCGCACGCCGGCTTGTCCGTTGGGACTTGCCCAGGCAATTTCGCCGCTGGCCTGGATTTCGGTGGTGCTATCCGGAAGATCGAACTGTGCGCTAATAGTGGCGCCAGGGCAGAGCGGCTGGGCTGCCAGAACGTCCATGCCATCTTCGCTGAGATCGAGGAGGATACTTTCGAACTGAGGTCCGTTCTGGACCTGGAGCTGAATCGGAACTTGCACAGGAACTCGGAAAGAGCGCCGTCGTTCCCGCTTGATCAGGGCCGTGGCGGCGCGCAGGCTGGCTTCGGCCTGCTCCACAGAAATCGGCTTGTAGAGGATGAAATTGGCGCCCGCGCCGAATACGTTGCGGACTTTTGTCTTGTCGCTCAGCAGCGCCACGGTTACGGCTTTGACACCCGGGGAGCCCTGGCTGGCGTTTTGCAGTACCAGCGAGGCGCTATGCGGATCGTCGAAGTCAACGATAACAGAGTCAAACTTTTCTTCGGTCAGGCGGCACAGGGCTTCGGGATATCCGCAGCAGGCGACGGCGACGCCACATCGGGAGAGGACCGGAGTCAAGACTGCGGCTGCCTCTTCGTCCTTGGAAACCAAAAGTGCCTGAAACGTCATTATTCCGCTCATGTGTGCCGAAGTCTCTGCGGGTTAGGGCCAGCGCGGAGCCACGCCGCGGGCCGGCTTGGCGGGGGCAGCCGAACCGCCCGAAGAAGCCGACGCAGCCTTCGCAGCCGTGCTGGGTTGTTCATCCACCTCGGCCAAAACCGCAGCGTCGTCATCATCGATTTCAGCCAGGAGAGGAGCCACTTCACGCAGCTTTTCGGCCGCCTGCTGCAGCATCTCAATCTGCTTGGCTAGTTGTGCGTAACGGGCCTGCTTCCGCCGCAGGACCTCATGAATGTCCTTCATACAACCCCCTATTGCGAATCTAAGGAGGCCGCCAGCAATCGTCAATCGTTATACTCTTTAGGCAGATTACGGCAGTAACCAGGGATCAAGCCGGAGGCAGCCACGATCCCACTCCTCGAAGTCCTTGGCGATGGGATGTGTGTGAAAAACAGGCGGAGGTGGGATGTATAGCCATTTCGTGCCAGCCAGTGGCACGAACGTGGGATTTACATCCAAAGGGGCAAAACGTACCCTGTGATTGAGCAGTTCTGGGGGAGGGCTGTTCGGGCGTCCCATGACTCGAAAGAGCCACGGGGCGCTTCTTATTTTTTGGGACACCTTTCCTCCAGCCGAACTCGGCGCGGCCCGTAAGAAAACCATTGCGGCTACCCAGCACGGTACGCGACCTTTTCTCACAGTAGCTGTGGGGTGGTCCAACCAGGCGCTTGGCTGACCCCCGCTCCACCCTGCCCACGATGTACAATCCGCATCAGCCACTCGCAAGAAAAGACTGCGGTTAGGTTGCGCGCATGCCATTCACGGAGCCTGGGGTTTGAAGCTCAAAGATTTCTTCCTTCTTTCGCTCCTTACTTTGGGAGCGTTGCTGGTCCACGGCTATCACCCCTGGGCCGAGGACGCGGAGATTTATCTTCCCGGGGTCGAGAAAATCCTGCATCCCGAGCTGTTTCCCTTTAACGCGCAATTCTTCGAATCGCATGCGCGCCTCACGTTTTTCCCAAACTTCATTGCGGCCTCTGTGCGAGTAAGTCATCTGCCGCTGGATGTTGTGCTGCTGTTTTGGCAATTGACTTCCATCTTTCTGCTTCTGCTGGCCTGCTGGCAGTTGATCAGCAAGTGCTTTGCCGATCAAAGAGCCCGCTGGGCTGGTGTGGCGACGGTCGCGGCACTTCTGACTTTGCCGGTGGCAGGGACTGCTCTGTACATCATGGATCAATACATCAATCCGCGAAACCTTGCTGCTTTCGCCGCGATTTTCGCCATCGCCAAAGTCGTCGACGGAAAGTACTTCCATGCCGGATTCTTTCTTGTGTTTGCCGCGGCTATTCATCCTCTCATGTCGGTCTTTGTTCTTTCTTACTGTGCGGTGCTGCTCTGCATCAAGGAATTCGACCGGTGGTTTGCCAGTCTCGGCTGCCTGTTGCCGTTTGGCATCTCGTTCGAGCCCCCCTCGCCGGCCTATCATCAGGTGGCGCTTTCCCATTCCTATTTCTACTTGCTGCGATGGCACTGGTATGAATGGCTGGGCGTGGTAGCCCCCATGGTACTCCTATGGTGGTTCAGCCGGGTAGCGCGTTCGCAACAGTTGCGGAACCTGAACCTGCTCTGCCGAGCGCTAATTGTTTACGAGTTTGTATATCTGCTCGCGGGTGTGCTGCTATCCATCCCGGCACGGTTCGAGAGCTTGGCGCGATTTCAGCCCATGCGAAGCCTGTATGTGCTCTATGTGCTTTTCTTCTTGTTCGCAGGCGCATTGCTCGGGGAATATGTGTTGAGGAATCGAGTATGGCGATGGGCGGCGCTGTTCGTGCCCCTCTGCGCAGGCATGTTCCTGGTTCAGCGTGCTTTGTTTCCCGCCAGCGCAGACATTGAATGGCCGGGAGCCGCCCCAAAAAACCAATGGGTTCAGGCGTTCGACTGGATTCGAACCAACACTCCCCGCGATGCCGTCTTCGCACTCGATCCTTTTCACATGAACATTCCGGGAGAGGACGCGAACGGGTTTCGCGCGATCGCGCAACGAAGCATGTTGGCGGATGCGGTCAAGGATAGCGGTGCTGTGTCTATGTTTCCTCCCATGGCGGAAGAATGGCTTGAGCAAGTTCAGTCGCAGAGCGGTTGGAAAACGTTTCAGTCGCAGGATTTCCGCCGGCTGCAGGCGGAGTACGGGGTCAACTGGGTTGTTCTGCAACAACCGGGAGCCCCAGGCCTGGACTGTCCTTATCAGAATGCCGCGGTATTAGTGTGCCGAGTAAACTGAGCGGAACGAATCATCAGCGTCGAGCCAGGTAGCTCGGGTGAATGACGACTGCAGCGCCCCCGCCTTCGTGGGAGCCGGACTCCACGCTATCCTTTGCGGGGGCTGGCCCACCCTATCTGACCGGACGTGGCGGCTGGCCCGCGGGTGGCAATCCATTCCGAGTGCAAATCTAAATCACATCTATAATTAGGGTGCCCCATCCTTCCGCGCTCTTGGCGGAAGGGTGGGTGGCGAGAAAGCAGGAGGCACGACAGTCCCAAAGGTCTGGGACCTACTGGTCCGGGTCGTCGTCAGGAAGCTCTGGGTCCGCGGTAGCGCTGTTGGAACCGGTTCCGTGGAAGCCGAGAACGGTTGTGGAACTAAGAATAGTGTATTTGACTTTACAGCCCGGTCCGCTGGCGCTCTTGGCCGAGGTCAGCTTCTGTGGAGAGGGCTTAAAGACGGTCGGATGCTTCAGCACGGCATTCGTCCAACTGCCCGGCTTCAGAAAAGTCGTATCCGTGGCCATCAAACCGCTCGGACCCGCGACCACCAGGGTCAACGTATCAGCCGTACTCAGCAGACTAATGATCATCTTGGACGGCGATTTGGTCGTGAAATGCTGGCTCCCAGCCGTCACTGTGATTGCGCCTGCGGGAAGAGTGTAGGTCGCGGAGGTCGCGGTGTGTTTCGTGGGCGACAGCGACTCACTGGCCATCACCGTAATCTTCCCGCTCTGACCATTCAGGCCGAGAGGGTCTGATCCCGACAGGATCGGTCCAAGCGTACCGTTGAGGGTAATGGTGAGCGTGTGGGTTGCCGGGGCAACACTCGAGTTGAGGGTTGCAACTTCAATCGATTGCGCCCAGATCGTGGAAGCAAACACAAGAAGTGTGGCAAGCGTCAGGGCCGATGTGTGGACTATTCTGGATCTCATTGGGATTCTCCTTCTTTGGCGCCAGGCATGGAATACGGGCTTCGGTGCGAGTGCAGAAAAAGCTATCACGTCGTCCCCGCAGGCTGTCAACGGAAAAAAAGAGATGGAAAAAAAAGGTGGAGAATTGTCGAATAGCTCACCCTGGCGGCCCGAAAAAAAAGCCGCGATCTGAGTCGCGGCCCTTGGCTATCGGTGAACCGTACTTGGCTGCGATTACGCAGCCTGTCTGCTGGCCATCTCCTGCGCGTAGTGGCGTGCTTCCGACGGCGAGCCGATGACCTTCATCTCCTGCCAGTCATACGGCAATTCCTTGCCGCAATCCAAGCACACGACGTACATGCCGGTCAGCGATGCCGCCGCGGAAGGCCGGGAACCCGTCCGGGAACGGGAACGGATTGTGATAGGAAAACTATAACGATTATGCCAGCAACCGAAGAAAGCATCGACTAATTTCGCGATCATGTTCGGCCTCCACAGCCAACCGCTTCACTTCGCCCTTCACCCAGGATTCGTCAGACTCTGTATCTTAACCCAATTATTTAGATTCAGATTTGCGGCAAAAAGGTTCCTCAACTCCCATATGGTGATAAACCCAGCGCGGACGTTACAGTTGCGGCGGAGGACAAGGCTTGCGGAACAAGGGGTTATGCCGGGTGCGCTAGCCGATCAAACATGCTCCGGGCCAGCTTTTTTACGCGCATGACACTTGGAGACGATGGCGGTTCGAAGGCGGGTGCGAAGGTCCTCAGGCAGTTCGTACAGTTGTGAATCGCGGTAAATCTCGATGGTCTTTTTTGTAGTGTCGCAGACCACATAGCAGTTGTGGCACCAAGCCAGATGATCGTCCAATTCAGCCTTGGTGCGCTCATCAATAGCGCCGTCCAGGTAGTTCGTTAGCTCGCTGAGAAACTCCTTACACTTCACTGGTTGGCGTCTCCGGGGTCGGGTTTTTCTTTTTCATCTTTCTGTTTTCCATTCGCGCCCTCGCGTCGCTGAAAGAAACGGCTGAGCCGCTCGCGCAATTGCAGGCGGGCTCGCAACAGCCGGGACTTGACCGCCGGGATGCTGAGGTCCAGCGCCTCGGCGGTTTCTTCCGTCGAAAGTCCTTCTACGTCGCGCAGGACGAAAACCATCCGAAAACTCGCGGGCAAGCCTTGTATGGTGCGGGTCAGAATCTCCCGCAACTCCGCCTGGTTGTACTGCTGCTCGGGATTCGGACTCCAGTCCGCGACTTCGCGGGGCAGTGAGTCTTCCTCGGTCTTGACCTCTTCGTCCAGCGAAACCATGCGCTCGGGGCGACGACGGCGCAACCTCATCAGCGCTTCGTTCACCGCAATGCGCACGAGCCAGGTATAAAACTTTGACTGGCCCTGAAACTGATGCAGATTGCTGTACGCTTTCAGGAACGCATCTTGCACCACATCTTCCGCGTCTTCGCGGTTCTGCGTGATATGCTGCGCGATCCGAAATACGTTCCGGTCGTAACGTCGAACCAGCTGTTCAAAGGCTTCGACGTCGCCGCCCTTCGCCGCCTGAACAAGCGCCAGCTCGTCAGTGACGGGGGTATCTACTTTGGGTTGGATGGTAGTCATCATTCATCCGATGCAACAATTTTCACGCAGCGCGGGAAACGGAAGTGTTATTTTACTTGGTAACTTGCGCTTGCGCGTAACTCTTTTGACGTATGCTGAGTTGAGCGGTTTGGGCTAAATTTCACCTTTGCGGCGGTCCACCGGTACACCAGTTAGGTCGGTCGTTGTTACTTCGGTCATCGGTGAACCTTGCCCCAGTGGCCGTATAATCGGAAATTTACTGGGCAAATAGGGTAAGAAACCACCTCCAGCGGCCAAAGTGGTGCAGGGACAACAATGGCACATAAAACCCCGATTGCGCAAATTGTCGAAAAGGTAGTCTCTCAGGTTTTGGAGGGAAACCTTTCGGAGTTGCGGAAAGACCTGGTTCGCCGGGTTCTCGAAGACGTGCAACCCTACCTGGGAGGCTCGGCGGACTCAGCGGGAAGTAAATCCGCGGGAAGTGGGGCTGCCGATCTATTGACCGCGGTCTCAGCGATTCATGCCGGCACCACGCAAAAGGAAATCTTGCGCGCACTGCTCGACACCACCGCGGGCTATTGCGGGCGAGCTGCGCTGTTCGTCATCAAGGCAGGATCCGCTACAGGATGGCAGGGGCGCGCGTTCGATCACAACGACGGTCTCAAGGATTTTTCGCTGGATGTGAGCAGTGCAGCACCCGCTCGGACTTTGCAATCGCGAGCAGCGGTGAGCGCGGCGGCATCGGAGATGGATCCCAAGTTCATTTCGCAATTCGGCGCTCCAGCCAACGATCACGTGCTGCTAATGCCGCTTCATTTGAAAGATAAGGTGGCGGCTTTGGTATATGCCGACGGAGGAACTCGGGCAGGCGGAAAAATGGATGCCGCCGCGCTCGAACTGCTGGTCTCGGCTACCAGCGCATGGCTCGAAGTAGCTTCGCTCCGGAAGCAGGCGCTGAAAGAAGGTGCGGCCGATGCCGGCGCTGGCGAAAGGTTCGAAGCGCCTCCGGTGCAAACGGTTTCGTCTTTTTCAGATCCATTTGCGGCGCATGCGCCGAAACACGTGGCTCCGGTCGCAGTAGAGGAACCCGCGATGGCTGAGGCCACGGCCGAAGTCGTGTCCGCAGCCGTGGCGATGTCCGCAACGGCGGCGGCGCCTGCCACCGACGCGTTTGCCCACATGTCGCCGGAAGATGCTGACGTCCACCGCAAGGCTCAGCGTTTTGCCCGGCTCTTGATGGACGAGATCAAGCTGTACAACCAGGCCAAAGTGGCGGAAGGCCGCAAGCATAAAGATTTGTACGATCGCCTGAAGGAAGATATCGACAAGAGCCGGTCGACCTACCAGAAGCGCTATGGCAACACCGCGGCGGCCAGCGCCGATTACCTGAGCGGCGAACTCATTCGCAGCCTGGCCGAGGATGACGTTTCGCTGCTTGGGCCAAATTTCCACCGCTAGTGGCGTCCTGGAATTTTCCTTCCTGAACTCCTTTACCTCAGCTCCCGCTATTCGGCAAAATACTTTCGGCGGGCTACGATGGTGCGGAGCCGACGCAATGTCCCGGGCCGCGTCAAGTCTGCTCCCGGGGCCATGAGATGCCAGGCTTCGCGGTAGGGTTCCCAGTAGCCGCCGATCCTGCATCCGGCGGGATAGAAGGATAACATTTGGAAGGGCGTGATTTGATTGATGGGTACTACGTACCAGACATCGTGGGGGACGATATAGGCTACGAGGAAATCAATCTCATCAGCCCGGTAAGGTTTGGCGGAGTGTCCTTTGCCGCTGCAGGTGGGAATAATATAACCGGTACGGCCGCGGGCGCTGGAAGTGGATCTTACCTGGACGCTCCAGAAGCGCTCGCCCGAGTCGAGGATGAAGTCGTAGCGTTCGCTGTCTCCATAGGGTTTGGCCACTCCGAAGCCGAGGCTTGCCGCCTTGTGCAGGAACGCGAGTTCGGCCAGTTCGCCTTTTCTTTTACTATTTCGCAGACCTCGCACAAGGGGTGCGACCTGCGGTGGCTGCTTGCGTGAATTACCCGATAGTTTTTTCATGGCACTCCAATAAAAAAGGCGCGAGCCGGGTTTCCGGTCGCGCCTGTTTTCTTTTCAGTTTTAGCTGCTATTTCTAGAATAGCAAATCGGAGGGGGTAAACACGCCATGAATTCGATATTTATATTTCCAGCCGAATCAGCAGGTTGCGGGGAAATGGATGGTTTAGGGGGCTTGACAAGATTTCGGCAGTAGAGCGTTTTTGCGACTTGTCACAGCCTCAGCCAACCTTCGCGTTGCTCGTGTGGACGGGCGCCGTCGCCCGCCCAGGCGGAGCGAGGCTCCGCAGCGCCTTTACTCGCATGGGGACAGACTGCCCCGTCAGTGGGACACGACCAGTTGCCAGCGAATAGGGCCGATACCTGCGGCGTGCTGATGATGATTTTGTGGAGGCAGCGGATGTTCGTACGTAGAAACGTCCTCCTTTCCGCAAATAGCACAGCGATAGATGCCAGAAAACGGAGTACGCGCCCCAGGTTCGTGGAGTTTGTCGAAAGCATCATTGCTGTTGTGCTTCAGGAACTGAGAATACTTGTACTGTGCCACGTTGTCTCCTTGAAAACGGTCACACGTCGATCTAAGCCGAAACGCTGTCGCCAACTGTTACTGCGGCGGTCGCGTGAGCGTCCGCAAATCTGTCGTCGAAATGGGCAAGAAGCATCTCGATGAAACGGCCATGGTATACACCGTAGATCTCCCTGCTGAGATTTGTCCCTCTTGGATTCAGGATGTTGAGCACCAGCGCACCAGATTGAACCGTTGGACGCAGCCATGCCTTTCTTGTCCACTGGGTCGGGGTGTGGGTAAAGTCCCCATCGGAATCGTAAGACCAAGTCTCGACCTTTCTTTCGTCAATCGCTTTCTTGATCGCCGTAAGTAACGAACTTGGCTGAGCGGTTGCAACGCGAATTGCCATCGTAATGCCCCTCTCGGTGAAATGTAGCTGGACTGTAAAATCCAGCCACATACGTATGCCGAATTCTGGAAACTCTTGGAGAAGCACGTAAGAATTATTTGTGAATCGGCAACAACTGGTGCGGTAGCAATCACTTAGAGCGGTCCGCTACAGGTTGGAGCGCCCGTGACAGGGATTCCAGCTCAAGGCTCGAGAGAAATTTGATGTGTTTTTCTCCGGGAACGCGGTAAATTCGGCATTCTCCTTTAGCAGAGACTGTGGCAGAACAGAAGAAAGACGTCAAGGAGCAGTGCGCTACTCGCGAGGACGTCAGGCGAGCGGCAGAATCCCTGTCACCAACGGACGCCAAACGTTTGGAACGTTTCGCAGTCTACAGAGTTCGAGGTCTCGGGCGTAAAGCGATGAGCCGCGACCATGAGGACCTGTTGCGTGAGGCAATCACATCCACGTGGATTGGAGCCGAGGACACAAGCCATGGCCGATCTTGGCGAAAGGCGGAGGTGAGCTTCGTTCAGCACCTTCTCGGCGCTATGCGCAGCATCGCATCGCATTGGAAGGAAGCGTTCGACGAAAACGAGGCGTACCTTGATTCCGAGATGACGATCGAGACTGAGGAGGGAGAGACACGGGGTCCGATTCAGAGTGCGCCGTCGGGAGAGCCGAGCCAGGAACGAGTGTTAATTGCCAAAGAAGAACTGCGTGCTATTTCGCTGCTATTCGAGACAGACATTGAGGCTGCCTTGATCATCGAAGAAATCAAGGAAGGCTGGAGTGGACCCGAAACGATGCGGCGGCTTGGAATGACGAGGAATCAGTATGAAGCAGCCGTAAGGCGAATCCGATATCACGTTAAGTAGGGAAGGAAGGAAAGTGCGGAAGAAGAGAAAACACGACGACGAGCTTGACCTCCTAATGTCTTTCCTCGCGGAGTCTGTTGCTCAAATGAACGATGACCAGATCAGAGAGGAGTATGGCGATGAGCCAGGATCGAGAACGAAGGAGATTTTCAAAGCTGCTATCAGGGAGTTCGGCAGACAAAAGGTGCGACAAGCACGTTCGGAGTATGAATCTGCCGCCAAGGCGCTATCGTCTCGTTCCTACAATCTTCCCTCGGGTAGGTCGGAACGGAGGGAACTGTTCTCCGCCATTCTCAGTAAGCGGCCGGACCTGTGCTCGCCCGCATTCACTGCTCAGCATCGAGAACTCAGGGATCTCACGGATTCCGACATTGAGAGCTTTCTGAGGCAATTGGCGGAACTTGGCTTGCTCGATTCTTTCTTGAAGAAATAGCGATGCCTGCGGTCTACAGATCACCCTCGCTTCTGCTTAAGGAACTTGGCGTTAGTGAACCAAGGGAAATCGACATTGAGGCGATTGCTCAGTACTGCGGTGCGACGATCGTTTACGAGAGGCTGGAGGGCAGCGAAGCACGCATTCTCGGGAACAATGACCGCGCCATTATTACCGTAAATTCGGAGGCGCAGGTGGGCAGGAGGCGATTTTCCGCGGGACACGAGCTTGGCCACTGGATGCGTGACAGGGGAAAGGTCGGATTCTCTTGCACAGAGCAAGTGATGATTGGTGAATGGGCCTCCGTCAATACCGAGCGAGCCGCAAATGAGTATGCTGCCGATCTGCTAATGCCCGCGGAGATGTTCGGAAAGGAATCAGCTAACAAGGCAATTACGTTCGACAGTGCGCGGGAACTCTCCAATACCTTTCTGACGAGCTTGACGGCTACGGCTATTCGACTTGTGCGCTATGGGTCTTTTCCCGCCATGCTCGTCTATTTGGAGAACGGCAGAAGAAAGTGGTTTATCCGCGGCGACGATGTGCCGGAGTCGCTTTGGCCGCTCGAAGCGCCGAAACTCGCAACCACTGCGGCTGATCTTTTGCGCGGCAAGAGTGAAGAGGGTGCGATTCCGATTCAGGCGGACGGGTGGATCGACCACCCCCGCTCCAAGTGGTACGAGGTTGTTGAGCACTCGATTCGAATTTCTTCGAGAGGCATATTGTCGCTCCTGTGGTGGAAGAACGAGCGGCAGCTACTCGACTTAGACGAAGATGAATAGACGGAGGCCCGCGCAGGCTGAATCCCATCCACGAATTTTCGCGGGCGGGTGGCCCGGCCTCTCGTGTTCTTTGCGAAGGCTGGGGCAGTTCGGTGAGGCACTCAGGACGAACATGCATTCTCGCCTCCCACCCTTCCGCACAGAACGCGGAAGAATGGGGCACCCCTCTTGTTTATGTGATTTAGATTTGCACTTGGAACGGGTTGCCACGTTCCAGTCCCAGGTGTCCTCGAAGACCATGATCTGGGAGCTGAGCGGGTGCCGTCCTTTCGGCGAAGAGCACGTTGTAGTTCTGGCGGCTGTTGAAGGGCGGGTCGAGGTAGATGAGGTCTACCGACTCGTTCTTGATGTGCTGACTCAGGACTTCGAGATTGTCGCCGTAATAGAGCTGATTTTTCTCCACTGGGGGAAGATTCTAACGCGGATTGGGGGATTGCGTAATTGCTCGTCTGGGTGCGTGGTGGGAATGCCTGGCGGCGTTATCGTGGAGCG
>Ga0209118_1000119_pt1 | contig 55786 bp, 62 predicted proteins | sample BlaSpr_A8_Ref_M1_FD_187988 | JGI IMG/M metagenome (GOLD analysis project Ga0209118, IMG submission 187988) | Forest soil microbial communities from Thunder Bay, Ontario, Canada - Black Spruce, Ontario site 2_A8_Ref_M1 (SPAdes) (version 2) | ecosystem: Environmental > Terrestrial > Soil > Boreal... | reverse complement strand
GCCGCTGGCTCGCAAGTCGGGCGCTCATGACGACCGGAGTCGGGAGAAGCGGAATGCAGATGCCCTGGTCGAGCTTGCCTCGGGCGGCGGCTCGCAGGCCCAGATCCAGGTCACCAGCTCGATCGAGACTCTGCTTGGGCTGGCTGGTGCACCGGCAGCCGAGATGGAGTTCTCGCTTCCCGTTTCCTCGACGACCGTCGAGCGGCTGGCCTGTGACTCCAGCATCGCACGCGTCCTGCTCGACTCAGAATCCACGGTCATCGACGTCGGGCGCTCTAAGCGCGTGGTGTCAGAGCCGGCGCGACGAGCGCTCGCGGCTCGCGACCGCCACTGCCGGTGGCCAGGGTGCGACCGGCCGGCTTCCTGGAGCGCCGCGCATCACGTCGTGCACTGGATCCATGGCGGCACCACAGATCTCGACAACCTGATCCTGCTCTGCCACCGGCATCACTGGATGGTGCACGAGGGGAACTGGCAGATCGTTCGGGACGATGGCGGGCGCGTGCTGACCATTGCGCCGACGGTCACCTTTGGGCCATCACCCAGGGGACCGGACTAGGTCCCGACCACGCCGCCTTTCATAATTGAAACGTGTCGAGGCTTTGAAGCTTCTCGAGTACCAGGCCAAAGAGGTTCTGTCATCCCTTGGCATCCCGATACCGCCGGGTCGCGTCGCCCGCACGCCGGATGAGGCGGCCGCGGCCTGCACAGAGCTCGGGCCTGTCGCTGTCAAGGCCCAGGTGCCGGTGGGCGGGCGAGGCAAGGCCGGTGGCATCAAGCTGGCAAAGACTCCCGAAGAGGCGCGCAAGGCTGCCGAGCAGATCATCGGCATGGACATCAAGGGCTTCAAGGTGCCGGTGGTCTACTGCGAGTCGGCCCTCGAGATTCAGCGTGAGATCTATCTGGGGTTCACCGTGGATCGCGACGCCCGCGCCAACATCCTCATGCTCTCGGCGAAGGGCGGCATGGACATCGAGCAAGTGGCGGAGGAGTCGCCCGAGTCGATTGCGCGGCTTTATCCCAATCCATGGCGCGGGCCTCTTGATTTCGAGCTGACACAGCTCGTTTTCGAATCCGGGCTCGGCGAATTGGCCCGGCCGTTGACCTCCGTGATCAAGAAGCTGTACCGCGCCATTCCTGAATTGGACGCGGTGACGGCCGAGATCAACCCCTTGGTAGTGACCAAGAACGGCGACGTGATCGCCGGCGACGCAAAGCTCGAGGTAGACGAGAATGCCGCGTGGCGTCACAAAGACCTCGAAGAGCGCTACGGCAGCGTGTTGGAGGGCGACCCGTATGAGGTCGAGGCTAAGAACCGTGGCCTCACCTACGTCTCGCTGGATGGCGAGATCGGGATCATCGGCAATGGCGCCGGGCTCTGCATGAGCACGCTCGACCTTGTCCAGCGCGCCGGCGGCCACGCGGCGAACTTCTGCGATATCGGCGGGGGAGCCAAAGCGGAGGTGGTGGAGAACGCGCTGGCCGTCATCCTCATGAACCCACGAGTCAGAGGCATCCTGATGAACGTCTTCGGCGGCATCACCCGTGGGGACGAGGTGGCCAAAGGTCTCGTCCACGCTCGTGACAACCTCAAGATGCAGCTGCCGCTGGTCGTCCGCCTGAGCGGGACGCGCGAGGAGGAGGGCCGCCGCATCCTCAAGGAAAACGGGATCGAGCCGGGCGCGAACGCCTGGGAGGCGGCGCAGAAGATCGTCGAGCTGACGAGGGTGAGAGCTTGAGCATCTTGCTCGATGCCTCGTCCCGGGTGATCGTCCAGGGCATTACGGGACGAGAAGGCACCTTCCACGCCGAGCAGATGCAGGCGATGGGCACCAAGGTTGTGGGCGGTACCAGCCCGGGAAAAGGCGGATCGACGCACCTCGGTGTGCCGGTGTTCAACACCGTCGCGGAGGCGGTGAGGGCGACCGGCGCCAATGCCTCGGGCATCTTCGTGCCGCCTCCCTTCGCCCCCGACGCGATCATGGAAGCGGCCGCGAACGGGATCACGCTGATCGTGTGCATCACCGAGGGCATCCCGATCCAGGACATGATCAAGGTGAAGGCTTTCCTGCGCGGCTATCCCGCGGCGCGGTTGATCGGCCCCAACTGCCCTGGTCTGATCACACCTGGCGTCGCGAAGATCGGGATCATCCCGCAAAACATCACGAGCGCCGGGCCCGTCGGCCTGGTCTCGCGCAGCGGCACGCTGACCTACGAGGTGGCGTCTGCGCTCTCCGCGTCGGGCATGGGCCAGTCGACCATCGTCGGAATTGGTGGCGACCCGGTGCTGGGGCTCACCTTCCGCGACGTGGTTGAGCTTTTCGAGAAGGACCCGGCGACGACGCACCTGGTCGTGATCGGAGAGATAGGTGGCAGCGACGAGGAGCACGCCGCCGAGCTGCTGGGTCGTGGCAGCCGGCTCAAGACGGTCGCTTTCATTTCGGGACGGACCGCCCCGGAGGGCAAGCGCATGGGCCATGCGGGCGCGATCATCTCCGGCAACCGCGGCACTGCCAAGAGCAAGGAGGAGGCGTTCCGCAAGGCCGGGGTCGCCGTCGCCGAAACTACCGACGAGATCGTGGGCCTGCTCAGATGATGGCGTTGCCGATCTCCCTCACCAGGGCGGTGGCCGCCGACAGGATGCGCGACCTTGCGCTGCTCAGCGGCCTGCTGCTCTGGCTGGTGTACACGCGCATGTTCTTCGTTCTCCAGGCGGCACACCTCACCGCGCCGCCGTGTCCTTTCTATTACCTCACCGGACACCCCTGTCCGTTCTGCGGCGGGACTCGTTCGTTCGCGTACATGTGGCAGGGTGACCTCGCGAACGCAGTCAGGCTGTTCCCTCTCGGACCGCTCTTCTTCACCGGCACGTTCGCCGGCGTCGCCGGTCTAGCAGCCGGCGCTGTGAGCGGCCGCACGTGGACGCCTCGTCTCACTGGTATGCAGTGGCGTCTGCTGGCGATTGGCGTCACGAGCGCCATCGTGATCAGCTGGGCGCTGAAGGTTTTCGTCCTCGGCAACTGAGATCTCGATCCGTCATCTCGGCCCGGAAGACTGGCGGACTTTCCGCGACGTCAGGCTCGCCGCCCTCAGAGAGGCGCCGTACGCGTTCGGCTCGACGTTCGAGCGTGAGGTGAGCCTCGCTGAGAAACACTGGCGCAGCGCTGTCGTTCAGCGGACTCGGTTTTTGGCCGAGGTCGAAGGGGAGGCGGCCGGCATGGTGGGCGCAGGTCCGGGCGAGTTCAGCAGCTCGGTGGCGCTCACTTCGCTGTGGGTCGATCCCCGTTTTCGGAACCAGGGTGTCGGCAGCGCGCTGGTCGAGGCCGTCGTCGGCTGGGCAGCAGACCAGGGATTCAGCCAGGTCCTGCTCTGGGTCACAGAGGTGAACCGGAACGCCGAGCGTCTTTACGTGCATCACGGGTTCGCGCGTACGGGACGAGTCAGCGAAGTTCGACCAGGCGGGCCTGCCGTCGAGAACGAGATGTCCAAGCGGATCCAGCCCTCGAGCGTGCAACGATTGATGACGTGAACTTCGATCTGACCACGGAGCAGCAGGCGATTCGCGACACGTGCAGGGATTTCGCGCGAGAGGTCGTCGCTCCCGCGGCCGTGGCGCTCGACCGGGAGCACAAATTCGGCTATGACATCGTTCGACAGATGGGGGAGCTGGGCCTGTTCGGCCTTCCCTTCCCCGAGGAGTACGGGGGCGCGGGCGCAGACTTCCTGTCGCTGTGCCTCGCGATCGAGGAGATCTCGCGTGCGGACACCGGCGTCGGGATCACGCTCGAGGCGGCGGTATGCCTGGGCGCATCGCCGATCCACGATTTCGGCACCAAAGAGCAGAAGGAGCGTTGGCTGCCCGACCTCGTGGCGGGACGCAAGCTCTGGGCCTTCGGGCTCACCGAACCAGAAGCCGGGTCCGACGCCCGAGCGACCAAAACCCGCGCCGAGATTCGCGACGGGAAGTGGCTGGTCAACGGCGCGAAGCAGTTCATCACCAATTGCGGAACGGAGATCTCAGCCGGCGTGACCGTGACTGCGCTGACCGGAAAGGCCAACGGCGGAGGCCCGGAGATCAGCGCGATCATGATTCCGACCGGCACACCCGGCTATAACGTGCAGCCGTCCTATCGCAAGCTCGGATGGCACTCGTCTGACACGCACCCGCTCAGCTTCGAAGACTGCGGCGTCCCGGTGGAGAATCTCCTCGGCACGCGCGGCGGCGGCTACCGGCAGTTCCTGCACACACTGATGGGCGGGCGCATCGCCATCGCGGCCCTCTCCGTCGGCCTCGCGCAGGCTTGCCTGGACGCGTCGCTTGCGTATGCGAAGGAGCGGCGCACGTTTGGCGTGCCGATCTCCAAGCATCAGTCCATACAGTTCAAGCTCGCCGACATGGCGATGGAGACGGAGCTGGCGCGGACGATGGTGTATCGCGCGGCGGTCACGTACACGCACAGCGGAGCCGAGACCTCCGATGAGGCGCGGATGCTCGCTGCGATGTGCAAGCTCTATGCGTCCGAGGCTTCCAAGCGAGCGGCCGACCAGGCCGTGCAGATCCACGGCGGCTACGGCTTCATGGAGGATTACCCGGTCGCGCGGTACTGGCGGGATGTCAAAGTCAACGAGATAGGCGAGGGCACGTCAGAAGTCCAGCGAATGCTGATCGCCCGATTGCTGGGGTGCTAATTAGATAAGTCACTGCCCCGCTGGCGGGGAAGGTGGCGCGAAGCGCCGGATGGGGAGGTGGAATGTCTCCCTACCGATAAACCCCGTTGTGCCCGAGGCTGTGGCTGCCGACGTTCGGGAAGTAGGTGAGGCCGTGGTCCTCTGATCCCACCGCGATCTTGGCGAGCAGCGCGCCGTCGACAGTTGACATCACGTACACGGTCCGGTGGTAGCGGCCGGAGGCCCACAGCTGGGTCCCTTCCGGGTTGAGCTGCAGCATGTCTGGACTCCCTCCACCTGGGATCTGCCATTTCGCCACCACCGTGCGGGTCGCGAAGTCGATCACCGAGAACGAGCCTTCGAGCCGGTTGGAAACGTAGAGAGACTTCGTGTCGCGAGAGACCTGAAGGCCGTGCGCGCCGCGGCCCGTGGGGATGAACTGGATCTCCTTCATCGCCACCGGGTCGATGACCGAGACGCCCATCCGCCCCTGATTCGTGACGAAGAAGTAGCGGCCGTCCGGGGAAAGCTTGACGTCGATGGGCAGGCCGCCGACTCGGACGAAGCCGTCAAGTCTCATGTTGACCACGTCCACCCTGGCGACCACACCCGAGTACTCGGCCGAGATCATCAGGTAGCTTCCATCAGCGCTGAAGTCGAGGTGGTCGGCGCCTGGCCAGGGGATGCCCACCGACTTGATCAGGCCCCAGCCGTTGTGCGGGTCGCGAAACTCGAGGCGCTGCAGCCGCTCAACCACGTCCACCGCCTTGGTGCCGTCCGGTGTGAAGTAGAGGTTGTAGGGAAACGGGATGGAGATGGTCTGTCCGCTGGGCCTGCCGGTGTGGATGTCCAAAACAGTGAGCTTGCTCGATCCCTCGTTGTCGACGTAGAGCTCGCTCATGTCCCACGCGGGGGCGATGTGGTGGGGGATGAAACCGACCCCGTAATGGTCGATCACCGTGAAGGTCAGGGGATCGATCACGTCGACCGTACCGGCGGTGCTGTTCGGCACATATACCCGCGGAGGGAGGTCACAGAGAGGGCAAGGCACTACACCGGACAGCGTGTTCGCGTACACGTTGAGGTCAGGCGGCGGCAGGCTCACGGGCTGCACGTCAGGGGCGGGGAGCATCCTGACCGGTCCGGTGTCCGCTTGAGTCGAAGCTTCGGTGGTCCCGTTGCCAACAGGCGGGGACGTCCAAACCACGGCGAACACGACGCCTGCCGGACTGACCACGGCCACCACGAAAATCACAGCGAATAACATGCGGACCGGCCGCGAGCGAAGCCACCCGGCCATGCGATTATTCGTCAGGGAGGTCTTCCAGCTTCGGGGCCAGCTCGCACACCCAGCGACCGTCGTCCAGACGCCGGATGAAACGGCCGTAACCCTGGTTGCGAGCCACATTCAGGAACTGCTCCTGCGTGATGAGGGTACGCAACCGGGCGAGGTCGGCGTACGTGCTGTCGCGCATGATGCCGCCGACCACACCGGCCAGCTCTCGCCACTGTCCCTCGGACAGCGGTTCACCGTAGCCGGCGATGGTGACGAGCAGCGCGGCCGTGGCCCCAGTAATCGTGTCGGGCAGGATCTTTTCCGACTTCGCGCGCGTGATGATCTCGCGGCCAGTGCTGATGATGTCGGCGATCCGATCACGGCGAACGCCGATGATGTCGCGCCCACTGCCCACAGTGGTGCCTTCGAGATATCTCGGTCCAGCTTCCATGACCCGGTCACTATTCTAGTTAACGCTCAGTTGGACCTTGACCTCGCTGCCGATCACGCGACCTTTCGTGAGGCGGTGCGCGAACTGGCGCAAAGCGTCGTTCAGCCCCTCGCGGCCGAGGTCGACCGAGACTACCGTTTCCCCGAGGAGGCCGTCAAGGCAGCCGGGGAGGCGGGCCTGCTCGGAGTCCTGATCCCGCGCGAGTACGGCGGCGCCGGGCTCGACGCGCTTGCCTTTGCGATCTGCATCGAGGAGCTCGCGCAGGCGTGTGCGTCGACGTCAGTGATCGTCGATGTGCACACCAGCGTCGGCAGCGAGCCCATCCTGCTGTTCGGTACCGAGGAACAGAAGCGGAGGTGGCTGCCTAGGCTCGCTTCAGGAGAGCTGCTGGGAGCGTTTGCCTTGACCGAGCCGGCCGCAGGGTCCGACGCCGCGTCGCTGAAGATGAGCGCTCGCCGCAATGGCGGTGGCTATGTCCTCAACGGCACCAAGGTGTTCATCACCAACATCGGTCGCGCGGGCCTTTACGTCGTGTTTGCGCGGACCGGAGAGGATAAGACCGCCGGCATAAGCGCGTTTCTAGTGCCGTCCGACACACCAGGCGTGAGGGTGGGACAGCTGTTCAAGAAGATGGGGCTGCACGGCTCACCCACGGGCGAGCTGGTGCTCGAGGACGCCGAGGTGCCCTCCCAGAACCGGCTCGGCGCCGAGGGCCAGGGCTTCACGGTCGCTATGCGCGCGCTCGACTCAGGGCGCATCGGCATCTCGGGCCAGGCGCTGGGTATCGGCCAGGCGGCGGTTGACGAGTCCCGAGCCCTCCTCGCCGGCCGCAATCGCGATCAGGGCGACGATTTCCTGCTGGCGGAGATGGTGACCCGGCTCGAGTCGGCGCGGCTGCTCGCCTATCACGCCGCCTGGCTCTGCGGCGAGGGGCGGCCGTTCACGCGCCAGGCGTCGATGGCGAAGCTGCACTGCACCGACACGGCGATGCAGGTGGCCGTCGACGCGATGCAGCTGGCGGGCGAGGAGGGGACCATCTCCGGCAGTCCCTTCGAGCGGCATTTCCGCGACGCCAAGGCGCTTCAGATCTACGAAGGCTCAAACCAGGTGCAGCGCATCGTCATCGCCCGGCAATTGCTCGGTTAAGCTCCCAAACATGGATTTCGACTTCTCCGAAGAGCAGGTCGCGATCCGCGACACGGTCCGCGAGCTCGTCCAGGACCGCGTTGCTCCGCGCGCGGCGGAGATCGATGAGAAGGCCGAGTACCCGAAGGACATCGAGAAGCTCTTTGCCGAGAACGGCATCCTCGGCATCCCGTTTCCCGAGCAATACGGCGGCATCTCCGGCTCGAGCGTGACGATCTGCATGGCCGTCGAGGAGATCGCCAAGGCCTGCGCGACCTCGTCGCTAATCCTCGCGGTGCAGGCGCTTGGGTCGTACCCGATCCTGATGGCCGGCACAGAGGAGCAGAAAAAGCGGCTGTGCCCTCCGCTTGCGTCGGGCGAGAAGGTCGCGGCATACGCGCTTTCGGAGACTGGCTCCGGCTCTGACGCCGCCGCGATGAAGACGATCGCCAACCGCCACGGCAACGAGTACGTGCTCAACGGTTCGAAGCAGTTCATCACCGGCGGCAGCGTCGCCGGAACACTGGTGGTCTTCGCCCAGACAGATCCTGCCGCCGATCACCGCGGCATCTCTGCGTTCGTCCTTGAACGCGAGACGAGCCCATGGAAGGCGCCGAAGCTCGAGCACAAGCTCGGCATTCGCGGCTCGCCGACCGCTGAGCTGGTCTTCGAAGACGTCAAGGTCCCGGTCGAGAACCGGCTTGGCGAGGAGGGGGCGGGCTTCAAGATCGCACTGGCGGTGCTCGACCGCTCGCGTCCCGGCATCGGAGCCCAGGCGCTCGGCATCGCAGAGGGAGCGTTCGACTACGCGCTCAACTATGTCAAGGAGCGTCATCAGTTCGGGCAGGCGATCTCGAGCTTCCAGGGCATCCAGTTCATGCTGGCCGACATCGCGACGCAGATCGAAGCCGCGCGACATCTTGTCTATCGAGCCGCGACCAAGGTCGACACCAAGGCGCCTGACCTGACGAAGATCGCCGCGATGGCGAAGCTCTTCGCCTCCGACATGGCGATGAGGGTCACGACCGACTGCGTGCAGCTGCTGGGTGGTTACGGATACATCTCCGACTACCCGGTCGAGCGGATGATGCGCGACGCCAAGATCACACAGATCTACGAGGGAACCAACCAGATCCAGCGCGTAGTGATCGCCCGGGCGCTCTTGAAATGAGCGGCGTCGCGTTCTCCGAGATCGAGCAGGGTCACCTGGACGTCGGGGCACCGGTAGCGCCCGCAGTCGCGCCCTGGCACCCGCCGCCCTCGTATCCGCCCCCGAAGATGCAGGTGGCCGGCGCGACCGATGGGCGGGCCGTCACATCGCTGGTGGTGGCAATCTTCGGGATCGTCCTGGGACTGCCGTTCGGGATACCCGGGATGGCACTGGGAACCCTGGCCTACTTCCTTGGCAAGTCGGCGGTGAGCCGCATCGACCACTCGCAGGCAGCACGCGGCGGGCGCAGCCTTGCCATTGCCGGGTGGGTGCTCGGCGCGGTGGCGATGGCGATCGGGTCTGCGGTCGCCCTGGTCTGGCTGATCGTGGCGCTGGTCGCCTTCTCGCAACCCGCCTCATCGTTCTGACCCCGCGATGGACCGCATCGCAGATGCGTTCGCCTGGCCTTCGCGCGACCCCGAGTGGCTGACCAAGCTCCTGATCATCGCCCTCACGCTGTTCATCCCGTTCGTAGGCGCGCTCAACGGCCTCGGTTGGATGCTGGCGACCCTCGACCGGCTGCGCGCGGGCGAGGAACGGCTCGCACCGGCAAACCTCGGCTACATCGGCCGCGGTTTCCGTCTCTTCGTTGTCAACCTCGTCTACGCCCTCGCGATCACGCTCCTCACGGGCCTGATCTACGTACCGGCCATCGCCGTGGCCTCGAACCAGTCCCACGGCTCCGCGAACCCCGCCATGGTCTCGCTCGCCATCCTGCTCAGCGTCCTGGCATTCAGCATCGCCACGCTGGGCAGCCTTGCGCTGAACTTCGCCTCACCGTCGATCGTCCTGGCCACGGATGGAGGAGGCATCGCCGCCGGACTGAACGTGTCCTCCGTGCTGCGGCGAGCTCGCTCCAACCTCGCCAACACCTTGATCGCGGGCCTTATGCTGATCGCAGCCGGCTTCATCGGCTCTCTTGGCCTGGTCGCGTGCGGTATTGGAGTTCTGTTCACCACGGCGTATGCGCTTGCGATGCAGGCGTGGATCATCCGAAGTTTCGAGGTCGGGTCACCCGCCGTGAAAGCGGCGTGAGGAGGTAATCAGATGTCAGATTTGCCCCCGCAGCCTCCGGGCGGAGGATATACGCCGCCGCCGCCGCCTCCTCCTCCGCCCGGCGGAGGGTACACGCCACCGCCGCCTCCTCCACCTTCAGGCGGTGGGTTCATGCCCCCGCCGCCGCCCGCCGGTGGCGGCTACGTGCCCCCTCCGCCAGTCGCGTACGGAGGAATGGCGGCCGGGTATGCGGCTCCGCGCACGGACGGACTGGCCATCGCTTCGCTCGTCATTGGCATCCTGTCCCTGGTCTGCGCGATCGGGTGCCTGGGCATCGTGCTGGGGCCGACGGCCGCCATCATGGGCTTCATCTCGCGCCAGCGGATCAACTCAAGCGGGGGCGCACTTGGTGGTGGGACGCTGGCGGTGGTTGGTCTCGTGCTGGGCATCGTCGGTTTCGTCGCGAGCGTCGGGGTTTTTTTCCTCTTCATCTCGGGAGCCATCAACTCGGCGACGACGAGCACGCCTTCACCCTGACGTAACCACTAAGCCTTGACGACCGTTTTCTAAGGCCTGGACGCTAAAATCCCCGTGCGCATGCTCAGGGCCAGGCCTAGGGCCAGGCGATCCCGCTACAACGTCTTCTACCGCCTGACCCGGTCGGTCCCCGCGGCGATTGCGGCCGTCCTGCTGCTGGCGGTGATCGTCGGAGCTACCCTGACGTACAAGCGCTTCGACGACTTCATAAGCGCCACGACCGGCCACCACTTGAATCCGATCGGCGAGGTCGTGCAGGCGGTCGAGCCGGCACAAGGCACCATAGCCTACAAGCTAAAGCACGGCCAGCAGGTCAACATCCTGCTGCTCGGCATGGGTGGCGAGCAGAACGATGCGCCTTACCTGACGGACTCAATCATGGCCGCGACCATCGACCCGGCGACCAATCGTGTGAGTCTCGCCTCGATCCCTCGTGACTTGGTCGTGCACATGGATCTCCAGACCACCCCCGGCCGGATCTGGACCAACAAGATCAACGCCGCGTACGAAGTGCCGCTCACGAACATCATCTGCTGCGTCGCCTCGCAGTACTCCGGACGTGACGGCGGTGGCAAGGCGGCAGAGCACGAGGTGGGGAAGGTCACCGGGCTCACGTTCGACAGATACATCGCGGTGGACTTCGTCGCGTTTCGAGACATGGTCAACGCGCTCGGCGGAGTCGACGTCTGCCTGACCACCAATCTGGATGACTACGAATACCCGGACTACAACAACGGGTACATCCGCGGCGGAATCCACTACAAAGCGGGCTGCCAGCACCTGAACGGCGAGCAGGCCCTCCAAGTCGCTCGTTCGCGTCACGCACAGCAGGCGCAGCAGTCCTCCGACTTCGGGCGTGCGCGTCGCCAGCAGGACATCATGCAGGCGATCAAGAAAAAGGCAACCACCGTCAACGGCTTCTCCAAAGCGCCGCAGCTGCTCGATGCGCTGCAGAAGAACATTCACACCGACATGACCCTCTCTGACATGAAGGCGGTGTACGACTGGGGTAAGAATCTGCCCGACACCTCGATCATCCGGACGGCACTTACAGCGCCGTCGGGTGCAGCCGATGGAAACTTGCTCGACTCTTACAACTGCGGCATGGGACCGTACGTCTCGCAGCTGTGCGCTGACGACCAGAGCTACAACATGATCCACAAGTACCTCGCCTCGCTCTTCATCGACCCGAAGACTCTGGGTGAGAAAGCGCCGGTCCAGGTCGTGAACGGAGCGAACAACTTCGCCGGCCTCGACCGGCGAGTGACGTCGATGCTCGACCCGACCGGCCTGCAGCTGGCCGACCCCGTCGGCCATCGCGCGTCATCGTCGACACTCGTCCTGGATTATTCCGGTGGCCAGTTCCCGCTTACGACCGCGTGGCTTCAGACGTACTTCGGCGCCACCGTCGTCGCGGCCACCCCGGCCAATTCGCCTCCCGCCGCAGGCCAGCAGACCTATGGCCTCGTGGTGGTGCTGGGACACGACTACGCCCTACACTTTTTGGGCCAGTGATGAGGAGCTGAGCGACCCAGAGCTAGCGGCAAGGTTCCGGTCCGGCGACATCCGAGCTCTCGCCAAGGCGATCAGCCTGGTGGAAAGACGTGATCCCTCGGCGCGGACCCTCGAGGAGTCGATTCGCGACCCGGGTCGCGCTCCCGGCGTGGTCGGCGTGACCGGCGCGCCGGGCACGGGCAAGTCCACCCTGGTCGACTGCGTGGTAGCGCTGTTGAGAAAGAAGGAGAGCTCCGTGGCGGTGCTCGCCACCGACCCCAACTCGCCCTTCACCGGCGGCGCGATCCTCGGCGACCGGATCCGCATGCAGCGCCACGCGCTCGATCCGAAGGTCTTCATCCGAAGCATGGGCGCGCGCGGCCACCTGGGTGGCCTGTCGCTCGCCACGCGCGAGGCGATCCGGTTGCTGGGAGCCTTCGGATTCGACCAGGTCATCCTCGAGACGGTCGGAGTCGGCCAGTCGGAGCTCGAGGTCGCCGCCGTGGCTGATACCACCGTCGTCGTGCTGACCCCGAACCTCGGCGATGGCGTCCAGATGATCAAGGCCGGCATCCTCGAGATCGCGGACATCTTTGTCGTCAACAAGGCAGACCTGGAGGGCCACGTCCGTGTCGTGACCGAGCTGCGGTCCATGCTGAGCCTGTCTCCCAAGAGCAGCTGGAAGCCGCCCATCCTCGCCACGGTGGCCGCCAAACAGGAGGGCATCGAAGAGCTGTGGGAGGCGGTGCTCGCCCACCGGCGCCACCTCGAGTCGAGCGGGCGGGGCCGCGAGCTTGCTGACCAGCGCCTCAAGGATGAGACGGCCGAGGTGGCGGCCGAGATCGCTCGCGACCGGGTCAAGTGGGCGCTGGCCGAGGACCACCTGCTCGCTGAGCGTTTGATCGAAGAAGGCACGCCGTATCGAACGGCGGAGGAGATCCTCGACCGAAAGCCATAATGGGACGCAGTCCATTGAAGGTTCGAGCCCGCGATCCAAAAGAGGCGTGGCAGGAGGATTTCGAATCCAGCCCTGCCCGCGACGACGGCATCGAGACGTCGACCATCTCGGGCATACCCCTCAAGCCGCTCTACACGTCAGACGATCTTCCGCGCCGTCCTGAGGAGCTTCCCGGACAGTACCCGTACACCCGCGGCATCCACCCGAGCGGCTACCGAGGGCGCCTGTGGACCATGCGCCAGTTCTCCGGCTTCGCGACGGCCGAGGAGACCAACCGCCGCTACAAGTACCTGCTCGCAAATGGCCAGACGGGACTTTCGGTGGCCTTCGACATGCCCACCTTGATGGGACAGGACTCCGATGCGCCCACAAGTCGCGGCGAGATCGGGCACTGCGGCGTGGCGATCGACTCGCTCGCGGACATGGAGACGCTCTTCGCGGGCATTCCGCTCGCTGACATCACGACCTCGATGACCATCAACTCGCCGGCGGCGATCTTGCTCTGCATGTATATCGCCGTGGCCGAGGAGCAGGGCGTGCCGGCCGACAGGCTCGGAGGCACGCTGCAGAACGACATCCTCAAGGAGTTCATCGCGCAGAAGGAGTTCATCTTTCCGCCCGCACCGTCCATGCGCCTGGTCGTCGACTCGATCGAGTACTGCGCCAAAGAGGTGCCGAAGTGGAACACGATCTCCATCTCCGGCTACCACATCCGCGAGGCGGGATCGACCGCCGCGCAGGAGCTGGCGTTCACCCTGGCCGACGGCATGGCGTACGTCGACGCGTGCGTCGAGCGGGGCATGCGCATCGACGACTTCGCACCGCGTCTTTCGTTCTTCTTCGACGCGCACATCGACTTCTTCGAGGAGATCGCAAAGTTCCGCGCCGCACGGCGCATCTGGGCCCGGTGGATGCGCGAGCGCTACGGCGCGCAGGACGAGCGCTCGTGGAAGCTGCGCTTTCACACGCAGACTGCAGGCGTGTCGCTGACTGCGCAGCAGCCGGAGCTGAACATCGCGCGGACCGCGATCGAAGCCCTCGCGGCGGTGCTCGGCGGCACTCAGTCCCTGCATACGAACGCGATGGACGAGGTGCTCGCGCTGCCGACCGACAAGTCGGCGCGGATCGCGCTGCGGACGCAGCAGCTCCTGGCCTATGAGTCCGGCGCCGCCAACACGATCGACCCGTTGGGGGGCAGCTACTTCATCGAGGCGCTGACCGACGAGATGGAAAAGCAGGCGGAGAGCTACTTCAAGCGGATCGAAGAGCTCGGTGGCGTCATTCCGGCGATCGAGGCTAGTTTTTTCCAGAAGGAGATCGCCGATTCCGCGTTCCAGTACCAGCGGGAGCTCGAGCAGAAGCAGCGAATCATGATCGGTGTCAACGACTTCACCGTCGACGAGGAGGTCCCGATCGAGATCCTACGGATCGACCCCAAGCTCGAGGCTCAGCAGGTCGCGCGGGTCCGCGAGGTGCGCCGGAAGCGCGACCAGGCAAGGTGCTCTAACGCGCTCACCCAGCTGCGTAAGGCGGCGGCCGGTTCGGACAACCTGATGCCGTACATCCTCGAATCGGTTCGCGCCTATGCCACCGAAGGCGAGATCATGAACACCCTGATCGAGGTCTTCGGCATCTACACCGAGCGAGCGGTCGTATGAGCTCGACCGCCGTGCGTCCGATTCGGATCATCGTCGCGAAGGTCGGGCTCGACGGCCACGACCGGGGTGTGAAGGTGGTCGCGCGGGCCCTCCGCGACGCCGGCTACGAGGTCATCTACACCGGCCTGAGACAGACCCCCGAGATGGTGGTGGACGCGGCCCTGCAGGAGGACGCGCAGGTGATCGGTCTCTCCATCCACTCTGGCGCGCACATGACGCTTTTCCCGGCGGTCGTCCAGGAGCTCAAGCGCCGCAAGGCCACGGACATCGTCGTGTTCGGCGGCGGGATCATCCCGGACGACGACATTGCGGCGTTGAAGAAGCAGGGCGTGGAGAAGCTCTTCACGCCCGGCACCCCGCTCCATGAGATCGTCGACTGGCTGCGCCAGCGCTTCCCCGAGGAGAAGCGCTAGCCCGGTCTAGTTCGTGGTGACGATCGTTCCGGCGACCTTGTCGTGGATGGCCTGCTTCTGCGGGTCCCAGAGCTGCCACAGCCAGCCGATGGCCCCAATGATGCAGATCGTGAACACAACCTCGAGCCACCAGATGAATCCCCGCAGGACAGCCTTGCCGATAGTCGGGTATTGGCCCGTGGCCACGTCGCGCACCTTGAAGCCGAAGGGCATCATCCCGATCGATTGCCCGCGCGAGCTCCAGAAGTAGCCGAAGTAACCGAGGATGAGAATGAGGTTGATGAGACCTGCTGGGCCGCGGGCGTCCCTCACGATCACGTCGACGATCCCGAAAACGATGAACAAGATGACCACGTCAATCAGCCCGCCCACGATCCGCATGCCGGGGCTGGCCAGGTTGCCGGGCGCGGCCATCGCGTAGCCGCCGCCGCCTGGCGGCATCATCGGCGGCGGGGATCCCGGAGGAGGCATCATCGGCGGCGGCGGGGGACCGCCCGACGGGGGCGGGGGAGGCGGTGGGTTCTGCATGCCTTCGGACCCTCCTGGACCAATCGATTGAACGCGCCCGGCGGGTTCGCCGGAGGCTTTGCCGTATCATAACGACGCCTCTCAATCCCGAGGCGTAACCATGCAACTCAAAGCCGCCACACGCGACCTGCTCGGCAAGCGCTCCCGCCGTCTCCACGGCGAGGGCAAGCTCGCCGCTGTCGTCTATGGCCACAACACGAAGCCGATCCCGCTGGTCCTCGAGCGCCTCGAGTTCCAGAAGGTGTTCTTGAAGTCCGGACGCACCCACCTGGTCGACCTCCTGGTCGACGGCGACCGGACTGAGAAGGTGCTCGTCCGCGAGATCCAGACGCACCCTCGCCGCCTCGGTCCGATCCACGTCGACTTCTACCAGGTGAACCTCGAAGAGACGATCACAGTCGAGGTTCCGGTCCACCTCGTTGGTGAGTCGGCCGCGGTCAAGCGTGGGGACGCCGACATTCTTCAGCCCCTCCACTCCCTTCGCGTCGAGTGCCTTCCTTCCGACATTCCGGAAGCCTTCGAGGTAGACCTGACGCCCCTGGAGGAGATCGAATCCGAGATTCGCATCTCCGACATCAAGATGCCGAAGGGCGTGACGGTGCTCATCGACCCTGAGGAGCTGGTCGTCAAGATCATCAAGAAGCGTGAGATGAAGATCGAAGAGGAAGCGCCCGTCGCCGAGGCCGCCGTCGTAGGCGAGGGCGAGGCCGCGGCCGAAGGCGAAGAAGCTGCCGCCGAGGAAGGCGCCGAGAGCAAGGAATGACCGCGCCGCCGCTGGCGGTGCTTCCTTTCGTCAACGATTCGAATCTCGCGTACATCGCCGTCGGCGTAGTCGTCTTCCTTCTCTTCGTCGTCGGCTCTCGGTTTGTCTCTAACCTCGTGGTCGGCGCCCTGCGCCGGCGAAACATGCGCTCGGACATGGTCCAGATCGGCGGCCGTGTCGTCACCGTCCTCCTGATCGTGCTGGGGATCTGGTTTGCACTCGGTTTTGCATTCCAGAGCCAGAACTTCACCCTCGCCGGCATCCTGCTGGCCACCATCGTCGCGAGCTTCGGCGTGCAGGACCTGCTCAAGGACTACGTCTCGGGCTACTACGTGCTGCTCGAGCGCCACATCCGGGTGGGCGACCGGATCTCCATGGAAGGTGTCGGTTCAGGCACGGTGACGGAGATCAAGCTGAGGGTCACGCTGCTGAAAACCGACTCCGGCGACCTGCTGGTCGTGCCGAACTCAGAGCTGTTCAACAAGGCGGTGATGGTGCACGTTCGCGCAGTCGAACGAGCCGCCGAGACCAAGTCCGAGGCTAGCTCAGCGCCCCCAGGATGACCCGGTAGAGCGCCTCGCGGTGCTTGCCGTCGATCGCCGATTCCTCGGCCAGCAGCTCACGCATGACCTGCGATGCCAGGTCGACGTGAAACCCTGCCGCGACCTGGGTGGCGAGAGACCGCAAGTGATAGGTGTGGTCGGGATGGTGTGAAATGGTCTCGAGCTCGACCGCGATCTTGTCGAGCTGAACGACCTTCGACCATTTCTCCACCTCTGCAGCTCCGGTCTCCGGTGCGTCGGAAAGGTGCAGGCAGTTGAGGCCGCCAAAGATGCCGTAGCGCTCGCGGAGGGAGCCCGGGCGCGACTGCGCGATCCGAGTTTCGCCGAGGTCATTGCGCATCTGCTTGAGCGCATCCGCCGAAGCAGTGACCCGGCCGACGATAAGAGGAAGCGCGGTCATGAAATCGACCAGCCAGGGAAAAAACGGCCGCCCCTGCAGGAAGTCGTAATGGCTTTCGATCAGCGAGACCGGCGGCTGGAACCACGCGAGCGACTCGACCTTCCAGTCCCGCTCGGAGGCGAGCCAGGTCCACAGCCCCGCGCGGACGGCAAGCCGGTAGGCGGCATCGGGTTTGAAGATCAGGAGCGCATCAGCCACGAGTCGAAATGCTACTTGGGCTGCTTTTTGTCGCGCGGGTTGGGCTTGTACACCTTGCGGTCTTTGAGCTTCTCGGGCATGTGCACCTGTTCAGCAGCTACGCCCCCTTCGTGATCGTGCGCGTACTGGTAACCCTTGCCGTAGCCCATCGACTTCATAAGCCCTGTCGGGGCATTGCGCAGGTGCATGGGCACGGGCTCGTTGCCCGTTTCCTGGATGAGCTGTCGCGCGGCTCCGTACGACGTGAGCGCGGAGTTGGACTTCGGCGCGAGCGCCAGATAGAGCGCGGCCTCGGTCAGGGGCAGCACGGCCTCCGGCATGCCGACGAAGTGAGCGGCCTGCTGGGCCGCCATTGCGACGGAAAGCGCCTGAGGGTCCGCCAGCCCGACGTCTTCGGCCGCCAGGATGACGAGCCGGCGGGCGACGAACAGCGGGTCCTCGCCGGCCTCGAGCATGCGGGCCATCCAGTAGACCGCCGCGTCCGGGTCGCTGCCGCGGACGCTTTTGATCAGGGCCGAGACGATGTCGTAATGCTGGTCGCCCGCGCGGTCGTAAAGCAGGTGGCTCTGCTGCAGTGCGCGCTCGACGTGGTCGATGGAGATCGTCTCGTCGCCCGCCAGCGCCGACCCTGCCTCGAGGCCGTTGAGAGCCACGCGCGCGTCGCCGCGCGAGCCTTCCAGCAGCGCGTCCATCGCGTCGTCATCGATCCGCGCGCCCAGCTCCGCCAGCCCGCGTTGCACGACCTGCTTCAGCTCCTCCCGGTCCAACTGCTCCAGCCGGAACACGCGGCTGCGCGACAGGAGGGGAGCGATGACCTCGAACGACGGGTTCTCGGTCGTCGCGCCGATCAAAGTGATGGAGCCGTCCTCGACGTGCGGCAGGATGGCGTCCTGCTGAGCCTTGTTGAACCGGTGGATCTCATCGATGAAGAGCACCGTTCGCAGTCCGGCCCGCCGGTGGACCTTGGCCTCGGCGACGACCTTGCGCAGGTCCGCGACCCCAGCCGTCACCGCCGACATGGACATCATCCGTGCGCTCGTCTCGGTCGCCAGCAGGCCGGCCAGGGTGGTCTTGCCGCTCCCGGGCGGGCCCCACAGGACGATGCTCGGCAGATGACCAGAACGGGTCAGCTGCCTCAGCACCTCGACCACCTTGCGCTGGCCGACCAGGTCCTCGAACTTCCTCGGCCGCATCCTTGTCGCGAGCGGCGCGTTCGGCTCCGGAGCGGCCGGCACCTCGAAGAACTCCCCCTGGTCCGCCACAAGTGAATTCTGACCCCGCTTGGCTAGTAGGCCGGATTCACTCGGGCCGTCCCAAACAAGCTGGTTGGCTGCCAATCGCGGCGAGGAGTAACTATTTCGTTAATCCAATCCCGGGGAAAGTGAGCAGCCCCGTCGGCGCCAGCCGACCGGGCGATGAGCGAAAACCGCCCGGTTTTCGCTCATATTTCATTCTGACCCCACAGGTTCTGTGGGCGCCGTCGAGGGGCCCGATGCCTAGAATGCGGGCCTATGGCCTCCTGCTGGTACTGCAATTCCGAGCTCCCGGAAACGTCCCTGTACTGCCCCAGCTGCGGTCACAGCCAGAGCGATCACTCTTCCAGCCCCCTTTTCGGGGTCGTCGACCCCACCACGGGGATCTGGAACTCGAAGTTCCTCAACGCTTTGGTCGGCCAGGAGGCGAACCGGGCGGTGCGCTACCACCGCCCCTTGTCCGTGCTGGTGATCGAGCTCGATCATGCGGAGCACATCCACAACGAGCTCGAGCAGATCCAGATCGAGGGGTTGATGCGCGAGATGTCCGAGCGCCTAGGGCACGCCATCCGCGACACCGACACGGTCGGCTTCCTCGACGCGGACGGTCCACCGCATTTCGGCATCGTCCTGCCCGAGACCGACGAACAGGGCGCGACGCTGGCCGCCGACAAGATCCGCCGCTCGATCGCGACCCACGACTTCTCCACTGCGGGAAACTGGCGTCGCATCACAGTCAGCTGTGGCGCGGCGACGATCGGAGTGATCACCGGGGCAGTAAGAGAGGAGGCCGGCCTGATGAACCGGCGCGAGTACACCGGCAACCTGCTCCAGGAGGCCTATCAGGCGCTTGAAGCGGGGCGTTCCGCCGGGACCAACCGCACCTCGATCGGCGCATTCCGAAGCGCATAAGAGTCAGTCTTCTAGTGGTGAAGACGCGTCTGTACCTGATCCGCCACGCCGACGTGGAAAACCCACATAAGATCCTGTACGGCCACCTCGATGGTTTTGACCTGAGCGCCCTGGGGCGCGCGCAGGCCGCCGCCGTCGGTGACCGGCTGGCGACCGAGGACATTCGCAGGATCGTCCACAGCCCGTTGGCGCGGGCCGCGGAGACCGCTCGGCTGATCAACGAAAGGCTGGCCCGACCGGCGATCCTGGAGGCCGATCCCGAGTTGACGGAGGCGGAGTTCAGCCGGTACCTGCAGGGCGTGCCTTACTGGCAGGTGCCCCTTCGCCGGCCGCTGTGGTTCGTGCACAAGGCCAAGCGCGGCCTGGTCCCCGGCGACGAGTCGATCGAAAACATGGGCGGCCGCGTGCTCGCGGTGGTGCGGAGACTGGCGCGAGAGCACCCCGGGGAGACGATGGCCGTCGTCAGCCACGCGGATCCCCTGAACGCGGCCTGGATCCTGCTCGACGGTCGCGCGCACAACGAGCGTGAGATGTACCGCAAGGCACTCGACAAGGCAGGCATGCTGAAGCTCGAGATGGACGGCGAGACGCCGGCGACGTGGGAATACATCCCGCCTCCTGAGATGGCAAAGCCGGCGAGCGAAGCGGCCTGACCTTGGCCGTGACCACAAACCAATTTCCCCAGGGGTTCTTGTGGGGAACCTCCACCGCGGCCCACCAGGTCGAAGGGGACAACCGCAACAGCGACTGGTGGGAGTTCGAGCAGCAGCCCGGCCGGATCGCCAACGGCGACACGGCTGAGATCGCGTGCGACCACTACCACCGGTATCGCGAGGATTTCGCACTGCTGCGCGAGATGCGCCAGAACGCGCACCGCCTGTCGATCGAGTGGGCGCGCATCGAGCCCTCCGAGGGGGAGTTCGACGCGCGACAGATCCGGCACTACCGCGACGTGCTGGGAGAGCTGCGCGAGCAGGGGATCCAGCCGATGCTCACGCTCCACCACTTCACGAGCCCGCTCTGGTTCACTCGCAAGGGCGGGTGGCGGGCGCCATCGGCTGCCCGCGCGTTCCTTCCGTTCGTCAATCGCGTCGTCGACGAGCTGGGCGACCTGGTCGCGATCTGGTGCACGATCAACGAGCCCAACATCTACGCCGCTCAGGGGTGGCTGACGGGTGAGTTCCCACCCGGCCGCCAGGGCGACATCGTGGCTGTCTACAGGGTGCTCAGCAACATGCGGCGCGCGCACGAGCTGGCGTACATCGCAATCAAGCGCCGCTGGCCTGACTCCCCGGTCGGCCTGTCGCATCACAAGTTCCTCTTCATGCCGGCGACGCCCAGACGGCGTGATGTGTTTGCCGCGCGGACCGCCCAGCTGGTGATGGACAGCTGGCCCGTCGCTCCAGGGCGGCTGCAGAGGGCCGTCGAAGCAACCTCCGACTACGTCGGCATCGCGCACTATCACGTGCAGAACGTCTCGTTCGATGCCCGCCGTCCGGCGGACCAGTTCATCAGGCGCTTCAACGTGCCCGGTGCGCAGGTCAGCGACATGGGCTGGAGCGCCGACCCGCAGTGGATGCGGCTGGTGCTCAACGAGCTCAAGCCACTTGGCAAGCCGGTGTACATCACCGAGAACGGGCTGGGCACGAAGGATGACGAGCGGCGGCAGCGCTACCTGGTCGACGTGCTGGCGAATGTGCAGGGCGCGATCCAGGACGGCGTCGACGTGCGGGGCTACTTTCACTGGACGAACATGGACAACTTCGAGTGGGCGCGTGGCTACCAGGTGCGCTTCGGGCTGATCGACGTCGACCGCAAGACGCTGGAGCGAACGATCAAGCCCAGCGGGCGTCTCTATGCGCGGATCGCGCAGGCCAACGCCCTTCCACCCCCGGGATAGACTCAGGCCGTGAACCGCAGGTCAGGGGCGGCCGGGCGCGCGCAGGGCGCACTTCTGATCGTTGCTGGGGCTGCGATCATCCTCGGTGGTGTGCTGATGCTTTCGCTGGCGTGGGGCCTGCAGCATGCCGCGCTGGCCAACCCCCCGCTCCTGGGAAAGACCGCGCCGCGGCTCGCGATCCAGACCCAGGCCGGGCAGCAGGTCCGTGTCTGGGAGCTGCAGGGCAAGCCGGTCGTGCTGAACTTCTGGGCGTCGTGGTGCGCGCCGTGCATCCAGGAGCTGCCGGTCCTCTCAGATGGAGCGGCGGCGCATCCGGCGGTGGCCTTCATAGGGGCTGACAACCAGGACACCGCGGCCGGTTTCACCAGCTTCGAGGCCAGCCACGGACATCCGTATCCCGCCGGGCCGATCGTCGAGGGCAGCTATCAGGCGTACGGGGTCGCCGGGCTGCCGGCCACGTTCTTCATCGATTCGGGAGGGCACGTGGCGGCCTCGTTTTCCGGTCCACTCGACACCAGCACTCTCAATCACTACCTGGCTTTGATCGCGTCATGATCAAGTGGGCGCTCCCGGCGCTGGTCGTCGCAGCGTGCGTCGGCTACCTGATCTACACGGCCTCCGGCGGCTCGGCCGAGTACTACCTCACGGTGAGCGAGCTGCCTTCGCATGCCAACAGCGGCGACGTGCGCGTCGCAGGTGTCGTCCAGGACGACGTGTTGAAGAGCAACGGCGGGCTCCACGTGACGTTCACCGAGAAGGACGCGACCGCTGCGGTGCCGGTCGATTACACGGGAACGCTGCCGGACATCTTCAAACCGGGCATCACCGTGGTCGCCGAAGGCAGGCTCGGCAAGGATGGGGTGTTCCACGCCCGCACCGTGCTCGCCAAGTGCCCCTCGCGGTTCTCGACCACCACGTACACCCAGTGAACGCGTGATCCTCGGCTACCTGGGCGCCGGCGCCCTGCTCGCGGCGCTCGTACTGGGCGCCTTTTCCGCGGTGCTCTCCTTCTGGGCGGGCTGGCAGCAAAACGGCGTCATGGTCCAGGTTGGACGCCGAGCTTTCTATGCGGCCGCGGCGATGATGGTCGTGGCGGGTGCGGTGCTCGAGTGGGCGCTATTGAGCCACGATTTCTCGCTCGCCTACGTCACCGAGCACACCGATCTTTCGACGCCGATCGCCCTGGTCGCGGCCGGGTTCTACGGCGGGCAGGAGGGATCGCTCCTCTACTGGGCGACGGTGCTCGGCATCCTGGGCAGCGTGTCGCTCGTGGCGAGCGCCTCGCTCGGCCTGAGACTTGCGGCCTACGCCGCCGGCGTCATGGCCGCGATCGTGAGCTTCTTCCTCGTGGTACTCGTGATGGTGGCGAGCCCGTTCGACCTCCTGTCGATCACACCACCGGACGGCCTTGGGCTCAACCCGGTGCTGCGTGACGGTGGGATGCTGATCCATCCGCCGGTCGTGCTCGCCGGGTTCGCGTCGTTTGCCATACCGTTCAGCTTCGCCGCGGCCGCGCTCATCGCGGGACGGCCCGATACGGCCTGGATCGCGCACACTCGCCGGTTCGCCCTCATGGCGTGGAGCCTCCAGACCACAGGCCTCGTCCTCGGCATGTGGTGGGCGTATCACGTCCTCGGATGGGGCGGATACTGGGGCTGGGACCCGGTCGAGAACGTCGCCCTGATGCCATGGCTCGCCACCACCGCCTACCTGCACTCCTCACAGGTGCAGGAATCACGAGGACGGCTGCGCGCGTGGAACTTCAGCCTGGTCATCGTCGCCTTCCTCCTGGTCGTGTTCGGCACGTTCATCGTGCGCAGCGGCGTTGTGCCGTCGGTCCATACGTTCGCGATCAGCGCGATCGGTCCGTGGTTCCTGGCCTTCCTGTTCGTCTGCATCGTGTTTTCCGCCGTGCTGCTCGCGGTCCGCTCGAGCAGCCTCGGTGGAGCTGCTCAACCGATCGCGCCCGTTTCGCGCGAGGGGGCTTTCGTGCTGCAGAACCTGCTCCTGGTGGGGGTCGTGGTGGTGGTCTTCTGGGGCACCGTGCTGCCGCTTGTCTCGGGCATGCTGGGGCAGCAGCGGGTGGTGGGAGCTTCCTACTACGAGCGGGCGGCCGGGCCGCTGTTCGTCGTCATCCTCGCGTTGATGGCCGTCGGTCCGCTGCTGCCGTGGCGGCGCGCCGCGGGGTTGCCGTCAAGACGCGCGCTGATCTGGCCGGCGGCCACGGTCGCGATCGCAATCGCGCTCCTCCTCATCGCTGGAGTCCGTTCGATTCCCGCCCTCGTCGCGCTTCCGCTGATCGCTGCCGTCGCGGCCACCTGCCTCACGCAGTACGCGCGGCTCGTCCGCGGCTGGTCGCGGCTCCCGGCCCTCCTGGTGCGCAAGCGGCGGAGGTACGGCGCCTACCTGGCGCACCTCGGTCTCGCCGTGCTGGTGACCGGCATCGCGGCCTCTCACTTCTGGCAGCAGGAGAGGGACGTGACGCTCGCACCGGGCCAGCAGGTCACCGTCGGGGGCTACACGCTGACCTATCTTGGGTCGGAGCAGCGCCAGCTGGCAGACCACAGCGAGCTGGTCGGCGCCATGCGGTTCGGCGATGCGACCCTCGAGCCTGCTCGAGCCACCTATGCGGGCCTGGGCGGCCAGTCACTGACCCGCGTCGCGATCAGCACCACCCCCCTGGCCGACGTCTACGTCGTCCTCGCGGGTGCCGGGGACGCAGGAGCGGCGTCGTTTCGAGTCTTCGTCAATCCGCTTGTGAGCTGGATCTGGGCCGGCGGAGCGATCATCATCCTCGGCGTGTTGCTGGGCAACATCGGAGAAAGGGCGCCGGCCGTCGAGGCGGTGAGGCGCCGAGTTCCTGCCTCGGTACCGAGTTAGATGGCGCTGATCGTCGCCACACTGCTCCTGTTCGGGGTGGGCCCGTTCGTGCTGTGGCCGCTGATCAAGACGCCGCCGCAAGAGGATTAGAAGACAGCAGATGAGCATCCTGGTCGCGGATGGGCTGACCCACTGGTTCGGTCGAGACGTCGCGCTGGAGTCGATCGACCTGGCTCTTGACGCGGGCGAGCACATGGCGGTGCTCGGTGAGAACGGCGCGGGTAAGACAACCCTGCTGCGCATCCTGGCCACGGCTGCCCGGCCGACCTCCGGCCGGCTCGAGATCATGGGGTTGGACGCCCTGCGGGAGCGGCGGCGATTGCGGCGGAAGATCGGCTTCGTCGCGCATGCGCCCGGGCTTTACCCCGCCCTGACCGCGAAAGAGAACCTGGAGTTCTTCTGCACGCTTCAGGACGTCAGCCGTGCCCGCGTCGCCGAGACGCTCAGCCTGGTCGGCCTCACCGAGGTCGCCGGCCGCCCGGCCGGCCAGCTGTCCCGCGGCATGCAGCAGCGCCTCGCCATCGGCCGCGCGATCCTCCACGACCCCAAGCTCCTCGTGCTCGACGAGCCCGACTCGAGCCTCGGTACGGACGGACCTGAGCTGCTGGCGGCCGTGATGCGCGACCGGACGGTCGTGCTCGCGACGCATGACCACGCCCTGGCGAACAAGCTGTGCCGGCGGACGCTCGTCCTGCGGCATGGACGGTCTTTGGGCACAGCCACACGGCTGCACGTCGTGAAATGAACAACACCATCGCGATCGCGCTCGCCGTCGCGCGCAAAGACCTCACGTCGGAGTGGCGCACCCGCGAGCTGGTGCCGGCGCTGGCCCAGTTCGTGGTCCTCGCCCTCGTCATCGCCAACTTCGGTTTCCAGATCGATGCCCACAACGCACCGTCGATCGCGCCCGGCGTGCTTTGGCTGGCCCTGGTGTTCGCGGGGTTGGTCGCCTTCGGTCGTGCTTTCGCTGCCGAGCGCGAACAGTCCTCGCTCGAGGCGATGCTCATGACGCCTGCGTCGCCGGTGGCGATCTTCGCCGGCAAGGCAATCGCTGCGACTCTGCTGCTTGTCGGCTGCGAGGTGGTGCTGCTGCCGGCGCTGACGCTTTTCTTCGGTACGCCGCTGACGGCGCAAATCGTCCTCGCCGTGCTGCTGGCCACGATCGGCATGGCCGCGGTTGGATGCTTGTTTGCAGCCATGGTCGCTCGTGTCCGCGCTCGAGAGCTCCTGCTTCCCCTGCTCACGCTGCCGCTCTTCATACCGTTTATCGTCGCGGGCGGCCAGGCGGTTCAGGTCGCGATGGGGGGCAGCGGGAGCTCCGACCAGGCCATCGGCCTGCTCGTGGACTTCGACATACTTTTCGTCGTGCTCACGTCGTTGGCGGCACGGTTCGTCCTGGATGAATAGGTTCGAGAAGGCGGCCGCGGCCGCGGTTGCGCTGATGCTGCTGGCGGCTGCTGCGATCTTCCTGTACGCGCCGACCGACGCGCTCCAGGGACCCGTGCAGCGGATCTTCTACCTACACGTGAGCTCAGCCATCGCGGCCTACGGATGTTTCGCGGTGGTGCTGGTCGGCGGGGCGATCTACCTGCGCAACGGGAGCCTCGTCGCCGACCGGTTTGCGCGGGCGGGGGCCCTGGTCGGCCTTGTGTTCACCACCGTCACGCTCGTCATGGGCATGATCTGGGCCAAGCCGATCTGGGGCACGTTCTGGACCTGGGATGCACGCCTGACGTCGACCCTGGTGCTGTGGATCATCTATGCGGGGTACCTGCTGGTGCGGCAGCTCGCCGAACCTGGCCGCCAGGCGGCGCGCTTTGCGGCAGTCGTCGGCATCTTCGGGTTCATCGACGTGCCGGTGGTGCATTTCAGCGTCACGTGGTGGCGCACCCAGCACCCAGGGTCGATCATCGTCAACGACGCGCTTCCGCCGGAGATGCTCGCGACCTTCCTTTTCACGATGGCGTGCACGCTGGTCCTGGCGGCGGTGATGATCGCGATCCGCTATCGCATCGAAACGCTGGCCGACGGACCGGTGCCTGAGACGGCCAAGGTCCTGGCCGCGGTCAGTGCGGGCGAGGCCGAGCCGGTCCAGTGATCTACCTGGTGACCGCATACGCCTTCGCGGTCGTGGTGCTCGGCGGGTACCTGCTCTGGTCGCTGCGCAGCTTGCGTGACTTGGAAAACCGGGGGATTTGAAGACACGACCCGAGCGCTGATCGTCGGCGGCGGCCCGGCCGGAGACGCCGTCGCCGCGGGACTCAGGGACGCTGGATTCGCCGGTGAGATCGTCCTGGTCGGAGCCGAGCCGGTGCTGCCGTACGAACGCCCTCATCTTTCCAAGGGATACCTGCGGGGCACGGTGCCGCGGGAAAAGTTGGGCCTGCGGCCGGCCGAGCAGTATCCCGAGCTTCAAATTGAGCTGAGACTCGGTGAGCGGGTCGTGGCGCTTGGCATCGAGCGCCATTCGGTCGCGCTCGAGTCGGGCGGAACGATTCCGTGGGATGTGCTGTGCATTGCGACCGGGTCGTCAGCTCGGCGATTGCCTGGCTACGAAAAAGGCATCTACCTGCGTGAGCTGGCCGACGCCGACGTGCTGGGTCCTGAGCTCTTGCGACGAGCCAGCATCAACGTCATCGGAGCGGGCTTCATCGGTTGCGAGGTCGCAGCGGCGGCGAGACTGAAGCGCTGTCCGGTTCATGTTTACGAATCACTCGCTCAACCGCTCGTCCGCGTGGTGGGCGATGAGCTGGGCATGTATCTTGCCGCGGTCCATCGAGCGAACGGCGTCGACATGCACCTCGGAGTCGAGACGCTGCCCCAGCTGTCCGCGCCGGTTGTGGTTGGCATTGGATCGGTGCCGCGCACCGAGCTGGCCGAACGCGCCGGCTTGCAGGTGGAGCAGGGCATCGTGGTCGACGAGCTCGGCCGCACCTCGGCGCCAGGCGTTTTCGCGGCGGGCGACGTGACGCGTTTCTGGAGCCCGCTGTACGAAGCGAGGATTCGCGTCGAGCACTTCCAGACCGCGCAGCGGCAGGGCTTCGCGGTCGGCCGCGCGATGGCCGGAGCCGGTGAACCCTACGACGAGGTGCCCTGGTTCTGGTCCGACCAGTACGAGCTCAACCTGCAGTATGTCGGGGCCGGATTGCAATGGGACGAAGTCGTGATCCGCGGCGAGTTGGGTTCGCCACCCTTCACTTTCTTCTATCGAACGCAGGGACACCTGGTCGCCGCTGCGGGCATCAACGACCATCACACAGTGGCTCGCGCCCGCCGGGTCATGCAGGAGCGGGCTCGCGTCACCGTGGATCAGCTGGCGGATCCGGGCTTTGACCTTCGACGAGCGCTTGCCTGAGCTTCGGCGCGAGCCCGGCCACGATCCGTTCGGTGAGACCCCACACGACGCTCTCCTCATGGGCGAGATAGCGGAACCGCCAGGGATCGGCCGACTCAAGCCAGGCGCTGTCGTCGAGCAGGCGCTCGAGCGGGATGGCGAGCACTCCGTCCAGCTCGTCCTCGTCGTGGACGAAGGGCAGGACCGGATCGGCGAGGTGGGCCACGAAAGGCACCACCGAGAAGTTCGAGACTGCGGCGTAGATGGGGTCTCCGGCGCCGAGGGGGGTCAGTCCACCGAGCGGGACCCCGATCTCCTCCTGGACCTCGCGCTGGGCGGCCTCCCAGGCCGACTCGCCCGCCTGGACCCCGCCGCCAGGCAGTGCGACCTGCCCCGGGTGGTCCCTCAGGTCTGCGCGGCGGCGTACAAACGGCACCATCCAGCGGCCGCCGTGCTGGTAGAGCACGAAGACCACGGCGGCCCGGCGGGCGCCCTTCCTGAACTCGCCCCAGCGGTCGATCGGGGTGAACAGGTGTTCGAGTCGGCCCAGAAAATCGGTCAAATCGCCTCTTTGGGAACTTGCGGGAGCGGGTAAGCTAAGAAAGGTAGCTGAGCATGATCGACCACACGAGCAGCCGAATCGAGCAGCAGGAGACCGCCCTTCGCCGTCAGAACCGGCGCCGGTACGCCTTTCAGCGCATGCTGGAGGCCACCGACAGGGTGCTCTGGCGGCTCGAGGAGATGAACCGCGACGGGGTCAAGACGGTGCCGGCGCCGGTGCGGGCCGAGCTGCGCGAGGTGGTCGAGACGATGCCCGGCCACGTGCGCGAGCCGCTGCGCGACGGCGGCCAGGTCCAGGACACGCTGGACAGCCTTTTCGAGGTCCAGGAGCGGCTCTTCCGCTGGCGCTACCCCGACTGGCAGGACATCGAACCTGACGGGGATGGGACGGCCGACTTCGATTACGCCAGCTAAGAGCTAGGCGCGGCTCACGACCGTGAGCGCGAGGTCGGTGCCGTAGGCGGTCAGAAAGCCCAGCAGCAGTCCCCAGGCGAACGCCGGCGGCGAGGTGAGCTTGCGGCCGAGGTTGAACAGCTCGTTCAGCACGTATAGAAGCGCGCCGGCCGCGACCGCCAGGAACGCCACCGAGAAGTAAGGCGAGCTCGCCAGGTAGCCGATCCACGTCCCCACAAAGGTGGGGCCTCCGCCGATCAGGCCGGCGAGCGCGAGAAACCGCCATGAGGCCTGCTTCGTGTCGGTGGTCATCGGCGCCGCGATCCCAAATCCCTCTGTGATGTTGTGCAGGGCGAAGCCGACGGCGAGCACCCCGGTGAAAGCGATCGCTCCGACGTGAGCGGACTCGCCGATCGCCAGGCCTTCAGAGAGGTTGTGCAGTCCCAGCCCGGTGGCGATGGCGAGCGACAGCGACTGCGGGCTTGGGTTCGCGGTGCCGTGCCTGAGGTGGCTGAAGACGGTGCGGTTGAAGTAAACGAGGCCGAGGAGCCCGGCCCCGATGCCGATGGCGAAGATGAGTACCATGGCGGCGAAGGATCCGCGCTGGCCCAGCTCGAGTGCCACCGTGGCGGGTGCACCGGCGTGCGCGAGGATGTCCCAGAGCAGGAACACCAGGATTCCGGTGGCAAACGCGTTGAGGAAGCCCTGGACGCCCTTCGGCAGCCCCCGGAGCCGCGCCACCGGAAGGCCGAGGAAAATGGTGGCTCCGGCAATCGCACCGAGTAGAACGGTCGTCGCTTGGTTCATAGTGGGTGGTTAGTACGTGCAAAAGGTGCGATTAGATAAGTCTAACGCCGGGTCGCAGCCGCCTTCCGAGGTGGTGTCGCACTACCTGGAAGCCATCTATTACATGTGGTCGGAGGGCGAGCCCCTCCGCAGCGCGCGGCTGGCGGACTGGCTGGGCGTGAGCCGGCCAACCGTGACGGTGGCGGTCCGGCGGATGACCGGCTACGGCATGGTCCGGATGAACCGGCGCAAGGAGATCGAGCTCACCGCGAAGGGACGCCGCATGGCCGAGGCGATCGTGCGAAGGCACCGGATCATGGAACGCTGGCTGACCGACGGCCTTGGCCTCGACTGGGTCACAGCCGATACCGAGGCCGCCCGGCTGGAGCACGCGGTGTCCGACGTGGTCGAGAAACGCCTTTACGAGGTGCTGGGGCGGCCCACCACGTGCCCGCACGGCAACCCCATCCCGGGTTATTCGGAGGCGGCGCCGCGTGAGGCGAGGCTGGCCAGCCTCGAGGCCGGCGTCCGCGCCGCCATCTCGCGAGTCTCGGAGGTGGCTGAGCGCGAAGCGCCCCTCCTGCTGGCGTACCTGCACAAGCGGGATCTCACGCCGGGGCGCGAGATCACCGTGATCGAGACCGACGAGGTGGGGAAGACGATGCGAGTGCGCGTGGCAAAACGGGAGGTGACCCTGAGTCACGAGACGGCCTCGAAGGTGTGGGCGGTCCCCGCGGGCTAGACCGGCTGGGGCTCGGTGCAGAAGGCGCATCGCCGCGCGTCGATCGGGATCTCGCTCAAGCACTCCGTGCACTTCTTCGTCGTGGGGTCGGCAGGCGGCTCCTTGCGCGAGCGCGCTAGGAGCGCTGAATACGGCACCACCACGAAGAAGTAGATGACGGCGGCGACGATCAGGAACGCGAGGACGGCGTTGACGAAGTCGCCGTACAGGAACTTGCTGTTGTTGATCGTGAAGGTCAGGGCACCAAAGTCGGGTTTGCCGAACAGGGCTGCGATCAGCGGCGTCACGAGGTCTTTCACGAAGGCCGTTACGACCACGCCGAATGCAATGCCAATCACGACGCCGATCGCCAGGTCCACGACGTTGCCCCGCAGCAGGAATGCCTTGAAGCCTTTCATGACCGAATCATCTCCTCACCGATTACTGAACCGACAGCACGACCTTCCCAAATTGCTCCGCCGCGTCGAGGCGCCTCAATGCGCCCTCTACGTCCGACAACGAATGGACGCTGTCGACTACCGGCCTCAGGCCGCCATCGATCGCTTTCAGCACCGCCTCGAACTCGCCCGCATTGCCCATCGTGGACCCAAGCAGCCCCGCGTGGCGAAAGAAAAGTCTCGGCATGCTGATCTCCGCCTTCACACCCGAGGTCGAGCCGCAAGTGACGATGCGCCCGCCCAAGGCCAGCGAGCGCATCGACTCTTCGAGCGTGGCCGGACCAACGTGCTCGAAGACGACGTCGACCCCGTCTCCGGTGGCGCGGCGCACGGCATGGCTGAAGTCTGCCGAATCGAAAACCGCCTCCGCGCCGAGCTCGAGGGCGCGCCGGCGCTTGAGCTCCGACCGGCTGGTGGCCATCACCCGCGCCCCGAGATGCTTGGCGATGACGATCGCGGCCACCGCCACGCCGGCTCCCGCGCCGACCACCAGCACCGTCTCGTCCGCCCGCACCTGGGCGCGCGTCGTGAGCATCCGCCAGGCCGTGAGGAAGGTGAGCGGGAACGCCGCCGCCTCCGTCCAGGAGAGCCCGGCCGGCTTGCGGAAGACGTTGCGCGCGTCGATGTGAATCCGCTCGCAGGCGGCGCCGTCGGAGTGCTCGCCCAGCACTCCGAATCGCTCGCACCTGACGTTCTCCCCGGCTCGACACCAATCGCATTCCCAGCAGCAGAGCGTGGGGAAGAGGACGACCTCGTCCCCCGGGCGCCAGGCCGGGTCGCCGCTGGACTGGACCACGCCTGCGCCGTCCGCCGCGATCACGCGGGGCGGCGGGATGCGCTGGGCGCCGTGGGCCAGCCAGAGGTCGAGATGGTTGATCGACGCGGCCCTGACGGTCACCGCGACGGTGCCGGGGGCAGCCTCGGTCTTCGGTCGCTCGCGAATTCGAACCCCGGCGGGACCGATCGGTTCCTCGTACACCGCCGCCCGGCCCTGGCTCAAAATGGTGCCGGCCGCATCCGGGGCAGGGGTCATTTGCGAAACTTAACCAAAAGCACGGCAAGCCGCGCGGGCGCGCAACTTAAACTCTGGTCCTTCCGTTCAAGGGCTATGCGGGTATTGGTTTTCATCCTCACCTTCCTCTCGCTCTTCCTGTATGGCGTACCCGTGCAGGCTTCTCAGGCAGAGCCTCCCGGCCAGAAGGCGGGGAAGTACGTGAGGTGGTACTACCCGGCCCAGACGAACTACGGGCCGTACGAGGCCGGCAGCGGCGACCGGGGAATGGGGCCCTCGCCCGGTGCCTTCCTGACTCTGCCGTTTATTGGTCCGCACATCGTGACCTCGCTGTTCGATCACTGCTACCCCGACTATGGGACCAACGGCAGGGTGTGCCGCTACGACGGCACCGAGGCCTCGGCCAAGGTGGGAGGGCCTGACCCGACCTTCGACGCCGGGTATGCGCAGACGCCCGCCGGGCACGACTACCTCTACTACGACGGGCATGACGGCTACGACTACGCGCTCACCTACGAGCCGGTGGCGGCGGCGGCGCCTGGCGTCGTCATGCTGGCGAACTGGCTCGACCCCAACTGTCACACGTGCCTGAGTGGCCAGACGATCGAGATCAACCACGGCAACGGCCTGCTGACCTTCTACGGACACCTCTCCCAAATCAACGTGGTCAAGGGCCAATCCGTCGCCCGCGGTCAGGTGATCGGGATCTCGGGCATGACGGGAACCGCGACCGGGCCGCACCTCCACTTCGGCGTCTACAACATCCACCGCAGCCAGACCCCGGTCGACCCCTACGGGTGGTCCGGGTCGTATCCCGATCCCTACGGGTGGGACCAGGGAGACCTCTGGCTGACCGGCTCACCGCGGTTTGCCGACATCCCCTTGCCGAAGGTCAGCGTGACCGCAGCGGCAAACCCGGACGACGCGACAGCGATCGACGTGTCGTGGTCGAGCCCTGGCAACGGCAACTCGTACAACGTGTACGTCGGCTACGCGAACGGCGCGATGAAGCTGTGGAGCGCAAACAGGGGCGCCGGCTCCGGCGTCTTCCATGGGCACCCTGGCGCCGGCTACTGGTTCTGGGCCTCGGTCACGACGGGCCTGGGGTGGAAGGACGCGAGCGGATCGCCAATGATCAGGCTGCAGTCTTTGAATCACGCCGTCGTGCAATAAGCCAACCTCTAGAATCAGTCGGTATTGATCGCCGAGGCCTTGAAGGGCAAGACCATCTTGGTCACCGGCAGCACCGGCTTCCTGGGCAAGTCGATCGTGGAGAAGTGCCTTCGTTCGATTCCTGAGATCGGGCGCATCAACCTGGCGATCCGCTCCAGCGCGCGCCGCCCGGCTGCCGACCGTCTCGAGAAGGAGGTTCTGGCCAGCCCGGCGTTCAAGCGCTTGAAAGAGGAGCTGGGCGAGGCCGCCTTCGCCAAGCTGGTCGCGGAGAAGCTCTCGGTCATCGAGATCGACCTGGGTCGTGACGGCCTGGGGCTGAGCGACGCCGGGCGCGAGCAGCTGCGCGGATGCGAGATTGTGATCCATTCGGCCGCGGCGGTCGAGTTCGACAACCCCGCCGACCTTTCGGCGCAGACCAACCTGCTGGGTGCGGCGCGCATGGTTGAGGCGCTCAGGGCGACTGGGGGGCGACCGCATCTCGTCCACGTCTCGACCGCGTACGTCGGCGGAATGCTGCGGGGACTCGTGCGTGAGCAGGCTCCGCACGACCCTGGCCTCAACTGGCGCCATGAGGCGCAGGTGCTGACGAATTTGCGAGGCCCGGTCGAGGAAGAGTCGCGCCGTCCGGAGATCCTCAAGCGTCTGGGGCGCGAAGCGCGTTCGCGCATGGGGCCGGCCGGCACCCCGGCCGTCGCGAGGACAACCGAGCGCCTGCGCGATCGATGGGTCAAGGATCGTCTGATCGAACGCGGTCGGGTCCACGCGAACGCCATGGGCTTCGCCGACATCTACTCGTTCACCAAGGCGATGGCGGAGCACGCGGTCGTCGAGCTTCACGGCGACATCCCGCTGTCGATCGTGCGGCCGTCGATCATCGAGAGCGCACTCGCGGAACCGTTTCCGGGGTGGCTGGAAGGATTTCGCATGGCAGAGCCGCTCATCCTGGCTTTCGGTCGCGGCATCCTGCGCGACTTCTCGGGCCTTCCCGACTCGGTGCTCGACATCATCCCGGCGGACTTCGTCGTCAACACCGTGCTTGCCGTCGCCGCGAACCCGCCGGCCGATTCGGAGCCGCGCGTGTATCACGCCGCGTCGGGGAGCCGGAATCCACTGCGCTTTCGGGAGATGGAAAAGTCGGCCGAGCGATACTTTGCCCAGCATCCGCTGCGCGACCGCTACGGGCAAGCGATCGGCACCCCGAAATGGACGTATCCCACCCGCGAGGAGCTGGCCACTCGGGCCAGGACGGCGCTGCGCTTCACCGAAGGCGCCCAATGGCTGGTCGAGCGGCTGCCGCTGGGCGCGAACGTCGCCGAGCTCTCTGACGACCTCAACGCGGAGCGCGAGCGGCTCGAGCGCGGCTTGAACCTGATCCAGCTCTACGGCGTTTACACGGAGGTCGACTGCGTGTTCGACACGCGCAACCTGATGAGTATCTGGGACCAGGTTCCTGACGCGGAACGCAAGACGTTCCCATTCGACGCCTCGCTGTACGAGTGGGAGCACTACTTCAAGGACGTTCACTTTCCGACCGTGGTTCGCATGTCGCGTGTCGAGACCGTGGAGCGAAAGGGCAAGCAGCCGACCGGCAGCACTGAGATCAAGGCCGAATCGGGCTCGGTGCGTGCCACGATCGAACGCCGCAAGGGTCGCAGCGACGTGCTGGCGGTCTTTGACGTCGACGGAACGCTGGTCGAGACCAACGTCGTGGAGTACTTCCTGTGGATGCGCCTGCGCGCGCAGCCGATCGAAGAGTGGCCCGGCTTCATGGCCCAGATGCTTCGGGAAGCGCCGCGCTGGCTGTACCTCGAGCGCCGCTCGCGAGCAGAGTTCCAGCGGAGCTTCTATCGCGAGTACGACGGGCTCGACTACGAGGTGATGAAGGGTTTGGGGCGAGAGGCTCTCGACGCGGTCACGCTTCGCCGGATCTATCCGGAAGGCATGCGGCGGATCCGCGAGCACAAACGGGCCGGGCATCGCGTGCTGCTGCTCACCGGAGCGCTCGACGTGGTGGTCGAGCCGCTGGCCGAGCTGCTTGAGGTAGAGGTCGACTGCGCTCACCTGCTGGTCAAGGAAGGACGGCTGACCGGCGACCTGCAAGCGCCCCCTCCGGCAGGCGAGGCGCGCGGGACGCTGCTCGAGGAGTACGCCGCGCGCAACGGCATCGTGCTGGCGGAGAGCTTTGCGTATGCCGACTCGCTGTCGGACCTGGGGATGCTGGAGCTCGTCGGGACCCCAGTGGCCGTCAATCCGGACGCGCGGCTGTCGCAGGTGGCGGGACAGCGTGGGTGGCGCATCGAGCGATGGAAGATGGCGCCGGGAAACTGGCGGCTGCCGATGCCCGACCCGCGTTCTCTTGAGTACCGGGAGGCGGTGAGACGCTAGCGCTCCAGTACGTCCGATCGATTCCCGCGTACGCCATCGTCAAGGCAGCCGGCGGGCGGCCGGATGTCGCCACCAGCGCGCTGTCGATGCTGAAGTTGGGCGACGTGGACGAACCAGTGCTGCCCACGCCCGCGTGGGTCCGCGTCCTGCCGACGCTCAGCGGCATCTGCGGCTCGGACCTGGCGGCGATCGGCGGCCACGCGTCTTTGTATCTCGACCCGCTGACCAGTTACCCGTTCGTGCCTGGACACGAGGTCGTCGGCACGCTCGATGACGGCACGCGAGTCGTGATCGAGCCGGCGCTCGGCTGCAAGGTCCGCGGCATCGAGCCTCCGTGCCCGCGCTGCGCCGAAGGCAGGCCGGGGCTTTGCTACAACGTGACCGAAGGGCCGATCGAGGTGGGCCTGCAGACCGGCTACTGCGCCGACACGGGCGGGGGCTGGGGAGAGGTGCTGGTGGCGCATCCAAGCCAGCTGCACAAGGTTCCGGACGCGTTGTCGGACGAGGCGGCGGTGCTGATCGAACCTTTCGCATGCTGCGTGCACGCCGCTCTGCGAGGCGGCGCCGGCAAGGACGACATCGTCGTGGTGTCCGGCGCGGGGACCATAGGGCTTCTCACCGTCGCGGCGGTCAAGCTGTTCACCCCGCCTCGGCGCTTGATCGCAATCGCCAAGCATCCGACGCAGCGCGACCTGGCGCGGAAGCTCGGTGCGGACCAGGTCATCTCGCCTTCGGAGGTCTTTCAGCGCATCCGTTTTGCGACCGGCGCTCGGCGACTCGATGGGATGAACCGCTCGCTGCTGCTCGGCGGCGCTGACGTGACGTTTGAGTGCGTCGGGCGCGCGGACAGCCTGAACGACGCGGTGCGGTTTACACGCGAGGGCGGCACGGTGGTGGCGGTCGGGATGCCGGGCGAGGAGAGGGTCGACTGGGCGCCAATCTGGCAGCGCGAGCTGACGGTGATGGGCGCGTACGCGTACGGGGCCGAGCCGAAGAAGAAGGGAAAGCGCACGTTCGAGCTCGCGCTCGAGGCGGCGCCGGAGGTGCACCTCGAGACCCTGACCGGTCCACTGTTCGGGCTCGGCGAATACCGCGACGCGATCGCCTACGCGATGAGCGCAGGTAAGTTGGGCGCCGTGAAGGTCGCATTCGATCTGCGAGGATTGAGAATCTAAGGAGTGGGACCCGAGATGTCGACGAGAGATTTGGCTCACAGGTGGTCCCAGCCGAAGGAACCGCCGAGCAACGCAGGGAGCGCATCCGCTGATGCGCGACCGAGTAGCGCAGAAGGTGACGCCCGGATGGGGCCGCATGGGGGCCAAAGATCCGTCGACAGGCTCGGGGTCCACTCCTAGATGCCGAGACCCGGAGCCGTCATCGAAGTCGACCGCAACACTCCTCCCGTGCTCTTCCACTATGGCGAGGGAGTCCGGCTGGAGAAGCTCCCGCTGGGCGCACGCATCGTCTATCCGCCCGATCCGCTCGAACCGATTGCCCACGCAGAGCGGGCGATCAAGCGCGCCCTGGCCAAGCCCCTCGAAGACGATCCGCTGAAATCACTGCTCCGTCGCGGGATGAAGCTCACCATCGCGTTCGACGACCTCTCGCTTCCGCTCCCGCCGATGGCGGCGCCCGATGTGCGGCAGCTCGTGATGGAAGAGGTCATCGACATGGCGGCCGAGGTCGGCGTGGAGGACATTCACCTGATCGCGGCACTCGGCCTGCACCGCCGCATGACCGAGGACGAGATCCGCCACATCGTCGGCGAGCGAATCTTCAGCACGTTCTGGCCAGACCGCCTGTACCAGCACGACGGTGAGGACCCAGAGCTCAACGTCTACATCGGCAAGACGGCTGAAGGGGAGGAGGTCACGCTGCACAAGCGCGCGGCCGAATCCGACCTGGTCGTTTACGTCAACCTGACGCTGGTTCCCATGGACGGCGGGCACAAGTCGATGTCCACCGGCCTCGCGTCGTATCGCGGCATCCGCGCGCATCACAACGCCAAAACACTGCTTGGTTCGCGCTCGTACATGAACCCGCCCGACTCGGCGCTGCACCACTCGTGTATCCGGCAGGGCCAGCTGATCGAGGACACCGTCCGTGTGTTTCACATCGAGACGACTGTCAACAACCACGCATTTCCGGCGATCGCGAACTTTATGCAGAAGCGCGAAACGGACTGGACAGCACAGGACCAGGCGATGTTTCTTGGCATGAAGCAGCTGACCGACCTGGCGCCGCCCGCATTCAAGCGAAACATCTTTCACGCGATGCGGGCGCCCTATGGCATGACGAGCGTGCAGGCGGGCCAGGTCGACGCCGTCCACGACAAGACCATGGAGGCGGTGCGCAAACAGTTGACCGTGCGTGTGGAAGGTCAGACCGACATCGTGACGATGGGCGTTCCCTACCTTGGTCCTTACAACGTCAACTCGCCGATGAACCCAATCCTGGTCGTCTGTATGGGCGTCGGCTACATGTTCAACTTCTACCGCAACAAGCCAGTGCTCAGAAAAGGTGGCGTGCTCATCCTCACGCACCCCTGCCGCTACGAGTTCGACGCCGTGCAGCACCCGAGCTACATCGACTACTACGACGAGGTGCTCGCCGATACCCGTGACCCGTTCGAGATCGAGAAAAAATACGAGCAGCGGTTTGCCGAAGACCCGTGGTTCCGGCAGCTGTACCGGAAGTCGCATGCCTACCACGGCATACACCCGCACTACGCGTGGATATGGGCAGCGCACGGCATCGACCACGCGGGGGACATCATCATCGTCGGCGGGGAGCGGGACGTGGTCCACCGTCTCGGCTTCAAGGCCGCGAGCACGCTCGAGGACGCCTTCGAGATGGCCGAGCAAACGGTGGGGCGTTACCCGAGCGTGACGCACATGCGGATGCCGCCGATCATGCTCGCGGACGTCGAATGAAATATGAGCGAAAACCCGGACGGTTTTCGCTCCTCGCGGCGCTGCGCGCCGCTGCTCACTTTCCGGACTGGTATTAGTCAGTGACCTGGTACTCAGGCCAGGGAGGACTCAGCGGCCTGGTCCGAACGATCGGACGCGCTGCCGACGACGTGAAACGGGTGCGCCGCGCCTGGCACTGGGACACCCCGCGCCCCCATACCTGGCCTGAGGTGAGCGATGTGGTGCCCGCGCGCGCGAGCGACCTCGGTTGGGCGCGCCAGGAGCCGGTGCGGTCGATCCGCTATCTGATCCAGCGCGGCCTCCTGCTGCCGTTCACCGAGGCGATGGCTCACCCGAAGGTCGAAGGACGCGAATGGGTCCGCGAGCTCGAGCGGCCGGTGATCTTCGCCGCCAATCATTCGAGCCACGCCGACACGTCGCTCATCCTCCACGCGCTGACCGACCGGGCTCGCGATCGGACCGTGGTGGCCGCCGCCGCGGACTACTGGTTCAAGCGTCCGCTCCTTGGCAACATCGTCAGCCTGTTCCTAAACACCTTCCCGTTCTCACGGACCGGCGGCGCGCAGGCCCAGCTGCACAGCTCCAGCCAGCTGCTCAAGTCGGGCTGGAATCTAGTCCTTTTTCCTGAGGGCAGCCGGTCGCCCGACGGCCGCATCCAGGAATTCAAGCCCGGCGTTGGTCACCTCGCGAACGAGACGGGGACCCCGGTCGTTCCGATGCACATCCGGGGCGCCTACCAGGTCATGCCTCGGGGCCAGAAGCTGCCGCTCCCCGGTCCGATTCGCGTGCGCATTGGAAAGCCGATGTCGCCTGAGCCAAAGGAGGGCTCGCGCGAGTTCACGGCCAGGGTCGAGAAGGCGGTCCGCACCCTTGCCGCAGAACCGAAGCAGCCTGAGCTTCAGGGCACGTGGATCGAGCGCTGGAAATTGTCCAAGCCGCGCGAGCTCCGCTACGAGACTGACGAGACTTAGCCGGTCGGCACGACTCGGAACACGGGATGGTCGCCGGCGATGCGCTCCAGGTCTTCGGCCGGCGAGTCGGCCTTAACGCCCCTGAAGAACATTCCGACCTCGAAGCCGAACCGCTTTATGTAGTTGCGAATGATCGGCGCCTTATCGGCGTCGGGAATCTCCACCGCCTCGAAGCGCTGCACCTTGCTGCCGAGTACCAGCTCGCCGCCACCGGAGACTCGAATATTGCGGACCCACTGCGTCAGCCCTCGTGGCGATACGAGGTACTGCTCGCCGTCGTAGGGCAGCAAGTTGACCGGATGACTGTGCCACTCCCCCGACTTGCGACCGCGCACCCTCAGGACGCGCGAGCCCCAGACGCTTATGCCGGCTCGCGTCATCAGGGCGACGGACGGGTTGACGACATGGTTGTTGAACCAGTCGGGTTTCTTGTAATAAGCCACTGCGCTTTACGATAGGACGCGGTGACCTACTCGATAGTCGCGCGCGACAAGAAGACGGGCGAGTTCGGCGTCGCCGTGCAATCGCACTACTTCCAGGTCAGCCCCGCCGTGCCCTGGGGCCTCGCCGGCGTGGGCGCCGTGGCCACGCAGTCGATGGTGAACATCAGCTACGGCCCGCTCGGCCTGGAGTTGATGCAGGCCGGCTACACGGCGGAGCAGGCGCTCAAGGCGCTGACCTCCGGCGATCCCCAGGCCGAGGTCCGGCAGTGCGCCATCATCGACGCGGCCGGCACCGTAGCGGCGCACACCGGGACTAAATGCATACCGGCCGCCGGTCACAAACTCGGTGACGGTTTCAGCTGCCAGGCCAATCTCATGGAGAAGGACACCGTGTGGGACGCCATGGCCGTGGCATACACATCCACCGACGCCCCGCTGGCCGAACGCATGATGGCGGCGCTCGACGCGGCCGAAGCCGAGGGCGGGGACATTCGAGGCAAGCAGTCCGCGGCGATGGTGGTCGTGGCCGCGAAAGGGACTGGGCGGCCCTGGGTCGACCGCATCATCGACCTGCGCGTCGAAGACGCCGCCGAGCCGCTGGTCGAGCTGCGTCGCTTGCTGCGAATCAAGCGCGCATACATGACCGCCAACGACGCAGACCAACTCGAAGAGTCAGGCGACATGCCGGCAGCAGTGAACAAGCTGAGAGAGGCGATCGAGATCGCGCCAGAGCTGATCGAGCTGCGCTTCTGGGCCGGATTGACCATGGCTCAAAAGGGTGACCTCGACGGGGGCTGCGAGCTGATCGCGGACGCCGTACGCAAAGACAGCAGGTGGTTGGAGACCATCCACCGGCTCGCGATGGTCGACCGGGTGTCGCAAGAGCTCGCGGCATCGATCGAGGCCCGCCTCGCGGCCGTTGCCCGACGCCTCTAGACTTCACGAGTCTTGGGAAAGTTCAAAAGTCAGCGCCGAGGTCCGAGGCGGCCACCGAAGGCTGCCAAGGCCGACAAGGATGATGGCGGCCAGAAGGAAGCCGCGGTCGTCATGGACGCCGTCGTCGCCCAGGCGCTCCCGAATGCGATGTTCGAGGTCGAGATCGAGGGCGGTCACAAGCTGATCGCTTATGCGGCCGGAAGGATGCGGCGCTATTTCATCCGCATCACCCCCGGCGACCGCATCCGCGTTGAGCTGTCGCCATACGACCTCACGCGCGGGCGCATCGTCTACCGCTACCGCGAGTAGAGAGGAGTGCCGGGCCTCCTCGAAGCTTTAGGTTCGGCGCGCGTCTTCGACCTCGAACAGCTCCGCTACGCCGGCGCACCTTCGCACCCAGCCCACCAGCCCGGATTCAACTATTTCCTGCACCGGCACCACGCCCGCGGTGCCCCCGAAGCGCGCACCGGCGCGTCCGGCATAGTCGTCATGCCGGAGCACTCGGGCACGCACATCGACGCGCTGGCGCACCAGGCCGAAAACCTCACGCTGCACGGCGGCGTGCACGTCGACACAGGAGTCCAGACGTCGGTGGGATTTCGCGTCCTCGGCGTGGAGACCATGGCGCCTCTCGTGTCACGCGGAGTGCTGCTCGACGTGGCGGGGCCCAATCGCCTGCCGCCAGAGCACTCGATCACCGTTCAGGAGCTTGAGCGCGCCCACGAGGCCGCACGCATCGACATTCGAGAGGGCGACGTCGTGCTGGTCCGCACCGGCTACGGAGCGCTGTGGTCCGAGCCGGCTGAATACCTGCGCGGAGCGGGCGTCAGCGCCGCCGGATCCCGCTGGCTGATCGACCAGAAGGTCAGCGCGGTGGGCGCCGACAATATGGCTTGGGACGTCATCGGCCCCACCGACCCCGAGCTCGGCGTGACCCTCCCCGGCCATCTTCTGCTGCTGGTCCGAGCGGGCATTCCGATCATCGAGAACCTGAATCTCGAGGAGCTAGCGGTGGCCGGGGTGCACGAGTTCGCTTTCGTTTGCCTGCCGCTGAAGATGCGCGGCGCCACCGGCTCGCCCGTCCGTCCGATCGCCATCGCGTAGCGCAGCGGCCGGTTGTGGCGTTATATCCAGGTATGCGGAATCGCATTGCTGCTGAGTTGGTGGTGCTGACACTCACGGTGTCGGCATGTGGAGCCGCCGCAGCCCGCGCTGCTGTGCCACCGAGCCCGATTCCCACCCACGCAGCGCCAACGCCGGAGCAGTCACCCTCGCCTTCACCGCGCCCGACCGAGCGCGTGCTTGACGTCCAGCTCCACCTCCAGGAGCACAGCCTCACCTGTGAGGCCGCCGCGCTGACGATGGCGCTTTCCTACGAGGGCATCACCGTCGACGAGATGACGCTGATCGCATACATGACCAGCGATCCTCGTCCCGCGAAGTTCGACGCGCAGGGCCGCCTGGTCGCCTGGGGCGACCCGGCGCAGGGTTTCGTCGGCAACCCCGACGGAAACATCCAGCGCTACACCGGCTACGGCGTGTACTTCGGCCCGGTCGCCGCCGCAGCGCAACGCGCAGGCGCACACGTGGTCGAGGCAGGTGGTGGCCTCTACGGCTCGGGGATTGCAGCCTCAGACGTCTACAACGAAGTTCTGGACGGGCACCCGGTGGTGGCCTGGATCAGCAATACGTATCGGACCGTGCCACTGAGCCAGTACACGGCCTACGACGGAGCCCCCGTCGCCTACACCCTGACCGAGCACGCTGTCACGGTGATCGGGGTGCGCCCGGATGCGGTCCTGATCAACGACCCCTGGTACGGCCAGCACTGGCACGCGAAGGCGCAGTTCGAGGCGGCCTACGCGACCTTCCAGCAGATGGCGGTGGTCATCGCCGCTTGACCAGCGGCAGCGCGTTCGCCTCTAGCGGCGGCCGACCGTCTGGAAGCAGTCCAAGCAGTACACCGGTCTCGCGCCCGTCGGCACGAACGGCACCTGTGTCTGCTTTCCACAGTTCGAGCAGATCACGTCATGCATGACCCTCGACCGGCCGTTGCCCTCAGTCGTCCGTCGGGCCGCCCGGCATTCCGGACAGCGCCGCGGCTCGTTCTGGAGCCCGCGTGATTGATAGAACTCCTGCTCCCCCGCCGTAAACAGAAATTCACGCCCGCAGTCGCGACACGTTAAGGTCCGATCCACGAAACTCACCGTCCTGGCCTCCCTAGAAATCTCGCTCAGAGGCCCGGACGCAGACGACCGGTCTACCCCTCCAGCGTTGCGCTGGCGATTCTAGCTCTCTTGCGCCGAATTTGGAGAAGCCGGAAAGCTAGGCGGTGGCGGCGGCCCGCTGGGGCTCTTCTTCAACCTCGCCATCCGGCGCTTCGTCGAGCTCCACGCCTGCCCGCGTCCCGGTCAGCGGGACCTCCTTCATGAAGAAGGTCGAGACCAGCGCCACGACCAGGATCGCCCCGGCGAAGAAGTAGATGTCGTGCAGGGTGTCCGACAGGGCCAGACGGATCGCGTGCACGAAGGCGGCCGGAAGCTTGGCCAGCAGTGTCGGATCGAGGATCGAGTTGGCGCTTCCGCCCTTGGGCAGGCTGTTCGCCACCGCGGGGGGCAGGTGCAGCTCGGCGACCCGCGTCTTCAGGTAGTCGGGCAGCCGGTTCGCCAGGACCGCCCCGAGGATGGCGCTGCCGACGGTGCCGCCCAGGTTGCGCCAGAACTGGATCTGGCTCGAGGCGACGCCGAGGTATTGGCGGGGAAGCGCGGTCTGGACCGCGGTCAGGTACAGCGGGAATGTGACCCCGATGCCAAGCCCGACCACGATCAGGTCGGCGACCACACGCCACTCGGGGGTGCCTGGGACCACCTGTGAAAGCAGCCACATGCCGAAGATCATCACCAGCACGCCGACCGTGCCGAGGTACCGGTAGTGCTTGATCCTCCGCATCAGGAAACCGGTCAGCGTGCTCGCGGCGAGCAAGCCGAACATCATCGGCGTGATCAGCGCGCCCGAGTTGGTGGCGCTGATGCCGAGCACGCCCTGGAAGACGAGCGGCGTGAACAGGATCGAGCCGAACATGCCGAAGGCGGTGAGAAATCCGACCAGCATGCTGACCGAGAACGTCGGGTTCTTGAACAGGTGGAGTGGCACGATCGGGTGCTCGACGCGGCTCTCGATGGCGATGAAGGCCCCGATCATGACGACCGCGAGGGCGAGCAGGCCCATGACCTCGGGCGATGTCCACGCGTGGTCCCGCGTGATGGTGAGGGCGATCAGCAGCGGGACGACGCCGGCCGCCAGGGTGAACGCGCCCCAGAAGTCGATGTCACGCCACGACGCCTTGGAGCGGACGTAGGGGAGACCCGCGATGACCACGGCCACGGCGACGATGCCGACGGGGATGTTCACCTCGAACACCCAGCGCCAGCTGAAGTGATCGGTGATGAAGCCACCGGCGGTCGGGCCGACGATCGAGGCCAGGCCGAAAACCCCGCCGAACAGGCCCTGGGCCCGGCCGCGCTGGCTGGGCGAGAACAGGTCGCCGATGACGGAGAACACGGTCGCGAAGAGGACGCCTCCGAAGATGCCCTGGATGCCGCGGAAGACGATGAGCTGTGTCATGTCCTGGGCCAGTCCGCAGAAGGCTGAGGCGATGACGAAGCCGATCATCCCTGCGAGCAGGAAGGGCTTTCTACCGAACAGGTCGCCGAGCTTGCCGGCGATCGGGGTCATGGTGGTCGACGTGACCAGGTAGGCCGTGGTCACCCACGCCAGGCGGTCGAGCCCGTTGAGGTCGGCCACGATGCGGGGGATGGCCGTGCCCACGATGGTCTGGTCGAGGGCGGCCAGCAGCAGCGCCAGCATCGTGCCGGCGGTGGCCAGGATGATGCGCCGGCGAGATAGTCCTTCGGTCATTTCCCCAGCTCCTTTCTGGCGTTGTCCACCAGCTGCAGGCATAGGTGTCGTAGCTGTGCCAGGTCTTCCTTGCTCAATCCAGCCGCCACCTCGTGTTGGTGCTGCAGGCCCTCCTGCCAGATCGCCTCGATCTGAGTCCGGCCGGCATCGGTGAGCCGCGCCCGCACGGAGCGGCGGTCCTCTGCGTCAGGTACGCGTTCCACGAGCCCGTCGCGCTCCAGGTGGTCGACGAGGCCGGTGATGTTGCGCGGCGTCGAGTCAAGGTCGGTGGCGAGGTCGCCGAGTGGGGTCGGCCCGCACCGGTAGAGGCGGAACAGCACACCGAGCCGGCCTTCGCTCAGCCCGTGCTTTTCAGCCCACTTTTCCTGCAGGTGGTGGAGGGCGCGCCCGGCGATCCGGAGCGCGGCCATGGCCTCGATGACGCTCATGTCGACCTTCAACGGGTCGAACAGCTGGCGCATGCGCACGCTGTAGAGGCGTCCCGACTCGTCACGAGCCAGCTCGTGCACGGCCTGGATATCACCATCGATGGGCTTCAAGGTGTCCTTATACATAGTGAATGACTACATTATTACCACATTCACATTCTGGGAGTCAAGTACCCTCACCGACGCTTTGATCGTCGACGGCCACCTGGACATCGGCTGGAAGGCGATCGCCGATGGCCGGGGGTTCCTGGCGCCTCCCGCGCCTGGCTACCTGGTCAGCCGCCCCGCCCTGGTGGCCGCGGGCGTCGGCCTCGTGTTCGCGACCCTGTATACCGCCCCGGCGCGTGCCGGACGGGCCATGCGCACGCGCTTCGTGTACAAGAACGCGCACGAGGCGCACATCATGGCCACGGCCGAGGTCAACTACTACCGGAGCTGCGGTCTCGAGCTGATCCGCAACAAAGGCGAGCTCGATTCGTACCTACGCGGCTGGAAGAGGGGGCGCCTCGCGGCGGTGCTGCTGATGGAGGGCGCGGACCCCGTCGAGGATCCCTCGCAGCTTGGGGCCTGGACCGGCATGGGTGTCCGCATCCTCGGGCCGGCCTGGGGCGCCACGCGCTACAGCGGCGGCACCGGGGCGCCGGGGGGGCTGACCGAGCTGGGCAGGCAGCTCCTGAAGGCGATGCGTCGCAAGCGCGTGATCCTCGACCTGAGCCACATGGCGGACCAGGCGGTCGCCGACGCCTTCTCTTTGTGGCGCGGACCGATCATGGCCTCGCACAGCAATGCGCGGGCGCTGGTGCCCGGCGACCGCCAGATCACCGACGCGACCGCGGCAGAGGTGGCGCGCCGGGGTGGGGTGCTCGGGATCAGCTTCTACGCGCGGCACCTGCGGACCTCGGGCCGCGCGACCCTCGAGGACGTGGTCCGACACGTGAGGCACCTAGCTGGCGCCGCCGGTGGTCCCGAACACGTAGGCATCGGCACCGACCTGGACGGTGGGTTCGACGCGAGACACGCGCCCATCAAGGACCTGTCCCACCTGAAGGAGCTCGCGGTTCGCCTTAGAGCGCACTTCAGCCGCACGCAGGTCGAAGGCGTAATGGGCCGCAACTGGCTCGCCTTCCTGGAGCGCTCCCTCCCCTAGGTCCCTTGACGGCTTTCCAACGAAGGAGGATGCTCGCCACGTACATCAGGTGACCCCGTCCATCGGTCAGTCACTGGAGGTGGCTATGGGCTCGACTCGCATCCACGCATTGTCGGTTTCCGCGCGCGCTGCTCTCGTCGCCGTGGTTCTCACCGTTGCTTCCCTGGGTCAAGCCACAGCCGCCGCTCCAAGCACTGTTTCTGCGACCGTGGCGCTGGAATGGAATGCCACCGCGGTCGCCGCCGTTCGCGCAGCGCACACAACGGATGGCGGACCAAGTCGGACCTTGTATCAGACCGAAGGCCTGCTCTACATGTCGTACGTGCAAGCCGCGGTGTATGACGCGACGATGAAGATCTCCAACCGCTACACGCTCTATCACAACTTCAGCGCACGGGCTGGAGACGCTTCAATCAAAGCGGCCGTGATCTCGGCCGCGTACAACACCATCAAGGCTTACCTCGGCGATTCCGACGGCTCGCTGCTTGCAAAATACAACCACGACATTGGCACCCTGCCGCGGGATCAGAGGACGTTGAGGGGAATCGCCGTCGGCAAGGCTGCCTCGGCCGACTTGGTGGCGCTGCGCGCGAACGATGGACGTAACGCAGCCGCCGACGATACATGCTCAACCAACACGACGCCAGGGAACTGGGTGTGCCCGCCGTTACCTTCACTTCAGACCAAGCAGACACCGTGGGTCGCCGTCATGAAACCCTTCTTGCTGCGGAGCGACTCCCAGTTCCGCGCCCCGGCTCCCCCGGCCCTCACCGACCCGCAGTGGATTGCCGACCGGAACGAGACAACGAAATACGGAAAGAGCAACAGCACGTTCCGGTCTGACGAACAGACAGCGATCGCGACGTTCTGGAACTTCAATGCGATCAACCAGTCGAACCAGACCCTGCGCGATGTCGCGACCCAGCACAGCATGGACCTGGTCGACACAGTCCGGCTGCTCGCGATGGGAAACATCGTCTCGACCGACGCGGGCATCGCCTGTTTCGACTCCAAGTACCACTACTTGTTCTGGCGGCCGATCACGGCGATCCAAGCCGACGGCGTAGCCGCCGACGCAACCTGGTCCCCGCTCTTCGCGACCCCGAATCATCCGGAATACCCCTCCCAGCATGGGTGCGTGACCTCCGCGCTCGCGCAAACGATCGCGCGTGCGCTCGGGACCACGCACATCAACGTCACGATCCACGGCCTGCCGATACCACCGGCGACGACAGCGGTGCGCACGTACGCGACGGTTAACGCGATCGAAACGCAGCTCGTCAACGCCCGCGTGTGGATTGGGTTCCACTACCGGCATTCGGTGATCGTGGGCGAGAACCTCGGCAACGCGGTCGCGGCGTGGACCCTCGACCGGTACTTCCTCCCCAAGACGGGCGAGGACGACTAGACGAAATCGAGGCTTGCGCGGCTTCACCTCCCCGCCATGCGGGGAGGTCGGCCGCGAAGCGGCCGGGTGGGGAGGAATCACCGCGCTAGATCGAGTCGACGAGCTGCTTTGCGCTCATAAAGGCGAAGCCCATTCCGTGCCCGTTGAATCCCACGCATGAGTAGACGTTGCGCATGCCCTCCACCGGCCCGACCAGCAGAGCGTCGAAACCGCGGCTCGCGAGGTGGTGAAGCAGGCTTGTCCCTGCGATCCCGCCGCCGATGACGAGCACGTCGGCGCGATCGGGCAGCAGTCCAGGGTAGCTTTCGGATGGCCGCGACCAGAACGGGGCACTCAATAACCCGCGAACTCAGAGCCTACAGCGTGAGTTCGTGGGGACCCCCTTAAGGGCGGTCAATTCTCGGCTCCAAATAGAATCAACAGGCAAGTGAGCACCGAGAGCTATGACGTCCTGGTGGTCGGCGGAGGGCTGGCCGGCCTCAGGGCAGCGATAGCCGCGGTGGAAGCGAATCCGCGGATCAAGGTCGGCATGGTCTCCAAGGTCTACCCGATGCGCAGCCACACCGTGTCCGCCGAAGGCGGTGCCGCGGCCGTCCTGCGGCCCGAGGACTCATACGAGACTCACGCCTTCGACACCATCAAGGGCTCGGACTATCTGGCCGACCAGGACGTGGTCGAAGCCTTTGTGCGTGAGGCGCCGGTCGAGATCATTCAGATGGAGCATTGGGGCTGTCCGTGGAGCCGGGACCCGGACGGCAAGATCTCCGCTCGACCCTTCGGCGGCATGACCACCTGGCGCACCTGCTTCGCCGCGGACAAGACCGGCTTTCACATGCTCCACACCGTCTTCCAGACCTCGCTGAAGTACGACCAGATCCACCGCCACGACGAAGCGTTCGTGACCAAGCTCCTCATCGAGGACTCGCGATGTGTGGGCGTCGTCGCCCTCGACCAGCGCAGCGGGCGGTTCGACGCGATCACGGCCAAGGCGGTGATCATCGCCACGGGCGGCCTCGGCCGCGTCTACGCCTTCACCACCAATGGCAACATCTGCACCGGCGACGGGATGGCGCTGGGCTATCGCGCCGGCGCCGGCCTGAAGGACATGGAGATGGTCCAGTTCCACCCGACCGGGTTGCCCTTCACGGGCATCCTGATCACCGAGGCGGTGCGAGGTGAAGGTGGCTACCTGACCAACAAGGAAGGCGAGCGTTTCCTCAAGCGCTACGTCCCGAACAAGATGGAGCTCGGTCCGCGCGACATCATCTCGCGCGCCATGGTCACCGAGTTCGAAGCGGGTCGCGGCTTCGAGGGACCGCACGGCAAGTTCATGCATCTGGACGTTCGCCACCTGGGCGAGGAGGTGATCGACCGCAAGCTCCCTTTCATGCGCGAGCTGGGACGGGAGTTCGTCGGCATCGACATCGTCAAAGACCCGATCCCGGTACGCCCGGTGCAGCACTACATGATGGGTGGGGTGGACGCAGACATCTCGGGCGCGACCGAGATTCTCGGCCTCTACGCCGCGGGAGAGTGCGCGAACGTCGGACTGAACGGCGGCAACCGCCTGGGCTCGAACTCGCTTTCCGAATGCCTGGTGTTTGGCGCCGCCGCCGGGCGCGCTGCAGCCCACTACGCCGCCTCCGCCAAGCCCGTGACGGCCAACCCGGTCGACGCGATGCTCTGGGACGAGGCTCGCCGCGTCGAGGTCGAGTACCTCGAGAAGAAAGGAGGCCACGAGCGGATCGGCAACATCCGCTACGACCTGCAGCGGGAGATGGACGCCGGCGCTGGCGTCTTCCGGACCAAGGAGTCGCTGGAGAAGCTGATCCAGGAGCTCGGCGTGCTGCGGGAACGCTTCACTCAGATCAAGGTCGAGGACTCGAGCCGGACGTTCAACACCGAGCTCACCGCCGTCCTCGAGCTCGACTACATGCTCGAGGTCTCGATGGTGATCGCGGTCTCGGCGCTTGCGCGTGAGGAGTCTCGCGGCGCTCACGCCCGTCGCGACTTTCCGGAGCGCGATGACGAGAAGTTCCTCAAGCACACCGTCGCGTTCAAACGTGATGCTGGCCGGCCGCGACTCGAGTACCGCGACGTCCGCATCACCAACTTCCAACCACAGGCTCGGACTTACTAGGGGAGACTCGATTGGCTGACAAGCGCATCACCATCCAGGCGACGCGGTTCGATCCCGAAAAGGATGAGAAGCCGCATCTGCAGTCTTACGACATCCCGTTCACCGACGAGAGCATGGTGGTGCTCGACGCGCTGAACCACATCAAGTCTTATGTCGACGGCAGCCTGAGCTATCGCTGGTCCTGCCGCATGGGCATCTGCGGCAGCTGCGGGATGATGGTCAACGGCACGCCCAAGCTGACCTGCAGCGCATTCCTGCGCGACTACTGGCCGCACAAGATCGTGGTCGAGCCCCTGAACAACTTTCCGGTCATCCGCGACCTGGTCATCGACATGGAAGACTTCATGCATAAGCTGAAGTCCGTCAAGCCGTGGATCATCCGCAAGCAGGAGATCCCGCTCGGCGCCGGCGCGCACCGGCAATTGCCCGCGCAGATCGAAGAGTTCCGGCAGTTCAGCGAGTGCATCAACTGCATGCTGTGCTACTCAGCCTGCCCCGTGTACGGGCTCAACGACAAGTTCCTGGGCCCGGCGGCGATCGCGCTGGCGCGGCGGTATACCCTCGACTCGCGCGACGAGGGCCTCAAGCAGCGCCTGCCCGTGATCGCCGAGGCCGAAGGCGTGTGGGAGTGCAGCTTCGTCGGCGAATGCTCGGTGGTGTGCCCGAAGGGCGTCGACCCCGCCAAAGCGATCCAGCAGTCCAAGCTCGACACCACTCTGCGCTTCACGCTTCCGTACGGTAACCGCGACTAGTGGGGATGCCAGCGCAAACATCCGCGCCGGCCGCTCCGCGCGGATACAGGTGGACCATGCCGGCCGGCTGGTGGCTGCGCAAACGCCACTACTTCATGTATGTGGTCCGGGAGTTCACCGCGTTGCCCATGGCCCTGTGGCTGCTGTGGCTTTTGTTCGACATCAAGAGCGCTGGCGCCGGACCAGCGGGGTTCCAGCCACCCAGGTCGACCGGTTTTGTGATCTTCAGCGCGGTATGTCTTGTTTTCGCGATGTATCACAGCTGGACGTTTCTCAAGCTGGCCGGCGTGATCATCCACCTCAACGTGCTCGACAAGCCTGTGCCGCCGAGGCTGATCGTCTTCACGATGTTCGCCCTCTGGGCCCTGGCCTCGATCGTCATCGGCGCGGTGCTGATCGGGTTCGGCAGATGAGCACCGACACCCGCAAGCGCCCCGCGTACGCCCACCTGTTCTGGTGGTTCATGTTCGCCAATGGCGGGGGCCTGGCCGCGCTCGTGCTCCCCGTGCACATCCTGGTTCAGGGCCTTCTCGGGCCGCTTGGAATCGTGCCCGTGGTGGATCAGCATCACGACACGTGGATCAGCGTCCTGGGCAACCCGATCGTGAAGCTGTATCTGCTGGTTTTGATCTCACTCCCGTTCTTCCATTTCGCGCATCGCCTCCGGTATCTGCTGGTCGACTTCGGTGTGCACGCGGCGAAGAGCGTGCCCGCGCAGGTGATCTTCTACGGCGGTGCGGTCGTGGTCACGCTCGTCACGATCTGGGTGCTCCTGACGACCGCTCCAATCTCGTTCGGGTGATCGCCGATGTTCGCCGTCGAAGCATTCCCCGCCACTGAGCTCGGCAACGCAAGCTTCCTCGTCGCAGACGCTGAGCACGGCGTCGGTCTGGTCGTCGATCCGTATCGCGACGTCGACGGGTACCTGACCCGCGCCTCCTCGCTCGGCATCAAGCTGACGCACGCCCTCGACACGCACCTTCACAACGACTTCGCATCAGGCCGGGGTGAGCTGGCGGCCGAGGCGGGGACGGCGATCGGCGAGCTGGATGCCGGACAGGAGCTGGCGATCGGTGGGTTCACGCTTCGAGCACTCAGCACGCCAGGCCACACCCCCGACCACAAGAGCTACCTGCTGCTCGAAGGCGGGCGGCCGCGCGCGCTGTTCTCAGGCGGGGCGGTGATGGTCGGCGCGATCGCGCGGACCGACCTGTTCGGCCCGCACCTGGCAGTCCACCTCGCGCTCGAGGCTCTGCGCACGCTGCAGGTGCGCCTGCGCGGGCTGCCGGACGACCTCGCGATCTTTCCCACGCATGGCGCCGGCTCGTTCTGCGGCACGGGCGGAAAGAGCGGGCACGAGACCACGCTCGGGCACGAGCGGGCGACGAACCCCTTCTTTCTGACCACCGAGGTGATGCCGTTCCTCGCCCGCGCCCTCAACCAGCAGCGTTATCCCGCCTACTACCGGGACATGGCTGCCTTCAACAGCACCGGTCCCGCGCTGCTCGGCCGCAGGCCCGCGCCGCCGGCGAAGTTGAGCCCGTCACAGGTCGAGCGCCTGATGGCTGAAGGCGCGGCCGTGGTCGACGTTCGTCGCGGGCGCCACTACGACCACGGCCACATCCCCGGCAGCTACAGCGTCGGGCTGGATGGACCGTTCAGCGCGTGGGTGGGATGGCTGATCCCGCGCAGCCGGCCGATCGTGCTGGCCGGCGGCACCGATGCGCAGCACCTCGAGGCGCACCGCCAGCTGCACCGAATCGGTTTCGACGGTGTCGCGGGAGCTCTCGACGGCGGTATGGACGCGTGGCAGTCGAGCGGGCGCGCCGTGTCCACCTTCGAAACGAAGGACATCGAGGACATGGCGGAATGGATCCTCAGCGCGGAGCCAATGACCGTGGTCGATACGCGGGACGAGCACGAGTGGTCGGCGGGCCACGTCCCCGGCGCCGTCCACATCTATGTTCCGGACGTCTCGTATCGGTCCGGCGAGATTCCCCGGGAGGCGCCTGTCGCCGTGCACTGCGCTTCCGGCTATCGGGCCGGGATCGCGGCGAGCCTGCTGGAGCAGGCGGGGTTGACGCGGATCATCCACGTCAACGGGCCGTACTCGGACTGGGACCGCCTGCACCTTGCCGAGTCCAGACCATGACTAACGCGGGTACTTGACATAGCCAGCTACCGTGCTATATTGACCCGGTGGCCGAGAACGGAGCCCACGACAGCCAGCTGCTGAAGGGAGTCCTCTCTCTTGCGCTCCTGCGCCTCCTCGCCGAGCGTGAGTCCTACGGCTACGAGCTTGTGACCCGGCTGCACGAGCTGGGGCTCACCGAGGTGCAGGACGGCTCCGTCTATCCGGCCCTGGGTAGGCTCGAGCGCGACGGGCAGGTGACATCGAGGCTTGTAGCCTCGTCCTCAGGGGCGGCACGAAAGTACTACCGGCCCTCCGCTGCCGGCTACGCGGCGCTGGCGCACATCGAGCTGGCTTGGGGGAGCCTTGTCCGCGCCCTCGAGCCCATTGTTTCCCGGCCCGTACCGGCCAAGCCCAAGGAGGCACTGACATGAACCGAACGCTGCCGATGAAGGACCGGCTTCGCATCGAGCTCGTCGTGCGGCGGCTTGATTACGCGCTGGACGGCCGCGTTCCGATGGCCAGGCGGAAGCAGATCCGCAACGAGCTGCGCTCCAACCTGATCGAGGCCGCGCAACAGGTCGGTGCCGAGAATGCCGTCAAGCAGCTCGGCGGCGTCCGCGCCCTGGCGAACTCATACCTGGAGCTTTACCGAGGTCGATTCGATTTCAAGGTCGGATCCTATTGGGCGATCGCCGCCTACGCGGCGCTGCAGGCTTTGGAGATCACGCTGCTGATCGCGTTTCAGGCCGGAGTCGCCACGGGCGGTAGTCATACCGGAACCTACTCGTTTCAGTTCTGGGATGGATTTGGTCCTTTCTCGGGCAGCGTCTCGGGCAACGGCTCGAGCTTCGTCATGTTGATGCTTTCGCCCGCGCACGTGCTGCTGATGTTCGTGGCGTTCGTGATCGGCAGCAGCTATCGCACCGTCTTCGCCCGGCGCCGCACCTAGCGCTTGCGCGCGCGCCAGATCTCCTCGGCCGGCCATTTCTTCGCCCATTCCGCCGGGACATAGAAGTACCAGGGATGGTCGACCGCGTCGTCGGGGGCATAGAGCTCTCGAAAATCTACGACCTCGAATCCCGTGTTGCGCAACAGCTGGAACAGCTCGGATGCGCTGATGTGGAAATCGGTCGATGGCCCGACCGTTTCGTCAGTCCAATCGAACCGGCGCATGCCCTTCTGCGGCCGGACGAGGCGCTCGGCCACTTTGCCCTCATCGGGTGAGCAGAGCACCTGCAGGGTGCTGTTGCGCATGAAGATGAGCTCTCCGCCGGGCCGGAGCAGGCGCGCCGCTTCGGGAATCCAGCGGTACGGGTCGCACCAGATCGACGCGCCGTACTCCGAGAACGCGAGGTCGAACGAGGCGTCGGGCAGAGGCACATCCTCGGCATTGGCCTCGATGAACTCGAGGCCCAGCCCAAACTCGCGGTTCAGCTCGCGGGCGGTGTCAAGCTGCGCGGGGGTGATGTCGACGCCGACGACGCGGCGCGCTCCCCGCTTCTTCAACCACGCGCCGAAGTAGGCGGTGCCGCATCCAAGCTCGATGACATCGAGGCCTGTCACGTCCGGCAGCACCTGGATCTCGGCCTCGGGCACATGCCATACGCCCCACCCGATTTCCTTAGCCCACGATTCACGCGCGTGTTCGGCCGTGTACTGAGCGTTGGAGATGGTCCAGACCGCCCGGTTGCGAACGGCGTACTCGGGTAGGTCCTCAGGCATCGGTGACGGCGGCTTCCAGCAGCGCGGCGAACTTGCGCTGCGCGGCCTGGCGCCGCGTCGGGATGTGCTCGGTCGGCCACATGCCCTCTGGCGCCTTGTAGCCCGCGAGGATCTGCCGCGCGACCGACACGCGGTGCACCTCGTCAGGGCCGTCGTACATGCGCGCCGCACGCGCGTGCCGGTACATCTCCTCCAGGGGCAGGTCGGACGAGTAGCCCAGCGAGCCGTGGACCTGGATCGCGCGGTCGATCACGTCGTGCAGCACCTTGGCGCCGAAGAACTTGATCAGGGAGATCTCCTTGCGTGCGGCCGCCGCGCCCTGGGTGTCGATGACCCAGGCGGCGTGCAGCGTCATCAACCGCGCCGCCGACATCTCAGCGGCGGAGTCGGCGATCCAGTTCTGCACCGTTTCATGGCTGGCCAGCTTCTTGCCGAACGCCTCGCGCTGTAGGGCCCGCTCGCACAGCATGTCGAAGGCGCGGCGCGCCTGGCCGAGCCAGCGCATGCAGTGGTGGATGCGGCCCGGTCCGAGGCGGGCCTGCGCGATGAGGAATCCCTGGCCGCGTTTGCCGATCAGGTTGTCCTTGGGCACGCGTACGTTTTCGTAGAGGATCTCGGCGTGGCCGTAGCCAAAGTGGTCGCCTCCACCCATGGTCTCGATGTTCCGAAGCTTCTTCAGGCCGGGCGTGTTGCCAGGGACGATGATCATCGAAGCGCGCTCGTACGGACCGGCATCCGGGTCGGTCACGACCATCGCGATCAGGAAGTCGGCGATCATGCCGTTCGACGTGAACCACTTGTGTCCGTTGATCACCCACTCGGTGCCGTCCAGGACGGCGGTGCTGGACAGCAGAGTCGGGTCTGAGCCGGCCGTGTTCGGCTCGGTCATCGAAAACGCGGAGCGCATCTTCCCGTCCAGCAGCGGATGGAGCCAGCGCTTCTTCTGGGCCTCGGATCCGAAGTGAGCGAGGACCTCGGAGTTGCCGGAGTCTGGGGCCTGGTTGCCGAAGACGATCGGCCCCCACATCGAAGCTCCCTCGATCTCGTGCATCAGGCCAAGCTTCACCTGGCCATAGCCCTGGCCGCCAAGCTCCGGCGGAAGGTGAGTGGCCCATAGTTTTTGCTGCTTGACCTCCTGCTGGAGCGGCCGGATGGCGCGCCCGAACCCGGCCTCGTCGGTCTCGAGCACCTCCAACGGATAGACCTCCTCGCGCATGAAGCGGCGCATCCACTCGAGCTTGGCTTCGAACTCCGGCTCGGTCGAAAAATCCCAGGTCATGTGAATCTCCTACATGCCACGATCGAGGAGCTGGATGCCCTCGTCGATCATGCCGGTGATGGTAGTCGTCAAGCCTTCGTACATGGGGTCGGGCCGCTTGCCGCGGCGGTGAAGCATGAGGTTGTAGCCGAAGATCGACGCGTACTTGTACAGGCTCATCGCCGCGAACCACCGCATCTCCTCGGGGTCGGCGCCGTACAGCCGGTAGAGATCCTCGACCGTGACATTGATCGCGCCGCCCGGGTTGGGGGCGCCCTGGTACTGGCGGCGGATGGCGGCGATCATCAGGCAGCCGAGGTCGAGCAGCGGCTGGCCGAGCTGGGCGATCTCCCAGTCGAGGACCGCGACCACCTCGGGTCCTCGGAACAGCATGTTTCCGTAGTGGTAGTCGCCGTGGACCAGCGTGGGCGCGCGCTCGACGGGGAGCTGAACCGCGAGCAGGCCGCCGAGCTCACCGGCGCGGGGGGTGAGCTCCTCCGGCGCGCGCTGCATGAGCATCGCCCAGCGCATCATCTCGGCCTGCAGCCCGACCGACGCCTCGTCTCCGATCCCGGTTTCGTCGAGCGGCA
>Ga0209118_1000118_pt1 | contig 55807 bp, 50 predicted proteins | sample BlaSpr_A8_Ref_M1_FD_187988 | JGI IMG/M metagenome (GOLD analysis project Ga0209118, IMG submission 187988) | Forest soil microbial communities from Thunder Bay, Ontario, Canada - Black Spruce, Ontario site 2_A8_Ref_M1 (SPAdes) (version 2) | ecosystem: Environmental > Terrestrial > Soil > Boreal... | reverse complement strand
CGTAGCGTTGGAGGGTATCCGTGTATTCACGTCCCACTCCGTCACCAGGTTCGCTCCGCCTGTGCCAGCGAAGTTCCCAGTTCCCACGAAGAGCCGGTCCGTAGTGCCATCCTCGCGGGTGCGTGGCGTCGAGCACGCCAAATGGAAATTGACGAGGCGTGTCGCGGGGCAAAGAGCAGCGGAGCTGAAATAGACTCCGCGTAGCGATCAGTGCGACTGTTCCGCTGCCTGGATGCGGTGCAGTCCTGCGCGCGCGTGGTATTGCTGCGGTCAAGGTTCAGAAGAAGTTTGTACTCATATACGTGCCAGACGATAGTCACCGCGTCCCGTTGGGGCATCGGCCTGGCGCAGCAACTCCGGGACGCCACGCCGGCTGAAAAGCCGCATGGAGCATCTACACGGCCTTCGGTCCGGTTTGACGCTCTTCCACAGCGCACGTTAGAATAGTTGAGTTTGCCTGTACTTGCGGTTCCGTTCTGGGGCCGTCCGCAATCGTTGCCGAGAGCGCCGACGCGGAAAGCAGCAAGCATAGAAAATCAGCAGGTTCCGCAGATCGCGCCAGTTCGCGGCGGGATGGATTTGACGTTCATCCCATTTGTATTGAAACCGGGCGCGACAGGACTGCAGGAGACATAAGCATGTACGCGGTGATCCGCACAGGTGGGAAGCAGTACCGGGTGGCGCCCGGCGATGTGATCCGCGTGGAGAGCGTGGGTTCGGAAAAGCGTGGCACCGGCGCCGACGGTCAAATTGAGTTCAGCGATGTGCTGGCGGTTTCGGTCGGCGATGGCCAGATCGGCAAGCCGCAATCCGGAGCGCTTGTGACCGGAGAAGTGGTCGAGCAAGGCCGGGAGAAGAAGATCCTAGTCTTCCATTACAAACGCAAGAAACAGTATAAGAAGCTGCGCGGACATCGTCAGGGATATACCGCGGTGCGGATTACCGAAATTGCGTTTGATGGGCAGAAATTCGCCGCTCCCGAACTTCCCAAGAAGGTAGCCAAGCCGAAGAAGATGGCTCCGGTAGAGACGGTAGAGGTCAAGGCCAAGGCGAAGGCGAAGGCTCACAAGGCACCGGCGAAGAAAAAGGCGGCGGCCAAGAAGTCAGTGGCTAAGAAGGCTGCGCCGAAGAAAAAGAGGTAAGCGCGAGGGCAGGATGCCCTCGGGACAGCCGGCGAGGGCGCCGGCGCTACGGAGAGTCAATTGCTATGGCACATAAAAAAGGGCAGGGTACTTCTCGAAACGGCCGCGACTCGAATGCGCAGCGGTTAGGCTTTAAGGCGTTTGGCGGACAACTCGTCCCCGGCGGCACGATTATCGTGCGACAGCGGGGCACGCGGGTGAAGCCGGGCCTGAATGTGGGCCGCGGCAAGGATGACACGCTATTTGCCAAGATCACGGGCCGCATCATATTCAAGGACCGGGGTCAGTTGGGCAAGTACGTGATGGTCGAGCCCATCGCTGGGGAGTAGATTGTTGCCATCGCCACGCGGGCGAGGGCGCCCGCGCCACATAGCCTCCCACATAGCCTCGCCTTTGGGCCGGGGCTTTTTTGTTGCCACATGCTACCGACGGGCGAGGACGCCCGTCCCCCATAGACTGACCTCATGTTCATCGATGAAGCCACAATCCGAGTGAAGGCTGGGGACGGCGGCAACGGCTGTCTCGCTTTCCGCCGGGAAAAGTACGTTCCGCGGGGTGGGCCATCCGGCGGCGATGGCGGCGATGGCGGCGACGTCATTATGGAATCGAGCGAGCGCCACAACACGCTGGTTCACTTCCGTTTCAACCCTGAATACAAGGCGCAGCGCGGACGCCACGGCGAGGGTTCGAACTGTAAGGGACGCGAAGGCGAAGACGTCTTATTGAAAGTGCCAGTAGGCACGATTGTGTACGACGCGGAAACAGGCGAGAAAGTCCACGATTTTTCCCGCCCGGATGAGCGGTTCGTGATTGCCTGCGGCGGAAGGGGTGGCCGAGGAAACGCGCGCTTTGCTACGTCTACCCACCAGGCGCCTCGTGAGCACGAAGAGGGACGGCCCGGCGAAGAACGCGTCTTCCGCCTGGAACTCAAGCTGCTGGCCGATGTGGGGTTGGTTGGTTATCCGAATGTCGGCAAGTCGACATTGATTTCGCGTATCTCGGCGGCGCGGCCAAAGATTGCTGATTATCCCTTTACGACTTTGCAACCCAACCTCGGCGTCGTAGCCGTGGGAGAAGCCAAGGAAGAGCGCAGCTTTGTGGTGGCGGACATTCCTGGGCTCATTGAAGGGGCGCATACGGGATCGGGCTTAGGCATACAGTTCCTGCGGCACATCGAGCGTACGCGCCTGCTGGTGCATCTGGTGGATGTGTCGGATGCGAGCGGCCGTCCGGACCCGGTGAAGGACATCGAAGTGATCGCAGGCGAACTGAAGAGCTTTGGGGCTGGACTGGATCAGAAGCCGGTGATCGTAATGGCCTCGAAGATCGATGTCGCAAATAAAGACAAGCTAGCCAAGCTGAAGCGCTACTGCAAGAAGCAAGGACTGGAATTGTTTCCGGTCTCAGCGGTGACGGGAAAAGGAATTGAAGAACTGAAGTATGCGATGGCGGACAAGGTGGAAGAGGCCCGGCTTCAGGCTTCGGGCGACAGGCTTCAGGAAGAAGATCCTTTGAACGCGGAGAGCGCTGGGATTACGACGCTGACGCGGAGACGTGCGGAGTAGTCAAAACCCGCCCGGAAATCTATCGCGACCAGGTGAGCCCCCGGCCAAGCACGAAAATAAATAGCAGGCTGGCTACTCCTCCTGTCGCGATCCACGCCAGGCTGCGACTCACAGGCCCAACTTCTTCTTCGCTGTCGTTCGGTTTCCGCATCATGCTCGGTAGGCTCAGCAGGCCGGCATTGGCGCCCAAGGTTGACGGCAGCGCAGAGGCTATGACGTAAAACAATCCTGCGGGATTGAGCAAGCCTCCGAGCCCGGCCAGGATTCCGTCCGTGAAATAAGGCGTCCAGCACAGCGCGCGCAGTCTGCGAGAACCGAAGTCCCTGCCTCGAAACGGCAGCAGCTTGGCCCGTACAACGAGCATGGACGCATAGTACGAACACACACCCAGAACAACCAGCCCCAGCTGCCAGATCCAGTGCGGTTGCAAGCCTTGGATCACGGCTGCCCAGTCGCCGAAGTTGGTGACGCCGGAAAAGAAAAAGTATCCGGTCCCGGTAAAGAGATTGCCCGCCATCGCCAGCACGAGGAAGTAGCGGGTAGCCGGCCGGTAGCGCTGCGGTCGAAGCAGAAGAAGCCAGAAGATAGCGGCGAAAATAAGATTGACCAGCGTGCCGTTCGCCGAGATCCATCTGGTGTCAATATCGCACTGTAGCGCAACCGTGCTCATGATCACGCTACGGGCTCCGCTCAGCCACGCGGTAACACCGTGGCCCAGGCCTTCGTGCAGAACAGTCTGGAGGATACAGGCAAGCGCCGAGATGGCAATCACCGTGAGCTGGTCGTCTTTCTCAGAGGGCGCGTCGGCAGGCATGCCATCTTTTGTAGCACAACGAAACTGTATTCATGTGATTTCCTCTACGCCTCCGGTACATGCGAGCCATGCTGGAAGTGGTATTGCAGAATCTTCGCGGCGAGGGCTGGGTTCACCGAAGGAGTCTCGGCTTCGACGGTGCGGACCACTTCCCCGCGGCATACGACCTCCGCCGCCGACAGGCCTGCGATTTCCGCAGGCAGCACCAGATTAATCTCAAGCTGGACGTTGGCTGGAAGCAATTCTTCCGCACGAAACAATAGGCCCGAGCGGCTGATGTTCTCGGTAGTACCTGCCCGCCAATCGTTTTCTCCAATCGGTCTGTACTTCAGTGGCAGTTGGAGTTTGAAACGTTGCGCACGGAAAGGCGACAACTTTGCGGTTGGACGACCCTCTTCGACTTGCATCGCTAAACGAGCAGACATTGAGACCTCCTTGGGGAGTGGCATGTCCAAAACCTCCCGCACTTTTGCCTTGAGCGTGAGAAGGGTAAACGGCTTCTGGAGCAGGGTGATACCAGCGTCCAGCGTGCCGTTTCGGCCAATCGCATTCTCGGTATAGCCCGACATATAAAGCACCCGCATTTCAGGCCGGCGCGGACAAAGATGGTTAGCCAGTTCGCGCCCGGTCATTCCCGGCATGACCACGTCGGTCAGCAGCAGGTGAATGGGACCGGAATGAGCGTTGGAAATCAGGATTGCGGTCGCGGGATCACCGGCATCGATGACGGTGTATCCCTGACGTTCCAGGAACTCGCGGGCGAGACGCAGGACGGTGACTTCATCTTCGACCAGCAGAACGGTTTCGCGGCCTTGTTGCACTTCACCGGCGGCGACCGCGGGTTGCGACACCGCCGCCTGTCCGGTCTCAGTTACCCGTGGCAAGTAGACCTTGAAGGATGTTCCCTTGCCGGGTTCGCTATAGGCCCAGATGTAACCCCCGCTTTGCTTGACGATGCCGTAGACCATCGAAAGGCCGAGTCCGGTACCCATCGCTCCTTTTGTGCTGAAAAACGGTTCGAAGATGCGGCTCTGGGTTTCGGAATCCATTCCTACCCCAGTGTCGCTGATGGCGAGCATTACATACTCGCCCGGTTCCACAGGGGGGTGGAGACGAGCATAACTTTCGTCCAGCGAAACATTCGCAGTTTCAATGGTGAGCTTGCCGCCGCGAGGCATAGCGTCGCGGGCATTGACCGCCAGGTTCATGATCACTTGCTCAATCTGGCCAGGATCGGCCTTGGCAGCACCGAGGTCGCTCCCCGGCACCATAACCAGCTCGATGTCTTCGCCGATAAGCCGGGTCAACATTTTGAAGTTTTCCGTGACCACCGCATTCAGATCCAGGACCTTGGGGGTGAGCATTTGCTTCCGGCTGAAGGCAAGGAGCTGGCGAGTGAGCGCGGTGGCTCGGTTGGCAGCGTTGGCGATTTCCTGAGCGGGGCCACGCACGGCTGGATCGGAACCGATCCGTTCCAGCAGAAACTCGCAGTATCCTGAGATGACCATCAGCAGATTGTTGAAGTCATGCGCAATGCCGCCGGCCAGTCGGCCGACAGCTTCCATCTTCTGGGCTTGACGGAGCTGTTGTTCCAACGCTCGATGCTCGGTCACGTCTTCCGCGAACAGCTCGAAGAACGTCGCGTTGTGTTCGTCGCGAATGGTGCGCCCGGAAAGGCGCACGGTGATGGGAACACGGTCCTTGCGGACCCAATCAGCAATCAACCCGTTGAAGCGCTGCGAGGAGCGAAAATGATCGGCGACCACGAACCATTGTTGCGTGTCCGCGTACAGGTTCGCTAAATTGCCGTCTACCAGTTCGGAGGGCGAAGCATAGCCCAGCATGCTCACCAGCGCCGGGTTCGCACTGAGTATGATGCCGTCCGAGTCGCACCGGCAAATCCCATAGGGGGCATTGGTCACGAGCGAGCGGAAATTGATTTCCGAGCGCCGTAAACCCTCCTGGGCCGAACGCAGGGCCGCGTTGAACGAGCAAATCAAAAGCGCCACAAACACAAATAGCGTCAGATGTATGATGGCTTTGCGATATTCGGCGGGGGAATGTTCGCCAGCTAAGGAAAAATAGGCACTGACCGTGAGCGCAAACGAGGTCGCCACCAGACCCGGCTTCCAGCCGCCATACCAGGCACTGACCATGATGGCGACGGCAAACACGACCAGCCGGCTTTCGACAACATCTGCCAGCATTAATGCCGGGATCAGGGCGAGGGTAATGCTGAGGACGGCGACGCCGTATCGGAGGATCGGCGCCCGAGCCGGGGGAATGTAGCGTGCGCGAAGAAGGGGGAGCTTCACTCGCATAGCAATCAACTTTAGTTACGAAATTGGAACTCCGCGAGTTACGGGAGTTCAGGTGGTCGCTGATGGGTGGGCGCTGGCCATGAGGACAACCAGTAACACAACTATTAGCCTGAATTTACAACGAGTTCGGCCTGTGAATTTCGCCTATGCCCAAATTTCCGGAGTTCGTGAATCAAGAGATACACGGGGGCGGGAACAACCGAGCCGAGGTCGTCTAGCGATTGGACACGCATGAACATTGGGCTTTTTGGCGGAACCTTCGATCCCATTCACCACGGGCATATGGCTCTGGCGCGAGGAGCGCAGGAACGCTTTCAGCTTGGCTGCATCCATTTCGCCCCGGCGAACATTCCACCCCACAAGCAGCGGCATGCCATTGCTTCCTACTTTCATCGCTACGCCATGGTGGCGCTGGCGACCATGAACGAGAAGGCATTCGTGCCATCCCTTTTGGAGGCTCCGGGAGAGGCCACCCCAACCGCGATCACTGGCAAGAAGGGGCAGACTGAACAAGCAAAGCCGGGCGCGAATTACACCATCGACACGGTTCGACGATTGAAACAGACACTTAGGAAGAGTGATCGCCTTTTCTTCCTGATCGGAGTCGATGCGTTCAACGATATCGCGACCTGGCACGACGCAGAGGCGCTTTTCCGCGAATGTGAATTCATTGTGGCGAGCCGTCCAGGGTTTTCTCTGGCCGATGTAGCCAATGCATTGCCGGAAAGGCTGCGCCCGAAATCCGCCGTGACCAAGCCATTTGCGAAGCAGCCAGCAAAGGGCGACCTGGTTCTGGCTGGGGCGACCCTTCATCTGCTGGAAAACGTGCATCAAAACGTCTCGGCCACGGCGATCCGGGACGCGGTTGTGGCAAAGCGACCGCTGACGAAATTCGTAGATTCGGCGGTCGCCGAATACATCAAGAAGATGGGCTTGTATCGGAACGGTTAGTCGTTGGACATTGGTCGTTGGCCAAAAACCCGAATCGATGCGCATTGGGGGTGCGATCTGTGGGGTAGCGCCGTCAGGTAGAATGAAAGACTGACGCAAAGTGAATTTACCACAGAGACACAGAGGCACAGAGGCACAGAGGCACAGAGAAGAAAAAACGCCAAGATAGGTTCCTCTGTGCCTCTGTGGTGAAAAGCAGCCGAGATGAGCAACTCACGACCAACTACCCAAGACCAAAGGCGAGCGACCATGGACGAACGACCAACGACTGCATGAAGAAGAATGATCTGAAGCGACAGGTGTCGGAAGCCATTACCGCTTGCCAGGAAAAACAGGCGGAAGAAATTACGATTTTAGAGCTGGAACAAGGATCGGGGGCATTTACCGACTATTTTGTGGTATGCAGCGGGACCAACCCTCGACAGATCCAGGCGATCTCGGACGAGGTCGAGGAACGGCTGGAGAAAGCGGGGCAGCGTCCCACTCACATCGAAGGCTACAAGCAAGCGGAGTGGGTCCTGCTGGATTATGTCGATTTCGTGGTGCACGTGTTCTCGGAGAAGGCGCGCAAGTTTTACGATTTGGAGCGGTTGTGGAAGTCCGCTAAACGGCTCGAGTCCTCGGAGCTACTCGCGCCCGTCCCGAGAACCAAGCGCACTCCGGCGCGACGCATCGCGAAAAAGCGTGCATTAGAAAAACCGGCCACGGATTGTCATTAGCTTTTACGGATAATTGAAGAAAGAAAAGTCTGATCCGTGTTGATCCGTTGCAAACCCGTGGGTCGGATCTTAGGACTCTTGTATGACCTCCCTTTCCGATTCGAATCCGCAGTGGGGCGCTTCGTACCGGCTGATTGCCTCGGAAAAGTGGAAAGCGAAATCGGCCGCCATGGGGCGCGACGTCACCGACGCTCTCGTCGAGTACGCGCGGCCGAAACCCGGAATGAAGGTTTTGGATCTGGCGAGCGGCACGGGTGAGCCGGCAATCAGCCTGGCGGCACGGGTCGGCTCCGAAGGCCATGTCACCGCCCTCGATCTAAGCAGCGAGCTTTTGCAGATCGCCTCTGAACGGGCTCAGCAACGCGGATTAACGAATTTCTCGACCCAGCAAGCCGACGCGCACCAGCTTCCGTTTTCAGATCAAAGCTTCGATCTGGTCACGAGCCGCTTCGGCGTGATGTTCTTTCAGGATTGTGAAAAGGCGCTCCGCGAAGTGCATCGCGTACTAAAGCCGGGGGCGCGAGCTTGTTTTCTGACTTGGGGACCGTTTGAACAGCCTTATTGGTCAAGCATGATTGGCGTTGTGATCAAACACGTGGGAGGGCCCGCGATTATTCCGGGCGGACCGGATCCGTTCAAGTTTGCCCAGCCAGGGAGCTTGTCGTCGGTATTGCGAAAGGCGGCCCTCAGCAACGTCGAGGAGGATACAAAGACTCTGCCATGGACTTGGCCAGGAACCGCGGAGGAAGTTTGGCAGCAGATGCAGGCGGTTGCAACTCCCTTTCTTCCTCTGCTGCAACGCATTCCGGCAGAGAGGCGGGATGCAGTCGACCACGAGGTGATGACGGCGATCCAGCAATACGCGGATGGCAACATCATAAAGTTCGGGGCCGTGGTGGTTTTGGCTTCCGCAACGAAGGCCTAAGGCACCTCCGGAGCGCGAAGGAAAGCAGAACCTCCCTGACTCGGCGTCTACTCGCATTTCCTTTGCGTACTTTTGTGGCCTTGGTGACTGAACTGAATTTCTCTGTGTTCTCGACGTCCTCTGTGGTTAAATCCCGGTGTGAACCTGAGAATTGCGTGGATTGGCAAAACGAAAGAGCCAGCCATCCAGTCATTGACCGACGAGTACCTGAAGCGGTTGTCCCGTTATGCCGATGCACAAGGGATCGCATTGAAAGATGAGCCGGCCTTGCTGAAGCTGTGCGGGCGCGGGGCTCGTCCGGTAAGACACACCCTGGTGCTGCTCGACAGTCGTGGAAAGCAGCTTTCCTCGGAGGAGTTCGCCGAGTTTCTCGGGAATCATCAGGATCGCAATCCATTACCATTGTTGTTCGCCGTGGGTCCGGCAAATGGATTCACAACTGAAACACGCCAGGAAGCGAACTTGTTACTCTCGCTGGGCAAAATGACGCTTGCCCACGAGTTAGCGCGAGTAGTATTGCTGGAACAACTCTACCGCGCGTTTACTATTTTGAAAGGGCACCCATACCACCTGGGACACTCTAATTTGGGACACTGAGAGTGGTCACGAAATCAGGCGTGTACTTTCGTGATGTTTCTCACGTTCGGACTGCAGTGTAGAGTCGGTGCCTGATTGATAGTTGATGTTGATACTTGTCGAAGGAGCCCTCCCCCATGAAAAATCCGCTTGAAGTACTCCGAATGAAAGAGCAGGAAATCTTGAGAGTCAAACAAGAAATAGAAGCGCTGCGGATTACAGCGAAGCTGCTCGGAGAAGAACCTCCCTCCACCGGCGAAGGCAAAAGTGGGCTCCGCCAAGTCGTCAACATGCCGTAGGAAACCCCGAGCCAGTCGCTACGTCGCCGTTTGCGTTTTCTGTTATGGGGACCGCGCAAGGGCGAGAAAATCCCGCCCCCTTTGGCTGACGCGAGACGAACAAAGGGTAGCGTCGGAGGACGGCACCTATTTCTCAGTCAATGAGCGCAATGGCCTGGTTTCGACAGTTAGCGGAACTTCGACAGGATATAATCCCGCCCAAGGTGGAACAACAAGAACAGAAGCCTCGGCTTATTGGCAATCGATTCACCGCTGCAATCGCCGTCGTCTTGACAGGTTCCGTTGCCGCCCAGACTCTTCGGGCTGCATTCTGGCAATCTCCACATCGTCTTCACTGGCTTCTTCCGCTGGACGCGTTATTGCCTGCGCGGGCCATAGTGGCCGTCAATGTGGCACTCTACGCGTGGTTGCTCTGGCTGTGCGTCGTGTTTCCACGAGATCTCCAAGGCAAGGAACGCATTCTTGTCGCAGCCTGGGCACCGGGTGTCCTTCTGAGTCCGATTCAGGGGATGGTGTCAGCATCATTTGCCGCTGCGATTCAACATGTTAAAGGCGGCTAGCATAATGGTCCCGTTCTTCGCAGCAGTGGCAATCCTCCTAGAAGGACCAGTAACCGGCAGTGCTCCGCCGGAAGGGACTGTTCGTCAATAAACCTTTGCAAACTCGCCATAGCGCTCATTGATGAGTGGTCAAAACGTGTAATCCCTGTTATCGCCAACAAGGATATAAAGTAGGGCTTTGAAAAATCTCTTTCACTAGGATTATCCTTAGCGACTGTGAAGAAAAAGAGGATTGCCTCAAAAATCAGTTATCCACGCAAGCCACCATTGTGCAGGCTTCACGGCAAGCCGATTCGGCCAAGTCGATGGCGCAATGGCTGCCGTACTACAGGATGCGCCGGGTGCGAAAAGAAATTTACGATGCCACCGGACAAGAAAAGACTGTGTAAGGAACACAAACTCCCGATCTATCGGCGGCGATGGTGGGATGGTTACCGGAACAAGGGTTGTCGTCTTTGTTTTGAACTTCCGCCGCCTGAAGAGCGACTCTGTAAGAAGCATGGTCGACCGATTTCGTCGAGCGCCTGGCTGATGGGTCTCCACTCCAGAGGTTGCAGCAAGTGCCGCAATAGTGCCCCTGGCATGAAGGCGGCACAAGCGCGTTACAGGGCACGTAAACGGTTACGGGCAAAGCGAAGAAAAGTTTCTTCAAAGCGGCAGTAAGAACCGAAATTCTGGACACTTGAACAATCGCCCCAGTTGGTGGGGAGACGGGTCGGTGCATTTTATTCCGTCGTGTGCAAGGCTTAACCTTAGCCCTCCATCAATATTGTTGTAACATCGCGATTACACTCATTGACCCGGTTGTCGGTGATTCTCGCCTTCTCATGATCCAAATGAAGGGCAGAATCGTAAGACGACGGCGTAACACCGGATTACACGCATCTGACTGAGAAGTCATTGTCGTCCTTTCGAGGCGCTTTTTGTCCGCATGCCCGCGATAGCCCGAGGGGATTTAGAAAGTTTCCCGGGCTCTGATAGCTATCTCCACGACGACGTGTCCCAAAATGGAAACGCCCTCCGATTTCCTGCCGCTTTGCCCTTGACTTTCATGCGCCATCCCAGTTAATCCTGTAACTGTATCATCAGCTTGAAGATAACGGTGAGAACGGCTAACTCCTTTGTCCGGAATATTTTGCATTTAAGTCCTTATAACTCAAAGATCTTGGTGGTAGTCTGGCCCTAATCCCATGATTCCAAAAGATCAGGGGGGAGGGGGGTACCGGCTAACGAAAAAGTAAACGGTTCCGTCGCACCGGGAAGCGCAAAAATAAACCCGGAGAATGCAGGCGCGGACGTCCTGGCCCGTGCAAGCCAAACCGCTGTCCACTCGGAGAAGGTACAATCAATCATCCCCAGTATGCAGGATATCCGTCGTGGTCTGATCATCGTGAATACCGGCCCGGGAAAGGGCAAGACCACGGCCGCCATGGGGACGGCTCTGCGGGCGGTAGGCCAGGGCATGCGGGTGCTGATGCTGCAATTCCTCAAGGGCTCGTGGCACTACGGCGAACTCGATGCGGTGCACGCATTCGGAGACAAGTTCATCATGAAGCAAATGGGGCGCGGTTTCGTGAAAGTGGGAACCGAGAAGCCGGACCCCGAAGACGTTAGGATGGTTGAAGAGGCATGGACCGAGGCTGAGCGGGCGATTCTCTCGGGCACGTGGGATTTGGTTATCCTTGACGAGATTAATTACGCCATCAGTTACGGCATGCTCGATCCGGCGAAAGTAGCCGAGAGCCTGAAGACAAAGCCGGAGATGGTTCATGTTATCTTGACCGGCAGGAATGCGCATCCGACAATTGTCGAACTAGCCGACACCGTCACCGAAATGCGACAGGTGAAGCACGCGTATGAGAAAGGCGTCATGGCGCAGAGAGGGATCGAATATTGATTTGGCAAACGAGTAATTGGGTAATCGGGCAATTCGGCGAGTTTCCAGCTCAGGAGATTAGACTTTCCAATTACCAAATTTCAAACTACCCAATTACAAAGTCCCGATGACTTGGTTCAAGCGACAATCCGGCGAGATCGATGCCAGGGGCGACAAGAAAGTCCGCACCGAGGGCCTGTGGGTTAAGTGTGATCACTGCCGGCAGATCATCTGGAAAAAGGATCTGGAAGATAACCTGAACGTTTGCCCCAAGTGCGATAAGCACTTTCGCATCGACGCCCGGACCCGCCTGGCACAGCTTTTGGACGACAACCAGTACGAAGTTTTCGATGCCAACCTGGTCTCCACCGATCCGCTGAAGTTTACCGATCTGAAATCCTACTCATCGCGGCTGGAACAGGCGCAAGCCGACACCGGACTGAAAGATGCAGTCATCAACGCGCGGGGCAAGCTAAATGGGCGACCGGTCATCGTGAGCGCCATGGAATACTCGTTCATAGGCGGGAGCATGGGTGCGGTGGTAGGGGAGATGATCACGCGGGCTATCGAGCAGGCCACGGACACCAAGGTTCCCATCGTCATTGTTTCGGCTTCAGGTGGGGCACGCATGATGGAAGGCGTCATCAGCCTGATGCAACTGGCCAAGATCTCGGCTGCCCTGGCGCGCCTCGACGAAGCCCGAGTCCCGTATATCTCAGTGCTGACGGATCCAACCACCGGAGGCGTAACCGCCTCATTCGCCATGCTCGGCGATCTGAACATCGCCGAACCCGGTGCCTTGATCGGATTTGCCGGGCCGCGCGTAATCGAGCAGACCATCCGCCAGAAGCTGCCTCAGGGTTTTCAACGCAGTGAGTTTCTCCTCGAGCATGGCATGCTCGATGCGGTTGTACCCCGCAAGCAGCTTAAGCCTTACATTGGACGGGCGCTGGAATTCATGGCCGCCGCGTAGCGTGAGAGCTTTCAGCCGTCAGCTCTCAGCCAGCCGACTTCCGACCCCATTCAGGCCGCATCTTTCCACGTTGGCTGCTGGATCATGGCAAACCCCGAATCGCAACCTGCAAACTGGTAATCTGAAAGCTGATAGCTGAAGGCTCAAAGCTTGCCCACGTCCTACGACACCGCGGTCGCACGCATGTACGCGCTCGGTCACGAACTGGCGAACGCGTCGTCGCACAAGTTTGATCTGGCCCACATGCGCGTGCTGCTGGGAGGTTTGAATCATCCGGAGCGGCGGTTTCCAGGTGTCTTGATTGCCGGGACGAACGGCAAGGGATCGACGGCAGCTACACTGGCCTCCATCCTCCGAGCCTCCGGCTTGCGAACCGGCCTGTACACATCGCCACACCTGATGCGGATCAATGAACGGATTCGAATCAATGGCGCCAAAATCAGCGACGACGATTTCGCCCTGCTGCACGATGTGGTGGATCGGACAGCGGAGCGTCTGGTCGAAGAAGGCGAGCTGCCCTGGCATCCCAGTTTCTTTGAGATGTTGACCGCGATCGCATTTGAATACTTCGCGCAAAACAAAGTGGAAATTGCGGTTTTGGAAGTAGGTATGGGCGGAAGGCTGGACGCAACCAACGTAATCGAGCCGCGGGTAAGCGTGATCGCCGACATTTCACTCGACCATCAGAAATTTCTAGGCGACACGGTAGCCGATATCGCGCGCGAGAAAGCAGGAATTATCCGGCCCGGCGGAGTCGTCGTAACCCTGCCACAACAGCCGCAGGCGAATGGCGTGATTGGAAATACGATTCTGGAACTGGGAGCGCAGGGCGTCAGTGCCGCGCCTTATGTGCCGCCGGTTTCCCCTGCTAGCGCCGAGTATCTCGTGCGGAGTACCGGGGAAAAGCTTTTGATCGCAGAGGTCGCGGAGGAACACGCAGAGAACTCAGAGAAAGGCGCCGCGCAGGCCGAGGGTCACATCTCGCGCTATCCTCTGCAGGTCATGGGGAGGCAGATTCTAGTGGAAACCCGTCTTGTTGGCCGGCATCAATTGCGGAATATCGCGCTGGCGATCGCGACGGCCGAAGTTCTTAGCCATCAGGGATTCGCGATTACGCCGGAAGCGATCGAGCGCGGCATTCGCGAAACCCGTTGGCCCGGGCGTTTCCAGGTCATGCCAGCCGAGGGTGGCGCGCCTGAATACGTTTTCGATGTGGCGCACAATCCGGCGGGGGCGTGGGCATTGCGCTCCACTTTGTCCACCTGCTATGAAGACCGTCCCCTGACGTTCGTGTTCGGAGCGATGCGAGATAAAGCGATTGGCGAGGTCGCGGAGATCCTGTTCCCACTCGCGGTGCGGGTCATTGCCACGCGGGCCGACAATCCGCGATCAGCCACGCCGGAAGAGATTCGAGAGGCAGCCGCGCGCACTGCGACCGACATCGAAGATGCTGTGGACGTGGCTTCCGCGCTTGATCGAGCCCGTTCGCTGGCCGGTCCGCAAGGCGTAGTAGTTATAACAGGTTCGATATACATTGTAGGAGAGGCCATGCGGGTCTTAGGGGTAGGGGTTTAGCCGTTCAAATGCAGGAAGTGCACACATCCGTCGGGGAGCAAGCGCAGAACGGCTCGCCGCTCTGCGTGCAAATGGCCTCGGACCGGGCGGTCGAACTCGCCCGCAAAGACGAGAATTCCCCCATCGCCCCGGCCAAGAAATATGGCTGGCTTAGCCGCCTGCGATCTTATTTCATTTTCGATCCCCTGGTCTGGCTGTACACCGTAGTCCTCGGGATTGTCTCCATTCCGGCTTCCCTCTACGGTGACAAAAGCCGCATCCTGCATGGCTTTGCGCGCTTCTGGTCGTGGCTGATTATGAAGACCATCCTTTCCCCGGTGAAGGTCACCGGCTTGGAGAAGATCGACACATCGAAACCGCATGTTTACGCCGTGACCCATGCTTCTGCGCTGGACATTCCGGTGCTCTATGTTTATTTGCCATTCCAGTTCCGCATCCTGTTCAAGAAGGAATTGCTCTCGTACCCCATCGTCGGATGGCACTTGAGACGGTCGGGGCAGGTTTGCATTGATCAGCAGAAACCGACACGATCGATCGCCCACATCCGGTCGGCGGTGAAGAGTCTGCAGGGTGGCATGCCGCTGGTGATTTTTCCCGAAGGCGGCCGCACACCGGATGGCGAAATCAAACCGTTCATGCCGGGAGCGTTTTATCTGGCGATCAAGGCGCAAGTAGATATCGTGCCGGTCGCGCTGATCGGAACCTACGAACTGCTGCCCATGAACACGTATCACATCAAATCCCGCCCGCTGGAGATGCGAATAGGCGAGCCGATCACGACGGCGGGATGTTCGTTGCGCGAGATGGAAACGCTGTCGGCCAAGGTTCACCAGGCGATGGAAGATCTGTACTACTCGCCACCAGCGCCGCGGTCCACGTAGATCGGCAGGGAACACGTGGGTACAGCCGCCTCGGCTGTCCGGGTGAGCGCAATCATCGCAAACAGTCAAACAATCCTGCGCCAGCCTGACATTTCTCCTCCACTCGTTCATAATGCTCAACCGGAGGATCTGAATGAAATCCCGTGTTCTGTTATCCCTACTGTCATTTCTGTTCGTAATTCAAGCTCAGGCCGCTTCGAAACCCACCCTTGCCGAGGCCGAACAGTTTATGAAACAGGCTGAGGCACGCCTCAACGAGATCGAGGTCAAGGCGGCTCGGGCCAGTTGGGTACAGGAAAACTTCATTACGGACGACACGCAAGCGCTGTCAGCCGATGCCCAGGATCAACTCACGGCGGCGACCACGGAGTTGATAGATCAGGCCAAGCGGTTTAACGGCCTTCAACTGTCGCCCGAGTTAGCCCGCAAGTTCATGCTGCTGCGGTTATCCCTGACCGCGCCCGCTCCGAAAGATCCGGCATTGCGAAAAGAGATGACGCAGATCGGTGCCTCTCTGGACGCGGATTACGGCAAAGGCAAGTACTGTCGCAAGCCGGATGACTGTCTCGACATCACCGCCATCGAGCGGATCATGGGGGACAGCCGCGATCCCAACGAACTGAAAGACCTCTGGTTGGGATGGCATAAGGTGGGCGCTCCCATGCGCCAACGCTATGCGCGGTTTGTCCAGCTCTCGAACCAAGGAGCTCGGGAACTCGGCTTCAAGGACACCGGTGCACTTTGGCGCGCGGGTTACGACATGACTCCGGAGCAATTCAGCGCCGAACTGGAACGGCTCTGGCAGCAGGTTCGTCCTCTTTATCTTTCTCTGCATACCTACGTTCGGGCTCGGTTGGTGCAAAAGTATGGGCCGCAAGTGGTTCCACCGGACGGCCCCATTCCCGCGCACTTGCTCGGCAATCCATGGGCCCAGGAGTGGGGCAACGTCTTCCCCATCCTCGGTCTGACTGGGAACAGTCGCGGCTACGATCTGACCGAGTTGCTGCAAGCCAAGAAACTCGATGCCAAAGGCATGGTGGGTTACGGCGAAGCGTTCTACAAATCGCTGGGCTTCGCTCCGTTGCCCGAGACGTTTTGGAAGCGCTCACTCTTGACCAAGCCTCGTGATCGCGATGTGGTGTGTCACGCCAGCGCGTGGGACATCGATAACCAGGACGATCTGCGCGTAAAAATGTGCATCCAGATTCGCGATGTCGACTTCGTCACCATCCATCACGAACTTGGACACAACATGTACCAGCGCGCCTACAAGAACCAGCCTGTCCTGTTCGAAAGCGGCGCCAATGATGGCTTCCACGAAGCCATTGGCGATACCATCGCACTGGCGATCACGCCAGAGTATCTGCGGACCATTGGACTGCTGGACAAAGTGCCCTCCGCCGACAGTGACATTCCGCTGTTACTGAAGCAAGCCCTCGACAAAGTGGCGTTTCTGCCCTTCGGCCTGATGATTGATCAGTGGCGGTGGAAGGTGTTCTCCGGCGAAGTCGCTCCTGCCGATTACAACAAGGCCTGGTGGGATCTTCGCCTGAAATATCAAGGCGTCGCCCCGCCGGACGCGCGCAGCGAGACGGATTTCGATCCCGGTGCCAAGTACCACGTCCCCGCGAATGTTCCTTACACACGGTACTTCCTCGCCCGGATTCTGCAGTTCCAGTTCTATCGCGCCTTGTGTCAGGCGTCGGGATACACCGGCCCATTGAATCGTTGCACCTTCTACGGCTCGAAAGAAGCTGGCGCGAAATTCAACACGATGCTGGAGATGGGACAGAGCAAACCGTGGCCTGACGAGTTGGAAGTTTTGACCGGACAACGCCAGATGGACGCCAGCGCGCTACTGGATTACTTCGCGCCGCTGCAAAAGTGGCTCGACGAGCAGAATAAAGGGCAGAAAGTAGGCTGGTAGGGAAGAGTGCACCTAGGTTCAATCGTCTAGGCTAGCAAGAACAGGGCCGCCCTGTCGGATGGCGACTCTAGGGTTCTGGTATACGATGCTACCCCTTAAATGCTTCGCAGGGTTTTTTATCCCGAAAGTGTGGGTGCGTCCGCCACGTCCTTCGGCTGCCTTGCTGCCCTCGTACTTCCAGTCTTCTGCGCGAAGAAAGGCAACGTCAACTCGCCAGATGGCGGCAACCTTGCCTGTTTTCAGTCGCTTCGTTTGATCGATGGCATAGCGCCACACTATGTACCAGCCGGGATGATTGTAGTGTGATTGCAGTGCCCAAGGCCGTGTCGAACCTTTGGATTCTAGCGCTTGCTCCGGTGGCGGATTCAGTTTTCCTCGCAGCGAAAGATCTGGAAAACGTTGTTGGGCAACGTCTGGGTGCTTGTGCTTCTTGTATGGACTGAGGGCGTGGAGAGCCTGGATACCTAGAATGCCGACAATCCCGCTGAAAACATTGGCCTGCTCGAAGTAAATGTCAATGAGTTCAGCCGTCTTATCTTCGACGTGCTCGATCGCCTCGCGAATGTGGCCGATCTTCAGTTCGGGAGGCAGAGGGACTGAGCGGTCGAAACCCGCAGTGTCCAAAGGCATTGCACACGCAAATTCTCATGATTCGCTTAGCAGCGCAAGCTTCTGTTGCCTTGTACTGCCCTCTGCAGTGCCACGTTCGCTATTGGCTTTTCCGTTTCCGTTCAGGCTGGCGAGCTTTGGAATACCTTCCGCAGCCATTTTGTGGAACGCCAAATCTAACTCGACGCCGATGCTTTCGTAGCGCAGCGAAATCGCAGCTCCGATGGTCGAGCCACCTCCCATGAACGGATCCAGAACAACTCCCGTGCCCAAGGGGAGGGATGCACGGACGATCTGTCGCATAAAGGATTGCGGTTTCAACGAAGGGTGCGGGCTCAGGGATCGCTCCTCGGGCCGAGTGGGAGCCGAAAAAATCACGTCGGAGAACGGGGCGTCCGGTGAAATGCGGCGAAGGCCGCCAGTTTTCCACTTGCGCAGATTGTCTTGAACCCGCCCCTCACAGGGCTTGCGGAAGAGACCCCACGGCTCCCACGCCGAACGCGGCATGACAGTAACTTCAGGAAACTCTTCGTGTGCGTTCTTCGGTCTGTCTCCACCCCGCAGGGTCTGAACCAAGCGAATGATCTCGCCCCGTTTCTCAAAGCCACTTTCCATTAGAGGAAGGTATACGAGATGTGAGAGCAGCGGGTTCGTGGCGATGAAGATGTGCCCGCCCGGAACCAACACACGGATGGCCCGTCGGGCGAACTCGGAGAAGAATCGTCTTAGCTTGTCGCGTTCGTCATCGGACAGGACAGTGAAGCGGGGCAGCGGGCTACGGACGCATCCGTCAAACGATGGCGGAATGCGCCATACTCCACCTCGGCCTTTACGGAGTTTGTCTTTTTCCGTGGCTGTGTACTCCTTGAGCCCATATGGAGGGTCGGTAACGATCGCGTGAATGGAGTTTGCGGCGCGAGTGTCCATCCACTCCAAGCAGTTACCTAGGTAAAGACTGTACCGCGTGCTGTTGACGCGCGAAGCTATCACTCGTTGATCGATTGCCGCCGAAGCAGACATATGCATAAGTGCCATTGGTGAGTTGTGAACCCGTACCGTTAGACACTATCAGTTTTTGTGCCATTCACTGGGCTTTTTACTGTGGGCACGTCCCATAGTTTCACGCCGTTCAGCGGACGAGGGCGTCCCCGCCCTACGTGTGCGGAGCAACTGTGAGTGCCTAATTGCCGTTCAGCCACTCTTCGTACGCCTTGAATGAATACGGCCTGCCGAGGAAATCGCTTACCAGCCCGGCGGCAGACTTGGTGCCGCTTGCCCCCAGAACTGAATCGCGATACTTTCTCGCGATTGCGGGGCTGGTGAGACCGTCCTTCTTAAAGTCTGTGAACATGTCTTTTGCAATCACCAGGGACCACATATATGTGTAGTAAACCGCGGAGTAGCCGTTGAGGTGATCGAATGCGGTTTGCATGTGAGTATCCGGGACGTACTTGAAAGGTGTGTAGCGCTCCTGCAATTCGGCCATCAGCTTGGTTGTATCCAGTCCTTGCGGGTCGCGGTTGTAGAAATTGAGGCTAATTGCAGCGTAGAACATTTGCATGCGCACACCCAGAGCGCGGCCAAACTCGTCCGCGGCTTCGGCTTTTTTCGCCAACTCGGCCGGAATCGGCTCATTCGTCTTGTAGTGGCGGGCAAAGGTTTGCAGGATGGCGGGGTCCTTTGCCCATTCCTCGAACATCTGCGAGGGAGCTTCGATGAAGTCGTTTTCCAGATCACCGGTAGCCCACTTTGCGTTTCCTCGAAAGATTCCATGGAGCAGATGCCCGTATTCGTGAAAGAAAGTAATCACATCGTTGCGTTCCATCAGGCCCGGGCCGTCGCTGGCTTGAGGAAAGTTACAAACCAGCACGTACTCTGGCAACCGAAACCCTTCCTTGCCGGTGGCCAGGTTGAAAGTGGCATAGTGCTTGTATTTGTTTTCGCGGGGGAACATGTCGAAGTAAATCCGGCCAAGCAGCTTGCCTCCGTCGAACACGTCGTAAACCGCCACATCCGGATGCCAGACCTGAGCCGTGGTTACGCGTTTGTAAGTGATGCCGTACATGTGGCTGGTAAGGTCGAGGATGCCTTGCAGAACGCGCGAGTATTCGAAGTACGGGCGCACGGACTGAGAGTCGTATCCGTATTTCTCGATCGTCGCTTCGTGCAGAAAATGGTGATAATTCCAAATATCCACGGTGGTGGCGTTCGGTTCGTGTCGCCGTCTGTAAGCCAGGAGTTGGTCGTAGTCTCGTTGGGAGCCGGCCTGCGACGCGGCAGTAATTTTCTCGATGAAATCCGCTGCATTCTGCTTGGTCTCGACCATTTTGTCTTCGGTGATGTAAGCCGCCCAATCGGGATAGCCCAACACCTTGGCCAGTTCATAACGCTTCTGCAGCAAGCGTGACAGAACCTCGAGGTTCTTGGGGTAAGCGCGGTGAGTGTACAGCTCATAGAACGCCTTCTGAGCGGCGTCATTCGTGGCATATTCCCGGAAGGGTATGTAATCGGTGTTGTCGGTTTTGAGCGTGACCTTGCCGGAGGCGTCGGGCTTGTGGGCTTGCCTGAAATCTTCTGGAAGACCGTCTAGCTGCGACCCGTCCAGTTGCAACTTGCGCACATCCGCAGGAATGTTCTGCTCAAACTCCTGCCCGATCTTCACCAGCTCATCCTGAATCTGTCGTATCTTTGCCCTAGTGGCGTCGTCGCGATCGACGCCGGATCGATGGTAGTCGCGCAGCGTTGTCCGCAGAAAATAGCTGGCGGCGCTGTCGAGCTTCGAACCGTCGAACGCAGCGAGGACGTTGTACATGTCCTTATCGAGTGAGATGTCGGTTAGCAGTTGGCTCGCTTCCTGTTCACAGACTTGAGCGGCGTCGCGAAACGGCTTTGCCGGATGCACCTGCTCGGCAAGGCCCGAGCGAGCTGCAGCGTCACTCGCGATCAGAATGGTCGTATCGAATGACTGCAGGGTCGAAATTGCGTCGCGCGGGGACTTGGTAGCCTTGATCTCTACGATTTGCTTCTTCGTCTCTACGAGGTCGCTGCGGCAGGAAGCTAGAAAGGACTCGGGCGTGCCTGCCAGCACACTTGAAGCGCCCGGGGAGGGCGTCTGCGCTTGAGCGGCGGCAAGCGTTCCTACACAGAAAGGGAATACAACTGCGAACAGCAGCACTGCGGTTTTCTTATGACTCATCGTTATCCTTCCAACTGCTTTCGAATAAAATGCTGGCGGCCAAGCTAATAGACGAAAGAATTAGCAATAGGTGAGATGCCAGCTTAGATTTGAAGCGGAGGAACGGTCAAGGTTGGTTCAGGCCCACGGTGGCCCGCCCCTACGTGCTTTATACTGGAACGATCCTATGCCAGACAGCATTCATATCAAGCTCCCCGATGGGAGCGTCAAGGAACTACCCAAGGGCAGCACCGCGCTCGATGTCGCCCAGTCTATCGGCCAGCGGTTGGCCGACGCTGCCCTTGCGGCGAAGACCAACGGCGATCTCATCGACCTCACCCGGCCGCTGGAAAAAGACACCGATCTTCGCATCCTGACCGACCGCGATCCCGAGGCGCTCGAAGTCTATCGGCATTCCTCCGCGCATCTTCTGGCGGCGGCGGTCCTGGAGCTTTTCCCTGAAACCAAGCTCGGACACGGTCCTGCCACCGAAACCGGATTCTTCTACGACTTCTATCGTCCGACTCCGTTTACTCCGGAAGATTTGGAAAAGATCGAGAAGAAGATGCAGGAACTGGTACAGCGGAACGTCCCCTACGCGCGCGAGTTTCTGCCCCGCGATCAGGGATTGCAGGAGTTTAAAAAAGAAGGCGATTTCATGAAGTGTCATTTCATCGAGCAATTCACCAAGCCCGATGAAAAGATTTCCATTTACCGCACTGGCAAGTTCACCGACTTCTGTCGCGGTCCGCATGTGCCTTCGACTGGGAAAATCAAGGCCTTTAAGCTGCTGAGCATCGCGGGCGCGTACTGGCTTGGCGACGAGAAGAATCCGCAACTGCAGCGCATCTACGGAACTTCGTTTTTCTCGAAGAAAGACCTCGACGACTTCCTCAATAAACAGGAAGAGGCCAAAAAACGCGACCATCGCCTGCTGGGACAACAGCTCGATCTGTTTTCCATCCAGGAACTCGCCGGGCCGGGGCTGATCTTCTGGCATCCGAAGGGCGGCATTATCCGCAAAGAGATGGAAGACTGGATGCGCTCCGAGTACATCAAGCGCGGGTATTCGCTGGTCTACACGCCGCACGTGGTACGGCGGCAGCTGTTTCATGTTTCCGGCCACGAGGGATACTACTCGCAGAACATGTTCGACGCCATGGAGCTCGACGATGCGGAATATCGTCTGAAGCCCATGAACTGTCCCGGCCACATTTTGATTTACAAAGATTCGCTGAAGTCGTATCGCGACCTGCCCGTGCGCCTGGGCGAACTGGGGACGGTCTATCGTTACGAACGTTCGGGCGTAATGCATGGGTTGTTGCGGGTTCGCGGCTTCACCCAGGATGACTCCCACATCTTCTGCACCCCGGAACAGATCGAAGGCGAAATTGGGGGCTGCCTGGATTTTGCGCTCGAGGTGCTGAGAGTCTTCGGCTTCGATCAGTTCCAGACTGAGCTCTCCACCTGGGATCCGAATGACCGCAAGAATTTTCTGGGATCGGAAGATCAGTGGAACATGGCCAACCGCTCGCTCGAAAATGCGCTCAAGCAGCGGAATATCGAATACAAGGTGATCCCCGGCGAAGCGGCGTTTTACGGGCCGAAGATCGACATCAAGCTGGTGGACGCAATCGGGCGGCTTTGGCAGCTTTCGACGGTTCAGTGCGACTTCAACCTGCCGCAGCGCTTCAACCTCGAATATGTCGCCGAAGATGGCACGCGCAAACAGCCGGTGATGGTGCATCGTGCGCTGTTTGGATCGATCGAGCGCTTTTTCGGCGTGCTGATCGAGCACTACGCGGGCGCATTCCCGGTGTGGCTCTCGCCGGTTCAGACAACGATGATTCCGATCGCCGAGCGCCATGTTGACTACGCTAGTAAAGTCGCGGATCAACTCAAGGCCGTTGGCGTGCGCGTCGAAGTCGATGCCCGCAACGAAAAGATGAATGCCAAAATCCGCGAGCATGCGATGCAGAAGGTTCCTTTCTTATTGGTCGTCGGCGACAAAGAGGGCGAAGCCGGCAAAGTAAATGTCCGCACCCGCGGCAAGGAGAAGACCGAAGACATGCCGGCCGCGGAGTTCGTGGAGAAGATCAAGAAGCTGATCGCCGAAAAGAGCGCGGTCCTCTAGAGCAGGATGCCCAGCGAGCAACGAACCGCTGGCTTCCTATGAAGCTGGCTTAGACTTCAGGGGGCCACCCCTGGCGAGGAAAACCCACATGCCGTCTGACTTTTCAAAGAAGCGCGTAGCCGTCCTGGGTGCGGGAAAGATGGGCGGAATCCTGCTCAAGGCGCTTCTCGAAAAACAATTATTTTCCAGCAAGACGACAGTCGCTACCGTCCAACACGAAGAGAAGGCTCGCAGCCTTAGTAAGAAGTTGGGAATTCCGGTGGGCACCGATAACCGGGCTGCGGCACGCAATGCGGACATCATTCTGGTGTGCGTGAAGCCGCAGGTTGTCGATCAAGTCATCGAACAAATTCGCCCCAGTGTTACTAGAAGCCAGATCATCATCTCAGTGGCCGCTTCGGTTCCGACCAGCCGGATCGAGCGGGCTTTGAAGCGCGCCGTGCCGGTGGTGCGTGCCATGCCCAACACTCCTTGCGTTGTCGGTTGCGGGATGACTGCCTTGTGCAAGGGAAAGTTCGCTGCAGCGAAGCATCTGGAGATCGCAAGCGCGCTGTTCGGCGTGGTAGGCAGAACGGTCGTGGTTGACGAGAAGTTAATGGACGCCGTGACTGGATTGTCGGCGAGCGGGCCGGCTTACATTTACATCATTTTGGAATCCCTGGCCGAGGCCGGGGTGAAAGTTGGGTTGCCTCGCGACGTTGCGACTCTCCTGGCTGCGCAAACAACCTTAGGCGCCGCAACCGTGGTGCTCGAAACCGGCGATCACCCCGCACTGCTCAAGGACGCGGTCACTACTCCGGCCGGCTGTACCATCGACGGCATTCTGGAACTCGAAGAAGGCAAACTGCGGGTCACGCTGATCAAAGCCGTGGTAAAAGCCGCGCAGAGGGCCAAGGAACTTGCCAATGGCTAGGCCAGCTTCCAGTATTTTCCTATGGCTGGTGTTCGGCGAAGCACGCACGTCGTGAACCGAGCTCCCGCAGTCGTCGGCGTGATCACAGAAAGTCTGTCTAAAATCCAGACAACCATTGTCTCGTTCCAAGTTTAAAACCCGCGTCCATTGAAAAATGAGCGGACACTGATCTTTCGATACTTTCCTCAACTCAATTGATTTGGCAGACTTCTTTCGTTAGGAATCGTCTCCCCAATTTTGAAAATAGCCAAAGATCCCGGCTGTTTTCCTTCCAAAACCGGGCGTGCTCGTGCCCATTCCAGGAGCTGAGGTCATCCGATTGTCTTTGCTAACGAATACCACCCTGAATATTGCTGGCGCACTCGGGTCCGGAGGTGCAGCCGGCGCTGCGCCCGCGCCTCAAACCACTGCCACTCAGACGCTTCTGGCCTCCATGCTGCAGACGTCGACAAAGATTAGCGATCTGTTCTTCTCGCCGGGAAGGCCGCCACTCGTAGAGGTCAATGGGCGGCTTTTGCCAGGGGTTTCCGACGGACAACGCGCGCTCACGGTTGACGACACGCGGCGAATTGCCTCCGATCTGATCGGCAACAACCAGCATGCCGCGGGACTGCTTCGGGAGCAGGGCTCCTGCGACGTGTCTTACAGTTTGCCAGGCGTCTGCCGGTTTCGAGTGAACATTTTCATACAAAGGGGCAGTTGCGCGATCGTGATGCGAGTGATCCCCGGCAAGATCCCCGACTTTGTCGCCCTCAACCTGCCGGCCGAACTCAAGGAGGTCGTCCATCTCCGCAATGGCATCGTGTTGGTGACGGGGCCCACCGGTTCCGGCAAGTCCTCCACGTTAGCCGCCATCATCGACAAGATCAATCGCGAGCAGTCGTACCACATCCTGACCATCGAGGACCCTATCGAGTTCTTGCACCTGCACCAGAGCTGCATTATTCATCAGCGTGAGCTGCACAACGACACAACCAGTTTCGCACTCGCGTTAAGGGCCGCCCTGCGCCAGGCGCCCAAGGTGATTCTGGTCGGGGAGATGCGCGACAAGGAAACCATCGAGATCGCCATGGAGGCGGCGGAAACGGGACACCTGGTTCTCTCCACGCTGCACACGATTGACGCGTCGAAGACCGTGGAGCGGATTGTCGGCGTGTTCCCGTTGGCGGAGCAGGACACGCTCCGCAATCGGCTGGCCAAGAGCTTTCGCTACATTGTTTCGCAGCGGCTCATCCCGCGGAAAGACGGTAGCGGGAGGGTGGCGGCAGTTGAAATTCTGAAATCGACTCTGCGCACGCGCGAGTACGTAGAGAAGGGCGAAGGCGAGGGCAAAACCTTGCTGGACGCAATGCGCGTCGGCACGACCGAAGGCATGCAGCACTTCGATGGCGAAATCGAAAGGCTGATTCGAGAAGGGGTCATCGACTACGAAGTTGGTATGGCTTACGCCACCAATCCAGGCAATCTTCGCCTGGAATTAGCCGACTTTGTGGCTGCGCAGGAATTGGAAACTGCCGTCGCGAATCAATAGACGTTCCACTGGCATCTCAGTTGGCCGCGCTGCATGGAAGACCGTCACAGTTAAAATGTGGCGTGAATACAAAGCGGCTCGCAGTTACGACCATTGGCGTCATTTCGGATACTCACGGTCTTCTGCGGCCTGAGGCTCTCGCCGCACTGCGCGGATCTGACTACATCATTCATGCCGGAGATATCGGCGACCTGCGAATCCTCGACAATTTGGCTGCGATCGCGCCGCTAACCGCCGTGCGCGGGAACGTTGATCACGCCGAGGGGGCGCAGAAAATCCCCGCTACGAATGTCCTCACAATCGGCGAGGTATCCATCTACGTGCTGCACAGCCTTCAGGAACTCGACTTGAAGCCGGAAACAGCGAAATTCGCGGCGGTCATCTACGGGCATAGCCATGTGCCCAAGCAGGAATTGAAGAATAGCGTGCTCTACTTTAATCCGGGGAGCGCCGGGCCAAGGCGATTCCGGCTGCCGGTGAGTGTCGGACGGATATTCTTGACTAACGGGAAAGTAGAATCGGAAATTGTGAAACTGGGAGTGTGACGTAGTCAAGCACTCAGCATTCGGCACTCAGCAAACAAAAGCGCCGGTCTGCGAACTCTGCGGTCCGGGTTTTGAGCCGATTCTTAGCCCACGAGACTACAGGGACCGAATGCTGAGTGCTGACTGCTAACTGCTCGCTCATTGCTACAATCTCCACAGTGTCCATCCACTTCCAGATCGAGGCTCAATGTGGCTCCGCCCGTGCTGGCCGCCTGATCACGCCTCACGGCGAAGTCGAAACTCCGGTCTTTATGCCTGTGGGAACGCTGGCCTCGGTCAAAGGGGTTCCGCAGGACATTCTCGAGGATCTCGGAGTTCAGATTCTTCTGGGAAATACTTATCACCTCTACCTGAGGCCGGGAGTCGAGCAAGTCAGGAAGTTGGGCGGACTGCATCGCTTCATGGCGTGGCCGCGGGCGATTCTCACCGACTCTGGCGGCTTCCAGGTGTTCAGCTTGAATGATCTGCGCAAAGTCACAGAGGAAGGCGTGACGTTCCGCTCGCATCTGGATGGGTCTTCGCATTTCTTCAGCCCGGAAAGCGCGATGGAGGCGCAGATCGGCCTGGGCGCCGATATCGTCATGGCGTTTGACGAATGCACCGAGTACCCGGCGGATCTGGAGCGTACGCGGGAATCCATGGAATTGACGCTGCGCTGGGCAGAGCGGAGCAAGAGGCATTTTGAGGAGCACAAACACGATGTACCGTGGCGCAGAGGTCACGTGGGGACAGCCGCCCTCGGCTGTCTGGGCGAGCGAAGCTCGCCAACGGGAAACCACGAAATATCCGACACACAAGAGCCTGCCGAGCTTTGCTCGCCCAGACAGCCGAGGGCGGCTGTCTCCACGTGGTCCGAGGGTACTCAAGCTCTCTTCGGCATCGTGCAGGGCGGGATGGACCGTCAACTCCGAAAAGAGTCGGCGGAACGGACTATTGAAATCGGCTTTCCCGGTTACGCTATCGGAGGCCTCAGCGTGGGCGAGCCGCGAGCCCTGACGCGGGAAATCGTCGAGTCCACGCTCGAACATCTGCCCTCCGACAAACCACGGTATCTCATGGGAGTCGGCACGCCCGAGGAAATCGTCGGATACGCCAACCTGGGCATCGACATGATGGATTGTGTCCTGCCCACGCGCGCCGCGCGGCACGGGTTGCTGTTTACATCGGAAGGAAAGATTTCCATCAAACAGGCTCGGTACGCGGGCGACGAGGCCCCGCTCGACCCAAATTGTGGCTGCCGCGTTTGCCAGCGCTACTCCCGAGCCTACTTGCGGCATCTTTATGCTTCGAACGAGGTCTTGGCCCAGGTCTTAAATACCATCCACAATCTGAGCTTCTACCTTGACACCATGCGGGCAGTGCGTCATTCTATTGCACTTGGGAAAGAGACTGGTTCTTCGTGTGTCTGGTCTCGACCGAAACCATAGCTCGGCATCCCCGGCTCGTGTCCGAAGCTGAAGGAATCTCCGGCCTCATAGCGCGAGAACTCCAGCGGTAAATTACAAACGGCGATTGCGCCAGCAGGCGCGGTCTCGGATTATTTAGTGGAAACGGATTTCTAGTCTTCATGATTGCTCAGCACTTATTGGCAATACAATTAGGCGGTGGCTCGGCAGGATGGCTTGGGTTTGCCCCGCTCATCTTTATTTTTGCGATTTTCTATTTTCTGCTGATCATGCCGCAGCAGCGGCGCCAGAAGAAGTGGCAGGCGATGCTGAACGAGTTGAAAACGGGTGACAAGGTTGTTACAACCGGAGGCCTGCGAGGCACTATCGTTGCCCTGAAGGACGAGTACATCCACCTGCGGGTTCCTCCGGACAATTTGCGGATCGAAGTGAGCCGTGGCTCGGTAGCCTCGGTGACCACCGCCGAGGAGGCAGCGAAGTAAGACCATGCACGGGCGGGGACGCCCGCGCCTACATTTGGCAATCGGAAATCATTCATGAATAAGAATCTGGGCTGGAAACTTATCGTTATTGTTGGCGCTCTGCTGTTTTTCCTGTTCGGCATCATCGGCATACCGGACAAATGGTCGGGCAGCGGGCTCCTGGAAGCCATGCAGAACCGCATTCACCTGGGGCTCGACCTCAAAGGGGGCACTCACCTGATCCTCCAGGTGCAGGTGAACGATGCCGTCAATGTCGACTCGGACAACGCGGTCGAACGGCTCAAGGCGGATTTGCGCGTTCGCAAGATCAATTATGCCGAGATCAGCAAACCGGATGCGGTCAACAATCCCGAAAAGATTGTGCTGAAGGGTGTGCCGCCGGAGTCCAGGTCCGACTTGCTCTCCATCGTGCAGGATCGCCTCCCCGAATACGATCTGACATCGGGCACGGACAACGCCTGGACCGTTTCCATGAAACCACAGGCCTTGGCCGACCTGAAAAACCGCGCCGTGAGCCAGGCAATTGAGACGATCCGGAACCGCATTGACCAGTTGGGAGTAAGTGAGCCCATCATCGAGGAGCACGGACTCGGGCAATATCAGATCCTGGTGCAATTGCCTGGCGTGGACGATCCGGCACGGGTGAAGGAAATCATGCAGTCCACGGCCATGCTCGAAATCCGCCAATCTTTCGGCGGGCCTTATCCCAACGAACAGGCAGCCTTGCAGGATAAGGGCGGCGTGCTACCGCCAGATCAGGTATTGATGCCGGGCCGCAGCGTTGGTACAAGCGCCAGCGACAGTGGGCAGACCTGGTACCTGATTTCGCGCGCGTCGGCGGTTACGGGCCGCGACCTGCGCGCCGCGGATTCTTCCCGTGACGAGAACGGCCAGCCTTCCGTAAGTTTCGCCTTGACCGGCGAGGGTGGCCGTCGCTTCGCCAGCTTCACCGGCGCCCACGTAGGCGACTATCTCGCCGTCGTGCTCGACAACAAAGTGCAGGAAGTTGCCGTCATCAAAGACCAGATCCACGATCAGGGCGTGATTAATGGACGCTTCACTGAACAGCAAACCAAAGACCTCTCGATGATTCTGCGCTCAGGCGCCTTGCCTGCCGGCATCAAGTATCTGGAGGAGCGTACCGTGGGTCCGTCGCTGGGCAGCGATTCGATCCGCGCCGGAGTAACTGCGGCTGTGATCGGCATGTTAGCCGTGCTGATCTTCATGCTGGTCTACTATCATGCCGCCGGAATCAATGCGGACATCGCCTTGATTCTGAACTTGGTCATCCTCCTCGGCTTCCTGGGCTACAGCGGTGCAACCCTTACCCTGCCGGGAATCGCGGGAGTGATATTGACGGTCGGTATGGGTGTGGACTCGAATGTGCTGATCTTCGAGCGCATCCGCGAGGAACTGCGCAATGGGAAGACGCCGCCGTCGGCGGTGGAGCAGGGCTTCGGCCATGCTTGGATTACCATTGTGGATACGCACGTCACGACGATTGTTTCGGCGGTCATTTTGTTCATCTTCGGTACCGGTCCAGTGAAGGGCTTCGCGGTGACGCTGAGCTTCGGTCTGTTCGCGAATTTGTTCACGGCCGTGTTCGTCTCACGCGTGATCTTTGACTGGTTGCTGAGCCGCAAACAGCGCGGCGAGGCGTTAAGCATCGGATAGTGGAAGTGCGCATTACAAGAGAAAAGGAGTTCTAAGCGGCGTGGAATTTTTTCGCAATCCAAACATAGATTTTCTCGGCAAGAAGTGGTACTTTCTCGCTTTTTCGCTGGTCTTCAGCGTGGCCGGTGTGTTTTCCATGCTGTTCTGGCACGGAATTCCGAAGGGGATTGACTTCCGCGGCGGCACACTGGTCGAGGTAAAGTTTTCTCACCCCCCTGACGACAATGCCATTCGTGCGGCTATGCAGCGCGCGGGACTACCCCACGCTCGCATCCAGGATTTCGGGCAGAAGACCGCCAATGAAGTGCTGATCGATTTATCCTTGCAGGAAACCAGTGAGCAGGCGCTCGACCAGGGCAAGCTTGCGATCATCCATGCGCTGGAGACAAATGCGCCCGCAGGCAAGCAGGATCTGAACAACACGAGTTTTCTGACGCTCAAGAATTATCTCGCCGAAAAAGACCCGCTGCGGGCGGGGACCGATGCCGAGCAGCGCTACACCGCTCAGGCCCAGGCCATCGTCAACTATCGCGACAAGGTCAAAGGCGGCGTGCTCACGTCGATCGACGAGTTGAAGGGTGCGGCCGACCCTGCGGTCGTGGTATCGCTGTCGGACGGGTTTTATCTATCTGATTTCGGAGTGCGGAATGTCAGCATCGTAGGCCCGCAGGTGGGTGATCAGTTGCAAAAGCAGGCCAAGCTCGCGGTCATCTACTCGCTGGCTGGCATGTTGGTATATCTGGGCTTCCGCTTTGAATGGATCTACGGTGTGGCTGCGGTCATTACCGTGTTCCACGACACGCTGATCACGGTGGGCGCGTTTTCTCTGATGAACAAAGAGATCTCGCTAACCGTACTCGCTGCCATTCTGACCCTGATTGGCTATTCCAACAACGACACGATCGTGGTTTTTGATCGCATCCGCGAAAACCTGAAGCTGATGCGGCGGGAGAAGCTGTCGGACATCGTCAACCGGAGCATCAACCAGACCCTGAGCCGGACCATCTTGACGGCGGGTTTAACATTCTTGACAGTCTTGGCGCTGTATGTGTTTGGCGGTGAGGTGCTACAGGGGTTCTCACTCGCCCTGGTGATCGGTATCTTGATTGGAACCTACTCGTCGATCGCCATTGCGGCGCCTATTCTGGTGGCTTATCAGGACTGGCGGTCGGGCCGGGGAAAGCCCCCGGTGATGGTCCCGGTCGCCAAGGATGCAAGTCGCCGGGAGAAGGTGAAGGCCAAGGCCTAATCCCGCTGCCAGCTTGGCTTGCAGGACATAAGTTTGTGATTGGGCGGGATTTGAGGTAGTATCGTCCGGTTTTCGATTTGGCCGCCGGAAAACATAGGTGCGGGAGCAAACCGGGGCCAGCCGGTGTCTAAGAAGTAGTTAGGGTCTGTGTGGGAGAAACCTTATGTTTGAAGATAGCCTGATCGAGTCCGGTGGGAGGCTCAAGACCAAGCGGGGCGTTTGGACTTTCCTCTCGTTTATTCTTGAGGCCGTGCTGGTCGGAGTGCTGGTGCTGATTCCTCTGCTGTTCACCGAAGCTCTGCCCAAGACGCAGTTGATGACCTTCTTAGTGGCTCCACCCCCTCCGCCTCCACCTCCGCCCCCACCTGCGGCCGCGGTCAAGATCGTGAAGCAGGTGCAGACCGATATCGTCAACGGGCAACTGCGCACGCCCACCAAGATTCCTGAGAAAGTACAAATGATCAAGGAAGATGAAGCGCCCCCGCCAGTGATGTCATCCGGCGTGGTTGGCGGCGTTCCCGGCGGCATTCCGGGTGGACAGATGGGTGGCGTCATCGGGGGCATTATCAGTTCGACCCCGGTCGCCGTGCCTAAGGTGGCCACACCGCAGCGCGTCCGCGTGTCCCAAGGTGTGACCCAGGGTCTATTGATCCGCAAGGTCCAGCCGAATTATCCACCCCTCGCCCGGCAAGCACGCATCCAAGGAAGTGTGCTACTGCAAGCCGAGATCAGCAAGGATGGAGCCATCCAGAACCTGCACTTGATTAGCGGCCATCCCATGCTTGCCCCGGCAGCCATCGAAGCCGTGAAGCAGTGGAAGTACAAACCATACATTCTGAACGGCGAACCGGTGGAAGTAGAAACGCAGATTACGGTGAACTTTACCCTGTCCGGGGGCTAAACCCGAGGCGGCGTATGTTTTGAGTGGATGTGGATGTGAGGACGGTTGTCCCCCAATCCTGTCTTTGCGGTGATTCGACAGCGGGGCGGTCCTTGGACTTCAATCCCGTAGCCTGGGCGTACGAGTCCGACAGCTTTCGCACGACAAATTAGCAAGCGGCAAGCGATTACCAGACTTGAAGAGTTCCGAGGAGGGAAAAGCAACTCATGTTCGCAGCCAATGTAGCAACCCATACCTTAAGTCACATGTCCACCATGGCGGTCTGGTTGTTCCAGGACCAACCGGTGGCTTGGGACCCGATCTCGCTATGGAAACAGATGGGATTCATTGCGAGGACCGTGGTCGTTATTTTGTTCATCATGTCCGGCTGGTCCATCGGCGTAATGATTGACCGCGCCATGGCGTTCAGCGCGGCACGCAAGCAATCGCGGGCGTTTGCTCCCGCGGTGGCTGGCGCTCTGCGTGACGGTAAGATTGACGAGGCTATCAAAGTTGCCGAGCGCAACAAGAAGAGCCATCTGGCCAAGGTCGTGACCGCCGGCTTGATGGAATTCCGGGCCCACCAGGAAAGCGGTGAGATCCCCGGCGAGACCATCGAAGCCTCCAAGCGCGCATTAGAGCGCACAGAAGCCATCGTCCACGCGGAGTTGAAGCGTGGTTTGGGTGGCCTGGCTACGATCGGCTCGACTGCCCCGTTCGTCGGGCTGTTCGGCACGGTGATGGGCATTCTGAACGCCTTCAAAGGCATTTCGGAACAGAAGGCCACCGGTCTGGGCGCAGTCGCAGGCGGCATCGCGGAAGCGCTGGTGACCACCGCCGTCGGATTGTTCGTCGCCATCCCGGCCGTCATGATGTTCAACTACCTGACTGGCCGCGTGGAAGCTTTCGACGTCGAGATGGACAACTCCTCGAGCGAATTGATCGATTACTTCCTCAAGCGACGGGGAATGCGCCGGTCCTAAGCTGCTGAGCAGGATTGGTTTTCGACCTTTGAGTTGCTGGCCGGCGCCGGAGAATTGCTTCGGCGCCGCGTCTTGACCTCCCTGGGGCGAAAGCCAGTCAACTGGTTCAGCCGACGAGTATCCTGGCGCGCAGGAGAGTAGATTATGGCAATTAGCAAGCGGAACGAAGGAGCCAAGGTCAACTCCGACATCAACGTCACGCCCATGGTCGACGTGATGCTGGTACTCCTGATCATCTTCATGGTGATCACGCCCATGCTGCAGAAGGGCGTCAGCGTGGACTTGGCAAAGGTGAACAATCCGGCGCAGATGCCGGACGCCGACAAGGAAGATGCGCTGATCGTAGCCGTGATGCGGGATGGTCAGGTGTTCTTCGGCAACGACAAGACTCCGCCCGACCAATTGACCCAGAAGGTCAAAGACCGTCTGGCCAATCGCATCGATAAGCGCGTTTTTGTTCGCGCCGATGCCCGGGCGAAGTTTGGTTCGGTAGTGGCAGTAGTGGACAATGTCCGCGCTGCGGGCGTGGACCAGTTGGGTCTGCTGACCGATCAGAAAAAACAGGCGGTAACTCCGCCACCCCCAGCACCTAGCGGGCAATAGAGGAGACCAATATGAGCATGACAACTGGCTCGAGCGGGGGACAAAGCGCGAATATAAACGTCACACCGCTCATTGACGTGCTGCTGGTGTTACTGATCATCTTCATGGTGATTACGCCTTTGACCCCAAAGGGACTGGACGCCCTCGTGCCTCAGCCACCGCCGCCGAACGCGCCCAAGAACAATACGCCGGATCGCACCATAGTAGTGCAGTTGATCGATCGCGGAGCGGGCCAGGACCCAGGGGTGAAGATTAACCAGGAAGACACAACCTGGGACGGTCTGCAGGGACGCCTAACGGATATTTTCAAGACCCGCGCCGAAAAGGTGATGTTCGTCAAGGGCGACGACAATGTTCCGTTTGCCGATGTCGCTAATGTAATTGACATTGCGCACGCCGCAGGCGTAGACAAGGTTGGTCTGATTACCGCCAAGATCGAAGCGGGCGGTTAGGCAGGCAGGCGGAAGTTTTCATTTACAGAGTTCAAGAAGAGAGTTCAGAACAGAGTTCAGAACAGAGTTCAGATGCGCCTCCCGGGTGTCGTCTGAAAGAGCTGCGCCCGTTGCAGTGTTGTGCCTGGCTCGCGTCACAGTTTTTGTCCAGATCCCGGGGATTCCTGGCGAGGGAGACTTAAGGCAATGAAAAAAAGCGTGCGGGTCCTGGCACTCATGGCCGTCGGCTTAATGTTGTTGTCCGCCGTCGGCTGCGACAAGTTGAGGGCGCGTGACCAGCTGAACAAGGGAGTGGCGTCCTACAAGAATGCCCGCTATGAAGAAGCGATTGCTCACTTCCAGCAGGCGGTAACTCTGGATCCCAGCCTGCTGAATGCCCGACTCTATCTCGCTACCGCCTATGCTCAGCAGTACATTCCAGGAGTCGATGCCGAAGACAACAATCGCTTGGGACAGGAGGCAATTGAACAATATAAGGCGGTGTTGGAACGCGACCCGAAGAGCATCAATAGCGTCAAGGGAATTGCCTACATTTGTTTGCAAATGAAAAAGTTTGAAGACGCCAAGAGCTATTATCGCAAAGCTCTCGAGATCGATCCCAACGACCCCGAACCGTATTACTCGGTGGGCGTGATCGACTGGACCCAGACTTATCAGCCGCGGATGGAAGAACGCGCCAAACTGGGGATGAAGCCGGATGAGCAACTGAATCCCAAGGACAAGAATGAGAAGAAGGCCTGCGAGGAACTCAAGCAAAAGAACTCCGCCAACATTCAGGACGGCATCGACGCTCTCAACAAAGCGCTGCAACTGAGGGCTGATTATGACGATGCCATGGCCTACATGAATTTGATGTACCGCGAGAGAGCAGACGTGGAATGCGACGACCTCGCAGCACGGGCAGCGGATCTGAAAACCGCCGATGAATGGGTGGATAAGACCATGGCCACAAAAAAGGCTAAAGCGGAAAAACAGCCCGGAGCCCAGGGCATTACCATGGATCAGCCGAAGTAAGATCAGCCGAAGTAAGATCAGCCGAAGCAAGATCAGCGGACGCAAGACCAATCGAAGTATTTCTCCTCCTCAGACACGAACCTCTTCCATAAGGGAAGGGGGTTTTGCTATGATTTGCTGCTTGCTGTCCCTTAGTTTCCTTTTACCGGCATCGCTGCTTGAGGTTTCCGTTTGAGCCTGCCGCATCGTCTGTGAAGTCGATCGGCGGATTGAGAAATAAGCAACTAAGCTGTCCACTCCCTCATCAATACATCTGCGCTGATATGTATATTCTGACTCTCAATCCGGGCGAGTCCGCTTTCGTCCGGTGCACTCGTTGCGAGAACTTGAACCTGATGGTAACCAACGAAAAAGAGAGCGATGTATCGCTCCAGTTCAACGCCAAGGACGACCAACTGGACGCGCAATGTGTCCTGTGCAAGGGACATTACTTCTGGACTCCCGCCTCCGTCGCCATCGTCAAGCCCTCCGAGAATTCGAACTAGACCAGCGGATTCACAAAGGATGCGCCCGGGCAACAACCGGCGAACGGCGCTCGTCCGCCCGGACGAGGCGTCCGGGGCTGCGCGATTCCAGAGGGGTGCCAAAGTCACTTGGGACCAGTACCTTCGGTCACGTGATCTGCTTGGCCCTACCCCGGTAATATGGTCTCTGCGTTGCGAGGGGAGATAGCCCATGAAATGGAAGCTTGACCGAATCATTAGCGTGGCCACTCTGGCCGCCTCCTTGATAGCGATATTCCTGGTATTGAAGAAACCACAACCGGTGGCGCCCGCGCAGTCGCCTGCAGCCGCGGCCGCGAATGTACAGTCTCTGGAGAACAAACTGGAGCAGTTGGAACAGCCCAAGGACCCCGGGCAAGCTCCCGCCCAAGTTCACTTCAGCTCCGACGAAATCACCGCCGCTCTGGCGCAGGCAGCCGCGATGATTCCAGCGTCAGCCGGGACCACTCCCGCGTCAGCCGCCCAGACCATCCCAGGCCTGCCCACCTCGGTTCCCTCTTCGCCCGATGCGGCAATCGGAGAAGGCGAGCCCGAGGTCAAGGATTACAAGGTCAATTTCGATGGTGACGTCGCCCGCGGGCAGTTTGTCACCCAGATTGGCGGCAAGGATGTTTACGTCACCCTCGCCGGACACCTCGGTTCCAAGGACGGCTACGCGACCTTCGATCCCACCGAATTCAAGGTAGGCGACTTGAGTATTCCGGTGTCGCTGGTCAGCGGCGCGCTGCAGAAAAAACTTGGCGAACAGCGCGACCGTTTGAAGCTGCCAGATGACGTTGGTGGCATCAAGGTCGAGAATGGTCAGCTGGTCGCCACGCAAAAATAGTTGGTCCAGGTGGGACCGATCATGTGGCGACGGATGGTGTGGGGACGGGCGACTCGCCCGTCCGGTCGAGCGAAGCTCTTACCTAAGACACGGAAGCCATCCGTACGAATCCTTGAAATCCGTCGCTGATTCTATCGTCCAAGCGTGCCTTGAAACAGCGGGTACAAGCGGTCTCCGATCACGCGATACACCACGAAGGCGCTGCCTGCGTCAGAAACCTGGCGGAAAAGCAGCTCCCCTCGCCCGTCTCCATCGACATCGACCGCATCAATCAGTTCAAGCCTGGGAAGAACGTCCAGGTGCTGTGTGTCGGTTACGTTCGCTAGCGCCTTGTGAAACTCGCCGTTCACATCTTCGCGAACTACTAAGGTGATCGTGTATTGCAGGTCTTTGTATTGCAGATCAGCGCTCGCACTCCCTTTTTCGCGCGAGCGCTGTGGCATGCGCGCTTTTGCCGTCAACACCAACTCGGGCTCGTTGATATCCGCCAGATCAAAGACCCGAAGCTGCACATCTTCAAAATCGGGCTGCACTGGCTTCACTGCTGTCCCTTTGCCCCGCTGCGAAGGAGCGTGAACGGGTTGTCCGGCGCGTGCCCGCACTTCCTCCGCCGCCAACGCCAACATCTTCTTGCGGAACTGTTGCTCCTCCTCCGGCTTCAGGCTGTAGGTGTACGGAAGCGGATCAGGCCCATCCGAGTCTGAAATCGCGGGGATCAGTCGGATCTGGTTTGCCGACGAGGACCCAGATGAGGACCCAGAATTCGTCGCCGCGCTTGTCGGAGTCGTTGTCTCAGAAGGCCCAGCCGTCTTTGCCGAAGCAGCCGTAGTCTTCCGAGGTTCTTCCTTCGCCACAGGAACCGGCTTGGGCTTGCCTCGTTTCAGCTCCGGCCGGTCTTTGTCCTCCGGGGGTTTGTCCTCGTGCGCTTGTTCCTGCTGAGTGGGAGTTGCCGACGGAGAAGACGTTGAGCCGCTCGTCGCCGGCGGCGCTTGAGGAGCCGCTGCAGGCGTCGCATTAGGTGAAGCAACCGGCGCCGACGGTGTCTGCGTAGGCGTGGTTGGCGCCGCAGGCGGCTCCGTCGATTTGGGTTTTTCGGCGCCCGCACGCCTCAGTACCGGTGGACCCTCGTCCTCGTTCATACCGCGAGGTTCCGACGCCACCGGCTTCTTCGCTACCTTCGCCTTGATGGAATCCGCCGACTGCCAGGTACCTTCAGCCATCCACTCAATTGCATCTTTTGCATCTTTCCTTTGCAGCGCCCCGGTCACCGTAAACAGTCCCTGGGAAACTCCCGTGCGCACGGCTTCATAAACCGTCTCGCTCCACAGCGCCATGGGCACCGGAGCAGCCTTGTACGCGCTGGCATCGTAGTATTTGCCGTCAATCAGGATCGTGATTGGAATCAAGTGGGCTTTGCCATTCGGGGCCAGTTCCAGCAGACCGAGCGCGCGCGGTCCCTTGCTGACCTTCGCACCATGCCCGCCTTGGGCAGGCATAGTCGGCGGAAGCGTAGTTTGCAGAAAAACGCCCAATGCGAAAACGCCGGAGATGACGCGGCACCGCGTCCTGCGGTATAACCAATGTCGAGAAGTTGATGGAGAAAGAGAGGCAGCCATGGATATCAATGATAAAGCCCCCGAGTTCACTTTGCCTGACCAGAATGGCGACGAGGTTTCCTTGAAGGACTTTCGCGGGAAGACGGTCGTCCTGTTTTTCTTTCCCAAGGCCGATACTCCTGGCTGAACGATTGAGGCGTCCGGGTTCCGTGACGCATACAAGAAGCTGCAAAAAGCCGGTGCCGTGATTCTTGGAATCTCCGCTGATCCGCCGCCCACTCAGAAGAAATTTCAGGGCAAATACGACCTGCCGTATACGTTGCTCGCCGACACTGACAAGAAGGTATGTGAAGCTTTCGGCGTCATTAAAGAGAAGAATATGTACGGTAAAAAGGTGAAAGGTATCGCTCGCACAACCTTTGTGATTGGGCCAGATGGCAAAGTCACTCATGTTTTTCAAAATGTCAAAGCAGAAGGCCACGCCGAAGAAGTGCTGGCATATCTGAAGAGCGCAGCTTAGGGAGGGTTGTCATGATCAACGTAGGACAACGTCGGGGCGGAATTTCGCTCGGTTTGGCCATCATGCTTGTGCCAGCGATCCTCGCCACCCAATCTGCCCAAGCGCAGACTTTCACTTTGCTCTACGCCTTTGGCAACGGGACCGACGGAAGCACTCCATACGCAGGCTTAGTTCGAGACTCGGCGGGCAACCTGTATGGCACTACTTTCTCTGGAGGCACTGCCAGTAGCGGCACGGTGTTCAAGGTGGATCCAAACGGCAAGGAAACCGTGCTCCACAACTTTAAAGCTGGAGCGGACGGAGCGATTCCCTTCGCAGGCTTGGTCCGTGGCCCCGGTGGCGCCCTCTATGGCACTACCGTCGAGGGTGGAGCCTCCAACTTCGGAACCGTCTTCAGGCTGAGTACGACCGGCAAGGAGACCGTGCTGCACAGCTTCAATAGCCAAGATGGGAGTTATCCTGACGCAGGTTTGCTGCGTGACTCCGCGGGCAACCTCTACGGCGCCACCGTCGAGGGCGGCGATTCCAACCTCGGGACCGTCTTCGAACTGGACACGACCGGCAAGCAGACTGTACTGCACAGCTTCACCGGAGGAGCAAACGACGGTAGATTCTCCTACGTATACGGCAGTTTGGTCCGGGACGCGGCCGGCAATTTCTACGGCACCACCCTGGCGGGCGGCGCTTCCGACCAGGGCATTGTGTTCAAGCTGGATACGGCGGGCACCGAGACCGTGCTCTATAACTTCACCGGCGGAACCGACGGAGGCTATCCCTACGCAGGGTTGGTCATCGACAGGAAGGGCAACCTTTACGGCACTACCTACCTGGGCGGCGCCTCCGGTCAGGGCACGGTATTCAAATTGAGCAATACCGGCGAGGAAACTGTTCTCTACAGCTTCACTGGCGGGGCGGACGGCGGGAGTCCCACGGCTCGTCTGCTCCGGGACGGGAAGGGCAACCTCTACGGCACTACCTACTACGGTGGCGCTTCCAACGCCGGAGTGGTGTTCAGACTGGACCCGACGCACAAGGAGACTGTGCTGCACAGCTTTGACTACGCCAACGACGGCGGATACCCCACCGCACGTTTGATCCGGGACGCAGCCGGCAGCCTGTACGGTACCGCGTCTGCGGGCGGCGCGTCCAACCACGGAACCGTGTTCAAGCTCACTCCTTGATTGTGATGCCATTGATTCCTTGCTTTCGCGCTTCGGGTACCTCGGAGCGATGGTCCCAAAAAACGTGTAGGGATCAATCCCTCGGCTTCGCTCGGAATAGCTGGCTGGGATAACCAGGATCAGAGATATATGAGCGACTCTCTCGACCGACCGATGCTGGTGTTTGACGGGGAGTGTTCGTTTTGTCGAGTCTGGATCGAGTACTGGCGGCAGCTTACGGGCGAACGAGTGCTTTACACGTCTTACCAGGAGATCGGTCAGGAAATCGGCAACCGCTTTCCTGATCTTCCACGAAAGGATCGCGCCTCGGCGGTAACGCTGCTCCTGCCCAGTGGTGAAGTGCGAAGCGGTGCGCACGCGGTCTTCAGCCTACTTGCCCTGCTGCCCGGAAAGAGCTGGATGCTCTGGTTGTATGTGCATATTCCGGGATTCGCCTTGATTGCGGACCTGGCTTACAGAGTGGTTGCAAGGCATCGCTCCTTTTGCCATTGGGCGACGCGCGCGCTTTGGGAAATTCCGATCGAGGTTGGAACCTTTGGCATCGCGAGCTGGCTTTTTCTAAGGACGCTAGGAGCGGTCTACCTGGTTGCGTTCGCGTCGTTCGCAGTGCAGGCGGCGGGCCTCATCGGTTCCCATGGAATATCGCCGGTCGCGGAATTTCTCCACTCGCTGCGGGAGTACTACGGCGCGGTGTACTGGCAGGTGCCAACCGTGTTTTGGTTGAATGCGGGCGATGGCATGATCAAAGCGGTTGGCATCGCCGGAATCTGTTTGTCGCTTTTACTTTTTCTCGGCGTGCGCTGGCGAATCATCCGCGTTGCTTTGTTCGTTCTCTATCTTTCGCTGGTGACAGCCGGCCAGGAATTCATGGGATACCAGTGGGATGCTCTCCTGCTCGAGGCTGGCTTCCTGTCGATTCTGCTGGGCTTCTCTCCGGTCATACCTTGGCTTTATCGCTGGCTGCTCTTTCGTTTGGTGTTTCTCTCGGGCGCCGTGAAGCTGGCCAGTGGAGATCCGTCGTGGCGCTATTTCACCGCGCTGCCGGTGCACTATGAAACCCAGCCTTTGCCAACGCCACTCGCTTGGTACATATATCAATTTCCGGCGTGGTTCCAGCGCGGCTCTGTGAGGTTTGTGTTTTTTGTGGAGCTGGTTGTTCCTTTTCTGATTTTCGCGCCTCGCCGGATCCGGTTCCTGGCCGCTCGTGCGATCATTGTTCTACAGGTTCTCATTCTTCTGACGGGAAACTACGCATTCTTCAATGTGCTCACGATTGGCTTTTGCCTGTTCTTGGTGGATGACGCGTTTTTCCGTCGCGTATTGCCGAAGTCCATCAGCCGGCTGGCGTCCTCGGCGACGACCTACGAAAGATCACGTGTCTGGTCCCGGGCTGTCTGCGGAGCGTTCGCCGCTCTGGCATTGTTTGTCGGCAGCTTTCAAGTGGCACGCGCATTTGGCGTGCGCTGGTCACTGGCAGACGTGGCCATTCGAAGCGTGTCACCGTTCGAGATCATCAACAGTTACGGACTCTTCGCGGTGATGACCACGACGCGGCCTGAGATCGTCATCGAAGGATCGAATGACGGTGTGACCTGGCTTCCGTATGAATTCAAGTACAAGCCCGGAGACCTTACCCGCCGACCCGGTTGGGTGGCGCCGCACCAGCCTCGCCTGGACTGGCAGATGTGGTTCGCGGCCCTCGGCGACTACCAAAGCGATCCGTGGATCGTTCGCTTCATGGCGCGACTTCTGCAAGGTTCTCCTGAGGTGTTGCAGCTGCTTGGCCGTAATCCGTTTCCCGACGGGCCGCCTCACTATGTTCGCGCCATGCTTTACCAGTATCGCTTTACCAGTCCGGCGGAGAGGAAAAACACGGGAGCTTGGTGGAGTAGGGAGTTGAAGGGAGTCTACGTGCCGGCTGTATCGCTGAGGAACTAGTGCGGCGTCCCTGAAAATAAGCGACGAAGGCCTCACCTGTCGTTCTATGCAATGCGTAAGGTTTGGCGCTGCAAACACAATGCGTAGGTCATTCGCTGCGCTCAGAGGATGTGACTAAAGCAGTTTCCGTTCCAAGCCATCAAGATTCTGGTGCCGCAGGTGATCGTATGCCGATCAGTCGATCCGGTGCGGGGCGCGTGGGCCGTGTTTCCCAGGCCAACCTTCGCCACCGGGACATCGCTTTGGTACTCGCCGCCTCCTTATTGCAGCAGCGCCGCTCCGAAGGGCATCGCGTTGTACGCCAGTGCGCACCACACCGCCGAGCCAACTCCCGCGCCGGACCAATCCCGCGAATGCACGCGTACAACCATAACCCCACCAGCAGCTGCGGAGCGGTGGCGTCGCGGCCCGCCACCCCGTCCTGCGCCTTGATGGGCTCGGTAAAGCGCGACAGATCCAGTGTCTCCACCAGCGCCATCACCAAACGCACCGGATGCCGGGCCGGCACCAGATCATCCGGACATTGCACCACCATCGTCATCTGAGGCCGCTCCGGCACCCGCACCCGCACCGCCGGCTTCCGAGGCCTGGTTCCTCATGGCTTGCCGGCGAAACGGAGCGCCCGAAGACGGATCACGTCGCCGTCCTGCAGTTACTCAATTCGTTGGGGAGGCCGTGCGCGGGCTGTGTGCATCCCGATTGGAAAGTGTAGCGCTCCACACGGGCTATCGCTTCTTTTCGATCTTCTTTTCGATTTTGGCCCACGCATCTTTCAGCGCGACGGTGCGGTTGAACACTGGCTTTCCGGGGGCGGAGTCGGGATCGACGCAGAAATATCCCAGGCGCTCGAACTGATAGCGGCTACCGGCTGCGGCGTTGGCCAGTGACGGTTCGAGCTTGCAGTCAGTGAGCACTTCGAGCGATTTCGGGTTGAGATCGGCGGTGAAATCCGGGCCCGCTTCGGTTTGATTGGGATCTTCCCTGGTGAAGAGGTTTTCGTAAATCCGCACCTCGGCATTCACGGCATGCGCCGCCGAGACCCAGTGAATCGTGGACTTCACCTTGCGCCCGTCCGGAGGAGCGTTTCCCCCTCGGGTCGCGAGATCGTAGGTGCAGTGCACTTCGACCACTTCGCCTTTCTCGTTCTTTACGACGTTCTTGCAAACGATGAAGTAGCCGTAACGCAAGCGGACCTCGCGGCCCGGAGACAGCCGGTAATACTGTTTGGGCGGGTCTTCGCGGAAGTCATCCTGCTCGATGTAGAGCACGCGGGAGAACGGTATTTTGCGAGTGCCCGCGCTTGCATCCTCGGGATTGTTTACCGCATCCATCTCTTCGGTCTGGTTCTCGGGATAATTGTCGATCACAACTTTCAACGGCCGCAGTACCGCCATGACGCGCGACGCACGTTTGTTCAAATCTTCGCGAACGAAGTGCTCCAGCATCGCGAGCTCGATCGAGCCGGTAGTCTTCGACACGCCGATGGCTCCGCAGAAATTGCGAATCGCCTCAGGCGTATAGCCGCGGCGGCGGATGCCGGAAAGAGTGGGCATGCGGGGATCGTCCCAACCGCTTACGCGGCCCTCCTTTACCAACTGGAGCAGCTTGCGCTTGCTCAACAGGGTGTAGGTCAGATTGAGGCGGTCGAACTCGATCTGTCGCGAAGGGAAAATGCCCAACTGCTCGATAAACCAATTATAGAGCGGGCGATGATCCTCGAACTCGAGCGTACACATGGAATGGGTGACCCGCTCGAGCGAATCAGACTGCCCGTGAGCGTAATCGTAGAGGGGATAAATGCACCACTTGCTGCCGGTGCGATGATGGTCGGCGTGGAGGATGCGGTACATGACCGGGTCGCGCAGGTTGAAGTTGGGCGATGCCATGTCGATTTTTGCGCGCAGAGTTCGCGAGCCATCGGGGAATTCGCCGGCTCGCATGCGTTCGAACAGGGTAAGGTTTTCCTCCACGGAGCGATTGCGGAATGGGCTGTCTTTGCCGGGCTCGGTCAGGGTGCCGCGGTGCTTCCTGATTTCGTCCGCGCTTAGATCGTCGACATATGCCTTCCCCGCCTTGATGAGTTGCACCGCCCACTCGTGGAGCTGGTCGAAGTAATCGGAGGCGTAGTGGAGGCCGTCCCACTGGAAGCCGAGCCACTTCACGTCTTCCAGGATGGAGTCGACGTACTCGGTCTCTTCCTTCTCGGGATTGGTGTCGTCGAAGCGGAGATTAGTGTGCCCACCGAACTCGGCGGCCAGACCGAAATCGAGGCAGATCGCCTTGGCATGGCCAATGTGCAGATAGCCATTGGGCTCAGGCGGGAAACGGGTTTGCACGCGTCCGCCATATTTGTTGGTCTTCAGATCGTCGAGAATGATTTCGCGGATGAAGTTCGAAGGACGAGACTCGGCGGGGGCGTTTGCAGCGGCTTCGGTCTCGGGATTTGATGTACTCATAGCTTTTTTCTCGGGCGCGGACTAGGCAAGCTTTGCGTTGGCCGCCTGAACGCCCGAGACTTCCGCCATCAGAGCCGACCCACTATCGAGGGCCAGAATCTCATGGGGAACCAACACTATAACTCATCTGGGACGCAGGCGACCGGAGGGGCAACGTCCATGCGGTGGCGCGTCAACCTATCGCCGGTAACCATTAGGGCGGTTACCACGAGGCGGTTCCTGACCGCTTCTGTGCCCATCTAAAGACTATTGTTTTGTCTAGGATGGTGTGAAAACATTGGGATCGCAAGTTCCTTAAAGGTAGGCAATTGCAGTCAGCGGCGGAGAACTGTTTCCAGCGCTATGGATAGTATCGCTATCACCGTGGTCATCGTGCCGGGGCTCGTCGCCCTGCTGCTCTTCTTGTTATTCACCTACCTTTACGAGCAAAGCCGGCATCAATACTTCCGCGCGTGGCAACTGGGTTGGGCCGCCTACACTCTTCACTATGCCCTGGATGCATGGGTCGCTTTCCGCCGGCCCTCGGCTTTGGTGTCGTTCTTCAGTTCTTTGTTGCTGATGACGATGGCGCTTTGCATCTTCGTTTCCACGCGGCTCATGATGCGGAAGAAGTTTCGTCCGCAATGGTATGACGTGGTCGTCGGCGTGGGCGGCATTGCACTGGTCTGGTGGAACCTGCGGGCGCAGATCGCTGGTGGAGGATTTCATCCCGAGACCCTTCCCAACCCACACCTGCCTCTGGACGTGGGTTTGGGTGTGGTGCTTCTATATTGCTCTTTTTATTTTTATCGTTACGCGCATCGCAAGAATTCGCTGGCCTTTACGTTTCTCGGGGTTTCGCTGGCCTTGTGGGCGGTACTGATGGTTTTCGGCGAGCTCCGCAATCCGTTCCTTGCCATGTTCGGGATTGCGGGCCATTTCCTGGGCCCGATCCCGCAGATGCTGCTGGGCATCGCCATGGTGATGGTGCTGTTTGAGAACGAGCGCAACGCGGTGCAGGAAAATGCGCTGGCGTTCTCCACCTTGGGTGTGGATCCGATGCGGCTGCTTTCGGCTGAAGATCTTGTGCCCAGCCTGCAAAGCATCCTGGACCGGCTAGTGGCGCCTTTGCCCACGGGCCGGGCGATGATCTACATTTCCGAGCGCTGGCGCGCCATTCTGCCCTCGGTGCAGCGCGGATTTTCGCCGGAGTTGGTCAGCAAGATGGAAAAGGGTGGCGCCGGGGAATACATTGCCGAGTTGGCTTACCGGCGCGGCGGATTCGTGACCTTCCACAATTTCTCCGAGATGTCGGAACCGCTGCCTGCGTTTCCGGGCGCCCGGTTTGAACAATTTCGCCAGGTGCTGGCGGAAGAAAACATCCGGAACATTACAGCCGTCAGCCTGCAGACCCGAGAACATAACTTCGGTGTGATCCTTTTTCCCCATGCCGAGCGCCGCATGTTTGGATCCTCGAACCTGCGCCTGCTGATTGGTCTGGCGTTGCAGATTGGGCTGACCCTGGAAAACTACATCGTGATGCACGATGCCCAGCGCCGCACCAAGGAATACGAACTCCTGACCCAGATTGGCCAGGCCATCAGCTCGCGTCTCGACCAGGAAGAGATCCTGCGCACGGTTTACAAAGAGCTTGGGCAAATTTTTGACACCGGCGAATTCTACGTTGCGTTTCAAGAAGGCGAGCAGATCCGGTTCGAGTTCGAGGTGGAGAAAGGTCAGATTCTGCCCAAGCGCTCGCGTAAGGTCGACAATGGTCTGACCGAGTACATCCTCCGCACCGGGCAACCGCTGCTGATCCGCGCCGATCTGGAGAAGGCCCGCGAACGCCTGGGCGCGACCTACATCCCGGCGCGACCCTCGAAATGCTTCTGTGGCGCGCCCATTCTGCAGGGAGGCAAACCCGCGGGAGTCATGGCGGTTATGAGTGCGGACCGCGAACATGTCTTCGAGGAACGCGACCTGGAAGTGATGCAGACGGCGGCCGGCCAGGTATCAGTGGCAGTGGAGAACGCCCGGCTATTTGCCGAGGAGCAGCGCCGATCGCGTCAGTTCGCGTTTCTCAACAGCATCTCTAAAACTGCCATCTCCAGTGAAGACTCGGAACAGATGCTGCTGGAAATTGTCGGCCATATCCAGAAGAACTTCCGCTTCGATCATATCGGTATCGGCATTTTTGACTACGTTCGCAAAGACATCGAAATCAAGGCGGAAGCCGGCATTACGGCCAAAGCTTTGGGTAAGCGCATCCCGCTCGGCGTGGGAATCCTCGGGCGGGTGGCGCGAACCGGGGAGAGCGCGCTGGTGCAGACCACCGGCGAAGCGCACTTGCAGGGCGTGCTGCCCGATTCGCGAGCCGTGCTGTGCATCCCGATCACCTATGGCGAGACCCTGCTCGGTGTGCTCAATGTGGAGAGCCGGCAGGAAGATGCATTCTCGCCCGAAGATGTGCTCATCATGAATACGCTGGCCGACTTGCTGGCTACAGCGCTGCACAATTCGTTCGTATTTCAGAAGCTGCAACAAACAGCCATTACCGATGGTCTTACCGGCATCAAGACGCGCCGCTTCTTCTGGGAAGCTCTCAGTTCGGAGTGGAAGCGGGCTTCGCGCTCCGGTCGGCCTTTTTCGGTGGTGCTGATTGACCTCGACAAATTCAAGGAAGTCAACGACACGCTGGGGCACCTTGAGGGAGACCTGGTGCTGGCTCGAGTCGGGCGGTTGCTCGAGCAGAAATGCCGGCAGTCGAATGTTGTGGCCCGCTACGGCGGCGACGAATTTATCATTCTCATGCCGGAAACCGGAGTGGAGCAGGCCCAGGTCCTGGCCGAGCGTCTGCGCCTCTGGCTCTCGACCGACCCCATGCTGCAAGAGCATCTCATCACCGGCAGCTTCGGCGTGGCCAGCTTTCCGGTGCATGGCTTCACCGCGGAAGAGATCATTCGGGTCGCGGACGCGGGGATGTATGTCTCCAAACACGCGGGCGGCGATCGGGTTTCCACCGCCGACGAATCCGAAGACAACAAGAGCGGCGCGGTGCAGCGGCAGCTGATCTCCGGTTACATCGAAGGCTTCCTGCATCGAGAGCACACTGGACCCGAGCACCTCGATGAACTCCTGACCACGCTCAAGAAGCTTAGCGCTGGGGAAGGCGAAGAGGAGGAAGAGGGGAGTGTCCAGGTACTGCGGGAAGCGATTGAAGCGCTGACCCGGGCCGCGGAATTGCGCGAACTGAACGGTTCTGGACATGGCGAAATGGTCGCTCGATACAGCGAACTCATGGCGCGGGCTCTGGGCTTGTCTCCGGAAGAGATCGACGATCTCGCTTATGCCGCCAAGGTGCACGACCTGGGCAAAATCTTCGTTCCCGAACGGGTTCTCAACAAAGCCGGGCCGCTTACTGACGAGGAGTTTTATCTGGTAAAAATGCACGCTCGGGTGGGAGGGGAAATCGTTGCCACCCTGCCGGCCAGCGAGTTGCTGCGAAAAGCAGTCGAGCATCACCACGAATCCTTCGACGGGACCGGCTACCCCGGCGGCCTTCAGGGCGAGCAGATTCCTTTATGGGGGCGAATCCTGGCGATCGCGGACGCCTACGTCAACATGACCACCGAACGTTCCTTTGCTCCAGCCAAAAGCAGCGGTCAGGCTTTGGCGGAACTGGAACGCTTGAGTGGCATCCGCTATGACGGAATGCTGGTGCGTGTCCTGTTGCGCCAACTGAAAACCGAAAGGGCTTCGTCGAGTTTTGGGAGCTGATTCGAACGCCTGGCTTTTCCAGTTTTGGTGTGCGGGTATGAATACCTATCGCTCAGGGTCGGCTGAAGCAGGTCTCTGACCGAGCGTAAGCCCGTGGTGGAACTCCGATCTAGAAATCCAGCGCCTGAAGGCGCGCTGATAAATCCGCACTTACGGCATGTCTGAAGGCATGCCCTGATACGAATCTCACTTGCACCACGGGCTGCTAGGTGTGCGCGTGCGGACTTTGGGCGGGATTCTTTTTTACCGGAGGGGGAGCCTTGATTACCTTCACTTGAAAGTTTACCGGTAATTGTTTGGGCGGATAGCAGGCGGCGTTGTCGCAGGCCTGGTATTTCAGCCGGCCACGAATCTCGTACTTGCCGGGCAGCACACTCGCCAGCGGACGCACCTGCACCGACAGGTCGAATTCTCCGCTGTAGACGCTGAGCTTTTCATCGGGGGCAAAGGCAAAGCTCATCTGCTCGCCCGGCGGATAAGTGATTTTCCCCACCACGATGTCGGTGGGCACGTCCAGTTTGAGCGTTGTGGGAATCAAGTATTCCGCGGCGGGTTTGTTGGAGTTGATGTGGAAGCCCGAACCCACGTGGAATCGCAGCTCCACAGTCGTGGCCTTACCGCGGATGGCGGTGGCAGCCGGGGCGGGTGACACGGTCACGGACGGCGTTTTCCTGCCCAGCGAATCCTGCGCCGCCAGCGGGGCAGCGGATAGCAAGAGAAGAAAAGCGGGCTTGAGGATGTGGTTCACGATTGACCTGGTTGCGGGCATTGTTTCGTCCTGGGTTCAGCCGAAGAGGTTGAGCCGAAGACTACGGTGGCATTCTCGAAATCAAAAAGCTCGCTCAAACAAACCGCGTTCAAGAATAATTTCAAAAGCCGCGGACAGGAGTGTCCGCGCCACACGCTTATTTCTTGGCCACCCCGCTCTGGCCGAGGATTTTCTTGACGTCGTCCTCGATCTCTCCCCGTCCTTTTAAGCCGAACGCCTTGTCGACAATTTTACCGTTACGGTCAAGATAGAACGTTTCAGGCAAGAACTGTACCCCGCCGTAAGCGTCCCCCACCGCTTCCTTGCCAATAAGGATGGGATAGTTCACGTTCATACTTTGCGCGAAATCCGCAATCTCCTTGGTGCTGGCATCATCCATGGCGACACCAAGAAATTGCACACCCGCCGGCCCATACTGTTTTTGCAAATCCACAAACCACGGCATCTCGATCTTGCAGGGCGCACACCAGGTGGCCCAGAAGTTGAGGACTACGGCTTTGCCGCGGAAGTCGGAGAGGCGGATGGTTTTGCCGTCGAGCGATTGCAGGGTAAAGTCGGGGGCGGTGCCACTCATTTGGGCGGTGGCGGAGGAGGCTCCGTGCGTGGAGCGGCGGGCTAGTTTGAAACCGAACACCAGCATCATCGCAACCACCATCGCCACTATGATGAGGACAACCGGGTCACGTTTCACGGAAAACTCCAATCAGAGCGCAAATCGATTCAGAAAAGATAAATAATTCGAAATGATGGTGAAGCGTCCTATGACTAACAGTACGCCCAATGCGATCAGCAATGCGCCGCTGGCTACTTCGATGGCATGCATGTGGGCGCGGAAGCGGCTGTAAAACTTGAGAAAGCGCTCGACGCCGAGAGCGGTCAGCAGGAATGGCACGGCCAGGCCCATGGAATAGATCGCCAGCAACATGACTCCTTTTGTGATCGAGTCCTGGGCGGCGGCAAAAGTTAGAATGACCGTCAGGACCGGTCCTACGCACGGCGTCCAGCCAAAGGCAAAGGCGAAGCCAATCACAAACGCTCCCCACGCGGTGCTGCCGCCTTTCACGCTGTGCAGACGCGCGTCCGTGTAGAGAGCTTTGATTTTGAATACTCCGGTCAGGTGCAAGCCGAACAGAATAATGACTACGCCTGCGACTTGCGCGAGCGTCGATCGGTAGCGCGCCAGCATCTGGCTGACCTCGCTCGCGACCGCTCCCAGAGCGATGAACACAACGCTGAATCCCAGAATGAACGCGATGGAATTCAGCATGACTTTCCGTAGCAACTGGGATTCTTGCGTCTTGAGTTGCTCAACGCCCACACCGGAGATCAGCGAAACGTATCCGGGAACCAGAGGCAGGACGCAGGGCGAGAGGAACGATACCAGGCCGGCGAGGAAGGCTGCGATTGGAAGAGGAAGGCCAGTCATTGCAAAGTCATTCTACCTGTCCGAGGCGTTTTCGCTCGCGAATAAGTGCGGCCATAGGTTTATTCCTTGGTGGCTATTGGACTCTGGGCGAGTCCAAAAAGTTGCGGAAGCATGTGTAAAAATTCTGTCACGCGCAGGCCGCACGGGCGAGGACGCCCGCGCCCACATTGGCTAATCGGGCGCCTTCTTCTTTTTGGTTTTGCTCTTGCCCGGCGAAGGAGAAGGCGCAGGGTTTTGCGGTGGTTGGGCTTCCGGGGTCACGGATGAGGGGGCTTCGGCGAGTGCTTTGCGGATCAAGCCCAGGGGCACGGTCGCGGTCAGCACGGCGCGGTTCTTTTGTGGCTGAATCTTCAGGCTATCGAAAAATGCTTTGATGTCGGGATCGGGCGCTGGTGTGGAGACTGTGCTTTCCGCGGTACGAAAAACATTGAGAAAAGTGTCGATGCGTTCGACGAGCTGGTTGGCTTCTTCTTCACTTCCGGTAAAAGCTTGGGCCTTGAAATGGACGGCTCCAAGGTAGCGCACCGAGGCCACGACCGTCGCCGGTTTTGGGAATAGAAATGACCACCCGATCGGACCGGAGGTGGAGAGGTCTCCTGAAGGTTGAACCTTGAAGATCGCCCAACCGAGGCTTGCGAAAGGAACTTGCTTGTAATACTGGCGCAGCAGCGCTGGTCCCCCGAACGGGGACGCAAGTTTTCGGGAACGGCCAATGATTCCGCGGATGACGAGCGGGTCATCGAGATTCGACGCTGCGACCGTGTCCACGCCCAGAATGGCGACTCGTACCGTGCGTCCTTCGAGCGGGATGTTGTAGATGTCGCGAGTCTGGTAATTTTCGACCGAACTTGAGATCTGGCGAAGGTACGCCCGCAGCCGTTCTCCGTCGATCTTCCCCACAAAGACTTCCGAGAAGCGGGGCGACTGCGCGCTCTCAGGCTTCATGCCCGGCGAGTTCACGGGATAATGAACTGCCAGGGCGGCTTCTTCCAGATCGCGCTCGAACTGAAACCCAGTCGCCTGGATGAACTGCTCGTATTCCGGATCGTGAGGCACGGCTGGCAACTCGCCCGTGATGTTGGCGCGGCGCATCCATTGCAGATTTACGTACACGTAGCCATCGCCGCCCGGGAGCAGACGCGCCGGCTCCGGAGGCGCATGTTTGCGCAGCACGACGGCCAGGGCGACCGCCGCTGCAACCAGCAGAACAGCCAAGATGATGGGGAGGCGTCGTCGTATTCGCATGTAAGCGCGGCGTCCGGCAAAGCGAAACTCACCCTGTATGCCGAAAGCCGGGCGTTTGCTCATAATAGCACTCTGTACGCCTTGGAATCCCCTGGTTTTCTCGGGCGGGATTCGGCTAGGAGTCCGCCGAAAACCGGGTTGCGTGCGGGGTTTCCCTGTGTTACTTTCCCAACTAGTGGAGTGTTCGCAGCGGCTTCCACACTGCCTGCCGGTCCCCCCGAACCTGATTGCCGGAACATCCGTCGGCTCAGAAGGTTACGAGGTTGGAGAAAGTTTCTGTTCTGAAGGCAGGTCTGCGCACCCCGGCTACCTCCTCGACCGCAAGAGCAGGATCGTTCTCGGCCCTCCCGCCGATGATCAGACCCCGCAGGAGATTTGCCATGGGCCACAAAGCGAAGCTTTTTCTCACCGCGATTCTCTCTCTGCCTTCGTGGATGGCCATGACCCAGCTTGCCTGCGCGCAGGCTCCGGCGTGGGCCCAGTGGGGGCAGAACCCGCAGCACACGGGAGAAGTCGCCGTGAGCGGTCAGCCGCTCCAGGCGAAGCTTGGGGACCTGGTGTTTGACCCTTTCGTTCAACAGGAAATCGCGGAGAGTGGTGCGCTCCTGATGCATTACCAGGCGCCGCTGGTCAATGGGCCATACATTTTCATGGAGTTCAAGACCGGGGTGTACACGCCCTGCAACCCTCCGGGCTCGGGAAAGCCGTTCCCCTGCGGGCCGGATGCCTGGAATGGCGAGATCTGGAACGAGACGGCGTTGCAGTGGCAGAATGGGCAACTGGCTCCGGTGTGGAGTTTTTCCTCGGACTGGAAACCGGTTCCGAACTCGGGCTCGTCCCCCACGAACAAAGGGCTGGGAGGATGGGAGCCGCTGTTTCAGCCGGCGTTGTCCGGGTCTTACATCTATGTTCCGGGCGCTGGTGGCACAATCTACAAGCTCCGTCAGAGCGATGGATCGGTTGCGTCGCAGATCAATCCGTTCGGCACCGTGAATCCCAGCATATTTGTCTCTGGTCCGTTGACCGCCGACGGCGCGGGCAACATTTACTACAACGCGACCCAGGTCCATCTCGATTGGCCGTGGGACCAGGACGCGGTCAACGCATGGCTGGTGAAAGTTGCGCCGGATGACACTGCTACGACGACGACCTATGCCGCGCTGCTGCCCGGTGCTCCCACTGATTGTCTGGGAACCTTCCGCGGTTCGCCCTACCCGTGGCCACCGAGTAAAGACGCGGTGCCACACCAAGTACCCTGCGGCTCACAGCGGCCGGCGACTAATCTTGCGCCGGCAATTTCTTCGGACGGTTCCACGCTGTACACGGCCAGCCGCGGTCACTTCTGGGGCCGGGGCGCATACTTGCTCGCGGTAAATACGACCGACCTGAGCTTGCAATGGTCGGCTTCGCTGCAAGGGATCCTCGACGATGGCTGCGATATTTTGCTGCCCCCTGATGGGCAGCCAGGTGGCTGCCGCATCGGCTCGACGACCGGCGTGGATCCCACGCAAAACACCTTGGGGGCGGGCATCCTGGAGGACGAAGCGTCGGCTTCACCCCTCGTGGCGCCCGACGGAAGCATTCTCCTGGGTGTTAACACAGCTTACAACTATGGGCGCGGGCACCTGCTCAAGTTCAGCCCCAAGGGCCAGCTCCAGGCGAACTACGATTTTGGCTGGGACAGCACGCCCGCGGTTTTCCCACATGATGGTACCTACTCGGTGATTCTCAAGGACAATCACTACGACAACGGCTCCTATTGCAGCGACAAGACCTGGTGCCCCAGAGCCCCGCGCGGTCCGTACTACATTACGCAACTCGATTCCAACCTGGTTCCGCAGTGGCAGTACAAAGACCCATCGGTCAACAAGGGCCACCCCAACGGATTCGAATGGTGCGTGAATGCTCCCGCAGTGGACGCGAATGGCGTCGTCTATGGCAACGACGAGGATGGATATCTGTATGCCGTTCAGCCGGGCGGGATGCAGGTGCAGCGGATTTTCCTTGACCGGACCATCAACGCCGGATACACGCCGGTTTCGCTCGGCGGCGATGGGATGATCTACGCGGAGAATGCCGGTCATCTGATCGCGATCGGCGAGTTGTTCACCACCACCACGCAGATCACTTCTTCGTCGCAGAATCCCTCGACCTTTGGGCGGCCGGTGACGTTCACCGCGCAGGTTTCGTCCGCGATGGGAGTGCCCACGGGCACAGTCCAGTTCAAGCTGGGCGCGGCGGTACTAGGAAAGGGTGCGCTGACCAACGGCATCGCAACATATACGACCACTCCCACGCAATTGCCAGGAGGCACTGATTCGATTACCGCCGTTTACGGAGGCGATGGCACGCACGCCGGCAGCACCTCCCCCGCTTTCCAGCAGACTGTGAACCCGGCTGCCACAACGACATCAGTGAGTGATCAGCCAAATCCATCAACGCCCGGTCAGCAAGTCACGATTACCGCCACCGTGACCTCCGCTCCGGGAACGCCCGCAGGTAACGTTGTTTTCAAGAGTAACGGGACCGTGCTGGGAACTGTGCCCTTGGCGCAAGGACAGGCCGTTTTGCAGACCACGTTTGCGCAGGCTGGGAAATACACCATCAAGGCGGCTTACCAAGGCAGCCGGAACTATGGACGGAGTACGGGCAGCGTGGTGCAAGTTGTGCATTAGGCGGAATCTGCGGCCGGGACGCGATTGAGCTGATAGGCAGGTTGCGTTTGGGATTGGGCGTGTGGTACCTTTTAGAATTGTCCCGGACATCTGAAAGGGATCAGAGGGATATATGCGCCCGAGAGGGCCGTTGTCCCCGACTGCTGGCGTAGCTCAGTTGGTAGAGCATCTGATTTGTAATCAGAGGGTCGGGGGTTCAAATCCCTTCGCCAGCTCCAGCATTTGATTGACCTGGCATTTGATGACCCGGTATTCAATAACAAGGATCGGTTCCGGAAAACAGGGCATTTTGCGCGGCGCGGCGGCGTAACAGATTTTTCCCAACGGCACTCCATAAGGAATTGTTCCAAGTGTGGTGTTTGCGTGCGAGAGGATTTTCGCGCGCACTCTGTTCTTCTATTGGGTCATTGCCCGCTGTAGCATCATCCTCCGCGCAGGCGCACGGGCTTGGTTGGTTTCTGGACTTTGCAACCGAGGGCCGCGCGGCGGCGTTTTTGCACAGGTGGGTGAGTGGTTAAAGCCAACAGACTGTAAATCTGTCCCTCCTTGCGAGGTACGAAGGTTCGAATCCTTCCCTGTGCACCAGGAATTTGAGTGAAGCGTTTAATAATTGCGCTGGCCGCGTACGTGGCCTTGGGAATTTTGTCCTGGAACACGATTAGCGACCAGCGAGTTCGCTTGGCGACGCTGGCTGTGCTGGCGATGTTCGCCCTGAAAACTTGGGTGCGGCGCAAGGATGTACTGCACTCGGACGGCGGCAGCGAATCGAAATAGGTTTGGCAACAGTCTGATAAAAGGGTTGTGCTGACGGCTGATTGCTGAGTGCTGGTTTTCGCCGATGTAGCTCAGTTGGTAGAGCACTCCCTTGGTAAGGGAGAGGTCATCAGTTCAATCCTGATCATCGGCTCCAGGAATCGGGTAGTGGGGATCGGCGGGCCGGGCTTGTTTTTGCTGAGAGCTGACGGCTGAGAGCTGATGGCTGGTTTTGCGCGGGAGTAACTCAGTGGTAGAGTCACAGCCTTCCAAGCTGTTGGTCGCGGGTTCGATTCCCGTCTCCCGCTCCAGAGTTTGATTTGAATGCGCGGCGCGACGAAGCAGTCTATAAATGAGTAGCGCGGTCGATTCGCGACTTGAGTTGGCAAAAACCTTGCGGGCGTTGGCTGATGGTTCAAGCGAGGTAGTACTAAGAAGCGCATTGTCAAGGTCGTATTATTCGATCTTCCATGCTACGAAGGTACTTTTTGGCAAGGTAAGCCACAGCGACATTGCAAAGAAGCTCGGGAGCATCGATCCAGAGCTTGAAGTTAAGGATGGAAAAGCTACAGCAACTTCGATCGCAGGCGGATTACGATCCAATGTTTGTTGAAAGAGAGTTTAAGGGAAATTTGGAGCAGTTTAGATTAGACGTCCGGCGCCAAGTTGACGAAGGGCTGTCAGTGTTTAGTCGCGTTCTTCGCGAGATTGAGCGGAGCGAAAAGGCTTAGGAACGGTTATGGCGGTTACTGATCTACAAGCGCAATTGGAGGGGCGGCTAAATCAGGCCGGGCTGCTTCCGTATCTCGATAAGGACGAATCCCGATTTGTTGATCTCGAGGACGACTTTTTCGTCGAGTTAGTAGCTCGCGATAGCACTAAATTGCCAGAGATCGGTCGTATTGTCGAGGAGGTCAGGTCAGGGAATCCAAGGGTCAAAACCCTAGTTCGAGCACACTGGGAAATCGAGGATGTCGGGCGGCCCTACCCTGCTTATAACCCGAAAACAGGTACTCCGCGGACGGCTGCCTCATACCCGGTCGATCTTAAGTCTGGACAGGGCACCACGCAGATTTGGGTAGAAGTGTCCACGCTAGCGAGTATGGTGTTTAAAGGTCGTGGATTAGACGTGAAAGGTATCGTCCGCGACAATGTGGCGGAACAGCTCTCGAAGGGCGGCGCGAGTTACTGGGATCCAGAACGCTTTCCCCGGCTCGAAATCAACGCCAATATGGCTGAATACATAGCGAGCCGGAACTCTGCGCTCAAGCAGTGAAATGAAAGGTCTAGTCGGAGAGAACGAGAATGGCGAAAGAGAAATTTGACCGCAATAAGCCGCACTGCAACGTGGGGACGATTGGTCACATTGACCATGGCAAGACCACGCTGACGGCGGCCATCACCAAGGTGTTGCAGAAGCATAACCCAAAGATCGTCTTCCGGTCGTTT
>Ga0209118_1000117_pt1 | contig 55929 bp, 44 predicted proteins | sample BlaSpr_A8_Ref_M1_FD_187988 | JGI IMG/M metagenome (GOLD analysis project Ga0209118, IMG submission 187988) | Forest soil microbial communities from Thunder Bay, Ontario, Canada - Black Spruce, Ontario site 2_A8_Ref_M1 (SPAdes) (version 2) | ecosystem: Environmental > Terrestrial > Soil > Boreal... | reverse complement strand
GGGCCGCCGCGAACCAGCCGGCGGCAGCGGTGTCGCCGGCGGGGACGCCTCCCGCATCAGGCGCCAAGCCCGCCGGCAATTCCTCCGTCATCGTGGTCGACACGGCAGACTTCGATCCGGAATCTCAGTTGAGCCTGGCCGAGGCGGCCAAGGCCGAGAAGGAGCGCAAGGCGGAGGCGGCGCCGACGCGCATTGTTATTAATAATAAGACACTTCATCGCTACGCAAAGGGTGGCCAGCTCACCGTCGCCGAGCCGAAGAAGAAAACGCCTTCAGCCCAGCCTGCCCAGTCGCCGGCCGCCACCGGAACGCCGGCGCCCGGGCAGGCGACGACCGTGCCGCTCACGCGCGACGAGAAATACTGGCGCGGGAGAGCGCTCGAGATCCGGCTGCGCTGGCGCAAGGCGTCCGACCGCATCAAGGAGCTCGAGGAGGACGTCGCCCTGTTGCGGCGCCGTTTCTACTCCCAGGACGACCCTGTGGTCCGGGACAGCCAGATCAAGCCGGCATGGGACCACGCTTTGGAAGACCTGCGCGAGAGCCGCGCCACGGTCCAGGCGGCCAAGAAAGAGCTGGCGGACTTCCTGGATGAGGGGCGCATCGCCGGCGCGCTGCCGGGCTGGCTGCGCGAAGGAGTCGATCTGGAGCCGAAGGAAGTGAAGCCGGTCGATCCGACCCAGCCGATCGAAACCCCGATCTACAAAGACAACGGCCCATGAGAGCTGGCATCGGCAGCAATGGCGTCCGGCCCGTGCCGGCGCGCCGCGCCTTCATCGAGACCTGGGGCTGCCAGATGAACGAGCTGGACAGCCAGCGGATGGCCGGCCAGCTGATGCAGCAGGGCGTCCTGCCGACACGCGACCCCGAGGAGGCCGACATCATCCTGCTCAACTCCTGCAGCGTGCGGGAGAAGGCCGAGCAGAAAGTCTATTCGAGGCTCGGCGAGTACCGCCTGCTCAAGAAGACGCGCCGCGGGCTGCTCATCGGGTTGTGCGGCTGCGTCGCGCAGCAGGAAGGGGAGAGAGCCCTGAGGCGGGTGCCCGACCTCGACTTCGTGCTCGGGCCGGCAAGGGTCGGCGAGCTGCAGGACGTGGTCGCCGAGGCGCGCGCCGGCCGCCGCGTGGTGCGCACCGGCTTCCCGGAGCACCGCGCCTATGACATCGATGCGGTGGCCCGCCACGGTGAATACAAGGGGATGGTGACGATCGTCGAGGGCTGCAACAAGCGCTGCACCTTCTGCATCGTGCCGCAGACCCGCGGGCCGGAGCGCAGCCGGCCCATGGCGGAGATCGTCCGGGAGGTCGAGCATCTGCTCGCCTACGGGTTCGTGGAGATCGAGCTGCTCGGGCAGACGGTCAACCACTGGCGCGAGCCAGCTCGAGCGGCGGGCGCCGCCGAGGACGCTTCGGCGGTTGCGGCGACTGCCGATGCGGATGGTCACGGAGCTCTCGACTTCTCCCACCTGCTCGAGCGGGTGGCCGGGCTGCCCGGCCTGCGGCGGCTACGGTTCGTTACTTCCTACCCCCGCGACTTCACGCCGCGCATGGTCGAGCAGGTCGGAAAGCATCCGAACATTTGCCCGTACCTGCATCTGCCCGTGCAGTCGGGATCGGACGGCGTGCTGCGCCGGATGGGGAGGGGGTATACGCGGGCGGAGTACCTCGACCTGGTGGCCCAGCTACGGCGGGCCCGGCCGGGGCTGGCCCTGTCGACCGACCTCATCGTCGGCTTTCCCGGCGAGACCGAGGAGGACTTCCGCTTGACCCTCGAGCTGGTGAGCGAGGTGCGCTTCGCCTCCGTGTATGCGTTCCTCTACTCGCCGCGGCCCGGCACGGCGGCGCCGCGCCTCGACGGCGAGGTGGACCGCGAGGTCGCTGCCGAGCGTTTGCAGCGCCTGTTCGCGCTGGAGGAAGGAATCCAGCGCGAGCTCAACCGCGAGCTCGTCGGCCAGGAGCACGAGGTCCTCGTCACCGGTTGGGGCAAGCAGCCAGGCACTCAGACCGGCCGCACCTCCTGTCACCGCATCGTCCACTTCCCGGCGGACCCCGACCCCGTTCCTCTCGGCCAGCTCACCCGGGTCCGCATCGAGGCGGCGTTGGCGCACAGTCTCCTTGGCCAGCCGGCGCGCAGTTTTTGTTCTTGACCTGTCGCCGGGGCGGTCCCACAATAGCTTTATGAGTGACCCTTCAGCCGAGCTTCGCGTCGAGATCAAGGGCTTGATGCTGGACCCGTCCTCGAACGTGCCCATCGTGATCCTCAGGGACGTCGAGAACCAGCTCTTTCTGCCCATCTGGATCGGCATCTCCGAAGCGCAGGCCATCGCTTCGCGCATCGAGGGTATCGAGCCGCCGCGGCCCATGACTCACGACCTGCTGCGCGCCCTCGTGGAGCACCTCGGGGGGAAGATCCTCAAGGTGGTGATCTCGGACCTCAAGGAGAACACCTTCTTTGCCGCTCTGCATGTCGACCAGGGGGGTAAGGAAGTGGTCGTCGATGCGCGGCCCAGCGATGCCATCGCGCTCGCGCTGCGCACGAACGCGCCGATCTTTGTTCTGCAAGCGGTGCTCGACCAGGCGCAAGCCGTGGATCTGGCCACCAAAGCGACGGATCAGGAGAAGCTCAAGAAGTGGCTTGAAGAGATCAGTCCCGAGGAGCTCGGCAAGTACACGATGTAGGGCAGGGCTCGGCCGCGGAGCGATTCGCGATTCTTCGTAATAAGTCCATTGTTTGCTGATAGTTAGATCCATTGTCGGCGCGCCGACATCAAGTATTGCTGCAGGGCGATGAGGGACCGCTCAGTCCACTTGACCCTCCGCCCTGCGTTCTCTAGACTGACCTCCATCGATGATCATCGCGATCGCAAATCAGAAGGGTGGAGTGGGGAAGACCACGACCGCGATCAACCTCGCAGCAGGCCTGGCCAGCAAGGGAATGAGGACCCTGCTGGTCGACCTCGACCCACAGGCGAACAGCTCGATGTCCTTCCTGGACATCCGCCAGCTCAAGGTCACGATGTATGACGCCCTCACACAGGACGGCGTCCATCTTCCCGACATCATCGTGCCGGCGGAGAAGGTCAGGAACCTGGCGGTGGCGCCTTCGACCATCGCCCTCGCCAAGATCGAGGCGAAGCTCATCGGCGAGCTCGACAGTCACTATCGCCTCAAAGACGCACTGCTCACGGTTCAAGAAGCCTACGACTATGTGGTGATCGACACCCCGCCGACTCTCGGGATCATCACCGTCAACGCGCTGGTCGCCGCCACCCATGTGCTGATCCCGATCCAGGCGAGCTACTTCGCGCTCGAAGGCACCGACGACCTGCTGGAAACCATCGACAAGATCAAGATCCGAGCGAACCCGCAGTTGCAGATCCTGGGAGCGCTGATCACGATGTATGACAAGCGGACGCTGCTCGCGAAGGACATCCTGGAGCAGATCCAGAACGTGTTCGGCCTCAAGGTCTTCAACACCGTCATCACCAAGAGCGTCCGGCTGGAGGAAAGCCCCGCCTACCGGGAATCCATCTTCACTTTCGCCCCGAGGTCGACCGGTGCCTATGAATACTACAGGCTTTCCGAGGAGGTACTGAGCCGTGTCTGATCCAGCTCAGCCGTCATTGCCGCCCATGGCGGCAGTCCAGACAGGCCGCAAGCGTGGTCTGCCGATGCAAGTCAAGATGCGCCACGACACGCACTTCGTGGAAGAGCTGGCGGCTCGCCACGAGGCGCCGGTCGGAAAGATGGTGCCACTCTCGGCGATCGAGCCGGACCCGAACCAGCCTCGGAGCTCGCTGGGCGATCTCGACGAGCTCGTTTCGTCGATCCGTGCCAAGGGAGTGCTCGAGCCGATCCTGGTCCGGCCATGCCCGCTGGGCGATGGCAGCGGGCCGATCTACCGGATCATCTCCGGCGAGCGACGCTTTCGGGCGGCGCAGGAGGCCGGACTCTACGAGATCCCGGCGATCGAGATGGACGTCTCGGAGGAAGAGGCGCTCGAGATCGCGCTGATCGAGAACTTGCAGCGCAAGGACCTGACGCCATTCGAGGAGGCCGAGGGTTTCCGCCAGCTGGCCGAACTGCACACCTACACCCACGAGGAGATTGCCGAGGCGGTGGGGAAGTCGCGTACCGTGGTCACCGAGAGCCTGTCGCTGCTACAGATGTCGCCGCGGGTGCGCGACACGGTTCAGGCGCTCGGCATTGCCTCGAAATCCCTCCTCCTCGAGGTCCTCAAGGCAGGCAGCGAGCAGGAGATGATCCGCCTCCTGGAAGAGGTAGCGCGCCTGGGCCTCAATCGCGACGATCTTCGCCGGCGGCTACGCAAGAACGATTCAGCCAAGGGCGGCCGCCGCAGACCCTATGTCTTCCGCTTCAAGGCCCCTGACAAGACCTTTTCCCTCTCGTTGACCTTCCGCCAGAGCGAGGTCGACAAGAGCGACCTGGTTCAGGCCCTAGAACAGATCCTGAAGCAGCTAAAGGCCGAGAAGACCTGAGGCGAAAGGCCAGCGTCCAGGATCCGATCGGCGCTGCTGCGCCGATATTTCGCAGCCGTCAGAGAAGTGGGTACTCGGGCGCCCCGGGCCATTCCAGGCAAGATTCCTACACGACCCCGGCCGACGGCGGAGGAGGAGCTTCCACGGTCATGAGAGGTACATGTTCTGGCGGGTTCAGCGGAGATTGGTTGACATAATATATCTTATCGGACCTTGCTTTGCGGCAGGGATCCGCCCCCCTGGATCCATTCCGCCTCGGCCTCACGCGCCTATCGCCGCTGCCTTCCGGCTTCCTCGGACGTCCCTGTTGAATTGCCCGGTTCGAGAGTCCTCAGGATCGCATCGAGATCTGGATCGTCCGCACTCCCGGGCTGCTCGACGAGCTCGGCGTAAGTGCCGACCGCGATCTTCATCCACTCCCTGAACGCCTCGGGGTGCCCTTTAAAGTGTGGGGTGAGAATTCTGACAGCCTCCTTCGCCCCAGCGAGCGCTTCCTCCCGCCGGCCGAGATCGCTTAGCCGGTTGGACAGGTTGTTGAGCGACATCGCCAGGACGGGCCGGAAGGCGTCCGGCCGCGAGGCGGCCAGCTCGCGGTGCAGCTTCGCCGCTTCGTCGATGGCCGCCAGCGCTTCCTCCCGCCGGCCGAGATCACCCAGACAGTTGGACAGGTTGTTGAGCGACGTCGCCAGGTCGGGCTTGAAGGCGTCCGGCCGCGAGGCGGCCAGCTCGCGGCGAAGCTCCACTGCCTCCTCAATCGCCGCCAGCGCTTCCTCCCGCCGGCCGAGATGACCCAGACGGACGGACAGGTTGTTGAGCGACGTCGCCAGGTTGGGCCGGAAGGCGTCCGGCCGCGAGGCGGCCAAGTCGCGGTACAGCTTCGCCGCTTCGTCGATCGCCGCCAGCGCTTCCTCCCGCCGGCCGAGATCGGCCAGACTGATGGACAGGTTGTTCAACGCCCCCGCCAGCTCGGGCCGCAAGGCGTCGGGCGGCAAAGCTGCACGGTCGCGCTGCAGAGCAACCTTCTTCGTCGTCACGACCAATGCCACTTCTCGCAGCGGCACGGATTCGCTGTAGCGGCCATCGCCACCGAAAAGTCCGTAGAGCGTCTCGACCCTTTCATCGGTCGCGGACTCCTCGAGCGCCTTCGCCAGCACGAGCCCGGCCGGATCTCCGGTCTCCATGGCGACGTCGAGCGCCACCTCTGCAAGCGCGTCGAGGTGCGCCGCCAGGGCGTGCCGCAGCCAGATCGAGGCTGCGGGGGACCGGCGGGCCAGCCGTGTCATCACGGTCAGGGCCGAGTGTGCCTCGACCCTTCCCGCACCGGCGAGGAGTCTCGTCAGGAGGCTCTCGTCGCGGTCCAGGCACTCGGCGGCGAGCTCCTCGCCCAGGACGTCCGGCTGCAGCGGCTCGAGCCAGCGGCTGCCCCCTCGTCCTGGGTGCCGCCGTAGAGCCGGCGGAGGAACCGGATCATGGCATCGAGGAGGTCCGGCCGTAGCCTGCCAGGTGGGAGCGCCCGCTCGATCAGCGACCTACCTTGGGAACGATCGACGGCCCCTCCCGCCAGGGTCAGGGCTGTCACGGCCGGTTCCAGGTCGTCGATCATTGCCGCGGCAAGCGCCCCGTCCAACCCGATCTCGACGACCTGGCCGCGCCAGAACTGGCGTTCGTGCCGCAGCGTCTGCCCGAGCGCCTCATGGCCGGTCGCGACCTGCTCGCCGCTCAGCGCCGCCAAGGCGGCCATGTGGAAGTAGAGGGCGCGATCGAGGCCCTGCTCTGCCCCCAAGGCCGGGAACGGGAGACTCCGCGGAACCGGGCGTCCGAGCTGCCGTGCGAACGCCTCGACCGCTTCTGTGAAGGCACGACGGCGGCCGTCCGCGTCCTCGACCAGCGGCGTGATGCGGGCCGGCGGCGGCGAGCGCCACAAGAGGTCCTCGATCGGACGCTCCGCTCTCCTCGATAGCTGATCCCACCAATCCGCAGCCTGCCGGGCGAGAAGAACGAGCCGCATCATCGGGCCGCCGCTCCGATCCTCCAGACCCATCTTGAGCAGCAGCGGCTCGACCACTCTCAGGCGCGTCTCCGCGTAGTCCACCACCACCAGCCGTGGCGCCACGCCCGCCAGCAGCGGGTCGAGATCCGCTCTGCCGCGATCGGACCGCAGGAAGCCGGCGTGCCAGCCCTGGTGGCGAAGCTGCCGGCACCACTCGATGAGCAGCCGGGTCTTGCCCGAGCCCCCGGCGCCGGTGAGCAGCAGCACGCTCCGCTTCTCGGCGGCGCCGCACCAGGCTTCGAGCAGCGCGAGCTCGCTGCGCCGCCCGCCCTCCTCGAAGGGGACGACCTCGTAGGCCGCGGTCAGCAGCTTGCCGGGGCCCGGGTTTGGCGGCAGATCGGCGGTGTTGTCGTGGAGCAGGCGCCCGACCTCGTCCAGCTCGTCGAAGACCGTGCGGATCTGGATCGCCGCCGGCGACGCCGCCCAGCTCGCCAGCTCGGCCTGCGCCGCCGCCAGCAGACGTGCGAGGTCGACGGCCGAACGCAGGCGCTCCTCCACCTCCTTGCGGCTGGAAGCCGCGAGCAGCTCCGCGACCAGGCGATCGACGAGCGTGTCGGCCGGGAGGCGCCGGGCGTCCTCGCGCGACGCCAGGCGATGGCGGATCTCCTGGCGCACGGCCGGCAGGTCCGGAGCGTCGAAGCTCCATTCGACGGCATCGAGGAAGCGGCGCCATCCCTGCGGGTCGGCGTCGAGCCACTCAAGGCCCTCTGCCACCTCGGTCTTGCGCTCTCCCGCCGCCGGCCCGCCGGCCGGCGGATCGAGCTCCGTCAGCAGCGTCCTGACCGCGCTGACCAGTTCGGAGCCGCGCTCCCCTGCTTGCCACGCGCGGAGGACGTCGAGCCGCTGGTCGCCGCGGCGTTGCCTCCTGAGCCGCGCGGTGGTGATGAAGCGGAAACGGCGGTCCTCACCTCGGCGGCGCAAGGCCACGTAGGCGAGCAAGAAGTTCCGCAGGCTGTCGCTGACCGCCCGGTCGCCCAGGCCGAGGCTACCGCTGTAGGCCTTCACCTGCTCGCTGACGCCGCCGCCGCCGCGGATGAGGCGGTCGAGGTCCTCATCCCCTTCGCAGACCAGGACTTCCTCGGGCCCGAGCTCGAGCCAGCGCAGCGCACCTAAACAAGTCTGATAGAGAAACCCGCGGATGGTGGCATGAGCGGCGCGCTCGGGGTGCAGCAGCTGGAGATCTGGCGGCATCAACGCGAGTTTCCCGTAATGTCCTTAGACACTACCAGGATCCCCTCCAGTCTACGCAGTATCGGTCGCGGCTCAGCGCGAGCGCAGGACGAGGTCGCGCCGCCGCCGTCGCGATGGTCGACCGCCAGCCTTGAAGCTCGACCGCGCGGCTTCGGCGCCGGCCTTGGCGGTCGCCCTCAGCTTCCGAGCCTGGGGAGTGTCAGACTGTCGGGACGGTCTGATCAGGACCTCGGCCGCGATGCCCAGCCCTTCGTGCAGGCGCCGGATCATGCCGATCGACAGTCCGCGCCTTTGCCTTGACCGCCGGCTTCTCCCGGCGCCCAGAGAGAGAGTCCACGAATTTGCACCCATTTGGGCGCAAGCTGCTCGCGACCAAAGGCGCGAGGCGATCGATTGAGCCGAGGAGAAGGTAGCCGGGTCAGCCATCCCGCCCCTTCGCCGAACCAAGTCGATGCTCCACGCCCCCGCGATTCAGTTCACTGCGAGTTTCGCACCTCGGTTGGCGTCAATCAGGTTGTAGGCCGCCGACAGCGGGTGCAAGAGCGAAGGAGGCCCGGCCCGCGACTTGCTCGAGAGAGCCACGATGCTAGACTATTTGTCAGGCGAGCCATGGATCCGACCCACTCCCGCTTCACCCAGCCTTCCGCCATCCTTCAGGGCGACGACGTCCGTATCCCGGCGGGGGTTCACGTGCTGGAAGAGTTCCGCCGCTGGTGCCAGCAGCGCGGGTTCCCGGCGCGGGGGCGCATCGACTACCTCCAAGGGGACGTGGAGGCGGACATGAGCCCGGAGGATCTCTACACTCACGGCACACCCAAGGCTGCGATCGCCGCCTGCCTGCACGCGATGGCCGTAAGGAGCGCGCGGCCGGGCACGGTGTTCATCGACTGCACTCGTGTCGTGTCGCCGGCTGCCGGGCTCTCGGTCGAGCCTGACGTGGTCCTGGTCTTTCGGGAATCGCTGGCCGCGGGCCGCGTGCGCCTGGTGCCCTCGTCGCCGCCGCGCGCCGGGCGTTACGTCGAGCTCGAGGGGGCGCCCGACCTGGTGGTCGAGGTCCTCAGCGACAGTTCGGTGAGCAAGGATCGCGAGCGGCTGCCAGAGCTCTATGCTCGAGCCGGCGTGGCCGAGCTATGGCTGGTGGACGCCCGCGGCGAGACTCCTGCCCTCGAGATCCGGACGCTGCGGCCGTCGGGCGCCTACTCCCGCGTTCCTCCGGACGGCGGCGGCCCGGACGCCTGGACGGGATCGCCCCTGCTGGGCTGGCGGTTCCGCCTTCGTCGCCACGAGTTGCAAGATCCGCTGTTCGTCTACCACGAGCTCGAAGTCGCTCCCTGATCGAAGAGGTCTGGGTGTGCGGGACGGGCGCCGCGCGCGCCGATCCTCACGGCGGCCGCGGGTCCACTCGGCCCAGGTATCTCTGATGGAGAATGCGGAGGTGGTGGGCCTCGTGCCCGGCCATGTGGTATCCGAGAGCGCGCACCGTCGTGCGCTTGCCGTCGGCCACGCCGGAACGCAGCAGCGCCGACTCGGGAAGCCCGCGGAACAGAGCGATCGTCGCCTCGCGCACGGCGGCATACTCGGCCAAGATGTCGGCTACCGGGCGCTCGTTCGCTTGCGAGGACGCGGCAAAGGGATCTTGCTCGAATCCAGGCAAGGGCGTCGGATCTTCGCGGGCGAAGCGCAGCGCCCGATAGGAGTAGATCCGCTCGTCGTCCACGATATGGACCAGCATCTCCTTGATCGTCCACTTGCCGGGCGCATAACGATGCAGCAGCTTCTCCTCCGGCAGAGCGAGAACCAACGCGGTGGTCGCCTGGCGGGCGCGAGCCAGGTGCTCGAGCAGCCGTCCGTCCCTCGGGACGAGGTCGATGTACATGCTGGCGGACGCCGGATACTCGCCGGCTTCCGGATTGGGGATGATCCGCACGTCGTCGCCTCCTCGTCGCAGACCTCGACAGCAGATCCACGATACACCAGGGTCGTGCTCCGCCCCGTCGCCGCCGATGCGTGTCGCCGGCACGGGCAGCGTTCGACTGTCCTCCTCCCACCGCCGAGCTCGGCAGGCGCCGCAGGTCACGGCGAGCTCCCGCTTCCCCAGCGCACCAGGGAGGCGGGAGCTCGCCCCGGGCGCCGGCCCGGCTCGCCGCCGGGCGTTCGGAGCCCCCGGACCCAGCTTGGGAGCTGCTAGAGTCTCGGCGTGAGGTGATCCCGATGAGACCGACACAGGCCTTGTTTTCCGTCCATCAGGTAGAGGGAGGGCTTCGCATCCCGGCGGGCGTGCACGAGATCGAGGCGTTCCGCCGCTGGTCGCACAGCCGCCAGTTCCCAGTGCGGGGACGGATCGACTACCTCCAGGGCGACATCGAGGTCGACATGAGTCCGGAGGATCTCTTCACCCACGGCACCACGAAGGCAGCCATCGGCGCCGGCTTGTACTCGCTGATCGTGCCGCAGGAACGGGGCCTGGTCTTCATCGACCGGGCTCGCCTCGTGTCCGTGGCAGCCGGTCTCTCGGTCGAGCCCGACGTGGTGGTCGTCCTGCGGGAATCGCTGGCCGCCGGTCGGGTGCGATTGATCCCGTCGGCCAAGACCCGCGCGGGCCGCTACGTCGAGATGGAGGGAGCGCCTGACCTGGTTGTCGAGGTGATCAGCGACTCCTCCGTGAACAAGGACCGTAAGCGACTGCCCACACTCTACGCTCAGGCCGGCATTCCCGAGCTCTGGCTGGCAGACGCCCGCAGGCCGGTTCAATCCTTCGAGATCTGGTCCCTGGATTGCGCAGGCTACGAACGAGTGCCCCCGGATGGTTCGAGATCGGGCGCTTGGACGGCGTCACCACTCCTGGGGCGGTCTTTCAGACTGCTACGCCACGAGGTGCAAGAACCGCGGTTCATCTATCATGAGCTGAAGTCCCGCGGCAGCTCGAAGAGCTGACCGGCATCCGTACCGGGCAGGCGTCGTGGCCGGCCGGCGAGACGATCTTCGCCGGCGCTCATCCAAGCCGAGAACAGTTGCGTAGTTGCCACCGTTGCGAACGCTTTCGAAGATTCGAGAGCGACTGCATGGTCGCGGTGCCAGGGCCGCGCCTGCCGGGCGAGCGGTAGCCCGTCGCCGTCACACAATTCGCCCCTATCAGCCCGCGCGCAGGACGACGGCGGCGTCGGTGCGGGCGGCGTCGAGGGCCGGCGCCAGGCAGGCTGCGACTGAGACCGCGGTGAGCACGAGGGCCACTCCGAGCATGATGAGCGGGTCGGCGGCGGTGATCCCGAACAGCAGGCTCTGGACGAGGCGACCGCAGGGGATTGCCGCGGCGAGACCGGCGGCGAGGCCGGCGAGCACGGGACGGAGGCCTCGCCCGAGCACCAGGCGCGTTACCTGCGCCAGGCGGGCGCCCAGGGCCATGCGGATGCCGATCTCGGTGCGGCGCTGCGCGACCGCGTAGGAGACCACGCCGAAGATGCCGAGGGCCGCCAGCAGCAGCGCCGACAGGGCGAAGCCGGCGGCGAGCTGCACCTGGAAGCGGCGCTGCGAGACCGCGTCCGAGACCAGCTCGGCCATCGTGCGCAGGGGGGGCATGGCGACGCTCGGGTCGGCGGCGCGGAGGCGGCTCTCGACCTGGCGGCTGATCGCGGCGGGCGGCAGCGCCGTGCGGATCACGAGGTTGCCGGACGCCAGGCCGTGACGCCAGTAGGGAACGTAGGCCATCAGGGTGGTCCCCTGCTCGAGCCGCGAGCCGTGCACGTCCTTGACCACCCCGATCACCGTCACCTTCCCTACCCTGCTGCCGGTCGAGAACCTGCGGCCGATCGGGTCGCGGCCCGGCCACAGTTTGGCGGCCAGGCGCGCCGACACCAGGGCGACGTCGCGATCGGCATCGGCGGGCTCGATGTCCCGCCCGCGTTCCAGCGGGATGCCGAGCGTGTCGAAGTAGTGTGCGCTGACGAAGCGGACGTTGATCTCGATCTGGGTGAAGGCGGTCGGATCGAGCGCCGCCCCTTGGTCGGCCCCTTCCAGCTGGACCTGGTTGACGTTCGATTCGCCGGCCAGGGGGAGCCTGGAGACATAGGCGGCGGAGCGCACTCCCGGCAGCGCGCGGACCTCCTCCAGCGCGCGGTCGAAGAAACGGGTGCGCTCCGCCTTCGACGGCAGGTGAGGTACCTGCAGGCCGACCGCCACCGCGCGCTCCTCGCGAAACCCCTTGTCCACCCGCAGCACGTGAAAGAGGCTGCTCACCAGCAGGCCGGCAAGCACCAGCAGCAGGCTGCTGAGCGCCACCTCGCACCCCACCAACATCTCCCTGATCCGCAGGGCGCGGCGGCTCTCGCTCAGCGCCGAGCTCGCGGCGCGGAGGACGCCCTGGGGATCGGCGGCCGCGATCCGGCGCGCCGGCAGGAGTCCCGACAGCAGTCCGCAGGCGAAGGACAAGCCAACCGCGAAGAGCAGCACGCGGGAATCGACACTCGCCTCGTCCAGTCGTGGCAGGTCGACCGGCGCCGCCGCCACGAAGGCCGTGAGCGCCGCGCGGGCGCCGGCCACCCCGAGCGCTCCTCCCACGATCGCGAGCACCAGGGTCTCGACGACCACCTCGAATTGCAGGCTGGCGCGCGAGGCGCCGAGGGCGGCGCGGATGGCGAGGTCGCGGGCGCGCACGCTGCACCGTGCCAGGACCAGGTTGGCCAGGTTGACGCAGACGATCAGCAGCAGCAGGGCCACGCCGGCGAGCAGGGCATAGAGTCCCGCCCGCGCCGGCGCCGCCATGACCTCCTGCAGCGGGCGGACGACCACTTGCAGCTTCTCGCCCAGCTGGTGCTCCCGGTCGATCCGGGCTTCCAGCAGATTCAGCTCGACACGGGCCCGGGACGCCGCGACGCCCGGCCGCAGACGGCCGACGACGCTGAAGTCGTAGTCGCCTCCCCAGCCTTCTTCGGTCCGGCCCAGGGGACGGAACAGGTCGACGTGCTCGCCCAGCCGCGCGAGCGGCCCGAGATCGTCGCGGTGCGGGAACCGGAAGGACACCGGCAGGATGCCGACGACCGTGTGCGGCACGCCGTTCAAGACCAGCGTGGCGCCGATGGCCCGCGAGGCGCCGCCGAAACGGCGCCGCCACAAGCGGTCGGTGATGACCGCCACCCGGTTGCGGCCGGGCTGCTCTTCGGAGGCCAGGAAGGAGCGGCCGGCGAGCGGCTGGATGCCCAGCACGGAGAAGAGGCCGCTGGTGATCTCGGCGGTGTCGATCACCTCCGGCTCTCCCCCGCCGGTGAGCGTGCCGCTGCTCGACACGAAGGCCGCCATCTCCGCGCAACACGCGGCATGGTCGCGCCAGAACCTGAAGTGCTGGATGTTGACCGGCAGCGTCGGATAGACGGCGCGCAGCTCGGCGACGACCTCGCGGACGAAGATCAGCCGCCCGGGCTCCCGGTACGCCAGCGGTTTCAGCAGCGTCCCATCGACCAGCGAGAAGATGGCCGTCGCCGCGCCGATCCCGAGAGCCAGCGAAAGGACCGCGACGGCGCTGAAGAGCCGCGCGCGGGCGAGGCGTCGAAGCGCAAAGCGGAAGCTGCGGTCGATTTCCATGCCGGGTCCCTCCCCCTCTCCTCGACCCAACCTACGCCAGACGGCGCCCGGAGTTTCGTCTTCCCTCCCAGGTTCGGGGATGCGACGGTCGAAGTGGTCAGCCGTCCGCGAGGTGCCACTCGGCGGCGAGGTCCTCGTCTTCTTCGAGCCGCAAACGCACCAGGGCCACCTCGGACGGGAGCGCGGGGACGAGCTGGCCGCGGATCCAGCGGACCAGGGCTTCGCTCGACGGGTTGACGCCGCCGGGGGCGAAGTCGGGCAGCGCCGCGTTGACGTGCTGGTGGTCGAGGCGGTCGAGGATCAGGCGCGCCACCAGGGCGTCGAGCTGGCCGAGGTCGGCGGCGAAGGCGGTCTCCGGGTCGAGCGTCCCGCGCACCGTCACGAACAGGCGGTAGTTGTGGCCGTGGCCCGGCAGGTTGGCGCACTTGCCGAAGCGGGTCCGGTTCTCTTCGTCGGTCCACTCCGGCCGCCGGTAGAGATGGCTGGCGCTGAAACGGTAACGCCGCTCGAGCCGGTAGGCGGCGCCGCCACCGGCTTCCCCGCCGTCCCCTTCCCCACCCGCTTCCCCATCGGCGCCGCCACCGCGCACCCTCCCCGCGCCACCGCTCGTTCCGCCTGGCGGCTCGGTGCCGCCGGCGCGGCCGCCGGCGTCGCAGGCAGGCGTCATCCGCACCGCCCCCGTCCGCGGATCATCCTCTGGCGGCCTCATGGCACCTGCTTGCCTGCCGGAGCGGCGCCGGCTTCCGGCTTCCGCGCCGGCGGCACCTGCCCGCGCCATAGCTGGGAACCGCCGGTGACCTCGACCCAGGACCCGGTCGCGAAGTCGCAGCGCAGCAGGAACTCGACCGCCTGGGCCACGTCGTCGGGATCGCCGAGCCGCTTGAGCAGCGTCTGCTGGCGCATCCGCTCGAGCTCCTCCGGCGGCGTGCCGGGGGGGGCCAGGACCGGTCCCGGGATCACGCCGTTCACCCGGTATCTCGGCGCCAGCGCCTTGGCGAGCGCCTTGACCAGCGGGATCAGCGCCGCCTTGGCGACGCTATGCGCCAGGTAGCCGGACCACAGCTCGAACGCCGCGGCGTCGCCAATGGCCACCAGGTCTCCTCCCAGCTCGCCGCGAGCGCGCATCAGCTCCTGGGCCAGCAGGAAGAAGGCGCGCAGGTTGAGCGCCTGGACGGCATCCCAATCCGCGGCCCCGGTCTCGAGCAGGGGCCGGTGCAGGAAGGATGCGGCGGCGTGCACCACGGCGCCTGGCGTCTCTCCGGCCGCACGGCAGGCCTCGAACAGCCGCCGTGGACCACCCGGGTCCGAGAGGTCGGCGCCGAACGCCGCACCCCCGGCCGGCAGGGCCGCCACCAGGTCCGCGGCCAGCTCGGCGTGGCGGTGGTAATGGACCAGGATCCTGGCGCCTCGCGCGCCCAGGTAACGGCTTATCGCCCCGCCGACCCGGTGGGCGCCGCCCGTCACCAGGATGCTGCGTCCGGCGAACGGCAGCTCCGGCGGCTGAGCCCGATCAGTCAGGCTCGCCCCCCGGTCGTCGTGGAAGCGTCATCGTCACCTCGTCCCTCCCCCGCCGCCATGCGCAGCCGCCACCCTCGGCGTCCGCCGGCGCCCTCCGCCGTCCGCGGCCCCCGTCCCCGCCGGTGTCACACCTCGCCCATATAATGCCGCCGTGCGCCTGCGTCTGAACCGCTACATCATCTCAGAGATCGTCGGCCCGATGGGGCTGGGTTTTCTAGTCTATACCTTCATCCTCTTGCTGCGCTTCCTGTTCCAGTCGGCCGAGATGATCATCCGCAGGGGCCTTCCGGTCTCGATCGTGGGCGAGCTGCTGCTGGTCACCGTGCCCAATATCGTGGTTCTCACTCTGCCGATGTCGTTGCTCTTCGGCATTCTGATCGCGGTCGGCCGTCTCTCCTCGGACAGCGAGCTGACGGCGATGCGCTCCTGCGGCATCAGCCTGCTCTCGCTTTATCGCCCCGTGCTGCTGGTGTCTGCGGTGCTCACGGTCCTCAATACCTTGTTGATGATCTACGTCGTGCCGCAGGCCAATCACTCGCTGCAGCAGCTGCGCCTGGACATCCTGACTCAGACCATGTCGCAGCAGGTCGAGCCGCGGGTCTTCTACCAGGAGTGGGTCGGCAAGTCGGTCTACGTCTTCGAGGCGCCGCCGCCGGGCCGCCGCTGGAAAGGGGTGTTCCTGGCCGAGATGGAACCGAACACCCAGAAGCAGCAGGTCACGGTCGCCGATTGGGGCGAGATCAAGGTCGACTCGGCCGGCGAGCGCGTCGTGATGGTGCTCACCAACGCCGTCCGCCACACCGTCGATCTCTCCCACCCCGTGACCTACGAGATCAGCCGCCACAAGGAGCTCGACGTGGTGCTCGAGGACCAGTTCACCAGCGAGCAGAGGGCCAAGATGGCCGCCTCCAAGGGCATCCGCGAGCTCAATTTCACCGAGCTCCGCCGCGTCCGCCGCGACCGCAGCCTGCCTGCCGAGATGCGCAACCTGGCGCTGGTGGAAATGCACAAGAAGTTCTCGATTCCCTTCGCCTGCATGGTGTTCGGCCTCTTCGCCTTGCCGCTCGGCATCAACAACCGCCGCGGCGGCAAGACCTCGGGCTTCGCCATCTCGATCGGCGTCATCGTCGTGTACTACATCATGCTCAACGACGGCGAGGAGGCGGCCCGCTACGGCAAGCTGTCCGCGGGGCTGGCGATGTGGCTGCCGAACCTGGTCCTGGCGGCCATCGGCGTCTTCATCCTCGTCCGGCGCAACCGCGACAAGAGCCTGCTGGCGGGGCGCTTCGACCGCTGGGTGCGCACCGATCTCTGGCGCCGCCTGCGCTGGTTCGAGCGCCAGCGCAAGGAGAAGGTGCGCCAGGTCGCGGCGCGCCGCCGGGAGCGGGCGCGGGCAATTCCGCGGCTGTTGCTGCGGCTGCCGCGGCCGCGGATCCTCTTCCCGAGCCTCTTGGACCGCTACGTGGCGTCGCTGTTCTCGCGCGTCTTCGTGCTGGTGCTCTTCTCGGGAGTCACGCTGTTCGTGGTCTTCGACCTGACCGAGATGATCGATCACATCATCAAGAACAAGATACCGGCGGCGATCATCATCAAGTATTACAAATACTTTTCTCTGCAGATCATCTATCAAATCTCGCCGATCGTGGTGCTGGTCACCACCTTGATGACCTTCGCCCTGCTCAGCCGCACCAACGAGATCGTCGCCTGTAAGGCTCTGGGCATCAGCCTCTACCGCATCGCGCTGCCGGCGGTCGTCGGCGCCATGCTGATCTCCGCCTTCTCGGCTTATCTCGAATCGGGCAGGATCCTGCCGGCCGCCAACGAGAAGGTTGCCCAGGCCAAGGACCGCATCCAGGGACGGACCACCGCCCGCACCTACCGGCGCGCCGACCGGCAATGGTTGTTCGGGCAGGGCCGCTACATCTACAACTATCTGAATTACGATGCCAACACCCAGACCCTGCAGCGCTTGCAGGTCTTCGACTTCGATCCCGCGCACCACCTCGTTCGCCGCCTGGCGAGCGAGAGCGCGCACTACGTCGGCGACGCCTGGGTGTTCTCACGGGGCTGGGCGCGCATCTTCTCCGGCAGCTTCCGCATCAAGTTCGAGCAGTTCGACCAGCCGCGGATCGTCCATTACCCGGAGACGCCGAGCTACTTCGATTCCGAGATTCGCCCCCCCGACCAGATGGGCTACCACGAGCTCAAGGAGTACATCGAGGAGATGAACGAAAGCGGCCAGCCCGAGCCCGAGCTGCTGGTGAGCCTCTACCAGAAGGTGGCTTACCCGGTAATCTCGCTGGTGATGGCCCTCGTGGCGCTGCCCTTTGCCTTCCGCCTCGGACGGCAGGGTGCGCTCTACGGCGTCGGGCTGTCGGTCATCCTCGGCTTCGTGTTCATGGCCATCTTCGCCTTCTTCACCAAGCTAGGCGAGGCGGGAGCTCTCCCTGCCCTGGTGGCGGTCTGGAGCCCGGGCACGGTGTTCGCGATCTTGTCGGTCTATCTCTTCCTCGGCATCCGGACCTGAGCGGCGCGGCCCGCCGGCGCCAGCGCCGATGGGCCGCACTCGACGGGCTCACGGGCTCGGCCGCCTCAGCGGCGCGGGGCGAACCGGAGGTCGGGTGCGTTGCGCGCCTGCTTGAGGAAGGCCGCGACCTCCTGCACCAGAGCGAGACCGGCCTGCTCCATCCGCGCCGCGTTGCAGAAGACCAGCAAGGCCGCCATCGCCTCGGGCAGGATCTGGTGCGCTTCGAAGAAGACCAGCATCTCCTCCGCCAGCTCGCGCATCTCGGTCGTGCGGCCCTGCTGGGCGAAGACCGCCGCCAGGTCGAGGCTGACCAGCGCAGCGTCGTACTCGATTCCCAGCTCGACGAACGCGTCCCGCACCTCGCGGAAGGCAGCCTCCGCTTGCTCGAGCCGGTGCAGCCCTTGCGCCACGTGCCCCTCCAGCCAGCGCAGGCGCAGCAAGTTCATGCGGTCGCCCATCTTGAGGTAGAGCGGCCGGGTGTGGAAGAGCAGCGCGAACGCTTCGCGCGGCTTGCCGTCGTCGACCAGCGCCCAGATCAGGTTGTGGCGCACGATCAGGTACCATCGTGGATCCTCGTGCGGATCGATCAGCTCGAGAGCGCGGCGCAACAAGACCATGGAGCCCTCGACGTCGCGGGTAGAGAACACCAGCAGGCCCTTCTGCGCCAGCGCCCTGCCCATCAGGTTCGGTAGGTCCAGGCGCCGGTAGATGGTGATCACGCGATCGAGCAGGCGAGCCGCCTCCGCGAACTGCCGCCGGTCTCTGCAGAGCGAGGACTTGAGATCGAACACGCGCGCCTTGTCGAGCAGGCCCAGGCGCGGGTTGGCTGCCAGCAGGGCCTCCGCCGAGCGGAAGGCGGTCGCGGCTCCCTCGAGGTCGGAGCCGATGCGCAGCGCGTTGCCGAGCTGCGCCCAGGCTCGCGCCCGCAGGCCGGCGAGGGCGTCGGACTGTGCGGGGGCCGACGATTCGAGGGTGGTCTCGGGAAAGGCGTCCGCTACCCGCTCGGCGACCGCCACGGCGATGCGGGCGAGCTGCTGGGACATTGCCGGCTCGCGGAAGCCCTCGTCATGGCTCGCGGCAAGCAGCCGCTCGCAGAGCATGCGGTCGCGAAAGCGTGCGCTGTTGTGGACCAGCAGCTGCTGGCGCGCCGGCGGGTGGTGCATGAGCTCCTCGAAGAGCTCGTCGGCGTGCCGGCGCGCCACTTCGATCCCGGCCTCCTCGAGAGCGATGCGGGAGAAGACGCGGTCAAGCACGGGATCGTAGGCGGCCTCGTTCGGGCTGCCGGCGTCGGCAACCGGCGTGGCCTCGGGGCGCGAGGTGGCGTCGAAGACCGGAGCATTGAGCGGGCCCTGCGCCTGGGGCGGCGAGAGGGGATGCCGGGAGGCGTTCGTGAGGGTGGAGACAGGCTGGCCGGCGGTCTCGAGCGCTCCGGCTGGCCGCGGCACCGTGGCCGCCGCGGCATCCTTGGAGACCGGCGGGATCGCGGCGGGCAGTGGGATGTTCCACACCTCCCGCGCCTGCGCCCGGCAGGAAGCGCATCCACGCAGCAAGTGCCCGAAGACGCTGCGCATCTCCGCGGCCGAGAGCCCGCCAGTCATGAACCGCCACAGGACGTCCTTGCTCAGGTGCTGGCCTTGGCCGGCATCGAGCACGGACTCGAGGCATCTAGCGCCGGTGGCCCCGGCCGCGAGGAGGTGCGGGCGGGTCGAGGCATGCGACTCGCCGCCCTTCGCCCCAGGGACGTCATGCATCTGGCCAACATCGTAAGCGTGACCGCGCCCGCCGTCGACTCCATCCGCTCCAGCCGGTCCACCGTGCTCGCTCATTGCGTCTTCTTTCTGCCGAGACCCGTCATGGCCAGATGGGCCAACTCGCGCGTCAGGGCGGCAAGACAGCGGTTGGTGGTCTTGCTGATGCTGGTCGGGCTGTAGCCCAGCCGCTTGGCCAGCTCCGGAGGCTCGTATCCATGACTGTATCGCAGCGATAGCAGAGCGCGGCAGCGCTCTGGCAGCCGCTCGATCGCCATCTCCAGGTCCCGGCGGACGTCGGCACCCTCCTGCTCGGGCGCCATCGGTTCGGCCATGACCTCGAGCGCGGCGGCATCGACCGCGTCGTAGAGCTTGCGGCGGCGCTCGCGCCAGTAGAGGAGGCACTTGTTCCGCAGCGTGCCCATGAGCCAGGCCTCCGGGTCGCGGATCTCCTGCCGCTGGTACAGCAGCGCGAGCAGGGCTTGCTGCACGATGTCCTCGGTGTCCTGGGGCGGGACCTGGAAATGGGCGAAGAGGGTTTTCATCCGCGGCCGCACGGACTTCAGGAAATGCTCGAGGGAGCTCTCGGCTGCGGAGGTGTTGGGCGCGCTCATTCAGCGGTCGAGTGCAGAGAGAGGCTTTTCAGCTTCTAAGCACCCTACCACCACCAAGCCCCCGCTGTCTAGTGGGCGCACCTCACCCCGGGCGGCGCTCGCGGCGTTGCGCGAGGTCGCCGGGGAGCTCCGGCGTTCGGCGCCGGAATCTCGCGGGATGGATAGGAGAGGCTAGCCGTTCCCGTCGATCAGCCCGCCTGCATCGATCCGGATCCCCGAGCCCGCGAGGATGCCCAGCAGGAACTGGATCACCGGGTTATGGTGCGGCGCGGTGCTCGGCGCTTTCGCCGGTGCCATCTGCGGCCTGGTCTGCGCCGCGCGCAAGCCGGTGACCGGGGCCAGCAGAGCGGCGAAGGCGAGGATGACGGCGCTGCGACGGATGCTGCGATTGGACATGACGATGCACTCCTTCATAACTGCGCGGCGCGGCAGGCGCCGAGCTGAAAGCGAAAGCCCCTGTAGGTATGTTGCCGCTGACCCGTCTGGCGAGACATGCTCTTTTGGGCGTGCCAGGTCAGGGCGCCGATGGCCGGAAGCGCTGCTGGAGGCCGATGCACGGCGACGGAGATCACGGTCGGCCAGCGACGATGAGCGGCCAGCGGCGCATCGCCGATCGGCGCGCGATGGGCCGCGAGATCGAGGGCGGCCGTTTTGTCACGGCCGTAGGGAGGAAGCGTAGGGACCGCCCGGGCCTCGCTTCCCGCGCGCCGGACCAAGTGCTGCTCTGGCGGGGGGGGGATGGCGCGCGCACACCCACCCGCGGGCCGGGATTCCCCGCCCGCCAAGCGCCGGAGAGAGAGTCAGTCCTCCTTCAGGGCCGCTTCCGGCTGGGGCTGGAAGCGCGCACCCAGGAGCCGCTCGGAGAGCGCCGCCAGGCAACGGTGAGTCACCTTGCGGATGCTCGATTGGCGATAACCCGTGCGTTCGGCGGCCTCTGCCGTGCTGCAGCCGAGGCCATAGCGCAGGCGAAGCACCGACCGGCACCGGTCCGGGAGCTGGTTCAACAGCGTGTCGAGGTCAGCGCGGAGGTCGGCACGCTCCTGCGCCGGGGTCTCGGCCTCGGCCAGCAACTCGAGGATGGTGCTGTCAACCAGGTCCCACAGACGGCTGCGGTGCTTGCGCCAGTAGATGATGCAGCGGTTCGCCAGGGTCGCGAGCAGCCATGCTTCAGGGTTGCGGATGCTTCCCGCCTTCGAGACCATGATCAAGAAGGTCTCCTGCAGGAGATCGTCCGCGTCCTGGAGCGGAATGCGATGGCGCCAGAGAACTCTCTTCAGCTTGGGTTCGACGTTGTGGAGGATCTGCTCGAGAGATGGCTCCTCCACAGGTGGCACTTGGTAGCTCATGCTAGTAGTGAAAACCATCTATAAACAAAAATATACCAACCTTTTCCTACCTATGTCTAGGGGGAATCTACGACAGCTCGGTAACAGCTCGGTGCCATGCCTGAGTTCCCCCACTCGCTTCGCCCGGCCCTTCGGTATCCGCCTCGGGACCGTGGTGGTAAAGGCTTCTCGCATCACGTTTTGCGCTCGAAACCAACAGCCAGGAGTTGGCGCGTCAGCGCCGCCAGGCAGCGGTTCGTAACCTTGCGGATACTCGACGAGCGATATCCCATGCGCTCCGCCACTTCGTTCGGCCCATACCCCAGGCCGTATCGGAGCTGCAGCAGGGAGCGGCAGCGCGTCGAGATCCGAGAGAGCACGCGATCGAGATCGTAGGTCAGCTCCTCTCGCTCCTGGCGCGGCGCTTGAGGGGTCGAGATGAGCTCAAGGATGGCGGTATCGACGGCCTCGCAGAGGCTGCCGCGCCTCTTCCGCCAGTACATGATGCATTTCTTTTTTACCGTTCCGATCAACCAGTTCTCAGGGCTGTGGATCTTCTCCCACTTGTAGAGCAGGGTCAGCTGTGCATCCTGCAGGATGTCCTCGGCGTCCTCCTGCGGCACCTCGTAGCTACGGAGCACCCGTTCCAGCCTGGGCCGGGTACTCTTAAGCAAATGATTGAGCGAGTCCCGCAGTTCAGGATGGTCCAGAGTCGCCATGGTAAAACCCTAACCCTGAGCGTTTGCCGGTTGGTAGGCTAACACCGGGGTCGCCGCCTGTCCAGATTCGACATTCTCATACCTACGGGGAATCCCCCTCCGGCCGGCCGCGGGGGCGGCGGGGTTTGCTCCCTGGCCTCCTATGGGCGAGGGGTCTTGGATTGCAGGTTCTGTAGACTGCCGGGCCTCGCCCAAAGGAGGCCAGGGAGCAAACCCCGCCGCCAGGGACCGTCCTCCTCCCCTACGTCTATTGGTCTCCTGAGAGGCCTCGTGCGTTTCTTCGCCGGGATCTACTGCGGTCCCTTGGACTAGGAGCCCATCTCAGTAAGCGACTGCCGAAGAGCACGGTGGCCGGAGGGGCTCCGCAGCCCACGGCCCGGCCGGAAAGGGATCCCCGGAGGCTAGGTTCCCTCTTCCCAGCTGTTGAGATAGCGCTCTTGCTCTGGCGTCAGCACCTGCAGGGCAACTCCCATGCTCTGCAGCTTGAGGCGCGCCACCTCGCGGTCCAGATCTTCGGGGACGCGATGGACCGCGATCGGCAGGCGCTCCTTGGACCCGGCGATCATCTCCGCGGCCAGGGCCTGGTTGGCGAAGCTCATGTCCATCACGGCCGCGGGATGTCCCTCGGCGGCGGCCAGGTTGATCAGCCGCCCTTCGCCGAGGAGATAGATGCGCGTGCCCCGCCGCTGGCGGTACTCCTGGACGAACGGCCGCACCTCTCGGCTGCCCGACGACAGCTCGCGCAAGCTCGGCAGGTCGAGCTCGACGTCGAAGTGACCGCTGTTGCAGACGATCGCGCCGTCGTGCATGCGCTCGAAGTGCTCGCGGGCGATGACGTGCTTGTTGCCGGTGACGGTGACGAAGATGTCGCCGATCGGCGCCGCCCCCGCCATGTCGGTGACGCGGAAGCCGTCCATCACCGCCTCGAGCGCGCGCACCGGGTTGATCTCCACCACGATGACGTTGGCGCCCATGCCGTCGGCGCGCGACGCGATGCCCTTGCCGCACCAGCCGTACCCCACCACCACCAGGTTCTTGCCGGCAAGCAGGATGTTGGTCGAGCGGACGATGCCGTCCAGGGTGCTCTGGCCGGTGCCGTAGCGGTTGTCGAACAGGTGCTTGGTGTCCGACTCGTTGACCGCGACGATCGGCACCTTGAGAGCGCCGTCTCGCGCCATGGCGCGCAGCCGGATGACGCCGGTCGTCGTCTCTTCGGTACCGCCGCGGACGTGCGCCAGCAGGTCGGTGCGGTCCTTGTGCAGCATCGAGACCAGGTCGGCGCCGTCGTCCATGGTGATGTGGGGGCGGGTATCCAGGGCCGCGGCGAGGTGGCTGTAGTAGGTGGCGTTGTCCTCGCCCTTGCGCGCATAGACCGAGACGCCGTAGTCCTCGCAGATGCTGGCCGCAACCTCGTCCTGGGTGGACAGCGGGTTGCTGGCGCAGACCGTGACCTCTGCCCCGCCGGCATGCAGCGTCCGCATCAGGTTGGCGGTCTCGCTGGTCACGTGCAGGCAGGCCGCGATCCGCAGCCCGGTGAGCGGTTTCTCCTCGCTGAAGCGCTTGCGGATCATCGCCAGGACCGGCATCTCCTGGTCGGCCCACTCGATGCGCAGCTTACCGGCGCCGGCAAGGCGCGGATTGGCGACGTCCGAGGGCACGGTCGTATTCATTTGGGTGACTCCTCTCAGGCGCACGCCGTCCCCTAGGGGGCGCGCTCGATCAGACGGAATGGGCGAACGACGGCACGCGCTCGAGCTCGAGGCCGGCGGCCTCACGCAGCACCGGTGCGCGGCTGGTGTCCTCCCAGGTGAAGTCCGGCTCGTCACGGCCGAAATGTCCATAAGCTGCGGTCTGGCGGTAGATCGGCCGGCGCAGATCGAGGTAACGGATGATGGCGGCCGGGCTCATCGGGAAGTGCTCTCTGATCAGCGCCTCGATACGCCGGTCCGAGATGGCCCCGGTGCCGAAGCTGTCGGCGTGGATCGAGACCGGCTCGGCGACCCCGATGGCGTAAGCCAGCTGGACCTCGATGCGCTCGGCAACGCCGGCGGCCACCAGGTTCTTCGCGACGTGGCGGGCCATGTAGCAGGCGGAACGGTCCACCTTGGTGGGGTCCTTGCCGGAGAAGGCGCCGCCGCCATGGCGTCCGACACCGCCGTAGGTGTCGACGATGATCTTGCGGCCGGTCAGGCCGCAGTCGCCTTGCGGGCCGCCGATGACGAAGCGGCCGGTGGGGTTGATGTGGAAGATGGTGCGCTCGTCCAGCAGGCTGGCCGGGATGGCGGCGCGGACCACCTTCTCGATCACGGTATGGTGGATCTCGTCGTTGCCGATCTCGGGATCGTGCTGGGTGGAGACGACGACCGTATGCGCCCGCACCGGGCGGTCGCCTTCGTATTCGATGGTCACCTGGCTCTTGCCGTCGGGGCGCAGCCACTTGATCTCGCCGCAGCGGCGCGAGGTGGCCAGCTGGCGGGTCACGCGATGTGCCAGGGTGATGGGCAACGGCATCAGGGTCGACGTGTCGCGGCAGGCGTAGCCGAACATCAGCCCCTGGTCGCCGGCGCCGCCGGTATCGACCCCCTGGGCGATGTCCGGGGACTGCGGGTCGATCGCCGACAGCACGGCGCAGCTCGCGCCATCGAAGCCATAGTCGGTGTGGGTGTAGCCGATGTCGCGGATGACGCGGCGGGCGACGTTGGCGAAATCGACGTAGGCCGCGGTGGTGATCTCGCCGGCGAGCAGCACCATGCCGGTGGTGACCAGCGTCTCGCAGGCCACGCGGCCGCACGGGTCCAGCCGCAGCACCTCGTCGAGGATGGCATCGGAGATCTGGTCGGCCACCTTGTCGGGATGGCCCTCGGTAACCGACTCCGAGGTGAACAGGTGCGCTTCTGTCTCGCTCATCATCACACCTCTGACCCAGCGCGCCCTTGCAGGCGGACCCGCCGTCGTTCAAAACCTGCCGGACTCGCCGCGCGCAGGGATGGATTGGGAGGAAGGGACTCCCGTACTGGCCGCCACCAATCCTACCAAAACCAGCCCGTCCTGGGTAGGGTGCGGGGGCACGTTCCAGGCAAGGACTTCCCCCTGGAAACCCTCCCGCGGTATAGACATTGACCTGGGGGTTAAGGGAGGGCCGCGACCGGTGGTCGAAGAGCCATACAGCCGTAGGGAAAGGAGGAGGGGCCGGGAAGGGTTCCCCGGAGGTTAGCGCTGGGGCCGGCCGTCGATGAGGCCGTAGAAGAGGGTCGAGATGGCGTGCAGCGTCGAGGCGCCGATCGCCTTGCGGCGGGTCTCGAGGTGGCCGGTCAGCGAGCTGATCATGCCGCCCCGCTTGCGCGTGCCGGGCACCGCGAAAGGGATCTGATCGCTGTCGAGGCCATGGACCAACCTCTCGGGCAGCTGGATCGAGCCGCTCGAGCCCCACGACTCGCCGATCAAGCTCCGCACCACCGTCCAGTAGCGCACGAAGTAGCGCATCTTGCCGGCGACCTCGATCGAATGCAGCCCGGCCTCGCTCGCGACGTAGAAATGGTAGTTGTCGGCGAGCGCGTGCTCGAGGTCCATGGCCCGCTGGCGGGTGAGGCGGATGACCTCCTCGTCCGAGATCAGCATTCCGAGCGGCGGCTCCTCGACCGTCTGCGGCACCACCGCCACCGACACCGGGCGGTCGAGGCCATCGTGGAAATAGCGCAGAAAGCCGTCCCGCACCCCCAGCAGCTTGTCCGGCGAAGCGCCGGCGGCAACGGCAACCTCGACCCCGGTTTGGAGCCGCTGCCAGAAATTCTTAAGATCCCTGATCATGATGATCGTGAGCCGCCAGAATCGGACACTCAAGGATATTCGCCGTCTCCGGCGAAGTAAAGGCGCACTGGCGCTGCTCGAAGGCCCGCATCTGCTGGCGGCGGCGCTGGCCGCAGGCTCGCCGATCGAGACGGTCCTGGCGACCGCCGAGTTCCTCGCTTCGCCGGCCGGGCGCGACCTCGCGGCCCAGCTCCCCTGCCAGCCCCTGACCGTCGAGGCGCGGCTGCTCGACGAGCTCGCCGACGCCGATTCGCCTCGCGGCCTGCTCGCCGTGGCTCGGCTGCCGCGCGGCGGCGTCGAGCTGCTTCCTGCGCGCCCCGGCGGGACCTATCTGTACGTCGAGGGGCTGCAGGACCCCGGCAACCTGGGCGCCCTGGCGCGCGTCGCCGAGGCCGCCGGCGCCGCCGGCATGGCCCTGTCGGCCGGCACCGTCCATCCCAACCATCCCCGGGCACTGCGGGCTTCGGCGGGCAGCCTGCTGCGCCTGCCGGTCGCTCTCGGCGTCGAACCGGACCTGCTCGACCGCCATCTCCTCGGCCAGCTCGGCGCTGCCGGCTATCCCAGCGCTGCCGGAGATCACGGCGATCTCACGCCGGCGCCCCGCTGGGTGGCCCTGGTGCCGCGCGGCGGCGCCGATCTCTATGCGACTCCGCGGGAGGCCCTCGGCGGCACGATCGTCCTGGCCCTCGGGTCCGAGGGACCGGGCGTCTCGCCGGCGTTGCTGGCGCGCGCCACGCAATGTCTGACCATTCCAATCGCGCCGGCCGTCGAATCGCTGAACGCGACCGTCGCGGCGGCGCTCACCCTGTTCGAGCTGCGCCGCCGTAGGATGTCCGAGCCGGGTCGCTGACGCCCCCGTCCCCGCTGCCGCCGATCGGCGATAGAATCCGCCCGCCACCGCCGCCGGCGGGCGGACACCGAGGGAGAGCAGAGCGCATGAAGATTGCCATCGGCTCCGACCACGCCGGCTTCCAGTACAAGGAAGCCATCAGCGAGTACCTGCGCCGCGAGGGCCATGAGGTGCAGGACCTTGGCACCTACGCCGCCGCGCCGCCTGTCGACTACCCGCTCTTCATCCGCCCGGTCGCCGAGGCGGTGGCCAGCGGCACCGCGGAGCGCGGCATCGTCCTCGGCGGCTCGGGCAACGGCGAGGCGATGGTCGCCAACCGCGTGCGCGGCGTGCGCTGCGCCCTCTGCTGGAACGCCGAGTCGGCGCGGCTCGGCCGCCAGCACAACGACGCCAACGCGATCTCGCTGGGCGAGCGCATGATGTCGCTCGACGATGCCCTCGAGATCGTCCGCATCTGGCTCTCGACACCGTTCGAAGGGGGGCGCCACGCCCACCGCCTGGCGCTGATCGACCCCTGATCTCGCCCTCCACCGCTCACGACGGGGCTAGGCTGGCTGCGCTGGCGGCCGAGCTGGGAGCGGCGCGCGTGCGATGGGGCGCGCCGCTCGCTCCTTTCACCACCTTCCGCATCGGCGGCCCGGCCGATCTCCTGATCGAGGTCCAGTGCGCGGACGAGCTGGCGGCCGCGGTGACCGCGGCGCGGCGCCACGAGGTACCGTACTTCCGCCTCGGACTCGGCGCCAACATCCTGGTCGGCGACGGCGGTTTCCGCGGCCTGGTGATCCGCAACCGCGCTCACGGGGTCGAGCTGCTGCGCGCCGGCAGCGGCCATGCCAACGCCTCGTCGCCTCGCCGCCTGCGCGTCGAGAGCGGCGCCGTCGTCTATCCCGACCTGATCGAGCTGGCGATCTCGCACGGTCTCTCGGGCCTCGAGCACTATGCCGGCATTCCCTCGACGGTCGGCGGCGCGATCTGGCAGAACCTGCACTTCCTGTCGCCGGCGCCGCAGCGCGAGCGCACCATGTTCATCGCCGAGGTGACGGTCGAGGCCGAGCTGCTGAACGAGGCGGGCGAGCGCCGTACCGCCGCGGTCGACGAGCTTGCCTTCGGCTATGACACCTCCATCCTCCACCATCGCCCGGACACCGTGCTGAGCGTGACCTTCGAGCTGGCGCCCGCCGATCCCGAGGGATTGCGCCGGGTGGTGCGCGAGAATCTCGCCTGGCGCTCCCTGCGCCATCCGCCTCTCGACTCCGAGCCGAGCGCCGGATCGATCTTCAAGAAGATCGCGGGCAGCGGCGCCGGCCGCCTGATCGAGGAGGCCGGGCTCAAGGGAGCCGCCCGCGGCGGCGCGGTCGTGACCCACCGCCACGCCAACATCATCGTCAACCGGGGCGGCGCCACCGCCGCGGACGTCCGCGCCCTCATCGAGCACGTTCAGGAAGTGGTGGAGCGCCGCACCGGCCAGCGCCTGGAGCCAGAGATCCTGATGGTGGGCGAGTTCTAGCCGCCTCCGGGGAGCCCTCCCGGCCGGGCCTTGGCGGCGGGCTCCTCCGGCCTCCGGTTGGCCGGGGCGTTGAATGCGGGTTCGGTGGACTGCGGTGCCGGCCAAACGGCGGCCGGAGGAGTCCGCCGCCCAGCCCCTCCTCCATCCCCTCCGGCTACAGATCCCTTCGGCCGGCTTCATCTTCGACCTTGCCCGGGGACAAGTGCCTAATCGCCTTGGTGCAGCCTGAAGCTGAATGGCAGCTCGGTCCACATCTTGCCGGGGAGGCCGTCGCGGCTGGCGGGTTGGAAGGTGGCGCGTAGGGCGGCCCGCCGCGCCGCGTCGTTGAAGCCGACTCCGGGATCGTCGGTCTGCTTGACGATGGCCCGGACGACGCGCCCGTTCTCGTCCACCAGCACCAGCATCAGGACATCGGACTCCACCTGGCGCCGCCGCGCCCGGTCGGGGTACTGCGGCTCGGGACGGCTGAGGAGCCGCGGCGGCAGGGCGCCTGGCGCATCCGGCGGAATGAGGTCGCCGCGCATCATCGGCCGGAGCGCCACGCCCGGCTGGGCGGCGCCTTCGCCTGCGTCGCCCGCATCGTCCCCCGCGCCAGCTGCGCTCCTGGGCTCTTCGGCCGGGCCGCCGGTCCCGGTTCCCGTCCCAGTCGCCGGGGACGCCGTCGCGCCCGCCGGCCGCTCGGCCCGGATGCCGCCCGCAGGGCCGCTCTCGCGTGCCCCCGCAACGTCGCCTCCCGGCTCTGCCGTCCCGCGGCCTGCGGCGCCCGCGCGGCTCGCAGGTGTCGCCAGCGCGGAACGCCGCGACCCCGCCGCCGCAGGCGCCTCCGGACGCCGCGTGGAGGCTTGGCGGCGAGCCGCCGTGCCGGACGCGGTAGCGCGCCCGTCCACCGGAGACGCCTGAACCGCATTTCGAGATCGCGACGCCACCGGCGAGTGCGGCGACGCCGGCCGCCCTCCACCGCCTCCGCCGGCGTCGAGCCGGTCAACAGGGCTGGCGCGATCGCCGCCACTGCCCGCCTCCACGCCGGGGCCCTGGCCCTCCCCTCCCCTCGGCGCCACGGCCGCCAAGGTGGCAGGTGCCGCGACCCCGCTCGGCTCGCCCACCGGCGCCGCCGCGGTCCGCCGCATCTCCGGCGAACCCTGAAGGCGATACCGCAGCATGGCACGGCCACCGAGGCCGAGACTCGCCGCCAGCACCACGGCCGCCGCCGCGAGGAGCCATACGCGGACGGACCGCCGCGCGCCCCGCTGGAAGCTCCAGCGCGCCCCGCCGCGGTCGGGCCGACCGACGCCGCTGTCGGCAGGAGCGGCGGCAGATGTGCGGCCACCGGGCGCCGCCGTGACCGCCGTGACCGCTACCGCGGCGGCCGCGGGTGCCCGCGCACCATCCCCCGCGGCCCTCTCCGTCCTAACGGCGCCGGTGCCGGCTCCGGCGCGCTCCCCGTCCGCCGGCAGCAGCACCGGGATGGGACCCGAGCGCAGGACCGCGATCTCCGGCTCGAGCACGGCAATGATCTCGCCGAAGCTCTCGTAGCGGTGCGCCGGATCTTTGGCCAGGCAGCGGCTCGCCAGCTCGGCGATCGCCTGGCTGTGGCTCGGAGCGAGGTCGCGCAGCGCGGCGGGCTCCTCGTTGAGCAGCCGGTAAGAGACTTCCGAGAAGGTGCTGCCCTTGAAGGGGCGCTCGTAGGTCAACAGCTCGTATGCCAGAACGCCGAACGAAAAGATGTCGGTGCGGCGGTCCACCCCTTCGCCGCGCAGCTGCTCGGGGGCCAGGTAGCCGACCGTGCCCACCGTCACTCCCTGCGTCGTGACATCGGACACCTCGTGCAGGAGCTTGGCGATCCCGAAATCCATGATCTTGACGGCTCCCGACGGCAGGATGCGGATGTTGGCGGGTTTGACGTCGCGGTGCAGCACGCCCTGCAGATGGGCGTACTCCAGGCCTCGCGCCACCTGCGCCAGGATGTCGAGCCGGCGCAACAAGGTGAGCCCCTCCTGGCGCGCGATCATGTGGTTGAGGTCCTCGCCGGCCAGGAACTCCTGCACCAGGTAGGGAACGCCGCGTTCGACCCCGAGATCGTGGACGGTGGTGATGTTGGGGTGCTGCAGCCCGGCGGCGATCTGCCCCTCGCGGAAGAAGCGGCGGCGCAGCTTCTCGTCGCTCGACGAACAGGTCTTGAGCGCGACATAGCGCTGCAGCACCGCGTCGCGCCCCTTGTAGACGACGCCAAAGCCGCCCTCGCCGATACGCCCGAGGATCTCGTACTTGCCAATCTTGCCGAGCGTCTCGAGCGGATCGGGCTCGGCGGCGAGCAACAGGTCCGACCCGCGCCGGATGGCGTGCTCGATGAAGCTGCCGGCTTCGGCGTCAGAGCGCAGCAACGCCTCGATCTCCTGGCGCAGATCGTCGTCGCCGGCGCAGGCCGTCGCGAGATAAACCGCCTGCTGGCTCGGCCGCAAGTCGGCGGCCGCCTCGAAGAGCTCCTGCACCCGCCGCCACCGATCGCGGCCCGCCCCCTCCATCAGCTCTCCGTCGGTCCCGCGTGGCCTCGAGGCGCCGGAGTGCCGGCGGCGGCCGGCTGGGGTGGGGCCGGCTGGGCGGCCGCCGGGAACGGCGCCGGCGATGCGGCGGCGATCTGGCTGTGCAGCCACGCCCGCGCCAGGCGCGTCTCCTTGACCACGGTGGGGACCGAGACCCCCAGGACCGCCGCCGTCTCCTCGAGCGTCAGGCCGCCGAAGAAGCGCAGCTCGACGATCCGGCTCTTGCGCGGATCCAGCACCTCGAGGCTCTTCAGGGCGTCGTCCAGAGCCACCACGTCGGGGCCGCTCTCCACCGCCGGGTCGCGCGCCTCGTCCAGCGACACCTTGACGACGCTGCCGCCGCGCTTGACGGCGTCGCGGCTGCGGGCATGGTCGACCAGCACCCGCCGCATCATCTGCGCCGCGACCGCATAGAAGTGCACGCGGTCGTTCCAGTGCAGCTCTTCTCCACCGCTGAGCCGGAGGTAGACCTCGTGGACCAGCGCGGTGGCCTCCAACGTATGGCCATGGCGCTCGCCGCGCAGGTGCCGGCGAGCAATCTTTCGCAGCTCGCCATAAATCAGCGGCAACAAAGCCTCGGTAGCCGCCTGGTCCCCCTGCTGCCAGCGCCGAAGCAGTTGGGTGACGTCCTTGGCGGCGGCCCGAGTCATGGCCTCTCCATAGTACGCCTTCAGGGCATTCCCCCCCGGCCGGGTCCTGGCGACGGCCGCGGACAAGCGCTCCTGCGGGCGGCGACCGGCGGGCCGCTTCGCGCCACCTACGCCCTGTCGCCGGTCGCCGTCCTCGGACGCTTGTCCGCGGCCATCGCCAGGACCCTCCCTCCGCCCCTCCGGCTGGTGATCTCTCCGGCGACCTGCCCTCAGAAGTGCAGTCCCAGTGTGATCCGATAGCTCCGAGGAGCCTGCAAATCGAGGATCGAGCGGGGCTTCCCGAACAGCCCGGTGTCGGTCAGCGTCTCCACGCCGAGCACCTGCTTCTGATCGGTGACGTTGAACACCTCCGCCCTGACCTCGACGCTCAGGCCCGGCCGCAGCAGCAGGACCTCCGACGCAAACGACAGGTCCACCTGGAACTCGTCCGGCAGGCGCTGCGACCCTCGCGGCGTGAGGAAGCGCACCCCGAGCGCATCGAGCGCCTCCCTCTGATACGGCACCCCGGTGGCGTAGAGCACCGCGGCGCCGAACGACAGGTTGGCCCGCCGCCAGGGCCAGCGATAGCTGCTGAACACCTTCATCTGGTCGCGCCGGTCGTAGGGCGCCAGCCCAAAGCGGTTGACCAGATTGACGTTGGACACGTTGCTGAAGTCCGCAAAATCCGCTGCGTCCGCGCCGCTGTCCTCGAAGAGATTGCCCTCGGTCCGGCTGCGGGTGTAGGAGCCCAGCAGCTGCCAGTGATCTGAGTAGCGCTTCTGTACCAGCAATTGCAGCGACTGCTGCTGCCGCCGCGCCTTGGGCAGGTTGAGCACCTGCGAGCTGGTGCTGACCAGACGGCCCTGCGAGTCGAACACCCCCTGCAGCACGTTGTCCCAGAGGTCGTGCCAGCGGCGATGGATGTAGTAGAGGCTGACGCCGACCGAGGCGGTCACCTGGCGCTCGAACCCGATCGTCGCCTCGTCGACCCACGAGCGGTGCAGATCCTCGTTGGGATTGGTGGCAAGGCTGTTGAAGAAACGCACCGGCGTCCCCGCCACCCAGCAAGGCGAGCGCAGATTGGCCGGGTTCTGGCCGGCGCAGGCGGGGTTTCCCGCATTCCAGGTATAGGGGGTGTAGCCCGACAGCGTGTCCAGGTTGCTGTAGCTGTCGAGGTAGCTGTGCAGGAACGGCTCGTAATAGATCCCGTAGGTGCCGGCGAGCAGTACCTTGCGATCGCCGCCGGCGTCGAAGGTCACCGCCACGCGCGGCGCCACGGTGCTCGAATCGATCAGCGGTCCGCGGTCGCGGTCGGTAGCGCGCACCGACTCGAAGCGCCAGCCCAGGCTGACCAGCCAACGCTCCACGGCGATGGCGTCGCTCAGGTAGACGGCGAAGGTCTGCTCCACCGTCTTGGTGGTGTCGCGGTCGTAGAACTGGTAGAGCTGGAAAGGCTGGAAGGCGCCGGTCGCGGGGTTGAACGCCGGGCAAGCCGGCGCGCCGCACCCGCTGTTGCCGGGGACGGCGACGTCGGTGAACAGCTGACCCTCGACCGGCATGCCGGTCAAGGGGTCGATGCCCTTCCGGCCGGAGAAGTTGAAGTGGCGCTCCGAGACAGTCCGCTCGAAATCGACGCCGGTCTTGAGCTCGTGGTCGGTGGGGCCGAGCTGCACGAAGCCGGTGATCAGCAGGTTGCCCTGGCGCCGCGGCCGGCGCTCGAAACCGTCGTCGGTGATGCCGTTGTAGAGGACGAGGTCGCGGAGCTCCGGAGGCGGTGCCGCGCGCGCCGCCGGCCCTCCGGGCACGGCCTCCGCCAGGTGCGGCGCGCCGCCGGTCGCGCCGCTCGCGTTGAGCGGCCGGCGCGTCAGGTCCCTGAGCTGCTGCGCCAGAGTCACCTCGAGCGACATGTCCTGGCGGATGGCGCTGTTGAGCTGGAGCTTCTCGAAGTTGCCGTCCTGCGATTGGCGCTCCAGCGCGAAAATGTCGCCCGGGATGCGGTCCACCACCGAGCTCTGCAGCGCGCCGACCGCACGCCCGATGCGGTTCTCGGCGTATCCCCGGTTGAACGGGGCGAAAGCCGCGAACCCGGTCGAGTCGTTGGTGAACTGGCCGACCACCGTGTTCGCCTCGTCCACCTGCCAGGTCACCTTAGCCGCCGAGCTCTCGACTTCGGACCCCCGGTTCCACAGGGTTCCCTCGTGGGTGGGCCCCTGGAAGGTAGTCTGGCTGTCGTCATAGGCGCCGAAGAGCCAGATGTGATCGCGCCACAGCGGCCCGCCCAGGGCCAGCGCCAACGTCGGATCGAGGCGGTAGGGACCGGCGTTGGCGGCGGCAATCTCGGGCGCCAGCTGCGCCACCTCGCGGGCCGGGTAGCTGTACGGGCGGTTCCAGCCGTTGTTGGTGGCCAGGAGTCGGGCGACACCTTGGTACTCGTTGGTGCCCGAGCGGGTGACGACATTGATCACGCCACCCGACGTGCGCCCGTATTCGGCGGGGGCGGCGGCGGTCGTGACACTGACCTCCTGGATGGCCTGGTAGGCGAGATTGAGCCCGAACAGGCCGGTGGCTGGGTCGGTGGTGTCGACGCCGTCGATCAGGAACTTGTTGTCGCTGCGCAGCGCACCGTTGACGTTGGGGTTGCCGTCCTCGCCGCCGCTCACCCCCGGCAGCAGCAGGGCGACGCTCTGGTAGAAGCGCGGCAGCGGCAGCCCGTCGATGAAGTCGAAGCTGACGTTGGCGCCGATGCGAGTGTCGAAGCGGTCGATGACCGACGCTTCGGCGAACACCTGGATCGATTGCTGCGCCGCGAGATCCAGCTCTCTGCCGGCTGCCGGCGCTGCCGTCCCGGGCGGCGCGGCCGTGCCGGCGGTCGCGGGAGCCTGCCCCGGACCCACCAGCCGCAGCTGCACGATCGCGGTGCGGCCGATCGACACGCCGACGCCCCGCTGATCGGCGGACAAGCCCAGGAGCTCGGCGTGCAGGTCATAGCTGCCGACGCCGAGCGCCGGGAAACGGAACCGCCCCTGATCGTCGGCAACCTCGGTGCGCCGGATCTGCGGTCCCACGGCGGTCACCTGCACCGCCGCCACCCCGGCGCCGGAAGCGTCGACCACCTGGCCGGTGATGAGGCCGGTCTGCGTGCCGTCGGCCCAAGCCGTCCGGACCGCCAGCAACCCGACCAACCCCAGCAGTCCCGGCAGCAGCCACCCGGAAAGCGGCGCGAGCGCCGCACGGGCGCCGCCGGGCAAGCGCCAGCCGAAGCACCTCTCCATGGTTGCCGACTCCATGCCGTTTCCCGCGCTGCCGGGACATTCTATGGTGCGCTATGGCGAATAGGCGCGCGGATGCGCCGCAGCGGCTCTGACCGCGGTGACCGTCGTGGCGCGCGGCCCTCGCCAGATCACGAGCTGACGGTGGTCCTAGCCCTCATGGCCTGCGGGGCGATCCCGAGTCATGAACCGCGCGGCGCACAGATCGTTGGGAGCCTACGTAAAGCATCTATCGGATCGCCCCCGCATCCCCTCATTCCCCTTCCCACCCTCCGGGGGGAAGGGGACGCCCCCTCCCTCCCCCTTGTCAAGGCAGTATCGTCTCAGTTTCGTCGGGCCCGGGCCGGCTGCCGGGCTTCTGCGGGCTGCTGCCTGCCTGGCATTCCGGGCAATCGGCGGGGGCATAGGACGGCAGCTCGAGAGCCATCAACGCTCGCCAGGGCACGTCGAACGGCGGATGGCCGCCGTGGCCGCCGTCGGCGCCGCCGGTGCGGTCGATGATGGCGCCGATCGCCACCACCCGGGCGCCGCGGCTGGTGGCCAGCGCCGCCGTCTCGAGGGTCGAGCGGCCGGTGGTGACCACGTCCTCGACGATGACCACCCGCTCCCCCTGCCGCAAGCTGAAGCCTCGCCGCAGGCCGAGCTCATCGCCCTTGCGCTCGGCGAACCGGAACGGCACCCCGAGCGCGGCCGCCACCTCGTGGCCGATGATGATGCCGCCCAAGGCCGGCGACAGCACCGAGTCGGGATGGAAGGAGCGCAGCTCCTCGGCGAGCTCGGCCCCCACCCGCCGCGAGCGCACCGGGTCCTCGAGCAGCAGGGCGCATTGCACGTAGGCTGGCGAGTGGCGCCCTGAGGAGAGCAGGAAATGGCCGCGGCAGAGCGCGCCGCTCTCTTCGAGCAGGCGCACGAGCAGACCTTCGCGACGGTCGATCGGCGATGGCTCAGGGTTGGTCACGCGACGCCTCCTCGCGGCGGATGTCGTATTGCTCGAGCTTCTTGTAGAGGTTGCTGCGCGGGGTATCGATGGACTGGGCCGTCTGGGTCACGTTCCAGTTGTTCTCCTCTAGTTTGTGAATCAGGAACATGCGTTCGGACACGTCGCGGAACTCCCGCAGGGTCTTGACCGCCAGCACGCCGCTCGACAGCTCCGGGCGCGCTCCACCGGTGGCGCCGATCACGTCCTCGCGGGTCACCGTCTCGCCGGGCGACAGGATCAGCAGCCGCTCGACCAGGTTCTTGAGCTCGCGCACGTTGCCTTTCCAGGGCAGCGCGCGCAAGTGGTCCAGCGCGTCGGGAGCGAGCTCCTTCGGCCGGCAGTTGTTGCCTTCGGAGTAGCGGCGGGTGAAGTAGTCGACCAGCAGCGGCAGGTCCTCGAGACGGTCGCGCAACGCCGGCGTGCGTATGGGGATGACGTTGAGGCGGTAGTAGAGGTCCTCGCGGAAGCGCCCGCCGGCGATCTCGTCCTCGAGGTTGCGGTTGGTGGCGGCAACCACCCGCACGTCCACCTGGACGGTGCGCTCGGCGCCCACCGGCTCGACCTCGCCGTTCTGCAACACGCGCAGGACCTTGGCCTGGGTGCGCGCCGACATGTCGCCGATCTCGTCGAGGAAGACGGTGCCGCCGTCGGCCGCCACGAATTTCCCCATCTGCTTGCGCACCGCGCCGGTGAAGCTCCCCTTCTCGTGGCCGAACAGCTCCGACTCGATCAGCTCTTCGGGGATGGCGGCGCAGTTGACCTGTACCAGCGGCCGGTCGCGGCGGGCCGAGGCGCGATGGATGGCGCGCGCCACCAGCTCCTTGCCGGTGCCGCTCTCGCCGGTGATCAGCACCGTGGCGTTGGTCGGAGCCGCTTTGTCGATGGTCTCCCTGAGCCGGCGCATCGCCGCCGCCGCGCCGATCAGCGTTTCCGGCTCGATGCCGAGCGAGCGGTTCTCGGCCCGCAGGCGCGCGCTCTCGACCGCATTGCGCAGCGACACCAGCACCCGGTCGCGCTGCAGCGGCTTCTCGAAGAAGTCGAAGGCCCCCAGCCGGGTCGCCTCGACCGCGGTGGCGATGTCGGCGTGGCCGCTCACCACCAGGACTGGCACCTCGTAACCGCGCTCGCGCATCGCCCGCAGCACTTCGATGCCGTCCATCTCCGGCATCTTGACGTCGAGCAGCACGGCATCCGGCAGGCGGTCGGCGATCCGCGCCAGCGCCTGCGCCCCGCCGCCCGCCTCCTCGACGCGGTAGCCCTCGTACTCGAGGATCATCCGGAGGCTGTCGCGGATCGCGGACTCGTCGTCCACGATCAGCACCGAAGCGCGGTAGCTGTCGCTGTTCTTGGGCATCGGCGAGAGTGTAACCCACCTGCAAAAAGGGCGGCCCGGTTTCCCGGACCGCCCTTTCTATATGGCAAAGCGATGGCCAGTGGGCTGTGCCAGAAGGCGCCTACGGCACCTGGACCACCGCGAAGAAGGGGGGAAGCGGCTGTCCCTGCCTGCCAAAGCGCAGGGTGTACAGCCGCAGGTAGGACTTGGACTTGGCGCTGCCGACCGCGTGCTCGAACTCGGACACGTTGTGGACCGGCTGGCCGTTGACCTCGCTGATGATGCTCCCCGGGCGGACCGCCTGGTCATAGAGCGGGCTGGTGGCCGCGACCGAGGTGACGAGCACGCCGCTGACGTTGTTCGGCAGGTTGTAGCTCGAGCGCACGCCCTGGCTGATGTCCTGGTATTGCAGGCCGAGCCAGTTGATGCCGCTGTTGCCGTCCTGCCGCTCGCCGTTGCTCGCCTGCTGGTTCTGGCCGGGACGCTCGCCGAGGTCGACCCGGCGCTCCATCGGCTTGCCGTTGCGCAGCACGCTCAAGGTGACGCTCGCACGGGGGCCCTTGGCCGAGACGTAGTCGATCAGGTCACGGGTGGTCTTGATGTGACGGCCGTCGACCGCGGTGATGATGTCGCCGTGCTCGACGCCGGCCTTGGCGGCCGGAGCGTTGGGAACCACCTCGCCCACCAGCGCGCCGTCGGTCGAGGTGAGGCCGAAGGCCTGGGCGTGCGGCCAGTCGAGGTTCTGGATGTTGATCCCGAGATAGCCGCGGCTGACCTTCCCCTTCTCCCGCAGCTGCGGCAGGATGTCCTTGAGCGTGTTGACGGGCACCGCGAAGCCGATGTTCTCGGCGCCGTAGTTGATGGCGCTGGCGATGCCCACCACCTTCCCCTGCAGGTTGACCAGCGGGCCGCCGGAGTTGCCGAAGTTGATGGCGGCGTCGGTCTGCAGGAAGTTCTCGAAGGAGATGTCGTTGATGCCGAGCGCGCGACCCTTGGCGCTGATCACGCCGGTGGTCACGGTCTTGTTCAGGTTGAGCGGGTTGCCGACCACCATCACCCAGTCGCCCACCCGGGCCCGGTCGCTGTCGCCGAGCTCGAGGTACTTGAGGCCGGCGCCGGCATTGATCTTGAGCAGCGCCAGATCGGTCGGCGCGTCGGCGCCCTTGACCGTTGCGGTGTAGTCGCGGTCGCCGAGATGGACCTTGACCTCCGAGGCGCCTTCGATGACGTGATTGTTGGTGACGATCAGGCCGTCAGGAGAGATGACGAAGCCGCTGCCGCCGGCTTCGGAGCGATAGTCCTCGGGCTGCTGCGGGACGCCGTCTTCGTCGGACCCGCCGGGTCCACCGGGGCCGCCGGGTCCACCGGGTCCACCCTGCCCCCGATCACCGCGATCACCGCGGCCCCTGGGGCCGAAGAAGAATTCGAACGGATCGATACCTTGTCCGGGTCCTGCGCCGCGGCGTCCACGGCCGTGAGGCGTTTTCTCGATCGTCGAGGCTTGGATTGAAACGATAGCCGGATCCACGGCCTCCGCCAGATCGGCGAAGCTGGGCAGGCCATGCGTGGTGGCGGCGGTGGACTCGGCGGTCCTGCTGGCGGAGAGAGAGCTGTCGGTCGTCTGAGTCAACCCCGGCATCGTCATCCCCAACCCCCCTGCCAGGACCATTCCAAAGATAACCGCTCCCAAGACCAGCAAGAATGTTGAGACTTGGCGACTGCGGGTTGTAATCATGAGTGCTGCGACTCCTTTCGTATTGCTTCAGTCAGTCCTCTACAAGCAAGGCTCCTGCCAGGAATATTTCCGAGGGAGAGTCGAGGGCGCGGCGGCCATCTTGCGCCAAAATGACACCCACTCCAGGCAGCCAGCTGCCTTCTCGTTTGGGTCCCTTTCAAGCGTCGGCGAAGCGCGCCGGCGAACCGCGCCGGCCGGCGCCGCGTCAGGTCCGAGCGGGCTGGAATTTTTCCGACCGCGGCGGTGCTTCTCAGTCCGGGCGCGCGTCTCGCGCTGCCCTCCTCGAGCATCGGTCGCGCATCCGTCGCGAATCCCAGATCCGCGCTGATCGTCAGATCCAGCAGCAACTTGCGGCCGTGGCGGGGATGGCCTATAATCCGTTGCGGGAGCTTGTCCCGATCCCGTCAGGGCCGCCTTGGGATCGGTACGAAGTGGGCCTCATGCCCACTTTTTTTGTTGGGGGAAGGTTCGAAGACACGAGATGCGCACCCGTAAATCCACCGTGGCGACCGCCACGGCAAGGGCCGCGAGCCCGCCCGCCGATCGCGCCGCCGCCGACGCCGCCAAGCATCACCGCCGCCGGCCGGACCCCACGTCCAGGTCGACCAGGTCGCCCAGCTCGCCCAGCTCGTCCCGAGTGACGAGGTGGACGCTAGGGCCCGAGATCGAGGCGGAAATCGCCGAGATCGCGGCAGCCTGCGGCTGCGAGCTGATCCACGCCGAGTGGAAGGGCGGCGTGCTGCGCCTCGTGCTGGATCGTCCGCCGGCCGGAACCGCGGCCTCGCCGGTGTCCGCTCCATCGGACACATCGCAGACATCGGCGACATCGGAGACCTCGGCAACCTCGGAGGTTGCCGGGGTCTCGCTCGGCGACTGTGAGCACGTGGCCAAACAGACGTCGGCGCTGCTCGACCTGCTCGACTTCGGCAACGGCCGCTACCTGCTCGAGGTGTCCTCGCCCGGCCTCGATCGGCAGCTCTACCGGCCGAGCGACTACGAGCGTTTCTTGGGCAGGCTGGCGCGGGTCACCTATGAGGTGGCGGCAGCGCCTGCCGACGCCGCCGATGCCGCTAATGCCGCCGAGTCCGCCGCCGCGGGCACCCCTCGCCGCAGTACTGTAGTGGCGCGCCTGTCGGCGTTTCGTGCTCCGCGTGCTCCGGGCGCCGCTTCCGATGCCGGCGAGGTGACGCTGATCGACGACCGGACCGGCGAGCGGCTGACCTTGAAGCTCCAGGACATCCGGATGGCCCGGCTGGAGGTCGAGCTGTGACGCCGCCGGCGTCATGCGCCGCCGCCACCGGCCGAGAGATAGAGCGCTAGGCAGCGGGAAGAAGCCGGAACAGGAAAAGGAAGAGAAGGAAGAACGCACCCATGCCCCAGGCACAGACTTCCGAGCTGAATTTGAACGAGATCTTGCGCCAGGTCGCGCGCGAGAAGGACATCGATCTCGAACGCTGGATCGCGGCGCTCGAGGATGCCATGGCCTCCGCGGCCAAGAAGCAGCACCGCATCAAGGAACCGGTGCGCTCCCGCCTCGATCGCGAGACCGGCAGGTTCGAAGCATTCATCGTCAAGAAGGTGGTGAGCGAGGTCGAGGACCCGCTCGCCGAATGGACCGTCGAGGAGGCCCAGGACCACAAGACCGGCGCCCAGGTGGGCGACGAGATCCACCTCCCGATCCCGACCGACGGCCTGGGCCGCATCGCCGCCCAGTCCGCGAAGCAGGTGCTCTACCAGCGGGTGCGCGAGGCCGAGCGCGAGAACATCTACAATGAGTACATCGATCGCGTCGGCGAGGTGCTCAACGGCACCGTCAAGCGGTTCGAGCGCGGCGACATCGTCGTCGACCTCGGGCGCACCGAGGCGGTGGTGCCGCGATCCGAGCAGGCCCGCCACGAGCGCTACAGCCAGGGCGAGCGCATCCGCGCCGTCATCGTCGAGGTCCACAAGCAGCCCAAGGGGCCGCAGATCGTGCTCTCGCGCACCGATCCACGCCTGCTGGTCAAGCTGTTCGAGACCGAGGTGCCCGAGATCTACGACGGCACCGTGGTGATCAAGAACGCGGTGCGCGCCCCCGGCGAGCGGGCCAAGGTGGCCGTCTACAGCCGCGAGCGCGACGTGGATCCGGTGGGAGCCTGCGTCGGCATGAAGGGCTCGCGGGTGCAGTCGATTATCCGCGAGCTGCGCGGCGAGAAGATCGACATCATCGAGTACAGCGACGACCTGGTGACCTTCGCCCAGAGCGCGCTGGCGCCGGCCAAGATCACCCGCGTCTCGGTCACCCACCAGGGCGAGGTGCCCCACCTCGACGTGATCGTCGAGGACGAGCAGCTGTCGCTCGCCATCGGCAAGCGCGGCCAGAACGTCCGCCTGGCCTCGGAGCTGATCGGCGCCCGCATCGACATCAAGAGCGAGAGCGACGTCAAGGACGAGGTGGCCGATGCGCTGGCGCGGATGCTCCAGACCGCCATCGGCCCGGCGCCCGCGGCGGCGGTGGACCTCTCTCAGGCGCCAGGCGTCACGCCGGAGCTGCGCGAAGCCCTCGAGGCCGCGGGCTTGGGCACCGCCGAGAGCCTGCACGAGCGCGGCCGCGAGGCGCTGCTCGAGGTGCCGGGGCTCGACGAGGAGCTGGCCGACGGCCTGATCGCGTGGGCCGGCGAGCAAGCGGCAATGGCTGCAGAGGCGGCCGCGGCGCAGCAGAGCGCCGCCGGCCGTGCCGAGATCGGCGTGACCTTCCGCAAGCCCGAGACCACGTCGTCGATGGGGGACGAGGCCTTCATGGCCGCTCTCTCGCGCGCCTTCCAGGAGAGCGAGGCGCAGCGCGCCACCCGCGACGCCGGGGTGGCCGCCGCCGAGGCGGAGGCATCGGAGAACGCTGCCATGGACGGCCGCGCGGCCGAGGAGGCCGAAGAGGCGAAGCAAGCCGAGGAAGCGGCGGAGCGGGAGAGCGCGGCTGCAGCGGTCGCCACGACTGCGCCGGCGACGACGCCGGCAACACCGGCAGATACCGAGGCCGCGGCGATCACCCCTTCGTCCGCCGCGGCGGACGACACCGCCGGAGCGGGCGCGCCGGCTGAAGCGGCAGGCCAGGAGAGCAAGCGATAAGCGGTAGCAGGCATCGGCAGGTATCGGCAAAGGATGCGCAGCCTCAGGGCTGACGAGGTTTCGACAGGAGCTGCCAGGAATATGGGAAAAGTTCGCGTCCAGGATCTCGCTCGGATGATGGGGATCGCCAATCAGGATCTCGTCTTCAAGTTGAAGTCGATCGGTGTCCGCGTCGAGGGCGATGACGCGCACATCGACACCGACATCATCTCGGCGATCCTGCAGGGCAAGAAGCTGCCGCACCCGCGCGAGGTCATCCTGCGCGACGAGGCGACCCCCCCGGAGTCGCCGGCGACGGCACGCCGCCGCGTGCCGGCCGCCCCGCCGGTGCGCCGTCCGGCCGCCAATCCGCTGCGTCCCAACCGGCCGCGCACCTTGATCCAGAAGGTCGAGCCGCGCATCCAGACCTTGCCGGCCAGCGAGCGCCCGGCGTATCTCGGCGCCCCGGGCGGTCCCTACCCGGGAGCCCCGGGTGGCATCGGCGCACCGCTCTCCGCCGGTGGCGGCTTCGCCGCCCACGCACCGGGGGCAGGACTTGCTGGCGCCCCGGGAATGACCCACGCCGGCGCTTCGGCCGCGGCCGCCGGCAGCGGCGCGGCTCACGCGCACGACTCCCACGCCGCGCATCCGGCGCACTCCGCAGGCGACGCCGCGGCGGTGCACGCGGGACACCCGGCGAGCATTCCGCACGCCGCGCCCGGCTCCGGTCACTCCAGTGGGTCCAGCGGTGCCCACGCTTCGCCTGGCTCAGGTCGTGCGGCCGCCCCCGGGTATCACGCCCCGGCCCCCGGCCACGCTCCCGGCGCCCGCTCGCTGGGAGGCGCCCACGCTCCGGCCGGCTTTGGCTATTCGCCAACCTCCGGGGGCGCCGCGGGCAGCGGCCGCCCGTCCTCGCTGTCGCCGCTCGGCGCACGCCCGGCCGGCGCGCCGGGGCACGCCGCCGCGGCGCGCCCGGCTCCGGCCGGCGCCGACGATGCCGCTCGCCGGCGCGGCGAGCGGGTGATCGAGACGCCCGCCAAGCAGGACAAGAACAAGAAGAAGGCCAAGGGCGTCAAGAAGCCCGGCCTGCACTCCGCCGAGGAGGAGGATCTCAGCGCCTACAAAGGCACCATCGAGGACGACGACATCGAGAGCGTCGAGGAGGCCGTCGAAGGCACCGGCGGCCGCCGCCGCCGCCGCGCCCAGCGCAAGGAAGACGAGGGCGGCAAGATCCTGACCTTCAAGAAGGCGCCGCCCCAGGGCACGGTGATGATCGGCGAGGGCATGACCTTGCGCGAGTTCGCGGAGAAGCTGGGGGTCAAGGCGCGCGACCTGATCAAGGCGCTCTTCGACCGCGGCATTCTCGCCAACATCAACCAGGTGATCGAGCCGGAGCTGGCGCAACAGCTCGCCAAGGACCTCGGCGTCGACACCATGGTGGTGTCGTTCGAGGAGGAGGTGCAGCTCAACGAGGAGCTCGCCGGCAGTCAACGGGTGCAGAGCGTCGAAGGAGAGGCGGGCGCGGAGGGGGCGGCGGCCGTCGAAGGCAGAGTGCCGCGCGCGCCGGTGGTGACCATCATGGGCCACGTCGACCATGGCAAGACCTCGCTGCTCGACTCGATCCGCTCGTCGAAGGTCGCCGAGAGCGAGTTCGGCGGCATCACCCAGCACATCGGCGCCTACCACGTCGACGTCAACGGCCGCCAGGTGGTCTTCCTCGATACCCCAGGCCACGAGGCGTTCACCATGATGCGCGCCCGCGGCGCCCGGGTGACCGACATCGTCGTGCTGGTGGTGGCGGCGGACGACGGCGTCATGCCGCAGACCATCGAGGCGATCGACCACGCCCGCGCCGCGCGGGTGCCGATCGTGGTGGCGATCAACAAGATCGACAAGCCGAACGCCAATACCGACCGGGTCAAGCGCGAGCTCTCCGAGCGCGGCCTGATGGCCGAGGACTGGGGCGGCGACACCGTCATGGTGCCGGTCTCGGCGCTCAAGAAGCAGGGTATCCAGGAGCTGCTCGAGATGATCCTGCTCACCGCCGACATCCTCGAGCTCAAGGCGAGCCCGGACATCCAAGCGCAGGGCGCGGTGCTCGAGGCGCGCAAGGAGGTCGGGCGTGGCATCGTCGCCACCGTGCTGGTGCAGAACGGCACGCTCAAGATCGGCGACGTCTTCGTCTCCGGCGCCACCTGGGGCCGCGTCCGCTCGATGAGCGACGACCTCGGCCGGCGCGCGCAGCAGGCCGGCCCCTCGACGCCGGTGGAGGTCACCGGCTTCAACGACCTGCCCGACGCCGGCGACCTGCTGCAGGTGGTCGACGACGAGTCGCGGGCGCGCGGCATCGCCGAGTACCGGGCGCAGGAGGTGCGCAGCCGCGACCTCAACCCCACCCAGGGCCGGCTGTCGCTCGAGCAGCTCTTCAACCGCATCCAGGAGGGCGACGTCAAGGAGCTGCCGGTGGTGCTCAAGGCCGACGTCCAGGGCTCGGTCGAAGTGTTGCGCGACGCCCTGTCGAAGGTCTCGACCGACAAGGTCAAGCTCATGGTGATCCACGCCGGCGTCGGCGCCATCTCGACCAACGACGTGCTGCTCGCCTCGGCCTCCAAGGCGGTGATCGTCGGCTTCAACGTCCGCCCGGAGCGCAGCGCCACCGAGCTCGCGGAGAAGGAGCAGGTCGACGTCCGGCTGCACACCGTCATCTACGAGTTGCTCGACGAGCTGCGTAAGGCGATGACCGGTCTGCTCGAGCCCACCTTCCGCGAGGTCGCGACCGGCCGCGCCGAGGTCCGCGACACGTTCAAGGTGCCCAAGGTGGGAACGGTGGCCGGCTGCCACGTGGTCGAGGGCCTCATCCCGCGCCACGCCGCGGTCCGGCTGGTCCGGGATAACCGGGTGATCTACGAAGGCAAGATCGCGTCGCTACGGCGCTTCAAGGACGACGTCTCCGAGGTGCGCGCGGGCTTCGACTGCGGCATTGGCCTCGATCGCTTCCAGGACGTCAAGCCGGGCGACTTCATCGAAGCGCACGTCCGCGAAGAGGTGGCTCCGGTCCTCTGATAGCCCGCCGCTCTGCCCCGGCAGCCCCACGCCCGGGCGGAGTGCCTGTTTCCAGCCCTCCCTCCGGAGCCCTGCCGATGATCGTTGGCGTCGTCAGCTGTGAGCTGCACCTGCCGGAGAGCCGCAGCCTCAAGGACAAGCGGCGGGTGGTGAAGTCGCTGGTCGATCGGATCTTCCAGCGCTACCGGGTGTCGATCGCCGAGACCGGCTTTCAGGAGCTGCACCAGCGGGCGGAGATCTCGATCGCCGTCGTGACGCAGAAAGAATCGGAGATCCAGAAGTTGATGGAACATATCAGAGACCTCCTGGACAGCCAGCCTGAGGTCTACCTGACGCGCTGGGACCCGCAGCTGCTCGAGGCCCAGCCATGAGCCGGCGCACCCACCGGGTGGGAGACCTGTTGCGCGCCGAGCTCGCCGACCTGGTGCGGCGCGAGGTCCACGACCCCCGCGTCACGCACGCCAGCCTGGTGGGTTTCGTCGACATCGACGTCTCCCCCGACCTGCACCAGGCAGTGATCAAGGTCTCCGCCCTGGGCTCCGAGGAGGAGCGCCAGGGGACGGTCGCCGCCCTCCAGCACGCCCGTGGCTTCTTGCGCACGGAGCTTGCCCGGCGGCTGCGGCTGCGGGTGACCCCGGAACTGCATTTCGAGCTCGACCGCGGCGCCGAGCACAGCCAGACCATCGCCGACCTCTTGGAGAGCCTCCATGCCCGCGACGAAAGCTCCTGAAGACCTGCTGCGCAAGATCCGGCAGGGCAACCGCTTCCTGCTCACCAGCCACGTCAACCCCGACGGCGACGCCATCGGCTCCGAGCTCGGCCTGGCGCGGCTGCTGCGCCGCCTCGGCAAGGGAGCCGTGGTGTGGAACCTCGACCAGATGCCGGCGATCTACCTGCCGCTGCCCGGCAGCGACCGCGTGCACTCCGGCACCGAGCCGCCGGCCGGGTTCCCGGAGAAGTTCGACAGCATCGTGGTGCTCGAGTGCCCGAGCCCTGACCGCACCGGCATTGAGCAGCACCTCACCGCGCTGCCGGTGATCAACATCGACCACCACCTTGGCAACCAGCACTACGGCTCGGTCAACTGGGTGGACTCGGCGGCGCCGGCGGTCGGCGAGATGGTCTTCCGCCTGGCGCAGGCGCTCAAGGTGCCGCTCGAGCCCGAGATCGCCAGCTGCCTCTATCTCACCCTGGTCACCGACACCGGCGGCTTCCGCTTCTCCAATGCCACGCCGGCAGCCTTCGAGGCCGCCGCCGCCCTGGTGCGGGAGGGCGCCCACCCCGAGCAGGTGGCGCAATGGCTCTACGAGAGCCAGCCGGCGGCGGTGGTGCGGCTGCTCGGCGAGATGCTGCAGACGCTCGAGCTTCACCACGGCGGCCGCATCGCCACCGTGCGCCTCGACCCGGAGATGTTCGCGCGGGCAGGCGCCGGGGCCGGCGACTCCGAAGGGCTGATCGACCATCCCCGCTCGATCGCCGGGGTCGACGCGGTCGCGCTCATCCGGCGCCGCGACGACGGCTCGCACAAGGTCTCGCTGCGCAGCCGCGGCGAGGTGGACGTCGAGAAGATCGCCCGCCATCACGGCGGCGGCGGGCATCGCAACGCCGCCGGCTACGCCCTCGACGGCGTCGCGGCGGCGAGCACCGCCGAAGTCGAGCGCCAGGTGGTCGACGAGGTCGCCGCGGCGTTGCCCGCGACCTCCGCCGGTGCCGCCGATGCTCCTGCCGGCCACGCCGAGGACGCCGCCGCCGCGGCGGCCGCGGGCGCCGGCTCGACCGGAGGCAACGTCGAGGCGGGAGCGGCAGCGACGGCGGCCGGCGTGGGGCAGCCGGGCCCGGGATGAAAGACGGACTGCTGCTGATCGACAAGGAGCCGGGGCTGACGTCGCACGACGTGGTGCAGCGCGTGCGGCGCCTGCTCGCGCAGAAGCGGATCGGCCACTGCGGCACCCTCGATCCCGATGCCACCGGGCTGCTGCTGCTGACGCTGGGCACCGCCACGCGGCTGACGCGGTTCCTGATCCGCGCGCCGAAGGTCTACCACGGAGTCATCCGCTTCGGCGTGGTCACCGACACCTTCGACGCCTCCGGCAAGGTGCTGAGCGAAGCGCCGGCCGCCGCGGTCGAGCGGCTCACCCGCGACGAGGTCGCGTGCGCCATGCACGGCTTCGCCGGCGCCATCGAGCAGCAGGCCCCGGCGTACTCGGCGAAAAAGGTGCACGGGGTCAAGCTTTACGAGCTGGCGCGGCGCGGGGAGGAGATACCGGTCGAGGCCAAGGAGGTCACGATCTACGAGTTCGAGCCCGCGGGCGAGCTCGCCGGTGGCCGCCTCGCGTTCCGCCTCTCCTGCTCGTCGGGAACCTACGCCCGCGCCCTGGCCAACGACGTCGGGGCGTTGCTGGGGGTAGGCGCCCACCTGGCGGAGCTGCGCCGCATCCAGATCGGCTCGTTCCACGTCGACGCGGCGCTTCAGCTTCCGGCGCTGGCGGCGGCGGTCGAGTCCGGCGCGTCGCCGGGACAGGCCTGGCTGCCGTTCGACGAGATCCCGCTGCCCTTCCATGAGGTGACCACCGACCCTCAGCAGGAGCTGCGCATCAGCCATGGCCAGACGGTGCTGGTGCGGGAGCTCGCCGGCGGCGAGGGCGACTGGGTGAAGCTGGTGAACCGCCGGCGGCAGTTCATCGCCATCGGCACGGTGGTCGAGAAGATCGGCAGCGCCGGCGTCGGCATCGTCCAGCCGAAGGTCGTGTTCAAGTGAATGCGCGGAGGCTGCCTTCGTGGATCCCTTTCCGGCCCTCCCCTCCCCTCCGGCCACCGTGCTCTTCGGCCGTCGTTTACCCAGACGGGCTCCTAGCCCGCATATTTCACGCCCGTCCGTCGCGAGGCAGGCGAGCCACGAGCCATAAGCAGCGGGTTATGCTACACTTACGCGGTGAACATACGAGAGGAAAGGAGCTTGAGCTTTGGCGCAAAGCACAGAAATGAAGCAGCGGGTCATCCAGGACTACCGGCTGCACGAGAGCGACAGCGGGTCTCCTGAGGTGCAGGTGGCGCTGCTCACCCACCGCATCACCGAGTTGACCGACCACTTCAAGACCCACATCAAGGACCACCATAGCCGCCGCGGCCTGCTCAAGCTGGTCGGGCGCCGGCGCCGCCTGCTCGATTACCTCAAGGGGCAGGACGTCGAGCGTTACCGCGCGACGATCGAGCGCCTCGGGATCCGCAAGTAACGACCCGCCGGGTGCGGCCGGCTCCGGCCGGGGCCGACCGGCGCGCTGTCTGAGACAAGCGAGCACAGAGCGCTCACTGGCGCGGACAGGCGCCGATTGACCCCGAGCGATCCTGCCCCGAACGGCGACCAGCTCCGATCCCGCCCCACCGCCCAGGGCCGAGGCAGCCTGGTTGCGCGCCGGCGGACCGGGACCCTGGCGGCGAACAGCGGCGAACAGCGGCGGCCATCGGCCAGCGACACTCCTCAAGCCCCAGGGCCCGCGCGCGTAGGCAAGGCGAAGACGACGACAGACGACAAAACGAGAACGAGAGAAAAGAGAACAGATCCTATGAGGCAATCCAGAACGATCCCCATCGGGGACACCCAGCTGATCATCGAGACCGGGCATCTGGCCAAGCAGGCCCACGGCTCCTGCACGGTGAGGCTCGGCGACACCGTCGTGCTGGCGACGGCGTGCATGGAGAACAAGGCGGGCCTGGAGCGCGACTTCCTGCCGCTCACCGTCGACTACCGCGAGTACACGGCCGCCGCCGGCCGCATCCCGGGCGGCTTCTTCAAGCGCGAGGGACGGCCGACCGAGAAGGAGATCATCACTTCGCGGCTGATCGACCGGCCGCTGCGGCCGCTGTTTCCCGAGGGCTACTTCACCGAGACGCAGATCATCGGCTTCTGCCTGTCGGCCGACGGCGAGAACGACCCCGACATCCTGGCCATCAACGGCGCCTCGACGGCGCTGGTGCTGTCGGAGATCCCCTTCTTCCATCCGGTGGGCGCGGTGCGGGTCGGCCTGATCAACGGCGAGGTCATCCTCAACCCCGTCAACAGCCAGCGCGACGTCTCCGACCTCGACCTGGTGGTGGTGGGCACTGAGGAAGCCGTGGCGATGGTCGAGGCCGGCGCCAACCAGGTCTCCGAGGAGGTGCTGCTCGACTGCATCTTCAAGGCCCACGCCGAGATCCAGAAGATCATCAAGGCGCAGCACGACCTCTACCGCCAGAGCGGCAAGCAGAAGCCGGTGTGGACGGTGCCGGAGGCCTACCCCGAGGAGCTCTACGCCCAAGTCCACGCCGATCTGCACGACCGGCTGAAGGCGGCGCTGTTCCGCAAGGCCAAGTTCGAGCGCAAGGAATCGGCCGCCCTGGTCACCAAGCCTTACCTCGAGGCGATCCCGGAAGCCCCGGAGGACGCCGTCAAGCGACGCGGCCAGGTCAAGAAGATCCTGGTGCGGCTCGAGGAAGAAATCCTGCGCGAGGTGGTGCTCGAGGAGCACACGCGCTTCGACAACCGCCGCCTCGACGAGATCCGGCCGATCACGGTCGAGGTCGGCCTGCTGCCGCGCACGCATGGTTCCGCGCTGTTCACCCGCGGCGAGACGCAGGCGCTGGTGACCGCCACCCTGGGCACCAGGCGGGACGCCCAGGTGATCGAGGAGTACGAGGGAGAGAGCGTGCAGAAGTTCCTGCTGCACTACAACTTCCCGCCGTTCTCCGTCGGCGAGGTGAAATTCCTGCGCGGCCCCGGCCGGCGCGAGATCGGCCACGGCGTGCTGGCGCGGCGCGCGTTGCTGCCGGTGCTGCCGCACGAGGACGACTTCCCCTACACGATGCGGGTCGTCTCCGACATCCTGGAATCGAACGGCTCGTCGTCGATGGCCACGGTCTGCGGCGGCTCGCTCGCCCTCTTCGACGCCGGCGTGCCGATGTTGGCGCCGGTCGCCGGAGTGGCGATGGGGCTGATCAAGGGCGACACCAGCTTCGCGGTGCTATCCGACATTGCCGGCCAGGAAGATCACTACGGCGACATGGATTTCAAGGTCGCCGGCACCCGCAGCGGCGTCACCGCGCTGCAGATGGACATCAAGATCACCGGCGTCACCAAGGAGATCATGGAGCAGGCGCTGGCCCAGGCGCGAGCGGGCCGCCTGCACATCCTCGACATCATGGAGCGCTCGATTGCGGCGCCGCGCGGCGAGATGTCGCGCTACGCGCCGCGCCTCTACACGCTGATGATCGCCAAGGAGAAGATCCGCGACGTCATCGGACCCGGTGGCAAGACCATCCGCTCGATCATCGAGGAAACCGGCTGCCAGATCGAGATCGGCGACGACGGCAAGGTGGTCATCGCCTCGCCGGACGAGCCGGCGGCGCGCCGCGCCATCCAGATGATCGAGCGCCTGACCGAGGTGCCCGAGGTCGGCAAGGTCTACACCGGCACCGTACGGCGGGTCGAGCCCTACGGGGCTTTCGTCGAGATCATGCCCGGCACCGACGGCCTGGTGCACATCAGCGAGCTCGCCCCCTACCGTGTCCGCGAGGTCTCGGACATCGTCAAGGAAGGCGACGAGATGACCGTCAAGGTCATCAACATCGACGAAGGAGGCAAGGTCCGCCTCTCCCGCAAAGCCGTGATCATGGAAGCCCCCGACTACGACCCGGCCCTCTACGAAGGCATGGGAGAGCCGGTCCCAGTAGGAGGAGGAGGAGAGCGCGAGCGAGACCGAGACTTCGGCGGCCGGGGAGGCCGTGGCGGCCGGGAGGGTGGCGGCGGAGGCCGAGGAGGTTTCCGCGGCGGCCGCGGCGGCGGCCGCGGTCCCGGAGGGCGCAGCTAGCCTCGCGCCCGCAAATCAGCTTCATCCACTCACAGGGGAGCCGCGGTCCGGGCTCCCCTGCTTTGTTTCGACCCTATCCGCACCTGTTCGGTGGAGCTACCTACTTTAAGTGTGACGTACGCCGGAAGAATCGCAAGTCGATCTAGACTAGCCCGATGCGACATCGCGGAGATCTTCATGCGGCATCCGATTCGCGGCCCGAACGCCCGGGGCATACTAGCCCCGCCTGGAACGACCCGTGGCAATCGGAGGCCCTGAGCGCTCAGTCTTCTTTATATAGTCACTGAGCGACTCTGCTCCAGTTCGTTCCAGGAGCGTACCAAGTTTAGTGTCGGCTCGGAAGCCTTTCGCAAAGCCGGGTCCGTAAGTCTCCCTAAGAGTGCTCACCAGGGTATCGCTTCGCGTCGGACGCGACTTTTTCGTGTCCCTCTTGGCCTCATCTGGCGACTCACCTGACAACGATTCAAAATCGAGGAGCTTCACGATACGGTCAGGGAACTTGGCGCGCAATTCCAGGACGCCTCCCATCGCCGCCACGAAGTGTCTCAGCGTACTCAGATGCACGTCGGCTCTACGCTCGAGCTTCGAGATCGCAGATTGGCCCACTGACAACTGCGCGGCGAGCTCTTCCTGTGACATGTCTCTCGACTCACGCAGTGTTCGGAGAACGGTTCCAGTTGGAGGCGCAGTCCTTTTGCGGCGTCCAAGGAGAGTTTTTAGACGCTTGAACGTGGACAAGACGTCTGGGTAGATTTCATCGGGGCCCTCGCCGTAGGTGTCTGACTCTGACGAGAGAATCCCGAAGCCCCTTCCCGGCCTCCATTCCGCGGTGGCAGAGTGACCAGCAAGATTGAGGTCCAGCCACCAGCTTCCGTCTGGGTCCGAAGGCGGATCAACTCTCGCCGAGAGCTGAGGGAACTGGCGAGTTAGCCTGATTTTGAGATCTTCGATCGGGTTCATACGGTCGGAACTCCTTTGCCATCGCGGCCAGGCTTGGAGATCTGCAAGGTGCCTTCGATCGTTCTGATTTCAATTGCGCCGTTGCCCGCGACAAACGTGTTATGCCGGAAGCTCCTGAAGCGCTTCGGGCCGGGCCGACCCTCGACGGCGCGTATGCTGTCTGGAAGCGGCGGATACAATCGGCCGTCATTCTGCCAATTGGTCGGCTCATTGGGGGCGCCGCTTAGTTCGTCCTCAACCGCGTTCAGGAGCGTCGTAATGAGCTCAAGTGCCTCGTCGACGTTGCCCGCCGGAGGAGATGCGGCCAATCGCCTATAGAACTCCTGGAGGCGCTCCTGCTTCGAGGCCGTTAGGCTATAGCCCTCAGGACAAAGGCCGCAGCCAATAGTCCCTCGAAGGAATATTACTTCTCTCTAAGCATGGGGTCAAGACGCGAGGTCTTCGAGGGCCGTGCGCGCGCCGGTTCGACAGGCTGCGCGGCTGCATGGCCGACATCGCCGGACGAGCCGGCGGCGCGCCGGGCCTTCCACATGATCGAGCGCCTGATCGAGGTGCCCGAGGTCGAATCGACTAGACCAACCGCCAGCGGATTTGACCGCAGCCGAATGCATCCGATGAGTCCTTCGCCACTACACGGCTGGAGGCTGAGCAGTGGATGACCTGATGCTAGACTGCGGCTTGATGCGGATTCCGGCCGACGCTCTCATACTGGCCGAAAAGCTGACGCGCTACCTGCTCCTGCCGCGGCCATGGGACGACAAGGCCAAGTTCCTGGCTCAGGCCGGATTCGGGCGCGGGAATCCGGAGACGCTATTGGGTGCCTTGCGCGAGCTCGCTTCGGGGGCCGACGCATTTCAGGACGGCCAGAATGACTATGGCGAGTTCCTCCGCACGGACGGAGAGTTGGTTGGACCAAGCGGCCGCCGGCTCGCTGTCACGGCGATCTGGCTGCGCCAGCACCTGGATGGTCAGGTGCGGTTCGTGACGTTGAAACCTCGAAGGGAGAAGCCCCGATGAAAGTTCCCCTCTACGAGCGGGTGGCGCTCACCCGGGACCTCGCTGAGCACGGGCTCAGAAAGGGCGATATCGGGGTACTCGTCGACTATGTAGGCCATCCCCGGGGGGGCGAAGAGGGCGCCCTGCTGGAAATCTTCAATGCCGTAGGCGAGTCCATCGCGGTTGTCGCCGTTCGGGTGTCGGATATCGAACCGATGAGAGCGGACGAAGTACTTGCGGTGCGCTCCTTGGCCAGAGCGAGGTAGGGCGCTCGGCTGGAAGGTAGAACGAGATGACCTTCGTGCATTGGAGAGACGGTGTAGAGATTGCCAAGGTGAAGGGTCGAAGGAAGGGTGCGGAGGTTGTTGCAAAGCTCAAGTGCGTACCATGGAATCCTCAGCTGACGACCGACAAGCTCATGAAGATGACGCGCGACGAGCCAGACTGAGTGTCGAGAGCGGACGCCCCTTCTGCACGATCTCGACCGCGTCGACCTCCGGCAGCGTTGCGCGCAGCCGTCGGAGTGCTTCCAGCGCCTGCCGGGGATCGTTTGGCGCTCGGCCAACAAGACGCTGGATCGGGGTGCGGACGAGGGCTTCCGTGGGAACGCCGGCCCTTTTTCGCCTCCGCTTCGAGGCGCACAAAGTCCGGCTCGGCCAAGTCTAATGTCAGGGTCCGGTGCTGGCTCATGCTTCTACGCTAATGCGTTTGCACCGATGCGCAACGATGCTCCTGGTAGCTCAGGCGGCTCCCCCGCCCGCGTTTGCTAGACTGGCGAGATGACTACCAACCAGGCCGCCGGGGATGGCGGGATCGGCCTCAGCGCCTTGGTCGCCTACCTGGACGAGTTCCTCGAGGCGGGCAAGGGGTCCGACTTCGGGCCCAATGGGCTGCAGGTCGAGGGGCGCGAACGGATTCACAAGCTGGTGACCGGGGTGTCGTCCTGCGTGCAGCTGTTCGCGCGGGCACGGGCGGCTGGGGCTGACGCGGTGCTGGTGCACCATGGGCTGTTCTGGGAGGGTCTGCCGCGGACCCTCACCGGCTTCCGCTACCGGCAGGTGGCCGAGCTGATCCAGGGCGGGATGAGCTTGATCGCCTACCATCTGCCTCTCGACCGCAACCCGGAGGTCGGCAACAACGCCCTGGCGGCGCGGGCCTTCGGGCTCGCCGGGGTGGAGCCGTTCGGCGAGCATGGCGGTCTGCCGGTCGGCTGCAAGGGGCGCTTCCCGGAACCCGTGCCGGCCGCCCACCTGGTCGCGCTCTGCCGCACGGTCTTCGGTCAGGAGCCGCTCGCCTTCCTCTTCGGCCGCGAGCCGGTCGAGTCCGTCGGTCTGATCAGCGGCGGCGGCCAGCGGGAGATCTACGACGCCATTACCCAGGGCCTCGACGCCTACGTCACCGGTGAGGCCAGCGAGTGGGTGATGAACGTGGCGCGCGACGCCGGCATCCACTATCTCGCGGCCGGCCACTACGCCACCGAGCGCCTCGGCATCCGCGCCCTGGGCGAGCACCTCGCCCGCCGCTTCGGGCTCGAGGTCGAGTTCGTCGACGTGCCGAACCCGGTCTGACCTCCCGTCCTCGGCCGCGCGCCGCCGGCGAGCAGCCGGCGAACGAGTCAGCTTGTCAGGGCGCCGCGGTCTCCAAGCGCCATGCCGAGCGCACCGATCCTGGAGGACTCATTCTCACTCTCGACAAGGGCTCATCGCGGGCTCCTCCGGTGCCGGTCATCCCGTGGTGGATGCCGGGTCTTGCCAGTCGCGCGATCTGAGCCAATGGATCTCCCAGTCGTAGTCGATCGGCCCACCCCACCAGGAGGGGAGCGTCTCGCCGCCGTCCACGGCCACCCCCTCGCTCGCCAGGCGCGAGACGAGTGCCGCGACCGGCTCCCCGGCCACCGCCGGCAGCGCCGGCGCCTCCGGCAGCGGACGCCCATCGGGCCGATGGAAGCGCGCCTCGCCGCGGGGCCCAAGCTCCATCGAGAACCCCTCCTCGTGCACGGCGCGATGGTGGCGGCGGCACAGCAGCACCGTGTTGGCGAGGTTGGTCTCGCCGCCGTCGGCCCAATGCTCGACGTGATGGGCGTCGCAGAGCTTGCGGCCGCAGCCCGGGAAGCGGCAGCCGCCGTCGCGATGCTCGAGGGCGCGGCGCAGGGCGGGCGAGATGGCGCGCGTGCGCCGGCCAACATCGAGCACCCGGCCGTCGGCGAAGTGCCGCATCACCACCAGCGCGGAGTCGCAGGCCAGCCGGCGGGACGTTTCCGCAGAAACGTGCGTACCGTCGAGGCACGACGAGCCGCCCGCGCTCGCCGCGACATCCGCCGGCAGCGCCTCGGCGTCGACGTGTACCACCACCTGATAGCGGTCGCCACGGCTGCCGGGATCGAGGCCGGCGGAGAGGGCGCTCTCGGCCACCAGGCCCAGAGCGTCGGCGCGGCGCTGTTCCAACGAGACCTCGCCCGTGGGCTCGTTACCAGCGCCGGACGGCTGGCCACGGCGATGTCCGCAGGGGCCGTAGAGCTGCTCGACGCCGGCATCGAGGGCGCGCAGCAGGGCCGCGCCGGCCTCGGGGGAGAGCCGCCCGGTGACCACCACCATGCCGTCCTCGTCGGTGTAGGCGCGGAGGTAGCGCGCGGCATGCCGGAGCTGCTCGTCTTGGTCCGCCGCGAGGCGGTCGACGCGCCGCATTCCGCGCACCAGCCGCTCGACGTGGGCGGCCGTGCCGGCCAGCGCGAAGCTCACCAGGTCGCCCTCGTTGGCCGGCGTGGCGATGCGAGTGAGGGCGCGCACCTTCGAGTAGGAGACCTGGCCGCTGCGCATGGCGTCGGAGAGCCGCGGCAGGGCGGCGAGCGCGCGGGCCACGCGCACCTTCTCGCGCGCCGCGCCCGCGTCGAGCCCCAGCCGCCAGCCCAGCCAGTCGGCGCAGGAGCGGAAGCCGCGATTCCACCCGCCGCGCTCGTCGAAGTCGCGCAGCATGATCAGCAGCTCGTAGGTGGCGGCCGAGACCTGGGCCGCCAGCTTGGCGATGCGCTCGCCGAGCTCATCGAGCGCGTCGAAAGGCGCCGGCGACTGCGGACCGCTCCCCTTCGGGTGCGCCCCACTCCGCCTCGCCGGGACATCGTGGCCAGCCTCGACTACGGGTTCACCGATGGTCATGTCTGTGCTCCTCTCAACCCATTGTAAGCCCATGATTTTTCAGCTCATTGGCGACCCAAGGAGGGCCGATCGGCAGTCGCCGAACGGTGCGCCGAGGCGCGCCGCGAGAACGGGCCGGGACAGGCCGCTTACGGGCCGGCCGCGGACCCTCGAGCACGCATCTGAGATCACACCTGCTGGGGTCCGAAAAACCCTGTCAAGAGGGGTCAGCGACCTTCTTGCGCCCCAGCGGGCGTTGATGCCCAGGCGGCGGGCTTCGGCGAGGACGGCGGCGTCGGCGGAACCGGGGTTGAACCAGACCTCGGTCCCTGAGGCGCTCACGGCGCTGGCGATCGCCGGCAGCAGCGAGAGGGTGCGCGGCGGCGGCAGGTAGACGCTGATGCGGTCGAGCGGCGCCGGCACCTCGGCCAGGGTGCGGCAG